>JAESGF010000259.1_pt1 | contig 25061 bp, 28 predicted proteins | sample 9269621 | NCBI WGS metagenome assembly JAESGF01 (sample SAMN14515066, study PRJNA621663) | algae metagenome | isolation source: Tolypothrix carrinoi HA7290-LM1 and co-occurring heterotrophs from dry rock... | place: USA: Makauwahi cave, Kauai, Hawaii | collected 2011-01-06
CCTGAAATTAAATTCGCACTTGGCATTAAGTGCTGGTGATAAAGCAGAATTTTCATAACGCCGCTATAGCCCCCTTGACGCGATCGCTGTCAATTTCCACATAACGCTCCAAAGCCTTAAAATCCTTATGCCCGGTGATTTTTTTGATGGTGTACAAGTCAGTTCCGTTGCGGTGCAACTTAGTTATAAAGCTACGGCGAGTGCTGTGAGTTGAGATGCCCTTAGCCGATAAGCCGGCTTTTTCGACGGCATTGTTTTTTATTATATAAATAATGTCTATTGCACCCTTACCACCAGGACAATTTGTTTCGCCCTTGCCAATTGCACCACCCGTTCCAGGCGCAAATAACGTAGTTCCTTTTAAACGCCCTCCCAGCAATGAACCTAGTCTTAGTACCGTAAAACCTAGTGATGCGGCGCAATTCCCAGGAGATATTCAAGTTCCAAGACCCGCAGGACTTCCTCCATCAATAAAACCTATTTTTCGCACGATTTACCAAATTTTTAAATTTTTCAAATTATTTCCAGAAACTCCAACAAAGCCCAAAAAACCACCATCTACAAATGACCCTGTATTTAATGCTGTTTTTAAGAGTGATTCAGCAGATACCGTAATAGGGTTAAAAACAATAGTTAGTGGAAGTCGGACTGTTACAGGAAAAGTAATTGGGATTAGAAAATTAGAAGATTTTAATAACGGCTATGTTAGATGGTCTAATTATGAAATTCAAACTCAATTAATTTCTGGAGAAATTAAGACTTATTTCCTTTCGTCTGATTCTGTTGGGTCTGCCGAACCATCGCCGAAATTAATTTATTTTATTCCTTTGGGAGCTACTTCAGCACCACCAGAAGCACCACCAGAAACGCCTCCAGGTGTTCACCCAGAAGCTCCACCACTTCCGGACAGCCCTTATATCCCCGACACGCCGCCACCTATTCCAACACCAAAACCGCCTCCTGGAAAGGATGACGGTAATAATATTGTTCCTTATAAACGCCCCAATAAACCACCAGAGCCAGAAGCCCCACCCCCACCTCCAGAGACGGAGCCGCCGCCACCGACCCCGGAACCGAAAGTAATTCCACCACCTCCAACGCCGGAACCACCACCATTTAATCCTCCCGAAAAAGAGGATGACGGTGACGATCCGCAACCAACCCCAACCCCAACCCCGACACCAACGCCGACCCCAACTCCCACGCCGACGCCGACCCCAACTCCCACGCCGACCCCGACCCCGACCCCGACCCCGACCCCGACACCAACACCCACACCCACACCCACCCCGACCCCGACGCCGACCCCGACACCAACTCCCACCCCGACACCCACCCCGACCCCGACCCCGACACCAACTCCCACCCCGACACCCACCCCGACCCCGACGCCGACACCAACTCCCACGCCGACCCCGACCCCGACCCCGACCCCGACCCCGACACCCACACCCACACCCACACCCACACCCACACCCACACCCACACCCACACCCACCCCGACCCCGACACCAACACCCACACCTACCCCGACACCAACTCCCACGCCGACCCCGACACCAACTCCCACCCCGACACCCACCCCCACACCAACACCCACACCAACACCCACCCCGACCCCGACCCCGACCCCGACCCCGACACCAACACCCACACCTACCCCGACACCAACTCCCACACCCACCCCGACACCAACACCCACACCCACCCCGACACCAACACCAACTCCCACCCCGACCCCGACACCAACACCAACTCCCACCCCGACCCCGACCCCGACACCCACACCAACACCAACACCAACACCCACCCCCACACCAACACCCACCCCCACACCAACACCCACCCCCACACCAACACCAACGCCAACTCCCACCCCGACCCCAACACCAACACCAACACCAACTCCCACCCCGACGCCTGAACCACAGCCAGATCCAAGTGGTCCAAAAATCCCTGGCTTGCCAATACCTTTAATTCCTATTCCTGGAAAACCTGCGCCCAAGGAACCCCCACCACCCGCTTGTGAAAATGGGTCTTGTGGCGCTGCAATTAAAAATCAAGTTGATAGCAACGGCAATAAATTAAATGAATTAATGCTATTGCTTCAAGGACTTGATTTAGCACTTTTAAAAGTAATAGATAATAAATTAGGTCCACAACTTCGTGGTGGAATATCGGGCAAATTAAACCGTTTTACTAAATGGCTACAGCTAGACAGAGTTTTAAATATTTTGACCTGGATTAACACTCTTCATAACGCTTATATGTTGTCTTCGAGTTTAGGAGATACTTTATTTAGCGTAGTTGATAATATTTCTAAACTCTTTTTTCAAGATGAAGAGGGAATAGATATAGATTCTAAGTCAATAATTGGCGGCGTAATTGACGATGTTGCTAAAAACCTTTTTGGAGTTGAAACCTGGAAAGGAATGAAAACCACCTGGAAGCAGTGGAATCGCATTTATCAAGCCGCTGCTAACATTGCAAACAGCGTCCGGAGCATGATAGATAGTGTTCGGAATATCGCCGAATTTACAGCAGAAAACACCGGAAAGATTGGTAATGCTTTAAAGAAATTTGGCGCGATTGGCGAAAAAGCTTTCAAGTGGATGCCTGAACATGTTAACGGTCGTAGTATTTGGATGCAGCGACTAGAAAACCTTGAAGACGCAGCATCTGGGCTTGAGATGGTTACATCAGAAATGGTTAGCGTTAAAGACAACTTGAAAGAATTACAAGACCAAAAGAAAGAATTTGAGAAAGGAATTGAAGATTTAGAACCTAAAGAAACTAAAGACAATAAACCCATTAAGGACAAGGTAGACGCTAGTAAAACTGCAAGTGCTGGAAAAGACATTTCAGATACAGACAAGGAGGCTGATGACTAATGCCATTACCAGAAGGATTTAGTGAGTGGGAACATTTGCAAGACATGCTTAGGCGTGACCACAATAAGGCAGTTTCGGCTTATTACAATAAACAACCAGACGATGATATAAGTACTCCTAAACGGGCATTGAAGCAAGCTTGTTTAATTAAAGATGATGATACCGCAACCATGACTCTTATGCGAATGTGGTTGTTTGAAATAACCGTAGGTCGCGCTCAAGCTTTGCAACGTCCAGTATACGGTATTCCCGTTCAGGAATTACAATCAAATGCCAAATTTAAACCACAAGTTAAACTTTATTTTTTAGAACCTTACGACGAAAACGTTCACAAAGACGGTACACCTCAAGCTGAAGGCGAGATTACTTTTAGGTTAATGAATGAAACAAGTGAAACTATTAGCCGTGCTGAAGCACAATCACTTGCTAAAGCAATTAAAAATGAAATTGCGACTCCTCCTCTAGTTTGGGAAAAAGGTTGGTTTAAAACCACTTATTTAGACTTAGAGCATGGTTACGATTTACGACTATTAGTAAAAAGCAAGGTGGAAGGGGAGCGCGTGGTTAAAAAAGTTCTGGGTATTCGCAATCACCCTTTTAATCGTGATTATTTTCAGTTTGTCGATCACGATCGCTCTTATCCTGTTAACCCAGGTACACACCGCGTGTATGGCAAGACGGTAAAAAAGCCCATCAAACGCCGACGCGCTGACGTTAAGTTTCGATATGCACAGCTATTAATTTGGGGACAGCCCAATCCGGTAAACCTGGTAGCAACCAGTGGCAGCAGGCTTCGAGGTGTGATTGAGAAGGCTTAATTTCAGTTTCACAAAAAATTTACTGGAGAAGTTAACTAGTCCGGTTGGAAATAAAGACCCAAAACACTTGCTACAACTGTGAAAACAGCAATTTAATAATCGCGAAATATGGGAAGACAGAAAAGCGTTGCATAGCTTGAAAGAGAGTTGCTATATGCCAGGAACAAAGCAGAATATGAAAAGAACAAGCCAAGTCGGGAAGAAGGCGGTTCTCCTAGAAAGCTTCCAAAAGTTGCTTATGGTTACAAGCCAATGGCGATCGCTGCTGGTGACACAGCTAAAAAATACAAAGTGCAAGGATCTAAAGAGGGCGTTACTTTTTTTACGGCGACAGCACTTAATCTGTTAAGTGGCGATGCAGTAGCAGCACTAGATCCTTTACCGAGAGGTGCAAAACCTGCTAAAGTTCACGCAATGGTTGCCGACAGTACACCCACGGTAATAAAAGCAGAAGGTAGTAAACGCCCTTACATTCGCTACGGAAAAGGCACCAGGGGCAGTAACGCACAATACACTTACACTGCGCCAATCTCGATTCAAACAGCAAGTGCCATTGATACAGAAATAAAAACAGCTTTCACCGCTGTTAAAGGTAAGCTTGGCGGTGCTTATGGGCGTGTTTGGTATGAACCCGAATACTTTGTAATCAGCGACGGTGGAGAATAACTTTCTTAGTACCCCTGTTCTTTGGTATCCGGGTCAATCTGAATGTGAGTTTGACGAAGAAGTTGAATTAATGCTTGCCAGGTCGCAAATCACAGCCGATTTTCTTTATGGCAAAATTTACCCAGATACTTTTTTAGATTTTTTAGACGAGCAGGGATTTGATGTTTTTGAGTTAGCTCATGATTGGCAATTGATTGTGCCATGAGCCTAAATTTAGACCTCACGGGGCTGGGTGCTTGGGAGTTGACTTATTTTCAACGCATCCAGGGAAACGCACAAAACAAGCGTGTTCGCGCTCCTTTGATTGAGCCTGTTGAAATTCCTTACTTAACCGACAAGCACTTGTTTTTAGTAGGAGCGACTTATGTAAACGCACCCCCTACCTGGCAAAGAGCCGGCTATCTTTATCAACAAATCGATGGAATTCGTATTGATGACGCAGTTATCTTCGAGGGATTAGGAAGTAATTCTTCAACTGCTGTTGATGCCCAAAGACAGTTAGTCCGGCTGAATACAATTCAGTTTGTTAACTTTGTTCAGCTTACAGAAACTTTTCGCTTGCGGTTTGAACCTTTACCTTGGATTCCTGAAATTACTTTGGCAGTTTGGGAGTACAGAGGTACAGAAAGCAATACTACCGAGGACTTGCTAAATGCAGTCCGAGCCAAATTAGAAACTATTGAATTTAAAATTGACCAACAATCATGAGTTTAACTTTTCAAGCTTTATCAGATATTCTTCCAACCGGAAGCATTGAGTTTGTCGGCAATAATCAACTAAAGCTTAACTTTAGTCAATTAACTGGTGATACTTTAAGTTTTGAAGCGTCTTGTGTTGAACCAATCGTTAAGTTAATGCAAAAGTTAGCTGACTTAACTACTGCGGTTAACTCTGCACGAGTAAGTGAAAATCCTTCCAAAACTCCTATTGTGTTTGCCAGCAAAGATTTAATCGGAACTCCTGACGCGCCAGAATTTGAGTTTACTGTTCGGGTTGCAGTTGACACTAGCCAGTTCGCTAATAATTTGATTGATCCAACTAATGATTAATAATGTTGCTGGATTAATTTCTAACTCATCGGTGAGTAGCTTTAGCAAGTGTACCAATAGCAAGGTTAATTTAACTGCTAATACACCTGTGGGAGTTCTTTCAAGTAACTCTAAGCGCATGTACGCTGCTTTTATTAATAACGGTCAAACTGATATTACGTTAGTTTTAGACGATAAGTCAAAAGCTGTTATTGACGAGGGCATAATTATTAGAGGCTACGGCGGAAGTTACGAAATAACTTCTTTAAATCTCTACACAGGCAAGGTATCTGCAATCAGCACGACTGTTACCCAGCTTTCTTTTGTAGAAGGTTTTGAATAACTTTTCAACTCATCCAAAATCTTAAATATGCCTTTATACAATCCTGCATCGGTTACTATTACCCCGTCTACGAGCGGCACTGCAACCCCTACAAGTGTTGCTGCAAGTATCACAAGCGTTTCTTTTCTAGCTGCAAATTCAGGGCGGAAAGGTACAACTATTTGGAATAATTCAACTGCTAATTTGTATGTTGAATTGGGCGCAAGTTCTAGCACATCCAGCTTTACTGCTAGGGTTGGCGCTGGTGGATATTATGAGGTTCCCTTTACTTACACTGGAATTATTAGCGGTATTTGGGATGCGGCTAATGGTTCGGCGTTAGTGCGAGAGTTAACTTAATGCCTTTATTTAATGACGAAGCAAGCCTAATTCCTTCACCTCATCCTGGTTTTATTTCGGGCAAATATTATGCTTCTACAATTTATAGTGCAACTACAAATTTGTCTTTTAGTATCGGGTTTGTTTACTATATTTATTTTTTTGTTTCTTTCCAACAAAGTTTTAGTAAAGTAGCTTTTTACTCAAATACTTCTTTTTCTAACACACAAAATGTGCGACTAGGAATTTATAAAATCGCTTTTGGTTTACCTTCTACACTAGTAGCCGACCTAGGAAGTATTTCTTTTACTTCCAACGGATCAAAAGAAGTTGCATGTTCAATTGTTTTACCAGCGGGTTGGTACAGTATTGGGTTTATAACTAATCCTAGTTTTATTAATCTTCTGTGCCCTCTTATAACCCTAACCAACTTATTAGGAACGGCTTCTTTAGGATCTAGCACTTCTGGATTTAGAGCTACTCTGGCTTATGGCGATTTTCCTTCTGTTGCCTCATTGACAAATCTTACTGAAGTTAGCGTCCCTATTATTTGGTTAAAGGCTTCTTAATTGTGAAAAATAACCTTGATATTATTTTGGGATTCGCGATGTTGATCGGAATCGCTTATAGAGTGTTTCAAATTGAGAAAGCGATTTATGATGCAATTGATGAGCTAAATAAATCTCTCATTAAGCGAATTGCTGAAAACGAGTTTAACTTTGGCGTACATGTGGCTGCTTACTGTGAACGCAAAGAGCGAGTAGATTACCTATTGCACGCTAACGAGGAAAAAATTGACCATAAAGCCAATCGGCTTTTTGATGAAATCAAAGAACTCAAACTGCAACTAAAGCACATGCAAAAAATGGGTGAAAGTTAGGATGCTATCAAAATTAACTGTTAGGTCTGTAATAGTAATTATTCTGGTGATTGGGGCACTCGTGTTAGCGATCGCAGACCATAATTTTCGCCCTACTTTTGGGGACTTGGCTAAAGTTGGCGTTGGCGGGTATTTAGGTCAACTACTTCCGGAAGCGAACAAACGCTCTGGCGATTAAATTATAGAGATGAACACAATTTTCATTCAAATTGCGTCCTATCGTGATGCAGAACTTATTCCTACTATAAAAGATGCTATAGAACAGGCTCATTTTCCTGAACTTTTGAGTTTTGGTATTTGTTGGCAATATCAATCCGAGTCAGAACTACGTTATATTGATACCCTTAAAAATATCAAAAATTGTCGGATTACAAGTGTTTTAGCTTCTAAATCTCAAGGGGTTGGTTGGGCACGATCTGAAGTTCAAAAATTATGGCAAGGGGAAAAATATACTCTACAAATTGATTCTCATATGCGTTTTATTAAGCATTGGGATATTCTCTTGATTAGTCTGCTAAATCTGTGCCCAAGCGAAAAACCTATTTTAAGTGCCTATCCGCCTAGTTACGCTCCTACTAGGACAATATTAAATAATTTTATTACTGGGATTAAGTTTGACCAATTTCACTCTTCAGGTATTGTAACTTTTAAAGGTAGTGGTGAGGATTTAAGCCAATATTCTTGTCCTCAACGTGGTGCTTTTATTGCTGGTGGATTTATGTTTTCAGAAGCATCTATCATCCACGAAGTGCCTTCCGATCCTAATATTTATTTTTTAGGTGAAGAATTTTTCACTTCTGTCAGAGCATGGACAAGGGGTTGGGATATTTATCATCCACATCAAGTTATCCGCCTTCGGCGGAAGGCAGAAGGCAGAGGGCAGAGGGCAGAAGGTATAAATTATGTCTTTGATTCAGCCTTCTGGCTGGAGCCAACTGGGTATAAAACCCCACCGTCTACACGGTGGATTCAATCGGTTGGGGTTTGAATCCCCATCCGATTGCTCCTTCAGCATAGCTGCCTCCTGCCCTCTGCCTTTCTTCAATTGTTGGCATTATTACAATTCCGGAACAAAAGCACGTCCTGTCCATTGGCAAGATAATGAATGGATACCTCTTAATTGCTTGTCTGAACAACGGTTTAGAGAAATAGTTGGCTTACAGGTATCAAGAGAAAATTTTGGCATTTATGGTTTGGGAGAAAATCGCACTCTGTGTGCGTATCTTGAAATGTGTGCAATCTCCCTTGATGAGTGGGTCAAATCTTGCCTGCGATGCTCTGGGGATTCCTTACAGACATTTATGCAAACTCTCGAATTTTCTACCAAACTCGAAACTATTCGCGTTTCTGCCCTCCACGCGATCGCCTATTGTCCCCGCTTATTCTACCTCGAAGAAGTCGAAGAACTTTACACCCAAGATGCCGCAGTATTTGCCGGACGCAGACTGCACAGTGATTGGGGCTTTTGTGTTGGCGATCGCAGATGTGCTAAAACCTCTGATGCCTTTTGGCGTTGAGCACGTGATGGCGACCTGAATAATACTGACCCCGATGATTTTAGTGCTAAAACCTCTGATGCCTTTTGGCGTTGAGCACTATCTTTTTTATACCTTCTCCTTCCTTGGTTTGTGTGCTAAAACCTCTGATGCCTTTTGGCGTTGAGCACGATGCGATCGCTTGGATGCTGAAGCAAAAGCGGTGCTAAAACCTCTGATGCCTTTTGGCGTTGAGCACGTTCTTCAACGTCCCCATTTAGCTCAGAATTTGGGGGTGCTAAAACCTCTGATGCCTTTTGGCGTTGAGCACAAATTCCTTCAATAAAAATTCCGGTTCCCAAAGTTGGTGCTAAAACCTCTGATGCCTTTTGGCGTTGAGCACTATTGAATCCTGACGGGAAATGTAGGGCTGATTAACGGAGTGCTAAAACCTCTGATGCCTTTTGGCGTTGAGCACTGAAAAACGTGAGTTCGACGGAGTGAATTGACTGTGGTAGTAGGTTAGGGGTTCAATTCAGACCATTGCGATCGCGAGCAAGTATATGGTGGAGCTCAAATGGAGGATGGACATCACACAGGTTTTTTGCGACCTAGACGACTTCTGTTTAGGATTTGAGTCTAGGTGGAAACAAGCACATCTGCCGCAAATGAATGGTGAAAAGTTAAGCCGTTGTCGAATGTGCCTGAGCGATCGGCATGACGATAGTAGTTGGATTTCATAGTTCTGGGTATCGCACTTTAAAGAGTTTTATACCTTGCAAGTTCTACCTTGTTGTCAGAATGCCTTTCCAAATCTACTCAGCTACTACCGATTCGCCCTTGGTGATGCTTTGGAGCTTAATGGCGCTTTGTTGTTATCTACACACTATAAGTCTTGGGAAGACCTCGCTCAAAAAGAATATGAAAAATAAGTTGGTTCCCTTGATGGATAAAATCCTACTTTGCAAGCGGGCTGTCCCAATCGTCTGTTAATGACCAACTTAAGAACATTTGCTTTCGTTGAACACTTCCTGTCATCGGAGTGTACTTAACTTTATGGTTAACCTTTTAGCTGGACTGGTTGCTTACACCTACCTTGAGAAAAAACCTTCTTTGAATATTAACCCTAAAGATTACGAAGCTTTGCCTGCGGTGGCTTTTTAACTTCGTCGAACTCACGTATATTTAAATTTGTAATATATAACAATTTAAATCAAGTTAAAATTTTCTGTATGTACATAAACAATACTACCTGGAGGTGTATATGTTAAATAATCTAGAATCATTGTCACATCCGCCAAGCAAACAGCAATTCCTCACTACTTTTCGTTTAGTAAGTCGCATTAGCTTCTGGGTACAGTTGTCGCTAGGTGCTGTTTCCGGCATTGCTTTGTTGTTTGCTTGGTTTAGCCGCAACGTCACTATACAAACGAACAATACAGGTATTGGGTTCGGTGTCTTTTTAGGTACTGTTGGTATTTTGTTACTGTGCTTCCGTGTATATTATGCTCTGCGTTACAGACGTTTGGCTAAACTTTTACAAACACCAAATTCTCAAATCCATCTCAAGAAAGAAGACGTAATTAAAGCTTTACGGCTGGGATTAATCGTTAGTTTAATAGGGCTATTAATATCTTTTGTTGCATCTGAAGTGACGGTTGCAGTTATATTAGGAAAAACATTAGCGCAACCTCAAGGAGTCGCAGTTTATCGACCGGAAAACCTGATTCGTTCACTAGATATTTTTGTCATGCTCGCAAACGTCAACATGATTGGCGCTCACTTTTTTGGTGCAGTTACTTCTTTAGGTCTACTCTATTGGGTAGAAGATTAATTTGGCGCATAACGATCGCTCTTGTAAAGCTAAGGTAAACAAATGACCTATAGCGACTTTACGTTACGACGTGTCAAACAAGATTTTAATTTAACAATCGTTGAAGAAACGACTTTTCTAACATCTATCGAATTACAACAGCCAAGTCCTTTTTTGGCAGCTTTTTTGGATAAATATTTACCTTTAGCTTTAGCGTTAAATACTGAAAAAGCTCGGTCAGAAATGCTTATATGCCCTATTTTGTTGGAACTTAAAGATATTTTTCCACAGAAAATTAGTTTATTTTCTGGAAATGATTTTACTGTAGACCAATCAGTAGGACTAAATGGTGTTTGTGATTTTCTGATAAGTCGTTCTCCCGAACAGTTGTTTATTGATGCACCTGCGGTAGTGGTGGTAGAAGCGAAAAAAGAAGATTTGAATGGAGGGTTAGGTCAGTGCGTTGCAGAAATGATTGCAGCACAGCGTTTTAATGAACAAAATAATCAGTCGGTTTCTACTATTTTTGGTACAGTTACTACCGGGGACAGATGGAAGTTTCTCAAGCTGGAATCTAATACGGTAACTATTGGACTTTTAGAATACAATCTTCCTCCAGTTGAGCAAGTTCTGGGTATTTTGGTCAATTTTGTTGCACATTATTGAGTAGAAGAGTAAGCATGAAAAAACCCGGCAAGACCGGGCAGATGCACTGTTTGTCGAATATGGTAGTAATAATTAAATTTTGACATCACAAGTTAAAGGACAAGCAGCGTAGACGGTAGTTTGTGTTTCATCTGCCTCTCCATGCAGCCAGCTTAACCAGCTGACTTGACTTGGATGAACACCCTTGAGAGTTAACATCCCAGCAGTGAAAACAACAGCCATCACATTAAACAAAATTAAACCACCAGCAACCAGCAGAACAGCACTAACAGGCATCACAGATTGTAAGACAATCGACAACAAACATCCGACCGTAGCCATCAAGACAACTAAAGGAAAACCAACAACCAGCAAGCATACTGCCAATGTGAAAGACCAGATTAAAAAGCTTTTGATCATCAACAAAGATTGAGTTTTGCCTAGATTAGAGCTTTGAGCTGCAACCATGAATTTTCCTCCCAAGAAAGTGTGAAATATTTATCTTGCTTGTTTAAAGCAAATTCGATATCTGAATGACTTTCAGTATATAAAAGCAAATCGGGTAAATGAGCATTTAGTTAATAAACTTTACAGTTAAGCTCTGGGGATCATGGATAAATGCCCTGATAAGCATTTTCTGGACTACCCCTCCCTAGCATCTACCTTAAGGAGTAGAAGGTAAAAGTATTAATTAATCGAGTGCGTTATTAGCACTATAGATAATTTATGCTTAACATATCTTATCAAAAACAAGGTAGATTCTCATAATTGCTCTGATAAGGCTGAACAATTTATCGGCTATTGCTTTCGCTGTTATTTGCTAGCTAGTTGTATCAATGCCTAACACAAATTCCTTATCTTTAGATGAGTATATTTACATTTAATTATTAGTAAGATTTGATTCTTTAAATTCTACTTGTATATACTGAATGCTTTCTCTGCCTTTGATGTGTTAAACCAGTCAATATCAGGGATAATAATTTTTTTATTTAACTGATAGCCAGTCGAGGTAAAAAAAACGGATACAAGTAAAGGGAGAAAAGATAGAACTGGTGATAGACATTTATTTGCCTTATCCCATTCGCAAATGAGTAAGTAGGCTGATAGCGATCGCTCCTTATCTCATCCTTCTGGCTTATTTGCCGATTTTTACAACCAAAACTAGCCGCTAATTCCACATATGAAACAAAACGCAGATTAATTTGAAGATATATGACAGAATCACAGCGTCCAGCAAATTCTACACTGATCGCAGCCCGTAATATCCCACCACTGCCCCCACCACCACCAGCAAGCTTAAGCACCCAGCGTCAGGCTACCCAAACCCTGGACATGACACCAGAAAAGACTGCCAACCGTGCCGCGATGAATGCTGCACCACCTCCACCACCAGCCGAAAAAGCCTCTCATCGTCCGGGTACTCCACCACCAATGCCTGGTGCAGTTCCGAGAAAAAGCAGTTCGGGAATGACTTTAGCTCAATTGATTAAAGAAGCTTACGATAAAGGCTTTTCGGATATTCATTTGGGTGTCGGTGAAGTGCCTCGCTTCCGCAACCGAGGAGAAATGCAGCCAACAGAATATCCAGAAACAGATAAAGAAACTTTTATCAGTTGGGTGCGGGAGGTGCTGACAGAAGGAGAACTTAAGCACTTTGAAGAACATTTAGAATTTGATGGAGCAACTCAGTACGACTTTGCCCGCGTGCGGATTAATATCTTTGACTCTCTCAAAGGCTATGCGATGGTGATGCGGTTAATTCCGCTGAAAATCCTCACAATAGATCAATTAAACTTGCCCCCAGTTTTTCGCGATATCTGCCACTACCATAAAGGTTTGATTTTAGTGACCGGTCCGACTGGTTCTGGTAAATCCACCACAATGGCGGCGATGGTTGATTACATTAATAAGGAGATGGCTAAACACATCATCACCATCGAAGATCCAATCGAGTTTGTCCACAAAAGCCAAAAGTCGTTGGTTAAACAACGGGAAGTAGGAATGCACACCCGAAAATTTGACAACGCTTTGAAAGCAGCTTTGCGGGAAGACCCAGATTTGATTCTGGTCGGGGAAATGCGGGATAAAGAAACGGTCAACACTGCCCTGAAAGCCGCTCAAACAGGTCACTTGGTAATGGGAACCCTCCACACCAACAGCGCTGTGAAAACGATTGAAAGAATTCTTAATCTCTTCTCAGCTGGAGAACAGGATGCGATGCGGGTAGCGCTTGCTGAGTCTTTGGTGGCAGTAATTGCTCAAGGTTTGTGTCGCACGACTGATGGCAAACGTGCTGCTTTCCACGATATCCTAATTAATACCGACGCAGTTAAAGAGTGGGTGAAAGACGGTAAATATGATGAAATTAGCGAGCTGATGAAGCAAGCTGGTTTTGACGGCATGATTACAATGAATCAGTCTCTGCTGAACCTTTATCAAGAAGGTCGCATTACTGAAGAAACAGCTTTGGAGATGTCACCAACTCCTAACGAAATGGCACAGTTTCTCCGAGGTCGAGTTTAAAGAGTTAGGAGGCGCGAAGTTAGGAGGCGCGTAGTTAGGAGGCGCGTAGTTAGGAGGCGCGAAGTAAGTCCTAAAAGTGCTTAGTGTTGAATTAACAACTCCTAACTCACCATTCCTAACTCATCACTCCTAACTCATCACTCCTAACTCTTAACTCATCACTCCTAACTCCTAACTCTCAAAAACGCCCTTGAATCCAGATAAACCACTTTTACCCCAGTTGTTTAAGGGCATTGCGCTATTTACACCTGGAGGAGATTTAATTTATTGCATCGACCCTGGCAAAAAAGGTCGATGGCATTTGCATTTGTGCGCTTTTTTACAAGAAATTTTAGACTTACCAGAACCGCCTCATTTTTTAGTGCCTTGCTACACGGCAACTATTGACCACTGGTTAGATCCGCGCACTCAACAAATACGAACTTTTGCGGAAGCTTATCCGCTGGTAATGCGACATCAAGCTGTGCTGAATGCTGTTTTTGGCACGGGGGATTTAGTTTGGCAAGCTGCCCCGTGGCAAGAGGGATTGTGCGATCGCATGGTATTATCTAGTTATCGATCTTCATTTGGGCAACTTTGGGAAGACCATGATTTAATTGTCCGCTTAGAATTCTCTCAAGCTCAAGTATCTCCAGAACCGATCGCCGCAATCCAAAAAGCCGAACCGAAAACCCAAGGCTTTGTTCTTCGCTTATTTGTTGCCGGACATAGTGCCAACACTGAACGCATTCTTCAAAATTTACACGAATTGTTAGAGCGATCGCTTAAACATGCTTACACTTTAAAAGTCATTGATGTTTTGACAAATCCTGAACAAGCAGAACTCGATCAAGTTTCCGCAACTCCCACCCTGGTTAAAGTTTGGCCCCACCCAATTCGACGAATGGCTGGGGATTTGGATAATGTGGAAAAAATCTTGCAAATGTTAGGAACTAAAAAAGGCTGAAAGATAAACGATGAAAATAAGAAGTTATAATGAACATCTTCAATCGCGAATTCGGTTAGCGCCCAAGGTTTATCATTAAAATAGTCTTTCATCGCAGAGATAATTTCTGGAAAACCAGTATTCTGGTTGTACCAATCGGTATGAGAAAACTTTCCATAAAATATAGTCTAACATAGTCAGGTATAGTCGAAAAACCTCACCTGATGAAATTATCTGATTATGCTAAAACATTAGGGATTTCCTACCTTACAGCTTGGCGGCATTACAAAGCAGGTAAGATACCGTACCCTACAGAACAGCTTCCTACAGGTACGGTGATTGTTGATTACGATCCAAAAAAGACCCCAGGAAGACTTAATAGGGCTGCCATTTACGCTCTTAGTATCAAGTGCGGAAAACAAAGATAATCTGGATAGACAGGCAGAGCGATTAATTCAATATGCAATCTTAAAGGGATATCAGGTTGTCGATGTTGTAAAGGAAGTAGGCAGCGGACTGAATGACAATCGCAAGAAACTAGAAAAGCTTTTACTCAAAGATGACTACGAGATTTTAGTAGTAGAACACAAGGATAGACTAGGCAGGTTCGGTACACATTACATAGATATTTTACTTAAAAGATTGGGAGTAACTTTAGAAGTTGTTAATTTAGCCGACAACGGACGGGATGAATTAATGCAAGACTTAGTAGCAATAATTACGAGCTTTGCAGCACGGTTATATGGTCAGCGTAGAGCAAAACGCAAAACAGAAAAGATTGTGGAAGCGTTGAATTCTGCCAGAGACTGAAAGCTATTTTATAGTCAAACATATCCTAGTCTATCTTTGATGATATACTAATGTCATCTGAAAAATGATAGGCAATGCGTCAAGTAGAAAAGCACGTAATCAAGGATGGACATGAATGGTTTGATTATTGCAGCGAGATTACCACGGTTTCTCGCCAGCTTTATAACACTGCTCAATTCACTCAACGCCAAGGTTTTTTCTATGGCTGGGGGACGAAATCACAGGCTAAATTAGACACGCTATTCAAGCAAAACGAAAACTACAAGGCAATGCCAGCGAAAGTAGCGCAACTCGTTTTGAAACAGAATGCAGATGCTTGGATTGCTTACTACAAGGCATTGTCAGCTTATAAAATTGACTCAACCAAGTTTACAGGTAAACCAAAACCACCTAATTATGTTGATGTAACAAACCTAGTTAAGTTCAATAATCAAGCGATTGGTAAAAAAGAATTTCTTCATGGTTCCATTGTCCCATCAATGTCACCAATCAGGATTCCAGTCAAACCTGGACTGAAATTTGAGGACTTGTGCGAAGTACGAATTATCCCAAAAACCGGATGCTTCGTTATCGAAATAGTCTATCAGATTCCAGAACCGTCAGAGTTCTTTTGTAGTTTAAATCCTCGACTAAATGCGGCGATAGATATTGGGTTAGATAATCTAGCAACAATTGTTTTTAACGACCCAGCGATACAGCCGATTATTCTAAACGGTAAACCATTGAAATCGGTAAACCAGTTTTACAATAAGCAGATAGCTAAATTTCGAGGTTTTCTACCCAATGACAGAGGTAGGTCAAGGCGAATTGCAAATATCGTTCGTAATCGCAATCATTTTCTAGATTCCTACATCCATCAAACCACAAAAATGATTGTGGATGAGTTTAAGAGTCTTGGTGTAACTCACGTATCGATAGGCAAGAATGAGCAATGGAAAACTCATCTTAATTTAGGTAAGCGCACAAACCAAAACTTTACTCAAATACCACACGCAATATTTATCGAGATACTGACTTACAAACTAGAACAAGTCGGCATCACAGTTAAGGTTGCAGAAGAATCTTACACGAGCAAGGCTTCTGCGATTGATTGGGACATCATCCCAATATACCAACCTAACAACAAGACAAAGCACGTATTCTCAGGGAAACGTGTCAAACGTGCGTGGTATGTGAGTCAAGATGGTTTCAAAATTCATGCCGATGTCAATGCAGCACTAAACATCGGCAGAAAAAGTAATCCTGAAGGATTTAGCACTCTCAAGTCTATTCTAAGGGATAGGGGATGTCTGGTAGTACATCCAAGGCGGATAACTCCACTATTTAAGCGTGAACACGGCTGAAAGTAGAGTTGCTTAAACCTAAATTGCAAACGTCTGACTATACTTGACTATGTGATTTGGAACTATTAACATAGATATGAAAGCCGATATAACAGATACGCCGTTAGAAAATACTGTTGTTCCAGAGAAAAGTCTAGGTTCCCCGAAGTCAAGAGTTTTGCTCAAAGTAGTTAGAGCTGCTTGCCATTGAGTGCGATCGCACTCAATGGCAAGCACTCAGCCTTAGAAATACTGCCAATTATTGCAACGATAGTTGTGCTAGCAACAGCAACTGCAAATCTTTGATAGATACGAGCCATACTTAGTCCTTATTTTTCTAAAAGAGACTATAGTCGATTCTTATCGTCGCTTCGCTCCTGGGTGTGGGGTGTGGGGTGTGGGGTGTGGGGAAAACTTTCATGTTTTGTACATCCCGCACCCAGGAGCAATTGGGTTTAAAACCCCACCGTCGATCTTCGTGTCTCCAATTGGTTAGGTGCTGCACCGATCCAATTGACCCCTACACCCACTCAGCCACACCCTACCCCCTGTTCAACTCACAAATTCTGTATTAATACGTACCTTTGCTCAATATTTAATGTCAGATAAAGTCTGGAGAAAGACTTGTCCGCTGCCTTGACGTAAGCCTTACCATAAGATACGCGATCGCAGAAGAGTGAAATTAGTTGTGATACAAATAGATGAAATGCAGACGCGATACCAAGCGTCTCTACAAGCTCCAGTATCTATTACATCTCAAACGAAATGGTATGAAGTAACTTTGTAACAATTTGCTCCCATTCCTGATTTAATTCGCCGGTAAACTCTGGTTTGCCACTGCGATTGTACCAATATCGCGCATTATTCAAATCGCCTTCTTTACGGTGCAAGTACGCATGAACCCAAGCACTGTCAACATCGCTGGCATCGTTTAAAATATTATGTGCTTTGTGCCAATCTCCTTTTTTATCATACCACAAAGCTTGCAGTGTTTCTGGCAGAAAAGATGGACATTTTTCTTGTTTTTCAAGCAATTGCATAAATTCATTTAATGTCATAATGCCAAACCTGATAAAACTCTAAATAAGTTATAGCGTTTTTTGATATCATCATCGCTAGAAGAACTGTTTTGACAAGTTTTTCTTAAGAGTGCGATCGCAGTCGCATTTCCCGGATCGTACACTTTTCCTAAACTATATGCAGCGTTCCAACAGTCGAAATCGTTTTCGCTTTTAATGCATAGCTCGTCGGTGTTGTCATCTCCTTTAGTTTGGGGATTCCCCCAAGTCTATCAACTTACCCTAGTTTTCTAATCCTTATTTTATTAGCTTTTTGGCTCGTAGATAGTCTATTGGCTCAAGGGAAATTCTCCAGAGTATATTGATTCAGCTTCAGAAGCTCAACTTTCAGCTTCAGAAGCTCAACTTTCAGCCTCAGAAGCTCAACTTTCAGCCTCAGAAGCTCAACTTTCAGCCTCAGAAGCTCAACTTTCAGCTTCAGAAGCTCAACTTTCAGCCTCAGAAGCTCAACTTTCAGCTTCAGAAGCTCAACTTTCAGCTTCAGAAGCTCAACTTTCAGCTTCAGAACAGAAAACTTCTAATTTAGAACAAGAAACTTGACTTTTAACTTTTAACAATGGCAGATTTGAGAAGTGCATAAAGCGCAAATGCGATTTGACTGGGGATCGTTTCCGGGTTTCATGGCATCTGGGTGGGTGGAAAACTTACTGCGCTCTCAGATAGTTTACACTTTTAGACAGTTCCAGATGCAACGCTTTATCACTAACCTAAATCCTTAGGGAGAAAATCATATTGTCTAAGCGATCGTCCGGGAAAATGGAGAGATAGAATATCTGAAAACTTACCGTCACTTCAGCTGCACAAACCCGTCGAGTTTACTTACGAGCGTCAGTTAGCTGAATATAACTAAAACTTAGATCAAGCGCTAAGGCACTTTTCTACACTCGTGAGGAGTTAGTGTCTGGGATGGAAAAAGTTGCTTTTGGATATTTACACAAATCAACAGATACGTGATGCTGCACGCAAAGCGAGAAAGTAGGATGGGATAAAAGTGAAATTGCGACCAAAAGATAATTTAGAGCGATCGTGGATTGTCCGCTTTGGAGCTGCTATGCTGCTTTTTGGTCAAGTTTGGCTGCATTTACTCCAAGGAAAAATGCACAACCGTCATATTATGGAACATATGGTAAAAGCGGGACCTGCTTCTATCTTTCCAGTTTTGCTGGTGAATGGTTTTGCAGGGATGATTTTTACCATTGAGACGGCAAGAGAATTAGTCCGATTTGGTGCGGTAAATGCTATCGGTGGTGCTTTTGCTTTAGCTTTCTGCCGCGAATTAGCTCCTATTTTAACAGGTTGTATAATTGCCGGACAAGTCGGTTCTGCTTTTGCGGCAGAAATCGGTGCAATGCGAGTCACAGAGCAAATTGATGCACTTTATATGCTGAGAACCGATCCAATTGATTATCTAGTTCTTCCGAGAGTCATTGCTTGCTGTTTGATGGTGCCGTTATTAACAATTTTTGCCTTAGTTATCGGCATAGTTGGCGGAATTTTTGCCGCCTTCCAATTTTACCAGATAGAACCCGAAACATTTTTAGATTCAGTTAGAAGTTTTTTAGAACCGTCAGATTTGCTGATTATTTTGCTGAAAGGATTTCTCTTTGGTTCAATGATTGCTGTCCTGGGTTGTAGTTGGGGACTAACTACCAAAGGAGGAGTAAAACAAGTAGGAGAATCAGCAACTGCGGCAGTTGTTACTACCTGGGTGTCAATTTTTGTGATTGACTTTGTTTTATCTTTGCTGCTATTTGATAAACCGATATTTTAGGCGATAACATTGTAGCGCGTAGGGTGCGTTATGCTGCGCTAACGCACCGCAGTCATAAATCATGGTGCGTTTCGGCGAATGCCGAAACGCACCCTACATGCTATATTCCTGATATTATTCCTACACATTAAATCGGAATAACATCACATCTCCTTCTTGCACAACATACTCTTTACCCTCACTTCTGACTAATCCTTTTTCCTTTGCCGCAGTCATCGAACCAGTTGTCACCAAATCATTGTAAGCAACAGTTTCGGCGCGAATAAATCCCCGTTCAAAATCAGTGTGAATCACACCAGCAGCTTGAGGTGCAGACATACCAGCATGAATTGTCCAAGCGCGGGTTTCTTTTTCGCCAGATGTGAAATAAGTTCTTAAACCTAAAAGCGCGTAAGTTGCACGAATCAAAGATTTTAAACCACCTTCTTCTACACCCAAAGATGCGAGAAAATCAGCTTTATCTTCTTCTGGTAACTCAATCAATTCTGATTCCACTTGAGCGGAAACTACCACAACTTCAGCATTTTCTTGGCTGGCAATTTGCCGCACCTTCTCGACAAAATCATTACCACTTGCCAAGTCATCTTCCGAGACATTGGCAGCATAAATAATCGGTTTACTTGTGAGTAATCCCAATCCTTTAATTATCTCAGTTTCTTCTTCAGTCAAACCAAATTGGCGGACTGATTTGCCTTCATTTAATGTTGCTGCTAATTTCTCTAAGAGTGTTAATTCTAACTGTCCTTCTTTGTTAGTACGCGCTAGTTTGCGAGTGCGTTCAATGCGGCGTTCAATTTGTGACAAATCAGCTAAACCGAGTTCTAAATTGATGATTTCAATATCCCGCACTGGATCTACTGAACCGGAAACGTGGATAATATCATCATTCTCAAAACAGCGCACTACATGCACGATCGCATCGACTTCGCGAATGTGGGAGAGAAATTGATTTCCCATTCCCTCACCTTTGCTTGCACCTTTAATCAAACCGGCTATATCGACAAATTCCACCTGAGCAGGCACAATTTTCTTCGCAGCAGAAATCTTAGCCAAAACATTTAAACGTTCATCTGGCACGGAAACAATGCCGACATTCGGGTCTTTGGTACAAAAAGGAAAATTAGCAGCTTCCGCTTTGGCATTTTCCACCAAAGCGTTGAACAAAGTAGATTTTCCCACGTTGGGAAGTCCGACAATTCCGGCTCTTAGCATTTTGGATTTTAGATTTTGGATTAAAGTCCGATCGCTATCTTACAAAATTACCAAGAATTAGTTTTAGACTGGTTCAGGAATTGTTTGGGGAATTGGACTGGGAACCGGCTGGGGAATCGGAGCTGGTACTGGTTGTGGTATCGGCTCAGGTATTGGTTGGGGAGTCGTTGGTTCCGGACTAGGTGCGGGACCCGGTAGCGGATTCGGTTCGGGAGTGGGAATCTGTGGTTCGGGTATAGATATAGCAGTCGGATTAATCATGGTAAGTCTATATAAATTATTCAACTTTCCCAACCTAGATGACAACTTCAACTGCCGACATCCTCCAAAAGGCTACACCCAAGGGAAGGGGGAGAGGGGGAGAGGGGGACAAGGGGGACAAGGGGGACAAGGAGGATAGGGGGGACAAGGGGGACAAGGAGGACAAGGGGGAGCAGGGAGCTTTCTTGAGCAATCTTATCGCTGGCGGAAAAATATTTCTTCTTTCTTACCCATTACCCATTACCCATTACCCATTACCCATTACCCATTACCCATTACCCATTACCCATTACCCAATGCCCAAAAATGCTCGATCAAAACCAAACACCTTTATTAGATGCCTTAAAAGCTAATGCAGTGCGTCCTCACGCGGCTTTTTACACGCCGGGACACAAGCGAGGACAAGGAATTTCACCACGTTTAACTGATTTGCTGGGTGAAGCTGTTTTTCGCGCTGATTTAACTGAGTTATCAGAGTTAGATAATTTGTTTGCACCCCAAGGAGTGATTCAACAAGCGCAACAATTAGCGGCTGAGGCTTTTGGTGCAACACAAACATACTTTCTTGTCAATGGCTCTACGTGTGGAATTGAGGCGGCAATTCTGGCGACTTGTGGCATGGGCGATAAAATTATTTTACCGCGAAATGTGCATTCTTCTGTGGTAGCAGGTTTAATTCTCTCTGGGGCTATACCGATTTTTGTTAATCCTGAATATGACCCAATTTTAGATATTGCTCATAGTATCACGCCTGCATCTGTGCAAGCAGCATTGAAACAGCATCCGGATGCGAAAGCGGTGATGATAATTTATCCTACATATTACGGCGTATGTGGAGATGTGGAGGCGATCGCTTCCCTCGTCCACCAATACAATATCCCTTTACTGGTAGACGAAGCACACGGCGCACACTTCGCATTTCATCCCCAATTGCCGATCCCAGCTTTAGCCGCAGGTGCAGATTTTAGCGTACAATCGATCCATAAAACACTTGGGGCGATGACTCAAGCATCGATGTTGCATATTCGAGGGAATAGGGTAGATAGCGATCGCCTAAATAAAGCTTTGCAATTAGTACAATCCACCAGTCCTAGTTACATACTTCTTGCTTCCCTAGATGCAGCACGTCAGCAAATGGCTTTGCATGGCTTTGAGTTAATGTCTCGCACCTTACAACTTGCGGATGAAGCCAGAACTAGAATCAGCCAAATTCCCGGATTATCAGTTTTGGAAATCTCCCCTAGTTTTACAAACCTAACCCCCCCTAACCCCCCTTCCCTACTAGGGAAGGGGGGAATTCTTAGCCCCTCCCCTACGAGGGGAGGGGTTGGGGAGAGGTTTGCTTTTAGCTCTACAAACCTAACCCCCCCTAACCCCCCTTCCCTACTAGGGAAGGGGGGAATTCTTAGCCCCTCCCCTACGAGGGGAGGGGTTGGGGAGAGGTTTGCTTTAGACAAAACTCGCTTAACTGTGACTGTTTCCGGTTTGGGTTTAACCGGGTTTGAAGCTGAGGAAATTCTTGATGAACTAGGCGTGACAGCAGAATTTGCAACGTTGCAACATCTCACCTTTATTATTAGCTTGGGTAACACTGCAAAGGATATTGAGCAATTGGTGCAAGGTTTCATCACTCTTGCCAATCACCGCATCAAAAAAGAGAAAAATGACTTGAAATTATCCAAGCTTGTATGGGATGATTTGATTACTGTGGGTAATTCTGTGCGTATGTCGCCTAGAGAAGCTTTTTTTGCTGAAAGTGAAACATTACCCATCCAAGAAACTACAGAAAGGATTTGTGCTGAAATTGTCTGTCCTTATCCTCCGGGAATTCCTGTGTTAATGCCGGGAGAAGTCATTAGCCAAACAGATGTAGAATATTTGCAACAGATTCAGTTAATAGGTGGATTTATCAGCGGTTGTGCGGATGCTAGCCTAAATACACTTAAGGTTGTCAAGACTAAACTTTAGTCAATTTCAACTACGCTTAAGTCTAAATCTATTGGGGGCAGATAACGGCTAAATTCAGCGATGCCGCCGAATCAAAAAACCAGACTAAGGTTAAGCCGCTTATTTGAGGGCATTGGCTGCAAGCAGTGCTAGACCGCGTTATCATATCTCGATAGCCGAGAATTTACTCCCCACTTATGGTAGTTGATATTGTCCTCAAGGATGTCAATTGCTTCTCCACATAATCTTGTTGCATTTTCTCTATCTGATATCTTAAATTTTTCTTGAACTTCATTGATCACTGAGTTTGCTATTTTTTCAAGTATCTCTAAGTCCTGGTTATAGCTTTTAAGAAAATCGGCTACATCTATAATTGTTTTTAGATCCTGCACAACATCCTCAAAACGATTCTTGTAACTATCTGGAACTCTAAATTTAATATTCGCTTTCAGCAAATCTGTAAAGATAAACTTATCTAAGTCATCTACATCCTTCTCAATATAATTGAGTACATTGAGTCCCCAAAAATCGTTAATTACTGGATCAATTACTTCAAATATAAATTTTGTAGTTTCTTGCTTTAAGTTGTAGCCACCAGGAATTCTAAGATGCTGAATATGATTTCGTAATTCTCCAAAACTATCATATAGTTCTTTATTTATAATATTATAGGCGATTGTTTCTAAGAGTCTTTCTGGAAGTTTGCTGTAACCGATAGTCCGTGAATCTGATTTTGGTACATAAATCTTTTCAGGATCTTCCTCAGCAATCCGAGCCTTTATGAAAAGTTCAGCTGCCTGAGCAGCTTGTAGCACACAAAGGTAATGCCAGGAACGCACATCTTCTGCATAGAAGGAAAAAGTTAGTCGCAGCGTGTTTTTCAAGACGGCAAAACCTAGCTCTTTTGCCTGTTCAGCTACCTCATGTCGTTGTATGTCCATTACTTACCTCAGCTATTACAAACTCTATAGCAACGACTTAAGCTTGATTATCTCACCAAAAACTTGGAATATGATTCCGTATGTCCTACGAACACGCTTTCAGCGAACGGGAAAAGCTTCGTCTAAAGCTTCACGCATCCAATTCCATAACTTACTGTGCGATCGCGATTCTCTTTTCTTCGATAACTTCATAACCATTAGCCAATTGCTCAATTGCGCGATCGAGCAAATCTAGACCGTGCTGCACTTTGTTAACTACACTCAACTGTCCGCGTAAATCAGCAGCACCGGCGAAGTTTTTAGCATACCATGTCATATGCTTGCGTGCTTGACGCACACCGCGATCGCCTTTATATTCATACAACGCTTGTAAATGTTCCCTAGCACATTCCAAACGCTGAATTGGTGTTGGTGTCGGTAATAATTCCCCCGTTTTCAGAAAGCGATCGACTTCTCCCACCAAAAACGGATAACCCAAAGTTCCCCGCGAACACATTACCCCATCAGCACCGGTTTGCTCTAAGCAACGTACCGCAGCTTCCACCGAGAAAATATCGCCATTGCCAATCACGGGTATAGAAAGCACCTCTTTCACACGCGCAATCCATTCCCAGCGAGCGTTACCATTGTAACCTTGAGCGCGGGTGCGTCCATGCACCGTAATCATTTGCGCTCCTGCGTCCTCCATCCGTTTGGCAAAATCGAGAATCGTGATTTCCTGGTCATTCCAGCCGATGCGTGTTTTCACTGTCACAGGTACATTTACTGCCTTCACCACTTCCCGGACAATTGCCTCAGCTACATCTGGCTGACGCAACAGTGAAGAACCACCACCATTCTTAGTAATTTTATTTACCGGACAACCCATGTTGATATCAACAGTATCAGCGCCTTCTTGTACCGCTTTTATCGCCGCTTCTGCGAGAAAATCCGGACGACAGTCAAAAAGTTGAATGCTGATTGGGCGTTCGTTCGGGTCTACCTCCATGATTTTCGGCAATTGCTTGACATAGTGCAACCCCGTAGCATTCACCATCTCCGTGTACATCATCGATTCTGGCGCATAACGACGCACCAAACGGCGAAACACCAAATCAGTCACCCCAGACAAAGGCGACTGCAAAACGCGGCTTTTCACCTCAAGGGAGCCAATTTTTAGGGGTGTCGAAAGTCTAGCTTGGAGTTCGGGAGATAGCATAAACAATTCTTAATTTCAAAAGGTAAATATTTAACTGTATTTATCTATTGTTGTAGCTTAGAGATATTAATTGAGCCACTCCGCGACCTAAAGGTACGCGGATTCAGGCAGGGATAGTTCTAACTTTTCGCTCTTTATCGCTATCTGGTTAGACTTTGTGCCTTCGCTGGAGACTCGCTCTAAGGGTGAATCAGA
>JAESGF010000260.1_pt1 | contig 24890 bp, 24 predicted proteins | sample 9269621 | NCBI WGS metagenome assembly JAESGF01 (sample SAMN14515066, study PRJNA621663) | algae metagenome | isolation source: Tolypothrix carrinoi HA7290-LM1 and co-occurring heterotrophs from dry rock... | place: USA: Makauwahi cave, Kauai, Hawaii | collected 2011-01-06
GCGGCTGGCTCCTTACTGCTGTGGAAACCCGTCCACCGCAGTGGCTCCCCCACACCCTTGTTGTTGACGCTCTAATTGCGCCCCAACAAAATCAGCGTGTTGAGGCGCAACCTTCCTTTGATGAGTCCCCGTACAAAAGTGTTGGGGCGCAAGTTATTAGTGATACTAAAAAAAGTGCGCCCCAACACGATACGAAACGCGTGCGACCGCCATACTGAGGAAAGACCTACTCATTGGGTAGAAAAGTATTGGGTTGAAAGAGTTGGTAACAAGTATTGGTACTATCGTTACTGCTGGATGGAGGGAAGGAAGAAAAACCGAATTTACATTGGGGCAGTGCGATCGCCAAAAGCCAATTTGAAAAAGCAGGCAGTAGAAGAAGCAATTCTTGACGGGCAATCTTTTCAGGAGATAAAGCAGCTAATCCGAGCGTTTAATAATTAGGAGTTGGGAGTTGGGAGTTGGGAGTTGGGAGTTGGGAGTTGGCAGACGTGTTTTCCCTTTTCCCTTTTCCCTTTTCCCCCCCTGTCCCCTCCCCCTATCAATAAAATTACTTTTGTACAATTGTGCCAAAGCACTAAAGCTATAAAAAAAGGCTCCAGCCCGTGTGCAAAGCTTTCGCCTTCATAAGTTATCACAATTTTCGACTACTACTATAGCCTCACCCCTCGACCCGAATCGAAGGTTGATACAGTTGGTCAACTTCCTCCCAAGCCGCATCCGTCAGATTTTGCAGCATTGCCGCAATTTTCATCGGTTCATCGAATTCACCCTGTTGTAGAGCGAAGTAAAAGTCCTCTATGCTTAAAAACAATTTATTCATAAAGCGGCGATCGCTCCCTTAACTCGGTCACCTTTATAGGCAGAGGGGAAGGGGGCTCAAAGCAGCTCTTGAGCAAGCCCAACCCCAACGAAGTGGAGCGAAGCGGAACATGGGTATGAAGCCCCGTCCTTCTTTGTCCGCTTGGCTGGGGCGGAGTACCACGGGACGTCGAGCGCCTCTCCCCCCCCCCCTGCTCCCTGCTCCCTGCTCCCCTGCCTCTTTTGACTATCAATTTCTACGTAACGCTCCAAAGCCTTAAAATCCTTGTGCCCGGTAATTTTTTTGATGGTGTAAAGGTCAGTCCCGTTGCGGTGCAGCTTAGTGATAAAACTCCTTAGGGTGCTGTGAGTGCTGATGCCCTTAGCGGCAAGACCGGCTTTCTCGACGGCAGATCGGAGAATCATGTCAGCCCACCTGAGGGATATTGGTTTGTCGCCAGTGCGATCGGCAAACATCCTTTCTTGAATTTGACTCTGGCTTGTAGTTAGAGAGCGATTCTCTTAAAACCGCATGGACAAATACTTGACGGGTTTGACGTTTCCCGTCCGGGCTAGCTTTACGAGTCCGAGCGCGAAAATTGATATAATCTCTAGGACTCTTATCCGGGTTGTAACAATCTTCAACCCGCAACTGTACCAGCGCCCCCCATCTTTCGCCGGTTCCTGTGCTAAATCTAAAAGCAGCTTATATTTTTTAGATTTAATTTGTTTACGGATTTTAGAGTAGTCAGAATCGGACAGGGTGGAAGCCTGTCCTTCTCGATCAATTTTCATATTTTTATTTTTTTGAGACTTCCGGTTTAACCATTGACAGTGGTTAAACCGGAATATTTTTGTATTTAGCTATTAGCTAAACTAGGGCGTCGGTCAAGTAATAGTGATTGACAAAAAAGAGATAATGTGGATTAGGAAAAACTAGTAAGAAAAGGATGCGATCGTTAACGCTCGTGCCGGTCAAGTAATTATGGTTGACAAACTAGATGTAATATGAATAGGGATTTACGAAAATCAATTGGGCATTATTTAGAGGTATAAATTATGCGTCCCCCTTACTGGAATCCTCCCATTGAATTGTCAGAGGCAGAACAAGCTATCATTTCTCGGATTAAGAGGGCCAAACTATTTATATTTCTACGCCACAATCGTCACGACCTCTTTGATGAGGAGTTTCAAGCAACTAAGCGCCACTATGTTCAAGGACAGTACAGTGGGTCAGTGTCCAGTTCCTCCAGCGCTGCTAGCACTGGCATTAATTTTACAAGCATATACCGGAGTTTCAGATGATGAAGTGATTGAGGCATTGGTAATGGATAGACGTTGGCAGCTGGTACTCGACTGTCACGATTGCCAAAAACCTCCATTCAGCAAAGGGACTTTGGTAAATTTTAGACAAGCGATGATAGACTTTGAAGTTGATCAGAGATTAATTGAGCGCACGGTAGAAATAGCTTTGCAGCAAGGTGGGTTTGGTTCAAGTAACTTGAGGGCGGCACTCGACTCCTCGCCTTTATGGGGGGCGGCGAAAGTAGAAGATACATATAATCTCTTAGGTCATGCGCTGCGTAAAGCTGTAAGGTTAATGGCGCAGGCTTCGGAACAGTCAAGGGAGCAAGTAGCAATCATAAACACAACTAGATGCTCTAGTCACAGGCACTTCCCTCAAAGCCGCGTTAGATTTGAACTGGGATGATCCAACTGAGCGTTCAATAGCGTTAGAAAGCATTCTCAACGCTTTAGATCGGCTTGAGTCGGAGTTACAAAAAAAAACTGAAGATTCGGCGCTAACTGACGCTCAAGAAGTACTGGAAGTGGCGCGACAAATTCAATCCCAAAATGTAACTATTGATGAAATTGGGCAACCAATACTGAGTAAAGGTGTAGCTAAAGACCGCCGTATTTCCATTGAAGACCCAGATATGCGTCATGGGCGTAGCGCGGTACTAACGTTTTGATGGCTATAAGCGTCATGTACTTAGAGATCTGGAGATTGGGGTAGTGCGCTCCGTTGGTTTGACAAGTGAAGACCGTTCCAGAGGCTCAAGTTACTGAGGCGATGGATGCAGATTTGAAAGCTCAGAATGTGTTGCTGGTAGAGTTGCATATTGACCGCGCCTACCTGACGAGTCATTGGGTGCAACAACGTTCCCAGGACTTAACTATTTTCTGTAAAGCTTGGACTGTACGTAATGGCGATCGCTTTATCAAGACAGACTTTGTATTGGACTGGGAGCAAGGTCTAATTCGTTGTCCTAATCATGTCAGTATCCCCTTTGAACCCGGAAAAACGGTTCACTTTCCCACGTCTTTTGTGTAGTGTGTGTCCTTTACGCGAACGTTGTACTACTTCTGTTAGAGGTCGCAATGTCTCAATTCATGAGGCAGTGCGTTGCGCGGGTTCCCCGCGTTGTAGCAACTGCCGTCCCGATGAAGCTTTTATGCAGGAATTACGTCAGCGCCAGGACACTGAATCCGGAAGAGCTAAACTCCGAGAACGTTCGCGCCTTAGTGCATACCTTGGCTCATGTAGGTCAATGGCAAGGCGACCGTGCCCGTTATACTGGCTTGCGTAAGAACTTATTTGACTTACGGCGTGTAGCCGTTGTGCATAATCTCCACGTAATTGCACGGTTGTCATCTGGCGCTTCAAACCAACACGCCTTTTCAACCCCCTAGTTAACGATCGCATCCTTTTTTTCCTGGTTTTTCTCACTTCACATTATTTCTTTTTTGTCAATCACTATTACTTGACCGACGCCCTAGGCTCTAATGTAATCCCAGCAACAATCACAACGCCTCAGTAATTGTTCTGGATTTACATAAAACCGGAATATTTACACTCTTAAAGACACCGATTAGAACGGATTAGTTACTTTAACTACTCCATCTAAATTTATGGCTGAATTAACCCTTCAACAAATTTTCGGTGCTAACGCCACGCAGACAGCCACAGAACTAGTTATTAAAAAGTCAGACTTACAAACAGTCGGCTTAACCGTTGCGGCTGACAATAGAGGAGAGCAACTGTTTGTAGCAATATTTGCCAAAGCTAAACAGGTTTTAAACAAAACCGCACAAGAAACCAACCCAGATTTGCAAATTACAATCGAAACTGGTTATACAGCCATTGTCTTTCGCAACGATCAAGAGTACAAGCAAGTTAACTTTACCGTTGGATTAGAGAAGCTAGAAACCGCTTCTGGCATCGATCCGGATGACTATTAATTTAACGCTTGCACAGTGCTTTGGTAAAGGTGCAAGTCAAAATAGTGAAACTTTAACAATACGTAAATCTGACTTGCCTGGATTAACTCCTGATGCTGAAAACCGGGCATAACAATTACTAGCAGCTTTATTTCTTAAGTTATTGGAAGAATTTTCAGGAAGCCTTAATGACCCTCAAGGAGAAAAAATTACCGACTCTCAAGGGCAAATAGTTACTTATGACAATTCGTCATTGTACGAAAGATTAAAATTGTTTTCTTGGCGAATTAATTTCATAACTCGCAATTCTTCTGTATACCGTCAACAAACAATAATCTGTCAGTTTTTTTTATTGAGAAACACAGAGTTCAATCCTGATAACTTTTAAATGTGCTATGAAAATTTCCGGCTTTCCAGCAATTGCAACCGCAAATAATAATGATAAATTTCTGCTTGAGTCAGCCTCAAGCGGCGCATTTCAACACATAACGAAAGCCAATTTCTTGTCTGGATTATCAACTGGTAGTTCTGGCGTTAGCTGGGAGAGACGCACAACTGACTTTGGCGTCACTAATGACAATAAAGTTTTTCTTGATAATTCATCTGCTCTAACTATTACTTTCCCTGCTACTCCGACAAGTGGAATTGAAATTGAATTAGCTAGAAAAACAAATGTTAGTAAGGTAGTGTTGACTGGAATTGACAAACTAAACGGTGTTAGTATTGTTACCAACGACGAAATTCGTTTACTTTATTCTGCTAATTCAACTAAATTTATTTATCTTGGTTCTGTTGACGGCTGGTATTCAATTCCTCAATCGGGAGTAAGAATTAAAAAACCATTATCTTTACCCACATCAACTTTAGCCCAGAAGTTTTACGCCCTTGATATTACCGGGCTTGCTAACAACGCAAGTATCGCACAGTGGAACGATACCAGCGGCAACAGTCGGCACGCAATTCAAGGAACAACTAATCTTAAACCGATTTACAAAACTGGCATTTTTGACCCAGATTTACCCGCTGTAACTTTCGACGGGTCTAAATATTTAACTTTCGCTTCTACTTACTTATCCGGGGTTAAATACACAGTTGCTATTGTTGAAGCGCGGGCAAATAACGCTGCTACTAATTATTTATTTGGACAAGATAACGCGAGTGATAATCAAGCCTTGCACGTTGGTTACAGGACTGATGGCAGTTTTACTCTTGCTCAATACAGCAATGATTTGGATGTTTCTATTGCTGGATATTCCGGCTTTAGTCCAAATATTTGGGTTGTTTCAAATAATTCTAGAGGCAAGGAAATTTGGCGAAACGGAAGTTTGATTGCTAGTTCCACAGATACAAATAATCTTACTTCTGGAACAAATGGTCGGATAGGTCGAGCGCTAAATAGTAACTTTAATGGGCATATTGGGCTATTAGCAACTTGGACGGGGGATAAATCCACTTCTGAAACAATTATTGGCGAGTACGAGGAACTATTTAAGGCAAACTCAGAACTGTGTTTAGCCAAAAATAAAGAAATAGAAGCTTATATTTCCGTTCCGGATTATTGGCAAACTCGAAGTTTCCAAAAACCCCAATTATTAATTCAATTTGCTGAAAACTTAGGTGATGGTAAAATCGGACGCGGTAGGTGGTCGTTAGTAATTCCCCATTATCGATACGGTAAAAATCACAAACCAAATTTTCCTGACTTTGAAAAAGGTGATGTTAGAGGCATTCAAGTGTTAAACGATAACTCGCAAATTATTGTTTGGTGCAAGAGTGAAGCTGAATGCATAAGGGTTATAAACGCTTTTAAACAATATGTAGATCCCGACTACTTAAAAGGTATTTTACCAATTGAAACAGCTAAATATAACAGAAAACTTAGAAATGTTTCAGTAACTCCTACTTTGTGTCAATTCTTTCCATTAGGGCAGAAAGATACGGTTCCAGAATGGAGTAGAAAGCTAAGAGACAAATGAGGGTTTTAGAACTTGATACAATCTTTGTTGTTAACGGACGGTTAGCTATCAAATTAAGTACTTTTGCTAAGTTACTACATTATTCCGATGTTTATTTATTAAAACTTATTAAAAAATTACTTAAACAGAAAATTAGAATAGGTTTTAAATACAAAAGAAATTGGTATATTTTTCTTCCTAAAAAACCAATTAGTTTGATTATTGGAGAGAAAAATAAAAATCCTGCTGATAATCTTGCTACCACTTCATCTGGGGAAGATATCAACGTTGATTGGGCGGCAGCTGTTGAAGAATTTCCACCTGCTGTAAGTGATGCATTAGGTAATGCAAATTTTAATACCGTTATAGTCAACAACAAACTTGTGATGCCCACATCAACAACAACAAGTTTGGTTTCTTCGACCCTAGTACCAAAGAATCAAACTTCGTTCATTCCTCTTAATTTGGGGACTTTTCCGGCTACAACGGATTACAAATACGGATATTACATTTTTTACCGAGAGGACAGAATGAGTACGTTTGATCCCGGAACTAGCGGAACCCTTAAATCAACTCAAATTCCAGCGGCTTTTTTTGAAGTATGCCGCGCACTAGACGCAGCAGAAAATTTAAGAAATGGTGCTAACCCAGGTCTACCCCCACGCCGAAACCTTTCGACCACCGTTAGCTTTGACACAGGCACTATTGCTGTAGCTGCCACTATTCCGGTTACTACTAGCATTCAAGCAAATGGTTCAATTGATATAGCTGCTAGCGATTATCTAGGAGCTACTTATTCGGTTTTTGCAAATGGCGGCGGCGATCTTAACTCAGATACTCTCCCAGAAGCATTATTAGAACTGGCTAGTATTTTGGCTGCTGCTGAAAAAGCTGTAACCCCAGCTGAGAATCAACCAAACAATGTTCAAATCCAATTTGACTTAGAAACTGGAAACGCTACAATAAGTGCCAACTTGCCTTTTAATACCGCGGCGGCTGCTAATGGCGATGTAACGATTCACGCAATTGATTATCTCTAACTTTTAGCAATTCACGGAGATAATTAAATACTATGGCGACTCAAAGTAAAAAACGAGGTCCGCGTGCCACGGTTCTTTTTAAATCAGGGACTGGGCAAGGTGCGGGAGCAAAATCGCAATATGTCTATATGCTTAAATCTGTGGCTGAAAAGCTGGGATTTAAAACTGTACCTGATGCAACAGTACCCCGCAAAGCAGGTAAAGGTGGCAAAGCGGGAACAGTTTCTGTTCGTGGTTCAGTTGGTGCAAAGCATATTAAAGTTCCCTTGGGTGGCAGTCGAACAACTGCAAACGCAACTACAAAAAATGGCAATGCAGGAACGACAACACGTTACGTATCTGTACCAGTTCCTTCCGGCGCTAATATTAGCGACATTAAAAAGTTTTTAGGAACTGCTCAGAAAAATCCAACAATCGGATTGCTGCAAATGAACGAACGCTTCGGTATGCATATGGCTGCTTATGCCGAGCGCTTTGAGCAAATTGATTATTTAATACACGCCCTTCAAGAGGAAATTGACCACAAGGCGGCAGCGGCTTTTGGGTGAAATTAAAGAACTCAAAGGAGAGCTAAAGTCAAAGCAAAAATCGGATGAGGGTTAAGATGCTATCAAAATTAACTGTTAGATCCGTAAGGAGTAATTATCCTGGTGATTGGGGCTTTTGTGTTGGCGATCGCCGACCATAACTTCCGCCCAACTTTTGGAGATTTGGCGCTCAGTCGGTGTCGGTGGGTATTTAGGTCAACTACTGCCTGAGGCGAACAAGCGTCTTGGGGATTCATAAGTCCGTATTATAGTTAAGGCAGCCGCTTTCAAGCGATCGCCTTATCATTCATGTGGGGATTCTGACTACTCAGTAGACTATCGCAAGCTGGACTATGGCGACAACGACAACCTTGATATGCGAAAGCAAGTCTTGGAGTATCTTCAGCTCATGGGTTTGGAGTATACTTTAATTCTCAATGGGGCTTTTATGGATAATGTTGGCACTCCCTACATGCCTCAGTTCGATTTTGATAATAATACGTTTCAATACTGGGGCGATGGTGAAACGCCTTTAGATTTCACCACAACCGACGATACGGCTAAATATGTAGCAAAAGCGGTTACTGACCCAGATTTGGCAAATACAGCTTTGGAAGTCGCGGGTGATGTGCTGACGGCAAAACAGCTTAAAGCCGCTTACGAAGAAGCTACGGGCAACAAACTAAAGGAAAAGCCATTAGGCAGCGTGGCAGAGTTAAAAGCCTGGATTGCAGCCAAAAAACCGTCAGCTAATTCACCTGTAGATTATGTTCCTCAGCAGTACGAGTATACGATGGTATCTGGTAAAGGCAAACTCGACAACATTCAAAGCGATCGCTATCCCCATATCAAACCTCTAACAGTGCGGGAGTATCTCCAACAAACGTAGGCAGATAAACAAAGCTGCTGGAGAGTAGCTAAATGTCTTCGTATGCGATCGCCTTTTTAATTCAGGCATTTATTACAGTTCTTGTGGGGTAGGCATCCTGCATGTCCTAATCAGAGGACAAGCTAGAGAGCTTATCCCACAAGAAAAATTTTGTATTGCATTGCCCAATCGCAATGAAAGCTTCTCACCAAAGATAGTAAGAACGTACAAAAAATCGGACGAATCTACAAGACATAAGTCAGTGCGATCGCCATACTAATAAATAAAAGTAAATTTTTAACTTTTATGAATGCGATTATCAATTTAAGTGCTACCGAAATCGCTCAAGCGATCGCCAAAAATGAACTCTCCGCAAGCGAGGTTGTTGAAGCGCACATTCAACGCATCGAAGCGGTAAACCCGCAATTAAATGCTGTAGTCGTCCCTTTATTTGAACAAGCACGCGCTGAGGCTGCTCGTGTAAAGGCGTTTGATGAAACGTCTCTGCATAAACCCCTGTACGGCGTACCCATCACCATTAAAGAATCTTTTGATGTCGCGGAGACTCCCACCACTGTTGGACTTACTGAACTTGCTCACAGCAAAGCTACACATAACGCCGTGATGGTGGAACGCTTGCGACAAGCTGGGGCGATTATTCTCGGTAAAACCAACGTCCCGCATATGTGTTCGATGAACGAAACCGACAACCCAGTATACGGACGCACCAACAACCCTTGGAACTTAGAACGCGCTCCTGGGGGTAGTAGTGGCGGTGAGGCGGCTATCATCGCCGCTGGTGGTTCACCGCTGGGGTTGGGAAGTGACATTGCTGGTAGTGTCCGTTTACCCGCGCAAGCTTGCGGAATTCACGGTTTCAAACCTACATCTAGAAGGCTAACTTTAGTTGGTCATGCGCCATTGTTTGCCGGACAGCAGGCGATAATTGCCCAACCGGGAGTAATGGCGCGTAGCGTTTGTGACCTCAGCCTAGCCATGAAAATTCTTGCCGCACCCGGTCAAGAAGCTTTTGATACTAATATTCCGCCCGTTCCCTGGTGCGAAGCAGACATACAAATAGAAAAATTACGGATTGCTTTTTACACCGACAATGGCATTATTACCCCCTCCCCAGCAATTAGGCGGGTAGTGCGAGAAGCAGCCGAAGCGTTAGAAAAGCGCGGTGCAATAGTTGAAGAATGGACACCACCAGATTTACTGAAAGCTTCACAATTATACAACCAGTTGCTCACCGCTGATGGCTTTGCCACACTCAAAAGGCAAGTAGGTAGAAGTAAATGGCATTCGCGAATTAAGCAGTATTATCAACTAGCTGCAACGCCTAAAAAATTACTAAATAGTGTAGCTGCAATTAGTGGATTTTTTGGGCTGGATGATATGGCAAATAGTCTAGGTGCGGTTGGTGAATTATCTGTGACAGACTACTGGCGAGTAATTCATGAACGCGATCGCTACTGCACTAACTTTATGAAAGCGATGAATGCCAAGCAATACGACGCCATTATCTGTCCGCCTACAGCTTTACCAGCTTTGACACATAATAGCGGCTTTTTCCTCAGCGATGATACTAATTATACAAATCTCTACAACCTCTTAGGAATGCCTGCCGGTGTAGTTGCGGCTACTCGCGTGCGTAATGGGGAAGAAAGCGACAGAGAACCCCGTAAAAGCATAATTTCACGTACAGCTTACAAAGTTGAACAGGGGAGTGTCGGTTTACCCGTTGGTGTGCAAATTGCAGCGCGTCACTGGCATGAAGATGTAGTTTTAGCTGTCATGTCAGCACTAGAAGAACATTTTAAAGCACAACCTGATTATCCTGCTCATCCACCTGTGTGAAATCCCAAATCTAAAATCCAAAATCTAAAATGATATTACCCGGCGCCCCTTGGTTAATTGCTCACAAATCCATGTTGAAAGTAAATAAACCTAAATTATTTACTATTTGTGGTCAAGATTATGTACTCTGGAAAAACGAAAAAGGTGAAATTTCCGCTTTAGAAAATATCTGCCCTCACATGGGTGCAAAGCTTTCTGATGGTTGGATTTGTTCGGATAATACAATAGCTTGTCCTTTTCATGCATTAGAATTTGACTCGGAAGGTAAAGCAATTTTACCAAGTGAAAAAACTTCAAAACCTCTCGCCAAACAACTTAAGTTATTTTTGCAAGGTGATTTTATTTGGACTTACGCGAATCAAGAACCAAAGCTGACCATTCCAGATATTCTGGAAAAGCTATCAACTCAGTTTCGGTTTATCGGTGTGGCTGGAGATGTAACTATAAAAGCACCTTTTCTTGATGCATTAGAGATTAATCATGATGTAAATCACGCCAAAGGTACTCATAGAGAACTTTTTAGAATCAAAGAAACAATAGTTAATGACTTTCAAGCTAATAATTATTTTTCTGTCTCTACTATCAAGCACATTAGAGATAAAAATACTCTGAATGAGTACTTACAGAATATAGCTTTACTATTTACTCCTAATCCGGTGGAAATAGTTCTAGAAAATTACTTTCCATCTTTTGTGGTTGTTTATAGTGATTCACCGTTGGGGAAACTTGTGCAAGTGTTCACCATATATCCACAAAACAAAAACACAACGCGCATATTTATCCCACTATTTACTGAAAAATCCTTTGGTATTTTTAACTCAATTCTTGAACCACCAACTATTAAAGCTATGGAAGAAGTAATTCGGCAAGATGTGACGATGCTGGAAAATCTTTATCCAAGATTTGAACCGAAAATTAGGCTTTCTCATGAAGAACCTTTACATTGGGTTCGTCAGCTTTATCACAATTGGTAAGCTTTAAGCGCTTAAGCGCTTACTACGAATTTTTATATGACTCATTTTGGTATTGTTTGTCCGAGTGTTCCAGGACATCTTAATCCGATGATGGCGTTGGGTCAAGAACTTCAACAACGGGGACATCGGGTGACTTCGATAAACTTTTTGGATGCAGAAGCAGCAGCACAAGCAGCAAAAATTGAATTTCAAGCGTTCGCTCAAAATGAATATCCTCTCGGAAGAACCGCAGAGTTACAAAAAATTGATGGCGAATTAAGCGGTTTGGATGCTCTCAAATTCACGTTTAAAATATTCAAAGAATTAGGACTTTTAAGGCTGCAATATATTCCTACAGTGATTCAATCAGCTGGTATCGACGCATTGTTAGTCGATCAAACTTGTTTTGAAGGCGGGGCGATCGCAGACCATCTAAAAATTCCTTTTATCACTATCTGCAATGCTTTAATGGCTAATGCAGAACCTAATATACCACCTTTGGTAACAAGTTGGCGTTATCAACCTGTTTGGTGGGCAAGATGGCGAAATCAAATCGGTCATAAATTATTTAACTTGTTTATCTCACCCAGTTTCCAAACAATCCAAACTTATCGCAAACAGTGGAATTTGCCACTCTATTCTCAAATTAGCGATATGTGGTCAACTTTAGCACAAATTAGTCAACAACCGGATGTATTTGACTTTCCGCGTCAGCAACTTCCCGAATGTTTTCACTATACAGCACCTTTTGTTAACCCAAATGCCCGTAAACCTGTAAACTTTCCTTGGGAGAAGTTAGACGATCGCCCTTTAATTTACGCTTCAATGGGAACGTTGAAAAATCAGCTTGTGGAAGTTTTTGGTGCGATCGCTTTTGCTTGTGCAGATTTAGATGCTCAATTGGTGATATCTTTAGGCGGTACTTTAACTGCGGATGCGTTGGGAGAATTACCCGGTTCACCGTTGGTAGTTAGTTTTGCACCGCAATTAGAGTTACTGCAAAAAGCAAGTCTTTGTATCACCCACGCAGGCTTAAACACTGTGTTGGAATCACTGAATGCAGGTGTGCCAATGGTTGCTATCCCTATCGGTGACGACCAACCGGGGATTGCTGCCAGATTAAAGTATGTTGGTGCAGGTGAGTTTATTGAGTTGGATAATTTAAATCCCAATCAGTTAAAAAGCTTGGTGCTTCATGTGTTGACGAATGATTTATATCGCCAAAATGCACGTAGATTGAAAGAAGCGATCGCGCTTGTTAATGGTGTCAAACTTGCTGCTGATATTATCTCAGAAGCGATCGCCTTCTCTACTCCACAGCTTTTATAATAAAAAACAATGCCAAATGCCTGTCGGATGGTGCTATTTGTTTATGATGTCATCCAACCTACGACAAGATTTACCTAGCAGCGAAGAACTTCCCTGTTCCGACGATACACCTGTGGATAACGAAGACCAAAATTTTATCCCCAACTTTCTGCTGTTTTTACTAGAAGCGATTTGGAAAACTCAAAAAGATTGGTTTTTCGCTGTCGATATGGGAGTCTACCACACCACCGGAGTGAATCCCAGAGTCCCGATTGTCCCCGATGGTTTTTTGAGTTTGGGTGTGGAAAGACGCAAACAAGGAAAATCTCGCAGAAGCTATGTTGTGTGGGAAGAAAATGACATACCACCGACGCTTGTTTTAGAGGTGGTTTCCTGGACACCAGGAGAGGAGTACGACACCAAAGCCGCCATTTATGCGAATTTGGGAGTATTATACTACGTCATTTATAATCCTGAATATTGGCAACGCGATCGCCATCAACCATTTGAAGTTTATAAGCTGATTGATGGTTCTTACGAATTGCAAAAAAGAGAACCATTTTGGATGCCAGAGATAAATTTAGGTATTGGGCGATCGCCTGACCCTTCTGGAATCATCCAACGCGAAGTTTTATCTTGGTATGATGAGCAAGGAAATCGCTACCCAACGCCAGAAGAACAAGCTCAACAGGCTCAACAACAAGCTCAACAGGCTCAACAAGCTAGACTTGATGCGATTCCTCGTTTACTGCAAATGGGGTTAGGTATTGAGCAGGTAGCGGAGGTGTTGGGACTGTCAATCGATATCGTCCGTGCAGAAGTTCATAAATGAGGATAGGATTTTCGAGTGTAAAAGCCTCAAATCGTGAATTTGCGTTTTTTATGACGAATGTTTCTATATTGTTCCAGTCTGTGAAAGCGATCGCTATTTTAATGCAGCTTCTGGTCTAAACTAGCAAAGAAGCTAAGTACTGCTTTGCGTAAAAACGAGCGCGTTTTTAAACGCACCAGGTAGCTAAGGTTAGCGCAGAGTCGTGCAGAGTCTTTCCTTTATTTAATTCGCGCTCGTATTTGAGAAATCCTGTACTAAGTAATGCCCACTTTACGGCATCCAGTTGTATTCAACATTGGGTTGCCCGTTAATTTTGTTTGTTGACAGCTTACCAGCTTTGAAGCCATGCTTCTCGTAAAATACGCAAGCTTTTGTATTTTGTTGCAATGTCTGAAGCGTTAATCCTTGTGGACAAATCTCTTTAGCTTTTTTAAGTAAGACTGAACCAACACCCCGATTTTGATACATCGAGTCAACAAAAAGCTGGTGTAAGCATTGTTCGTCTTTTATCACCACGACAAAGCCCACAATACTATTTTCAACTTCAGCAACCCAAACGTTCCCTCGGACAGCCAAGTCATCACAAAAGCGAGTTTTCCATGCGGGATATGGCTGCGGGTGTTGAATTTCAGGAAATGTCTGATGCCAAGTTCGATACCAAAGTTGAACAGTGTCTTCTAAATCGTTTAGTTCATAGGGTCGAATTTTCGCCACCATAAGGCACTCGCTTCTAGTCTAAAGTCCGGTTGTGAGGAAATAATGTTTAAACTCTTAGAGCTTTACTAATGGACTTGATTGCACCTGAAACAACTCTTGAGACTTCACGACTGTTGCTTGAGCCACTACTCGCATCTCATGCAGCAAATATCTACGAGCAATTGCTCGATGAAAGGCTTTATCAGTTTATCCCACAGGAGCCTCCTACATCTTTGCAGGTTGTAGAGACTCGATACCGTGCTTTATCTTCAAGGCTTTCGCCAGACGGGAAAGAGGCATGGCTGAACTGGGTGGTGCGTCTTCGCACACAGAACACCTACGTTGGAACATTGGAAGCAACAGTACATACCAACCGAACCGCGACGATAGCGTACATGATTTTCCCGCCGTTCTGGCGACAGGGTTATGCAAAGGAAGGATGTGAACGCATACTCAATCACCTTTTTAAGTATTATGGAGTCAGCGTTGTGGCAGCAGAAATAGACACACGTAACATCGCATCTATTGGATTGATTGAATCACTCGGATTTCAGCGTGTGTCAGTACAGTCCAACGCGGACTTTTTCAAGGGAGCCGTCAGCGACGAGTATCGATACGAATGTGTGGCGTAATTCCACTTACTTAATGGCGCACAGTAACGCTACGAGTTTGGCGAGACTCGCACACAACAGCGCCGCTGTAGTTTCCCTGGCTTAGTACCCGATTCCATAAGTCCCTACCTCTGCGCGACTCTGCGCTAACCTTAGCTACCTGGTGCGTTTAAAAACGCGCTCGTTTCAATGCAAAGCTGTACTTAGCTTAGTAACGAGATGCCCCCTCCTCGTCCACGGGGAGGGGGTTGGGGAGCCACTGCGTTGGGGAGGCAGTGCGGTGAGACCAGCCCCCGACGGGCGCGGTCTCCCTGATCGATGGGGGACTGGCGAACCCGTTGGGTCTTGGGGTTTCACGCCACTTGCGCGTCTGCCGGGAAACCCGCATATAGCGCAGTGGCTCCCCAAGTGGAGCATCTGCCGTCGGGTTCCCAAGCCAGCCGCGTGCGGAGGTTCCCTCCGTTGAGCGGACTGGCGTCGCGTTGTAGCAAGTGGCGTGGTGGGGTTACTGCGGATCTAAGCGCAGCACAGCCATAAAAGCTTCCTGCGGTACATCCACCGTACCCAAAGACTTCATCCGCTTTTTACCCTTTGCTTGCTTCTGCAAAAGTTTCTTCTTTCGGCTGATGTCACCACCGTAACATTTTGCTAACACATCTTTCCGCAAAGCGGGAATATGTTCGCTAGCGATAACCTTACTACCGATACTCGCTTGAATTGGCACTTTAAATTGGTGTCGCGGAATCAATTCTTTAAGTTTCTCAGCCATCGATCGCCCAACACCGTAAGCTTTATCACGATGGACAATCATCGCCAAAGAATCCACCGGATCGCCGTTAATCATAATATCCAGCTTCACCAAGGGATTTTCGCGATAACCGATGATGTGATATTCCATACTTGCGTAACCACGCGATCGCGATTTCATTTGGTCAAAGAAGTCGGTGACAACTTCCGCCAAAGGTATCTCGTAAGTCAGTGTGGTGCGCCCTTTGGTAAGATACTTCATATCTTTGAAGACACCCCGCCGATTTTGCGACAACTCCATCAAAGTACCTACATACGTTTCCGGCGTAATCATTTCTACCTGAACGTAAGGTTCTTCAATCATTTCCCGGTCATTGGGCGCAGGTAAACGGCTGGGGTTATCGATGTACAGCACTTCACCCTTATTTGTCGTCACTCGGTAAACTACTGAGGGCGCTGTAATAATTAAATCTAAATTATACTCGCGTTCCAAGCGTTCCTGGACAATTTCCATGTGCAGCAACCCCAAGAACCCGCAACGGAAACCAAATCCCATTGCGCTAGAGGTTTCTGGTTCGTAGTGTAGCGCGGCATCGTTGAGTCGCAGCTTTTCTAAAGCTTCTCGCAAGTCTTCAAATTGGTCAGCATCGATGGGGAACATCCCACAAAAGACCATCGGTTTCGCTTCGGTGTAACCAGGCAAAGGTTCCGGAGCTTTTTTCGCACTGAGGGTAATTGTATCACCAACCCGTGCATCAGCTACAGCTCTAATCGATGCGGCTAAATAACCAACTTCCCCAGCGTGGAGTTCATCAACTTGCTTTTGAGTGGGAGAAAGTACACCTAACTCATCAATGTCGTATTCTTTACCCGACACCATCAAATAAATGCGATCGCCTTTTTTCAGAGTGCCATCCATCACCCGAAAATAAACAATCACTCCCCGGTAGCTATCGTAGTAGCTATCGAAAATCAACGCCCTTAAAGGTTGATCTATCGTATTCTGTGGCGGTGGTACACGCTCCACAATTGACTCTAAAATTTCATCAATGCCAATTCCCTCTTTAGCAGAAGCCTGAATCGCATTACTGCAATCTAGCCCGATAATTTCCTCAATTTCGCTAATTACCCTGTCTGGTTCTGCCCCAGGCAAGTCTATTTTATTCAAAACTGGGATAATTTCTAGATTATGCTCTAGTGCTAAATATACATTCGCCAAAGTTTGCGCCTCTACACCTTGGGAAGCGTCAACTACCAAAAGTGCGCCTTCACAAGCCACCAAACTGCGCGATACTTCATACGAAAAATCCACATGCCCAGGAGTATCAATCAAATTCAGTATATACTCTTGACCATCTTTTGCCTTATAATTCATCCGGGCAGCTTGCAGCTTAATTGTAATGCCGCGCTCCCGTTCTAAATCCATGTTGTCGAGAAACTGTTCCTTCATCTGCCGCTGTTCCACCGTACCAGTGGTTTGCAGTAAGCGGTCAGCGAGGGTAGATTTCCCGTGGTCGATATGAGCAATAATACAAAAATTGCGAATGCGAGCTGCGGGAACGTCAGTCATATACTTCTTTAATTAAGCGGCAACCGAGTAAGATGAGCCATTTACTTCATGTATTGTAATGCTTTCTGAACGGGGAATGGGGAATCGGGAATCGGTAATGGGTAATGGGTAATGGGTAATCGGGAATGGGTAATAATTCTTTTTCCAGTCCAAGCGTCCAAGCGTCCAAGCGTCCAAGCGTCCAAGCATCCCATGCCCCATTCCCAATTCCCGATTACCCATTACCCATTACCTATTACCCATTACCCATTACCCATTCCTGTGAAATATGAAGGTCTATATCTATAGAATCTGGTATTGAACAACCATCGGCGTACAATAAACATGAAGAAGTGCAAAAAGTACACACTTGATCGGGGCGATCGCACGAGCGTGCGATCGCCCGGAAATTGCTGATTGACTGAGAAAATTTCTAGAGCTATTGTTTTGTCAGGATTCTCTGAAAATTGTGAGTTCATTCGACTAAACTGCTACTTTGGCAGTATGGGTCGAAAATCGAACTCCAAGAAACGAAGACTTGTCAAATCAACTACTTGTGTGTCAGCCTTCTTCACAAAGCCTTTGACAAGATGAATTTCTCCTTATACAAAGCTATGAATATCAAACAAAAAGCTACCGATGCGGATAATAGACAAGCCGATAAGGTAGAAATCGCTATCCACCTTGATTCTGAGTTAGTAGAGCAAATTCAGCATTTGACCAACGATCCCAGTAAAGTGATTGAGGTGGCAATTCGTCAGTGGTTGCGCGGTGAAGTTCCCAGAGATGATGAACTGACGCGTACTCCTTACCGTACACCTGTTCCACCACGCGGGGAATGGAATGATTGACTTATCCTTTGATAAGTTATAAACAGAGGATGAATTTATGTAAATTAATGTAAATTTTTTTGTCGAAGATAACAGATAGGCGAAAAAAACATTGCGAGTCTGGCACAGCTGTAATAATTTATGCCAAACTTTAAGCAGCTTTTGCTAAACTCTTGCGGAGTCTCGTTTGTTTATCTAGCTCAAGTCATGAGTATTACTGCCAACTCCCAACTTCCGAATCTATTGTCGAAGAATCTGAAATCTATTACCAGTAAAGCTGAGAACTCAGTACCAACTCTGGGATCGGAGTTGGTGTACACCCAAGACACCACAGGAGATTACCTGACATTTTATTGGAGTGCAGGCGATCGCTTGGGGATAAATTCTGAAGCTATGATAGGCGATCTAAATCGGGATGAAATTTTCGCCCCGGTGGAAAAGGTTGCCTATTTGCAACGTTTAGGGCGAATTGTGAAAAATTTGGTACCGGAAAGGTGTCAGTGCTGGTTTAGCTATCGTCAGGAATTATTTGAGTTGGAGTTGGTAATCAGCCCAATTATGCCGACCTTAGGCACAGCCACGACAACAGTTTTAGTAATGGGACGATTGCTACAAACAAAAAGCAACAAAAAAGCAGTACATCTGCCAGCACCACAACCAACAGAGTTAGAGTTAGCTTTAAGTTCGCATCAATACCAAAAGCTGATAAGTCAAATTACCAGAAACATCCGGCGGACATTAGATTTAGATATTATTTGGCAACAAACAGTTGACAGTTTAGGAAAAGCACTGCGGTTAGAGCGCTGTATTATCTGTCCATACCAAAAACAAAGCGCAAAGGTATCGATAATAGCAGAGTATCACAAGCCAGATTTTGACTCAATGCTAGGCTTAGAAATAGATTTAGCAACTGAACCTGCATTTGCTCAAGCTTTAGCAACCCTAGAACCAATTGTGGAAAATAAGCCCAAGCATATACTGTTTGGGCAAGAGAAAATTTTAGTAGTTGCGACTTGCCATCAAGACCAACCGAATGCTTTAATTGCCGTCAGTTTGCGCTCAGAGTGCTACAAGTTGACTTCATTAGAATTAGACTTGGCAAAAGAAGTAGCAGATCAATTAGGAACAGCGATCGCTCACGCCACATTATATAAAGAATTAGAAGCAGCGCGTCAAAAAGCCGAAGAAGCCTCGCGTCTGAAAACCGAATTTCTCACCAATGTATCTCACGAAATTCGCACCCCCCTAAATGGGATGATCGGCTTTCAACGGCTGATTTTGGACGGTATGGCAGATGATGTCGAAGAACAAAACCAATTTTTGCTAGAAGCGCATAAATTATCTCTACACCTACTCGATATCATCCAAGACATCTTAGACTTTGCCAAAATCGAAGCCGGCAAAATGGATCTCGAACTGCGTTCAGTAAATATGGACGAGTTATTGAGTGATGTGGGAAACTCCATGCACATGCAAGCCGAACAGAAAAACCTCAGCTTCGATATGCAAACCCCCGATACCTCCGATGAAATTATTGTCTACGGTGACTATCTACGCCTCAAGCAAGTAATAATGAATCTGGTTGGCAACGCCATAAAATTCACTCATGAAGGTGGTATAACTCTCAGCGCTGACGTAGTTCGCAAAAAAGTAGTATTTCAAGACCAGCAATTTCCTGGTATGGTCAGAGTGCGTGTAGCAGACACCGGTATTGGCGTTTCTTTAGATAAACAAGACAAACTCTTCCAATTATTCTCGCAAGTAGATGGTTCTCGTACTCGCCAATATGGTGGCACAGGTTTAGGATTGGCAATATCTCAGAAGCTAGTAGAAGCAATGGGTGGTGAAGTCAATTTTTACAGCTTAGGCGAAGGACTTGGTTCAACAGTCACATTCACAGTACCTTTATATCAACAGCCAGTTATGGTTTTACCGAGTGAAATTGACACCCCAGATTAACTAAATGGGCGTAATCAACATAAAATCTACTCTTTCTTCGTAGTGAGCCAGCGCGGTCTTGGGGGTCTCCCCCATGAGCGACTGGCGAGGAGCGGAGGGTGAGCGGTTTACCGCTCATATCTTAGATTTTAAGGCATAGAGCCGCTCACTACATTGTTTAGCTATTCCAACATTCTGCTTGAACTAGCAAAATTTTAGTCATTTGTCAATAGTTTATCACAAAGGATAACCGACAAACAACGAAAAGCAATTCAGCAGCAATTGGATCTACGATCAATTTAATAAAGCGAGAAAATAAAATCCTGGGGACTGGGGACTGGGGACTGGGTAATGGGTAATGGGTAATGGGTAATGGTGAGTCCAGCGCTGCGGGAGGGTTTCCCTCCGCAGGCGACTGGCGAACCCGAAGGGGTAATGGGTAATGGGGAAAGAATTATTACCAATGCCCTATGCCCAATTACCAATGCCCAATTACCAATTACCAATTACCCATTACCCAATTCCATCATTTATTTACGAGGTCTAAACTCATGGAACTGACAACTGATAACGTAGAAACAGTCTTGGATGAACTACGCCCTTATCTGATTTCTGATGGCGGCAACGTCGAACTCGTAGAACTCGATGGTCCGGTTGTCAAGCTGCGGCTGCAAGGTGCTTGTGGTTCTTGCCCAAGCTCCACAATGACATTGAGAATGGGTATTGAGCGCCGTCTGCGCGAAATGATTCCCGAAATTGCCGAAGTGGAACAAGTAATCTAGTGATTGGGGAATTGGTAATCGGTAATCGGACAAGTAAAAAGTAAAAAGTGAGCCAGCGCGGTCTTGGGGGTTTCCCCCATGAGCGACTGGCGAACTCCGAAGGAGTAAAAAGAAAGATTTTTTACATGAGTACCTTTTACCTTTTACCTTCTTTCCCCTATTCCCCATTACCTATTCCCTATTACCAATCACTTCTTATGTCTCAACCGCTTTACGTCGCCTTTATCTGGCATCAACATCAGCCGCTGTACAAATCTCCTGACAGCGGCGTTTCTGTGAAAAGTAGTCAGCATTACCGTCTGCCTTGGGTGCGTTTGCACGGCACTAAGGATTATCTCGATCTGGTGCTACTTTTAGAACGGTATCCTAAGTTACACCAAACGGTGAATTTAGTTCCATCGCTGATATTGCAATTAGAAGATTACATTGCTGGCACTGCTTTTGACCCTTATTTAGAAGCGAGTCTGACACCCGCTGAACAACTGACGACTCAACAGCGGGAATTTATCATCGAACATTTTTTTGATGCCAATCACCACAATTTGATCGATCCGCATCCTCGCTATGCTCAGTTGTATCAGCAAAGGCAGGAACAAGGACAAGATTGGTGTTTAGCAAATTGGCAATTGCCAGATTACGGCGATTTGCTGGCTTGGCATAACTTGGCGTGGATCGATCCGCTGTTTTGGGACGATCCGGAAATTGCCACTTGGTTAAAGCAGGGTAAGGATTTTAGTTTAAGCGATCGCCAACGCATTTACTCTAAACAGCGGCAAATCCTCAGCCAAATCATCCCGCAACACCGCAAAATGCAAGACGCGGGGCAATTGGAAGTAACCACCACGCCTTACACTCACCCGATTTTGCCTCTACTTGCCGATACCAACTCCGGACGGGTTGCAGTGCCAAATATGACATTGCCCCAAACCCGCTTTCAATGGGCAGAAGACATTCCCAGGCACTTGCGGAAATCGTGGGATTTATATCAAGACCGCTTTGGGCAAGAACCGCGTGGATTGTGGCCCTCAGAACAATCAGTCAGTCCGGCGATTATACCGGATATTATTAAACAAGGATATAAGTGGATTTGCTCAGATGAAGCTGTCTTAGGGTGGACAATAAAACACTTCTTCCACCGTGATGGGGCGGGGAACGTGTTGCAACCAGAATTACTTTACCGCCCGTATCGTTTAGAAACGACCGCTGGTGATTTGGCGATCGTCTTTCGCGACCACAGGTTATCAGACTTGATCGGCTTTACCTACGGGGCAATGCAGCCAAAACAAGCCTCCGCCGACTTAGTGGGACATTTACAGGCGATCGCCAAAATGCAAAAAGACCGCCCAACCGAACAACCTTGGTTAGTTACCATTGCCCTAGACGGCGAAAATTGCTGGGAATTTTATCCTCAAGATGGCAAACCTTTCTTAGAAGCCTTATATCAAACTTTAAGTAACGAACCGAATCTGAAACTCGTTACCGTCTCGGAATTTATCGAACAGTTTCCTCCCACAGCAATTATCCCCCAACAACAACTGCATAGCGGCTCTTGGGTAGATGGTAGCTTCACCACCTGGATTGGCGATCCCGCCAAAAATCGCGCTTGGGATTACCTCACACATGCTAGACTTACCCTCGCCAATCATCCAGAAGCGACTGAAGAAAACAACCCCGAAGCCTGGGAAGCTTTATACGCCGCCGAAGGTTCCGACTGGTTTTGGTGGTTTGGTGAGGGACACTCCTCAAATCAAGATGCCATGTTTGACCAGTTGTTCCGCGAACACTTGTATGGCATTTACAAAGCGTTAAATGAACCTATACCCTCGTATTTGAAAAAAGAAGTAGAAAACCACACAGCAAAGACAGATCATCGCCCACAAAGCTTTATTCATCCAGTAATTGACGGCAAAGGCGATGAACAAGACTGGGACAAAGCCGGACGCATAGAAATCGGCGGGGCGCGGGGGACAATGCATAATAGCAGCCTCATCCAGCGACTTTGGTATGGCGTGGATCACCTGAATTTCTATCTACGGGTGGATTTAAAAAGTGGCGCTGCACCAGGGCGAGATTTGCCAGCAGAGTTAAATTTGCTTTGGTATTATCCTGATAAAACAATGCACAACAGCCCGATTCCCTTAGCGGATGTGCCGGATGCAGCGCCAGTTAATTATCATTACCACCATCATTTAGCAATTAATTTGCTGACGCAATCGATTCAGTTTCGCGAAGCTGGGGAAAATTATCAATGGCTTCCCCGTTTCAGTCGCGCTCAAGTAGCTTTAGATACTTGTTTAGAAGTGGCGGTACCGTGGGCAGATTTGCAAGTTCCACCAGATTATCCCCTGCGCTTGATTTTGGTGCTTTCAGATGAAGGACGTTTCAGCAACTATTTGCCGGAAAATGCTTTGATTCCGATTGAAGTACCTTAGGGAGTGGGGAGACAAGGAGACAAGGAGACAAGGAGACAAGGAGACAAGGGGGACAAGGGGGACAAGGGGACAAGGGGACAAGGGGGACAAGGGGACAAGGGGGACAAGGAGACAATTCTTTCTCCCCATTCCCCGATCTCCCCCAACCCCCCCTCTCCCCATCCCCCCCTCTCCCCATCCCCCAGAGGATTTTGCAAAGAAACGGTAATGCTATTGGCGTAAAAGAATCTTTATCGTTAAATTAAAGACATTTAGCAGCTTTTCACTCCTCCCCCTTTATAGCCTGATGAATAGCTTTCCTCCGAAAACGTCAAATTTTCATGCGGATATTTTAAAGCAGACTCAGCTTGGTCAACTGTGCGGTCAAGCGCAGTTATTTCGCGATCGCTATGCAATCTTGAAAATATTGGGCAGAGGTGGTTTTGGCATCACGTTTCTCGCCAAAAACATGATGTTACCTGGGAATCCTCTGTGTGTGATTAAACAGCTTTGTCCCAAGGTGAGTAGTCCGAAAAGCTGGGAAAGAGCGTGCGATCGCTTTAAAAAAGAAGCAAAAACCTTAGGTCAGCTTGGCAGTCATTCTCAGATTCCCATGCTTTTAGATTACTTTCAAGCAAATGGGGAATTTTATTTAGTTCAAGAATACGTGCACGGTTCTACTTTGGCAGGGGAAATCAAACGCACCGGTCCCAAAAGCGAAACCGCAGTCAAACAGTTTTTGCACGAATTACTGCCAGTATTGCAATACGTTCATAAACATCATGTAATTCATCGCGATATTAAGCCCCAGAACTTGCTACGCTGTGAAGATGATGGACGGGTAGTTTTAATTGATTTCGGCGCAGTTAAAGAGAAATTAGTCGAAACTAGTGACAGCGAAGAACATAAAAGCGTCTCGACAAATTTTGTCGGGACTATGGGATTTGCCCCACCAGAACAGTTTTCCCTGCGTCCAGTTTATGCTAGTGATATTTACGCAGTCGGAGTGACTTGTCTTTATCTGTTAACTGGCAAAGCACCTTTTGAATTTGAGCATGACTCGAATACCGGTGATATCTGTTGGCAAAAACATGTAGACATCAGTGACCACTTTGCTCAAGTTTTGGGCAAAATGGTGAAGGTGTCGTTATCAGAGCGTTTTCAGACAACTAATGATGTCATGTCTTCTTTAGGCTTAGAAAGCTATTTGCCGACTTTGACGAATTGTTTAACTACCCAACCCAAGAAAGGTAAAAGTAGTGGAAACGCAGAATCCTCTGATTACCTGTCACCTGTAGCACGCACCGCTAGCGCTATTCGCGAATGGAAAGCAAAGCTTAATGCCAAAAATCATCCGAAATTTAGGGGTTGCTTATCTCAAATCTCAAATTAAAATATGTTTTAAGATCCGTTACCTTAAAGCTGGAGTTTAGACTAAGCAACAAGAAACGACCTAGCAGTGCTGAGTTGATAAAACGCAATCTTCAAAGATCAAAATCTTTGAGATTAAGCAGATTTTGCTTTCTCTTTACGGGGCTTTGTTGTATTTTTTTTGACTATCGGATAAAGAATTCTACGTTGTCGTGGTTGCCCTGGTTTCCAGCCTGGGGACTTTCCGCTCTTGTTTGGGCGAACGTTGTTTCAATGCCCTCAAACGTCTCAATTTTTTCAGGTGGAGTATTTTTATACATAATTTTGGCGATCGCCTTAATATGGTCTGCTAAAAGTTTTTTGTCATAAGAGTGTCATTGTCATAAAGATGCTGTCGCTCCTACGATCATTTTCGCAGTTATGGCAACATCCGCATAGTCTTTCTTTATTCGCGAGCTACAAGACTTTGTTGGCGAATTCTTTGAGGTCAAATTTATGCGGCTATTGCTGCGAAGCGAGAAATATTCTTGCCAAAGTTATTAGTTTCTGTCCACCACTGCCAAACCCTAACCAAATTCATGGCAGCAGC
>JAESGF010000261.1_pt1 | contig 24734 bp, 18 predicted proteins | sample 9269621 | NCBI WGS metagenome assembly JAESGF01 (sample SAMN14515066, study PRJNA621663) | algae metagenome | isolation source: Tolypothrix carrinoi HA7290-LM1 and co-occurring heterotrophs from dry rock... | place: USA: Makauwahi cave, Kauai, Hawaii | collected 2011-01-06
ATTAAAGAGTGGAGGATGTTTTCAATCTTCTCAAAAACTTTAGTGAAAAAAGAGAGCGTCTCCAAACTCTCCTGGAAATATATGGTTACAATTGCTTATATTTGCCTATGCTAAAGTTAACTATTACGGCACGTATTTCTGGTAATCTGAAGATTTTTAGCGCTTCTTCTAATTTTGTAATTGCCTGTCGCTGTGATGCTGCTGATGGTTGCCAAGCCAGTTCTATTGCTTCTTTGAAGAGTTGAGACGCTTTATCGTTCAGTGGTTTTATTTTCGCTTCTTCCGGACTGAGCGCAGGTTTTGTGTTTTGTGGTTTTGTAGCTGGCGACTGGGCGATTTGCAGTTGTAAGCTTGTAATGTTGACACTACGCGGAACTTTCCCAGCTATATTTTCGGAAAATGAATCTGAATACGCTCGTTTCGCCTGCTGTGCTATTTGCAACCTTCTTTCAGGTGTTGCCCCCACTGACTCAGATAACAAAACGCCAGTGAGTAATAAAATTAAACCGTAGCGGGTAAAACTGGGCAGCAAGCACCAGAAAGTCCGCTGAGACTTTGCACTTTTCTTCATTCTTAAGCCTCAACAAGTTATTAGTTGCAGCAAGAATCCCGCCGGCACGAATCCTGCTATGAGTAAATTATTTAGTTCACTTCAGAGAAATCACTGAAGTTTGATTATTATCTTACGGGTATTGCTGGGAAAAATCTACTTCTGTTTCGGTTTTTGTAACAGTTTGCCCCCAATGAGAAAAAACTGTAGGTCGTTGGGGCATTTGGTTGAGAACAATAGATGTACCTTGAAAATAGGGGCTAGGTCGTGTTTTTAAACCCCAAAAGCCCTTAGGCTAGAAGCCTAGGGCTATACGAACAAAGCCTGCCGACCCAGGCTAAAAACTCTGCTTTGTCTTAGTACAGCATGAGCGTAAAAGCGTAGCGTTTTTAAATGCAGGGGGATGTTTTGGCTTAAGGTTGAAGTGTTTTGGCTTAAGGTTGAAGTGTTTTGGCTTAATGTTGAAGCGTTTTGGCTTAATGTTGAAGCGTTTTGGCTTAAGGTTGAAGCGTTTTGGCTTAAGGTTGAAGCGTTTTGGCTTAAGGTTGAAGTGTTTTGGCTTAAGGTTGAAGTGTTTTGGCTTAAGGTTGAAGTGTTTTGGCTTAAGGTTGAAGCGTTTTTGAAAAAACACTCCTTAATTAGGCGAATAAGTGCAAAAAGTTTAATGTACAAGATTACAATGTTCACATACTAATAGTTTGTCAAACTCATTTGGACGGTTAGAGAAACGCGATAAATCGCCGTCTCTACAGAAAAATTATCCGTCAATTAGTCCTTGACGCACTACTAAATTATCTGGTGGCTATTGCTAGCGCTTATGTGAGTCAAAGAATAAATGACCAGATTTCCCTACGATCAGTTTGCCAAAGATTATCTTCAAGAATTGTTGTTGCCATTAGGAAAAGTAGAAACAAGCCGTCAGGTTGCGGCAGAAGTGCGGGAAATTGATGTTTATTTTGCACCGTCACCTCAACCTTCAAGCAACACGACACCGCTAGGATTATTAGGGCGATTTGCTGCTACAGCAGCACTGTTTGAACCGTTTAGAAATGCGGCAACCAAAAGTGAAATTCGCGGTTGTCTACACAAATTATTTGATGTTTTTGCTGATTTGGAACGTCAGACTAAACGTAATAATACTCGCGTTTCTGAGATTGAATTACCGCGTTTGTGGATTTTATCCCCTACCGCTTCTGTATCGCTTTTAGATGGATTTGGAGCTAGACTTGATGAAGATAACTGGGGTGCTGGAGTCTATTTTTTAGCAGACTTTTTCAAAACAGCTATTGTCGCAATTCACCAGCTACCGCGTACCGAAGAAACTCTCTGGTTGAGAATTCTAGGTAAAGGAAGAGTTCAGCAACAGGCAATCGATGAACTAGAGGCACTTCCAGAAAATAATCCTTTACGTTCCAAAGCTATAGATTTGTTGGTTAATTTGAAGACTACCTTAGAAGTCGGTCAAAATGTAGATCAAGAGGATAGGGATTTAATTATGCGGTTATCACCGATTTATGAGCAACGGTTAGCAGAGGCTAGACAAGAAGGACAACAGCAAGGTATGCAGCAAGGTATTCAGACGGAACGTCGCATTACAATAGAAAACTTGCTGCGTGTCCGCTTTGGGATATTGGATGAGGAGTTAGTAGCAATTATAGAGCCAATGCTTGTATTACCACCAGAAGAGTTTACTCGTTTGTTGGTGCAATCATCTCGTGAGGAGTTGTTAGCAAGATTTCGTCATTGAGATTGTGTGAAGCAATAAGCGCGATCGCCTATACAATAAGGTAATTCCTTTAACTACAAACTAACCTTTAATATGCTTTAAACTATTAAAATCATCAGCAGTTATTTGATAAGCCGCACCAAAACCAATCACAAAGCGCCCTTCATGAGGTGTAAGCTTAAAAATGCGGAAGTCAGCCAAGCCACGAAAGACTTGGATCATGTCTCCAAAACGTTCTTCAAAGCGATCGGCAATTTGATTCCACTCTGAAGTTTCTCTTTCGATTAAACTTGCAGAACAATCAAAAGTTAGACGACGACGGGCAAAGATTTGCTCGGTTTTCGATTCGTCGTCAATAAACAGAATGCAAGCTTGAGATTTAGCATACAAGTTACGAGTGTGAGGTGAAAGACCGCTAACAAATATATAAACGTTTTTTGCCTCATCCATGACAAAAGGTGCATAACTAGCGTTCGGTTGATTTTCTTCGCTAACGGTGCTGAGGATAAGACTTTGAAATTCATTTGTAAAATTTTGATACGCAGCTTGTGCTTCTTCTATTTTGCTCATGGTTGATTATAGTTTGTAGTTAGCGCTTCAGCGCTATAGGGTGCGTTAGTGCTATTTGAGCGCTGAAGCGCTCACTACGAGAAAAACTATTCCCAGGTGGAAATAGACCGCAGGACATCGGGAATTTCACCTTGAGATAAAGGAAATTCGAGGGTGGTTTCTTTTAAGCCTAAATAACCTGATTCGGTAAAGGATAAAAGCATTCGCGACAGCGCTATCCAAACTTCTGATTCATATTCCCAATCACGATAACGTGTAGCACGACCGGCAATTGAACGCAACGCCCAAAAGTATGAATTCCTCACCACAGAACCACCTTTTTTAAATTCTGGTAAGTCCTCGTGGTGCAAGAAAAGTACGCTGTTTTCAATTTTGGCTCTCATAGAGTTGCTTAATTAAAAACTTGACGATACACCAATTCTAAAAGCGCGTCCGGGGTGATAAATACGATTAGCTTTTTCATACTGAACATCAGCCAAGTTTTCGACAAAAACATTTAACCCTAAGGTTCTCGTTATAGGAATCCTAGCACCAAGATCCAAGTTCAACCAAGAGGGTGAGAAATCTGTGGTAGACTGACCAGGCACTACAAAAAAGGCTCTGCGCGAACCACTGTTGTAACTAGCAATCAGATTAACCTGCCAACCGTTGGATTCATAACCTAGACCCATTTGTGCTACTGAGTAGGGAACGAAGCCTAATTGCAATCCTTTGTCTAAACCTGATTCGATGCGGGCATCAGTATAAGTATAGTTGATAAAAGTTGACCATTCACGCGCAATTCGCAATCGTAAAGCAGCTTCTAAACCGTTGGTATTTACTAAGCCAATATTAGTCCACTCCCCTCCGCTTACTGCCAAGCGGTTATCTAAACTACTGCCAAAGTAAGTAAATTGCCCGGTTAAATTATTAGATAATTTGACATCAAGTCCTGCTGTCCAAGAAGAACCAGTTTCCGGTTTGAGGTCGGGGTTGGGCGACCAGCCATGAACGGTATCATAAACATATAATTGGTCTATACCTGGGTTGCGCTGCACTGAAGCCCAACTTCCACGTACTGCAATATTTGGGCTAGCAGCATATTTTAACCCGACGCTAGGATTAAGATAACTACCAAACTCACTATTAAAGTTTTGTCGAAATCCTAAATCTGCTTGAAAATTCTTTGTTAGATTCCAAGTATTTAAGGCGAATATTGCTGTTTGAAATCTATCTCTATTTTCACTGCCATTGAAACGAATACGATCCTGGATATTACTTAAAACATCACCATCAAGATTATTATTTTTTAAATCTAATCCCCAACGCAGAAGGTTATTTTGATTGAATTGCCACTGATGTTCTACTCTCGCAGTTAAAGCTTGGGAATCTAATGTACCTCGACGATAAAAACTAGTGCCACTTGGACCATAAGTGCTGAAGTAATCTTGAGCATAGCCGATTGTGGCGTTAAGAGTAGAATCTTTAGCATTACCAAGCTGACTTCTCCAAGATAAGCCAGTACTGAATACATCGTGGTCAAGTCTGTCTCTTTGAAGAGGGAAACCAAAGTAAGTTAAACCTCGGCGACTGCTAATTATATTAGTATCAAAACTGATAGTATTTTTGGGATTTACATCTAAGGTAACATTACCAAAGTAGTTGCTAGTCGCGGTATCTCCATTAAAAAACCGTCCATTAGCATCACGATTTACAGCACCGACAGGTACTTCGTAATTATTTTCTGCGTCGTACTTTTCGTAGCCTATATTAAATTTGACGGAACCAATAGCACCACCATAGCTAGTACGGTAGTTAGATTCATCAAAAGAACCATATTGCACTAAACCACTAAATCTAGGCGGACCTTCACCTTGTTTGGTGATAATATTAACTACTCCGCCAACGGCTTCTGAACCGTATAATGTGGAAGCTGTACCACTAGATAATTCCACCCGTTCAATCGATTCTACGGGAATGCTATTCAGGTCAGTATTGCCATGATAAGTGTTAATATTGCTGTTAATCGGTCTGCCATTTAGTAAAAATACAGACTGATTAATTGACTGTCCTCGGTAGAAGGTTCCGGTGTGAATATCTGCACCAAAACCTACATCGTTAATAGCAAATCCGGGTAAACCTCTTAATACTTCTGCCGCACTATTAGCGCCTTGTTTTTGAATTTCTTCTTTATCTATTACATAAACTGGGCTAGATTGAGGTTGAGTATCTTGTTCGCCAGTTACTTCTAGGTTAATATCTGCATCATCGGTGGTTTCTGGTTCTGGTTCAGTTGTTGGTGGTGACTGGCTAATTTTATCTAATTTATCTGGCTGGGTTAATAATTGAGCATCCTTTGATGGTAGTTTGATTTCGCTTAAATTAGGTATGTCTGATATTACCTGAGACGATTTATCCGCTGCTACGGTAGGAAATGCGTAAGCTAAACTTGTTACACCAACTGAAAGCAAAAGAAGATATCTTCTCACCCTGTTTCCTCACACTAAGTAAAAATACCAATCAGGTGTTATTTTTGCTGTTAGCGGAAAACGCTGTCAAAAGACAAGCTGTCATACTTCAGGGGATATTTTATGAGAAACGTTCGCCCTTGGCGTTGCCGTAGGCTACCGCAGAGAACGCAGAGTTAGCAGAGGAAGAGAAGGTAGAGAGTCTGACAATCGATTTAGAATTGCTATGTTTAAATTGAATTTAAGAAATTGGCTCAAATACCATTGTCGGAATCAACATATCGGCTTCGGTTTGGGCTATTCCTAAAAAACGCTTGTCTTCATGGTAAACTCGCACTGTGTCGGCAATATGCATGAAAGGAATGCGCTGTCCTTGACACCACTTTTGAGCAGATGTTGCTGGTAAGGTGACAGATGGTAAATGTTGTAAAGCTGCATCCGGGGGAGTTGGTTGAAAGGTTCCTGCTTCTAAGTCGGTAAAGGTGAGACTGTCTGCTAAATGAAAACCGCTGCTTTCAGTGCGTGTTAAGGCAGCGAGAGTACCGCCAGTTTGTAAAATGATACCTAAATCGCGAGCGATCGCTCTAATATATGTACCAGATCCGCAGGCGATCGCTACATCCAATTCCGGAAAATCCCCGGATCGCCAATCCAATATTTCAATCTGAAAAATCTCAACTGTTCGCGCCGGCGCTTCTATGACTTCGCCTTTACGTGCCAAATCATACAAGCGTTTTCCCTCAACTTGAATTGCACTGTAACTTGGGGGAATTTGCTGAATTTTTCCCTCAAATTGTTTAAGTGCAGTTTCCACATCTGCTAAACTGACTGCACAGATTTGAGAAGCGATAATTTCACCTTGCAAATCATCGGTTGTAGTCTGCACACCCAAGCGAATTGTCGCTTTGTAAGCTTTGTTTCCTGATAGATACTGCAATAATCTTGTCGCTTTACCAAGTGCGATTGGTAACACCCCGGTTGCGGCTGGATCTAATGTTCCTGCGTGTCCCACGCGCTTGAGACGCAAGAGTTTGCGCGTCTTCGCTACGCAGTCGTGAGATGTCCAGTCAAATGGTTTGTTGAGATTTAGAAAGCCTTGCACAGATTTGGGGAATTGGTTAGTTGTTAGTTGTTAGTGGTTGGTAGTTAGTAGTCAGGAGTTAGGAGTTAAGAGTTAGGAGTTAGGAGTACTTTTTGACAACTATCTACTATCCACGCTCCAACTAACCAATATCCACTATCCACTAACCAATATCCACTATCCACTATCCACGCTCCAACTAACAACTATCCACGCTCCAACTATTCACCATTCAGCGCTTGCGCTAATTCGGTTGTTGTCAATGACTGGACAAGACTTAAACCCACAGGTTGACTAGAAATGGTTTTGACGTAAGCTGCGTTGAGGTAAGGTATGTATTTTGAAGTTCCCGCTACGTAAGTTTCAAAGAAAGGTAAACTCATACGTAACAAGTACTGACGCGCTTGTGCTGGATTGGCACCAACTATCTCCGAAGGTAATCCTACTTGTTCGGTGGTGTTCTTGCTTTCGCCAATCGTAGAAAAGTGGGTTCCACCTTCTAGCACAACTAGGTACTTTTGGGTATTGGCAATCCAGGAAAAGGGGAGAATTTGTTCGTATAAAGCTGGGGCAATGGTATCATCACTGCTGCTAACAATCATTACGGGAGTTTGAATTTCCTTTAAGCCAGCTTCTCCGAAGACACTGCTAGTGATTGGATTAAGGGCGATCGCTGCTTTAACTCTCTCATCCCGCAACTTATAATCTTGGTTGTTTGGCAATTGCAAAGCGCGACACTGAAGCAATAAAGACAGATTCCAAGTATCTTTTAACGCTTGTTTGCTACAGTCTTTTCTTAATTCCTGAAAGTTAATTTTAGCACCTGCCAAGGCTAAAGCTGTGTAGCCACCAAACGATTGACCAATTACACCAACTTGTTGCAGATTTAGGCGTCCTTTAAATCGAGAATCGGATTTGTTCCGCATTTCCAATTCATCAAGTATATGTTTGACATCTAAAGGACGGTCAACAAATTCCTGCGGATTTGCAGCTTCACTAGCGCGTCCATTCAAAAGGGATTGCAGTTGTTTCGCATCGCTACCCGGATGATTGGGAACGACGACAGCAAACCCGTAGGAGGCTAAGTGATTCGCTAAATATTCAAAGTTGCCGCTGTCTGAACCGACACCATGAGAAATGACTATTACTGCTGCGGGTGTGGAAACATTGGGAAGGTAAATATCTGTCAGTAAAAGCCGATTGCGTGCTAAGTCAAAAATCTTTAGTGTCTCTTTATCTTTGATTGCAAACTTTCCCTTGCGACGTAAATCTGGCAATTGCGAGAGATTTAGCCACGGTTGAACGATCGCTGCTTCTGTATTAGACTTTTGGGAAACTGCGGCGATCGCTCGATTAGTTTCACTAACGAGTTTTTCCAGTTCTCCTGCTATCCCCAGGCTACGCGCTAAATCAATGTGAATGCTGCGACTGGGATACTTTTTTAACAAATTTAATAACGTTAAGCCTTCTGGTTCCGCAGAAGCTAAAATCAACGCTGAACGTAAAGCATGAAATCCGGGTTTGGGTTGACGAGATTCGGTTTTAATCACTTCTCCCAAACGTCCGAGAAGAAATTCTCCTTGGGGTGTGTAGAGAAATTGCGAAACCGCTACCGAGTTAACTTTGATTGGTGTGACTAAAGCACGGCGTAACTCCTGAAGTTGTTGTGGTTGCACATATTGCTGATAAACTGCCAAGTCGTCGTCAATTACATTCTTTTTCGCGTAATTTTCCAAAGCATTGATGGAAATAGAACGCTCTAAAGCCGAGTAAGATGCATAAATTCGCTCTGCTGCCCGTGCTGAATTACTTATCCCAAGTGTAGGCAGCAGCGTTGAGAGAACCAGCCATAGAAAATTTTTTCTCAGGGTGCTGGTCCAAATACCAAACAAGCTGTTCATCGAGCAACGATGTTGTAGGTTATGTTGTGAGCGCGAGGCGTTAGCTTTGGTAGTTACGGACACCCTGAATCTTTGAAATTCGATTCGCCTCAAAAGTATTGATTTTTGTTTTTTTCTCTAATTAAGAAATTCAAAATAAAATTTCTTGAGAGTTATTAACATAGGTCAAATTACCTAGCTACCCAGATATGAATTAACAATTCTTAGGTAGCTATAACATCATAACAAATAATAAATTCACCCGCTTCAGTATGACAAATGCAACAATAAAAAAGCGATTATTTGAGGCAAAAACACCGTAAATTTACCGACACAAAAACTGAGATTAATTGGATTTTCCCAAAGCGATCGCTACACAACCAGATACAACCAAAACCGCGCCGAGTATGCCTGTCAAAGTCAAGCGTTCTGGCGCAATCAGATTACGTGCCACTACGGATACAACTTCAACTGATATTAAAGTCACAATCGGAGCGGTAGCCAATACTGCACTTACCCGCGATGCTTCCCAATGCTCTAATGCTTCTGCAAAAGCACCGTAAGCAATTAAAGTATTTAAAGCACAAAAAAACAACATTCCTCCATGCAAAAAATCGAGTGTAAAAATTGTATTCGGATGAGCAAAGGGAGTGAATAATAAAGTACATCCTCCATAAATAATCAGCATAATGCTGGCAGAAGATAAAGATTGTAATAACTGTTTTTGTGCTAAAGCATAAATCGCCCATGCGATCGCTGCCAACACAGTTAAACTAGTACCTAAAAGATACGCACCACGCGCTGTAATTAAATTATTTAGTTGTTCGTGAAAGAACAATAAAAAACCAACAATCAGCACACTCACACCCAGCCACTGACGCAATGTATAACGTTCGCGAAAAAGAACTAAACCACCGAAACCTAATAACACCGGCGCTAATTGAATGATAACTTCTGCGTTAGCGGGTGATGTTAACGCTAAACCTTGCAAAAAAAGAACGTAATTGCTAGCCAAAAAGATAATAGCGATCGCTAACAGTTTCCCAGAAGCAGAACGCAGTTGTCTTAGCGTTGGTAGCTTTCCCCGAACCCCCAAATAAACAGCAAGCAATGCAAACGACACCACAAAGCGAAACCAAGTAACAGTGTAAACATCGAGTGTTTGCAATGTTACCGCCAAAGCAATAGGTAGAATTCCCCATAAAAAAACGGTCAAAAGCGATAGCAAAAGTCCTAAACGCCAGCGACCGGAACTTTGATGCATAATTTTGTTAGTTGATGGTTGTTAGTTGTTGGTTGTTAGTTGTTGGTGGTTGGTTGTTGGTTGGTGGTTGGTGGTTGGTGGTTGTTAGTTGGTGGTTGTTAGTTGTTGGTTGTTAGTTGGTGGTTGGTGGTTGTTGGTTGTTAGTTGGTGGTTGTTAGTTGATGGTTGTTAGTTGTTGGTTGTTAGTTGGTGGTTGGTGCGTTGGTGGTTGACACTTAACGGTTATCTACGCTTTCCATTAACCACTATCGACTAACCACTATCGACTATCAACTATCCACTATCGACTATCAACTAACCACTATCCACTATCAACTATCCACTAACCACTAACCACTCCCCCTTAGAAGAAATCTATCATCCAAGGGGAGGAACCTGCAAAGATTTGTGTAGCTGCATCAAGAGATGTTTCTGTACCTTGAAGTTTTCCGGATATTTGTAATTGCTGCGGTGTAAATAAACCTGTGTAAAGCGGTGCTAATCCTTTGATGTCTAACTTGAACTCACCTTTTCCACCTTTTGTGACTTCGCCGCGTCCGTTGGCAACAGATAAGATAAATTTACCATTGTTTTGAGCTATTAAGTCATCTTCAACTTCTAAATGTAGTTCAGTTTGAATTTTCGTTGGATAACCTCGCTTTTCTAACGCTTTGACTGCATCTATGACGCGCAGCATCCAACGGCTGATATGCTTTATCTTGGCAGTTTGTTCTGGTAGTAGCAAACTTAGAGAGTCAACCGCTGAACTCCTCCAGCGTATCTTGTCAATTTGCGATCGATGGTTGGCAAGAAATGACCAAAAAGTTTGTGCAGCAGCAGTTGTCAAAACTACCCAATCCCGAATTCGCAGAATAGTACCATCCTTGTCTGCGTGTTGGCTGAAGATAATATAGCCTTGGGGTTGGTTTGCTTCCCCGAAAATATAAGCGTAGAGTGTTTGTTTTTCAAGTGGTTGGTTAACATCTTGCCACATGAACTGATTGCGGTCTAAGTATCCATTGTTCAGTCTTGCTTGCTTGTGGTATAAGTGATGAAATACTTCAAGATTGATCGGAACTACAGGTTTGACAGGTAACAACTGCTCTCGAACCTGGATAGTCTCAGCCGGAATTTCCCAAACGTAAGCACTACCAGCTTGCTCATATCCTGCTTTGCGATACAAGCGTTGAGTAGCTGGATAGAGTACGGAGATGGGTACACCATTGGCATAAAGTTCTTTGACGGTGTGCTGCATTAAAGCGATCGCACCTCCTGTCCCACGATATTCACAAGCAATGCCAACTGCGGCAATTCCCGTCATTGGTACACTCACACCACCCCACCACTGAGACATCGGGATAAGCGCAAGTCCCCCAGCAATTTGCTCATTTTCATGGATGACGCGGAGATTTTCTACACCAACACGATTGAAGTAACTTTCGCTATCCTCAGTTGGACTGATAAAACACTGGTCAAGAATATTACCGAGCCGCTTAACATCTTCCGGATTGACATTCTGACTGTATTCAAATTGAGGCGTCATACAATTTTACCGCCTAGTAACATGCAATTACAAGCATACTACAGGAAGTGGTATTGCGATCGCCAACAGCGATCGCATAACTAAGCGTGGGAACTAATCTACATAATCCTTTATAAATTCCGATTTTTTATTATCATTTGAGGTGATTGGACGTTGACCATCGATGTCAATCGTGTCAGAAACCTGAAAAGTACTTTTAGCGATCGGACGTTCACCATCGATATCGAAAGTATCCCCAACCACTAGATCGCTTGGGTCAATTGGACGCTTGCCGTCTACGTCTAGGGTATCATGATTCTCAAAATCACTTTTACCAATTGGACGCTGACCATCTATTTCATAACTCTCACAAGAGCGAAAATTACTCTTGCCAATTGGACGCTCACCATCTATGTCATAAGTATCCTCAACCTCAATATTACTTGGGTCAATTGGACGATGACCGTCTACGTCAAGTGTTTTAGGAGTTTCTTTCGCTTCGCGATTAGATAACTCAATATCTGTTGTATTCTCAGTTGAGTTATCTTTTTTTTTGTTATTCATACTTTGGCTTATTCCTTCTTGTGGTTGTTCACTTATTAATAGCATCACCCAAGAGTTTTTTAATCCATAATTAGACAGCTTCTGGGCTATGCTAAAAGATTTTCTCAAGTAAAAAAAGAAAAATTTACTTTTATCTTTTACAGTACATTAATCCTCCACCAACTCAGCTTCAGTCGTTTAGCGTTTTTATACTAAGAAGTAATAAGTTATTTTACGTAATATTTATATTTTTCAATTTTTTCGGTTACAAACAATTTATTAGGACTTACGCACTTGACTGTGAGACAGTTACGTGTATCAACGGCACGCTCACTCAGTCTTCTTGGTTGAACTGACCAGAATACCGACAATTTTTTCCACATAATCCCAAAACTGCATAAATTGATTTTCCTTCCACCCATTAAAAATATAGAAGGAAAGCTCATTTATGCTTAACTTCTGTTGGGCAAATTAAGTAAGGCTTTACGCACACAATCAAAGCAAGTAAATGCGTAAGTTTTATTATGTATTCACTACATCGGAAGAGGAGTTGCCATCATAGTGATACTACTTAAGCTAATATTAGTATTATTTTTTATAAGTATATTATACTTACTGCTAGCCTCAGGTAAGAAATTTAAGTTTTTCAACCTTACCCGACTAGTATCAAAGAATTCAAAAGCTATAACAATTGCGGTAATAGTTGTCGCAGCGGTTATAGGTGGACATACTGTGTCCGCGCAGATTGCACCTCCGGCTTCGCTCAAGGATGTGCAAGTTCCAAAGCCTCAGAATCTTGCAGTCTTTGTTAAGGACGAAGCAGCTGCGATTAAGCTAGGAAAATCCCTTTTTTGGGATATGCAGGTCGGTAGCGACGGTTTGCTGTCCTGTGCTAGTTGTCACTTTCATGCTGGAGCCGACAACAGATCCAAAAATCAGATAAATCCTGGGCTTTTGGTTACTTTGAACCCGGATACAACTTTTCAAGTTGGCGGGGCACCAAACTACCAGCTAAAGCCGGAAGATTATCCATTTCACAAGCTGTCAGACCCGAATAACGCGGGCAGTACCGTTTTGTCTGACGCTAACGATGTTACCTCCTCCCAAGGAGCTTTCAATGCAGAGTTCGTTGATGTCGTTCCCGGTCAGGCAGAGGACACAGTAAACTTCAAGCCCGATCCGGTCTTTAACGTGGGAGGCACAAATGTGCGCCGAGTCGAGCCGCGCAACACTCCAACTGTGATTAACGCGGTGTTCAACTTCCGCAACTTTTGGGATGGAAGAGCGCAGGACATCTTCAACGGCGTCAGTCCCTTCGGCTTAAGAGACCCCAATGCCCTTGTTGGAAGAGCAGACAACCCAGGTAAGCTAGAGCTGGTCAACATCGCCCAAGATCCGAATCTTAGGCTTAACAATTCGTCTTTAGCTTCTCAAGCGGTCGGTCCGCCACTCAGTTCCTTTGAGCAGTCGGCTGACGGTCGAACCTTTGCGGAAATTGGCGATAAGTTCGGAGATATCGACAAAAAATCCAGGAGCGCTTCTAAAGGCAAAAAGCTGCCGAGAAAACTGGCTAAGAAGCTAGTTCCGCTTCGTCCGTTAGGCAAGCAGTTAGTACACCCAGAAGACAGCGTTTTAGGTGCCGAAAGCAGAGGGTCTAAACCCGGTCTAAAAACGGCTACCTACGAAAAGTTGATTGAGGATGCTTTCAAATCAGAGTGGTGGAAGTCTAACCGCATGATCCAAATTGATGCCAATGGTCAACGAACTATTGTCAAAAAGCCGGATAAATCCTTGGCTACCAATGAGTACACGCTGATGGAGTACAACTTCCCGCTGTTCTTCGGACTGTCGATTCAGATGTACGAGTCCACGCTCATCTCCGATGATACACCGTTTGACCGCAATGCCCTAACCGAGCAGCAGCAACGGGGTAAAGCCTTGTTTAATGACATCAGAAGAACTGGATGCGTCGGTTGCCATAGTGGAGTAGAATTTACTAGCGCTTCGGTTAGCAGCGTGAACCAACAAGGAAGAATTGCATCCTTGCCGTTAGGGAATGGTCAAACAGTCTTCTTTGACCAAGGTTTCTTTGGTATTGGTGTCAGACCTACCCAAGATGACCTTGGTGTGGGTGATAACGACCCGTTCGGAAACCCGCTTTCTGAGGCGCGAGTGGCTCAACAAGGTAAATCCCAGCAGCTTCTTGGCGATCCGAATCTCACAGTCCCCTCAAATGGGATAATAGCTGCGGACGCAAGCTTTAAGACTCCCGGACTCCGCAACGTGGAACTTACCGCTCCTTACTTTCACAACGGTGGGCAGTTGACTCTGCGGCAAGTGGTAGAATTCTACAATCGTGGTGGAGACTTCCGCCAGCGGAACGCCCTCGCTCCAATTACACCAACGTTAACCGAAGCGGAAAAAGATGACTTGGTAGCTTTCATGACAGCACTCACGGATGAGCGAGTCCGCTATGATAAAGCGCCCTTCGACCATCCGCAACTGTTCGTCCCCAACGGACATCCGGGTAACACTTCCTCCGTTACCAACGACGGCACCGGAAAAGCCACAGATAATCTGTTGGAAATTCCTGCTGTTGGTCGTAACGGTGGCACCCCGACCCCAAATTTCTTAGAGTAGCGCTAATTAGCGCACAACTATAGAAACCCGGTTTCTTTGAGAAACCGGGTTTCTTAGTGAGATTCATTACTCCTCCACCAATTCCAACAACTGCGCTTCACTTAACTGTGTAATTCCCAAACTTTGCGCTTTTTCCAACTTAGAACCCGCATCTTCCCCCACAACTAAATAATCAGTTTTCTTACTCACAGATTCGGTAACTTTACCGCCATTTTTCTGAATCAAAGCTTTGGCTTCATCGCGTTTCAAAGTTGGTAGCGTACCCGTGATTACAAAAGTCTTCCCGGCAAACTTTTGATTTTTATCTGCAACCTCGGTTACTTGGGCAACAAATTGTAACCCCGCAGCTTGCAACCGTTGAATTAAAGTTTGATTTGCAGCAATGTGGAACCACTGATAAACAGATTGAGCAATTTCCCCACCAATACCGTAAACAGTTTCAATATCTGCTTGGTCAGAGTTAGCTAATTTTTCCACGGTGGGAAACTTCTCAGTTAATAATTGGGCATTGACGCTGCCAACGTGACGAATGCCTAAACCATATAATACCCGCGACCAAGGTTGATTTTTGGAAGATGCGATCGCACTCACCAATTTTTCTGCTGACTTTTTCCCCATCCGCTCTAATGCACAAAATTTATCTTCTGTCAACTGATACAAATCAGCAACCGAATGCACCACACCTTTATCAACGAGTTGATGCACCAGTTTTTCCCCCATACCGCGAATATCCAGCGCATCGCGACTTACCCAATGTTCTATCGCACCTTTGAGGATAGCTGCACAAGATGCATTTACACAACGAGTTACCGCTTCACCTGTTTCTCGCACCACCGGTTGGTTGCATACTGGACAATGGGTAGGCATAACAAACGATTTAGTGTCGTCGGGACGAAGTTCTTTGAGTACCCTCAGCACTTCCGGGATAATTTCTCCAGCTTTGCGGACAATGACAGTATCGCCGATGCGGATGTCTAATTGGGCAATGCGATCGCTATTATGTAAAGTAGCGCGTGATACAGTCGTTCCGGCAAGTTGCACAGGACGCATTTCTGCCAAAGGCGTTAACGCGCCGGTTCTGCCAACATTCACCGCAATATTTTCCACGCGGGTAGGTGCTTCTTCGGCTGCGTATTTGAGTGCCACAGCCCAGCGGGGAAACTTTTGCGTAAATCCCAGCTGTTCTTGCAGCTTAAAAGAATTTAGCTTTACCACCACCCCATCAGTCATGTAAGCTAAATTCAGCCTTTCTGTATCCCAATGTTGATAATATTCAGCAACTTCGGCAGAAGTTGCACACAGACGCTTGTTTGGGTTGACGCGAAAACCCATTTTTTGCAATAATTCCAAAGCTTCCCATTGAGTATTAGCAATACTTGCGTCATCCAACCCTGGAATGTGCAGCGTGTAAGCAAAAAAATCTAACTGCCGTTGCGCGACAATGCGAGAGTCTAATTGCCGCAGTGTACCAGCGGTAGCGTTGCGAGGATTGGCAAATAATTGTTCACCCGCTGCACCCCTTTGTAAGTTAATTTGCTTAAATACCTCCAAAGGTAAAAACGTCTCACCGCGAACTTCCACCCGTTCAACGTTTTCTAAGCCTTGCAAATTCAAGCGCAAGGGAATTGAGCGAATTGTTCGCACATTTTGGGTAATATCTTCACCAGTTACACCATCACCTCTAGTCGCTCCTCTTACTAAAACGCCATTTTCGTAAGTCAGAGCCAAAGCATTACCATCAATTTTCAGTTCGCAGACATATTCTACCGCATCGATGTTCGGTGCTTGACGTCGCCAACGCCGATCCCAAGCTTGCAACTCATCAACATTAAACGCATTCTCCAAACTGTATAGGGGAATGTTGTGCCGCACCGAAGTAAACTGTGTAGCTGGCTTTTCACCCACGCGCTGAGTGGGACTATCTGGGGTGACAACTTCTGGGTGTTCAGTTTCCAGTTGTTGCAATTCTCGATATAGGCGATCGTAAACTGCATCCTCCATTATGGGAGAATCGAGGACGTAATAGGCATAGCTAGCTTGTTGTAGTAATTGCCGCAGTTCCTGAACTCGCTGTTTAACCTTCAACGTCAATGATTCCACGGAGTCGCTCTCCACTTAAAAAATCCAAATTTTCATATTCGTTTCACTTTTAGCATTTTGCACAGCCTCTGACATCACCATTTAGGATAACCTCGTAAGTTCGTAGTGAGCGGTTTACCGCTCATAGCTTCGATTTTAAGGGATACCGCTTACTACATTTTAACTTCTAACTCTTTAACGGAATTTGAATCACAAATTCTGTACCATTCCCCACAGATGAAATACATTGTAACGTTCCGCCGTGCTTCTCGGTGATAATTTGGTTGCTAATAGAAAGTCCTAATCCACTACCTTTACCTTCTGGTTTAGTTGTGAAAAAAGGTTGAAATATCTGGCTTTGCACTGACTCTGATATCCCCATTCCGTTGTCGGAAATTTGAATTGTTACTTGCTCTTTGTCTATGGTGGTGCGAATGCGAATTAGTCCGAATCTGCAAGAAGCCGTAGAAAACGTGTCTGTGTCTTTTATTGGTTCCTCAATCGCATCAATCGCATTTGAGATTAAATTCATAAACACTTGATTGAGTTGTACGGGGTAGCATTTTATTCTGGGCAAATTGCCATATTCTTTAATTACATTAATAGTGGGACGTTTGGGTAAAGCTTTAAAACGGTGCTGCAAAATCATTAAACTAGTTTCTAGCCCTTCATGAATATCAACAGCCTTTTTCTGTTCTCCATCCACCCGTGAAAAATTTCGTAGCGATTGCATGATTCCTTGAATGCGTTCAGTACCAAGTTTCATTGAAGAAATCACTTTCGGCAAATCTTGCAGTACATGCTCTAAATCCATCGCCTTAATGTTATCTTCAATTTCGTACCCAGGTGTGGGAAACTTTTTTTGGTAGAGCTTCACTAACTTAATTAAATCTTGGATGTAGTGGTCAGCGTGATATAAGTTAGTAGAAATAAAGCCGACGGGATTGTTAACTTCATGAGCCACGCCGGTAACTAGCTGCCCTAAAAAGGAGATTTTTTCAGTATGGACTAACTGCAATTGAGTTTTTTTGAGTTCTTCTAAAGCTTGAGAAAGTTCAGCAGTGCGTTCTTTAACTCTTTGTTCTAATTGCTGTTTTTGTTCGTCTAACTCTAATTTTAGTTGTCGCAATTTTAAGTGTAATTTAATTCTGGCTAAAACTTCTTTTTGATTAAATGGCTTCGTAATGTAATCTACTGCTCCTAAACTTAGCCCTTTAACTTTTTCTACGGAATCAGAAAGAGCAGTTATAAAAATAATCGGAATTTCTTGAGTAGATGGATTTGCTTGCAATCTCCGACAAGTTTCAAAACCATCTATTCCAGGCATCATTACATCTAGCAATATCAAATCAGGTGGATTATTTTTTACTTGCTCAATTCCACTGTTTCCGTCCATTTCAACTATAACTTCATAGCCAGCATTCTCTAAAGTAGCGTGAAGAACTTGTAGATTGGTTGGGCTATCATCAATAACTAATATTGTCTCAATATTATTGAGAGTGTTGCTTGTGCTTTCAGTTAAGAAGTCGTTTGTTTGGTTATGTAAATTAATCATTGTAGTTTTTAATTTAGTTGCTTATTTTGATACTAATTTAACGTGAGTTCGTTCTTATTTGATTTGACCCCTCTGGTAAACCTCTCCCCGCTTGCCTAACGGCAGGCTGACGCCAACGGGGAGAGGCTTAAAATCTTTATTATTGCGTTGCTTCTTCCTCTCCTTATAGGAGAGGGAGGTTGGGTGGGAGAGGTCAGTCGAACTCACGTTAATTTATATGATTTTGTAGAAACTCACGTATTTTTTTTATGTTAAAACTTTTGACAAGTTGATTTAAGTGGTTAACAAAAGGTTTATAGTTTTCATCCATTTTGTAAATTTTTTCTAATTCTTTTTGAATTCCTTTGATTTGTCCTTTTTTTGCATATTCTATGAGCATTGCCAAATCGTCAGCTGGTGGGACAATGATTTCACCTGTTGTTTCTGGTTTAGGCGATACTCCCGGAGAAAGTGCCTGATGCGATCGCACTTTTTCTTTTTGCGCTTCTGCGTATATCCAACTCAGTTTTAAGTGCTTTGACAAAAGGCGATAAATTTCTGCTGCTTGCATCGGTTTTGCCAAAAAATCATCACCTACTGCTACTTTACTTTTTTGTCGGTTTATATCAAAAATACTCGCGGAATAAATAATAAATATTGTCTCTTGAAACTTTTGGTTTGTTCGCAGTTGCTTAAGCATTTCCCACCCATCGATTACAGGCATTTCTAAGTCAGATATAATCAAATCTGGATAATAAAGACTTGCTTTTTCTAACCCTTCTTCACCGTTAGCGGCTTCAATTATAGTAAAACCCAAGGGTTCTAAAAGATTGACAATTACTGAGCGATTTTCCCAACTGTCATCGACAATCATAATTTTTTTTCTGGAACCAGAGTAACCAGTGATTCTCCCGCCACTTGTGATAGTATTACTCTCTGTCCAATTATCAGGTATTAAAAATTCTATTTCAAACTCAAATACACTACCTACACCAAACTTACTTTTTACTTTAATGGAACTACCCATAAGTTCGACGATTTTCTGGCTAATAGCTAGTCCTAATCCTGTGCCTTCTGTTTGATGTGTGCTATCTCCTAGCTGTTCAAAGGGTAAGAATATCTTCTCTATTTGTGTAGGACTCATGCCAATGCCTGTATCTTGAATTTTAAATTTAATTTTGGTAATTGGGAATGGGTAATGGGGAGGAGCCACTGCGTTGGACGGGTTCCCGGCAGACGCGCAAGTGGCGTTGGGGAGTGGGGAATGGGTAATGGGTAATGGGTAATGGTGAATTGGGAGTTGGGAATTCTTCTTTTCTATTACCTATTACCGATTCGCTATTACCAATTCCCGATTCCCTATTACCCATTACCAATTCCCTATTACCCATTACCAATTCCCTATTACCAATTACCTCTACTTGAAAAGTTACTCCTCCATTGTCGGTAAATTTAATCGCATTACCAAGTAAATTAATCAGGACTTGTCGCAGTCGCTTGTCGTCAGCAGTGACACCTGTTGGTAAATTTGCAGCAGGTTGGTAAATAAATTCGATGTTTTTTTCTTCAGCTTTCAAGCGACAAATTTCTACAACTCCTTGTAGCAAAGAGGGTAGATAAAAATCTGTCGGTCGCAGTTCCATTTTGTGAGCTTCTATTTTAGAGATGTCTAAAATATCATTTATTAATGTTAATAAATTTAAGCCACATGAGCGAATAATGCCGATGCCATGTTTTTCTTCTTCTGTTAGGGTTTTGGAGTTTTCTAGGATTTGAGCGTAGCCTAAAATGCCGTTAAGTGGGGTTCTCAATTCGTGGCTCATGTTTGCGAGAAATTCGCTCTTGGCATTATTGGCAATATCAACTGCTATTTTGGCTTCTTTTTGCTTTGATAAAAGGGTTGTTGTCTGGTGAATCAGTTGATTGAAATAAGCTGTTAATAATCCTACTTCATCAGTTTTAGTAATAGGTGTTTCCACATTTAATTCTGGGGTTGCTTTTTGAGCAACATCAGTTAATGCTTTTAGAGGAGAAGCGATCGCCTTACTTATATACATAATAAAATAAGTAGCGATCGCTATCGATATAATAATACTTAGAAAAATAATTACTGTTCGGATAATTTCTGCATGAGCGAAAGCAATTTCAGCTTCCTCCTCTTTTTTATCGGCAGTTTCTATTATAACTGCTAATTCATTCAAAAATTTCGTTTTCTTCACACTTATATTGCTATCTGTCAATACTAGCAATTTATTTGCTTTAAAAATATCTTCATGCTCTATATTTGCCGGGTCAATTTTATCCAAGGTAGCTTGTAAATCTTGGGCGAATTGTTCAAATGTGCCGTTATACTTTTTTAGGGATGTTATCGAAGAAGTTGACGCCGAGGAATTGAGAGAGGACAGCAATATCTTAACTTGAGCAATACGCTGAATCGCCGTTGTTTTTGCTTTCTGAAACTCTTTCGGTTTTCGCAGATAAGGAGCAAACTCTTTAACGGGTTCAAATTCTAAACTAGCCGATCGCAAGTTATACAAAAGCTTACGCTCTTTGCGAATACTCATTCTCTGCTTGTTAGCTGCCTGCTGGTAATAATTACCGATAGTTAATCCGCTAAGAGTGGAAGCAACGACAATGGTAAGAGCGATCGCATAGCCAATGCTAATCTTATTGCTAATACTGAGTCTGCTAATTACCTGACGCATCGCAGGCAAAAAGTTAAATAAAGCTACTTGCTTTCTTTGATCGGGATCGATAATCTGACGATCTAATTGAGTTGAGTCATTGATTTTGGGAGGTCGCATGTATGTATATAATCAACAGTGGATGCATTATGAGTGCATTTTTTGAGGATGTTAACTATATAGTTCCCAAATGCAAGTTAAGAATTCACATATTTGTCAAGTTCTTAAACTGGTAAATTAAACGAGTAGCAGCACTGACCCAAATTAATCTGTTAAGTAAGTGCATGAAATTAAACGTAAAATGTTTTCCTGGTTCGTAGTGAGCGGTTTACCGCTCGTTGCTAGCGTAAAATGTTTTCCTGGTTCGTAGTGAGCGGTTTACCGCTCGTTGAGTCGGGATTTTAACGGCTAAAGCCGTTACTACGTTAAGGAACGTTTATTTATGCACATTTACTTACAAATTATGTTATGGGAATGGCGATCGCTAACTCTGTCCCTTCTCCCAAGACTGACTCACAACTCAAAAAGCCTCCATGTTTTTCTACCACTATCTGACGACTGATAGATAAGCCTAAACCTGTACCTTTGCCAACTGATTTAGTAGTAAATAAGTAATCAAAAATTTGTGATTTAACTTCTTCTGATATACCTTTGCCATTATCTTTAATCTTGATTATCACAGTTTGATTATCAAGAGATTCTGTTTTGATATTAATAATATTAGGTACTCGTTCTATATCAGCAAAACTGCGCCCTATACTAGATTCATCTAATGCGTCTATTGCATTTGCTATAATATTCATAAATACTTGATTGAGTTGCCCCAAATAACATTTGACTAAAGGCAACTTTCCATATTGTTTAATTATTTTAATTGCTGGACGAGTCTCATTTGCTTTCAAGCGATGTTGCAAAATCATCAAAGTGCTATCGATGCCTTCGTGGATATCAGCTAATACCTTATAAGTAGTATCGGCACGGGAAAAAGTTCGCAGAGAATTGCTAATATCACGTATACGTTTCGTTCCTAATTTAGCTGAATCAATTATTTTTGGTATGTCTTCAGTCAAAAACTCTAAATCTATTTTTGCTGCATGAGTTTCAATTTCTGGATGCTCGCAGTATTGCTGGCATAGTTGCAAGTGTTTCAGCAAATCGTGAAAGTATTCTTCAATGTGGTCAACATTACCTGAAATACAACTGAGTGGGTTATTAATTTCGTGAGCAATACCAGCCACCAACTGACCGAGAGCAGACATTTTTTCACTTTGTACTAATTGAATTTGAGCTTGTTTTAGGTCGTTTACAGATTCAGAAAGTTCAGCCGTTCGCTCTTTTACTCGTTGCTCTAACTCTTCTGTGAATTGCTTAAGTTGAATATTTTGTTCTTCCAGCTTCTTGGTTAAATTTCGCATTTTTAAATGCAGGCAAACACGGGCGATAACTTCTTCTTGCTGAAACGGTTTCGTGATATAATCTACTGCTCCTAAATTAAAACCTTTGACTTTATCTGCCGTATCATGTAACGCAGTCATAAAAATCACAGGAATGTCATGAGTTAGCGGATTCTCCTTGAGTTTCTCACAAGTGACAAAACCATCAATTCCTGACATCTGAATATCCAACAAAATCAGGTCTGGTGGGTCATATGTACTTTGCTTGAGAGCATTTTCACCGCTCGTTGCTACAGCAATTTCCAAGCCTGCATCAATCAAAGCTTCCGATATTACTGCTAAGTTAGTGGGGTTATCGTCCACAATTAAAATAATGTTATTTTCTAAGTCATGCATAATCAGGAAATATTTATTAACTAAATTTAGTGATTCGTCAAATATTGCTGAAGAAAAGTTTGAATTTTTTCTATTTTAAAGTTCTTGGCTAATTGTCTAATTTCTTGAGCAAATAAAGTAAATTTTTCATCTGATTGGGCAAGCTTATCAACCTGGTCTTGTATAGCTTTAACGCGACCTTTCAAAGCTAAATCATACAGTCGAGATAAATCTTCGGCGGGCGGTGGTACTATTGTAGTAGGCGCAAGGGAAATACTTTCATCCGGCTCGTTATCGGCTTGGTTGTTTCCTTCATAAAGCCATTTTAATCTCAAATGTACTCGTAACATTTCCAGCAGAGTTTCTACCTGCACGGGTTTAGGTAGAAACTCATTTGCCCCAGCATCTAAACTTTTATGTTGGTCAGTTTCAAACACGCTGGCAGAAGAAGCAATTATTACGACTTCTTTTAAGTGAGGCGATCGCCGCAAGTGTTGTATCATTTGAAAACCATCCATCACAGGCATAACTAAATCACTAATAATTAAGTTTGGTTGAAATTCAACGGCTTTATCTAAACCCTCTTGACCATTTTTGGCTTCAATAATGTTAAAACCAATTGGTTCTAGCAAATTGACAATAACTGAGCGATTTTCCCATTTATCATCTACTACTAAAATCTTTCTTTGCTTCCCAGAGAAACCAATGATAATTCCATTAGAAAAGGTTTTAGCTGTTTCTGCCCAATTGGGAGCTGTTAATAACTCGACATCAAATGAAAAAATACTGCCTTCACCAAGCTGACTTTTCACAGAGATGCTACTGTTCATCAGAGAGATAATTTTTTGCGTAATTGCTAATCCTAAACCGGTTCCTTCAGACTTGCGAGATTCAGAACCAACTTGCTCAAACGGTAAAAATATTTTCTCTAATTGCTCATCACTCATCCCCACTCCAGTATCTTCAATTTGAAAGCGAATTTTGGGAATTGGGCATTGGGCATCGGGCATTGGGCATCGGGAATTGCTAATTGGGAATTGCTAATTGGGAATTGGGAATTATTTTTATTGCCCATGCCCCATGCCCTATGCCCTATGCCCCATGCCCCATGCCCTATTACCTCTACTTTAAAAGTTACTCCTCCTTGGTCTGTAAATTTGATAGCGTTACCAAGTAGGTTAATTAACACTTGCCGCAAACGTTTTTCGTCAGCATGAATACCTTGAGGAATTTCTGATTCTACTTGGTAAGTAAAAGCAATGTTTTTTTGTTCAGCGCGGATGCGACAAATTTCGGCGACACCTTGCAAAAAAGCAGGAAAATGAAAATCTGTGGGGTAAAGTTCCATTTTCTGTGCTTCAATTTTTGAGAGGTCTAAAATATCGTTAATTAAAGTTAATAAATGAGAACCGCACTGATGAATGATGCTGATACCGTTGCGTTCTTTTTCTGTGAGGGTTGGCGATCGCTGAATAATTTGGGCATAGCCTAAAATACCATTAAGCGGTGTTCTCAGTTCGTGGCTCATGTTTGCCAAAAACTCGCTTTTAGCATGATTTGCCGTGTCAGCGCTGATTTTGGCTTCTTTCAGTTCTGCTGTGCGTTCTTCAACCCGAATTTCTAATTCTTGATTGTTTTTTTCTAAAGTAGTGAAAGATTCGCGTAACTGCTGTGCCATGCGGTTAAACGATTCACCAAGAACTCCTAATTCATTGACTGCTGACTCCTGTACTTTTTGGTTCAACTCACCGGATGCGATCGCTTCCGAGGCTTTACTTAGCCGTAAAATTGGTTGGGTAATCCAGCGCGATGTATACATGCCCAGCAAACTCGCTAACACCAACGCCCCCAAACATAGTAAAATTGTCGTGCGGGTGTTGGCGTTAATTTGCCCCATAAAGTCAGATTCTGGTACGGCAATAACTACCAGCCAATCTAACCCCCATTGATCGCGCCAAGGTGTTACCTGAATAAACTGCCGCTGACCATTAACTAAAAAGTCAAGTTGCTGGCTATTCTTGATTTTGCTCAAGTCGCCAAAATGCTGTGTTAAGTATTTCGCGCTTGCTTGAACTAAGGCATCACTGCTATCTATTGCTTTCAGCCGTTGCGGTTTTTTATCTACCATTGTGAAAGGCTTCTCGCTGGTGGAAGTGGCAACTATTAAGCCGTTGCGCTCTAAAATAAAAGTTTTGCCGTTGGGACTAACTTTTAACTGTTGCAAGAAATCACCAATTTGAGACAGACGCTGGTCAATACCGATGACACCTATCAAGTTTTTGTTTTTATCATAAACAGGACGGTTGGCAGAAACTGCTAGGGGAAAGGGCTGTATTTCCCATTAGACCTCTTGCAAAAGTCACTCAGGAAGATTTGATTTTGGGGAGACAAAGCTCGTAATTGTAGAGAGCAGCAATCAGATTAAACCTTAAACTAAATCTTTTTCGACGGTTTCTATAAGTAAGG
>JAESGF010000262.1_pt1 | contig 24504 bp, 26 predicted proteins | sample 9269621 | NCBI WGS metagenome assembly JAESGF01 (sample SAMN14515066, study PRJNA621663) | algae metagenome | isolation source: Tolypothrix carrinoi HA7290-LM1 and co-occurring heterotrophs from dry rock... | place: USA: Makauwahi cave, Kauai, Hawaii | collected 2011-01-06
TGCAGAGCTACGGGCGCGACACCCGAAGTTGAAGCTGTTCGATGCCATTCACCTGAGCACCGCGCTTCAATCGAGGTGTTCCCACTTCATCAAGAAGGATCGCGAACTGTTGCGTGTCGTTGACGCTGAAGGGGTACAAATGAGCGGCCCTCGATCCCTGCCGGCTGACGAGCACGACGCACTCTCGCTGAGAAGGGCGCTGAGCCGATGACCGCCCCCCTCCTCCACATCGACGACCTCTCCGTCGCCTTCCACCAGGAAGGCCGCACCACGCTCGCCGTCGACCGCGTCTCGCTCAGCCTCGACAAGGGCGAGACCCTCGCGGTCGTCGGCGAATCGGGTTCCGGCAAGTCCGTCACGGCGCTGTCGGTCGTCCGCCTCCTCCCGTACCCCGCCGCGTCGCATCCGACCGGGCGCATCCTCTTCAAGGGGCGGGACATGCTCGCCGCCACGCCGCAGGAGCTGCAGGCGATCCGCGGCAACGACATCACGATGATCTTCCAGGAGCCGATGACGTCGCTGAACCCGCTCCACGTGGTGGAGAAGCAGATCGGCGAGATCCTGCGAGTCCATCAGGGGCTCGGGGAAAAGGCGGCGCGGGCGCGCACGGTTGAACTCCTCCACGCCGTCGGCATCCCGGAGCCGGAGACGCGCCTCCAGTCGTACCCGCACCAGCTTTCCGGCGGGCAGCGGCAGCGCGTCATGATCGCGATGGCGCTCGCGAACGAGCCCGACCTCCTCATCGCCGACGAGCCGACAACGGCGCTCGACGTCACGGTCCAGGCGCAGATCCTGCAGCTCCTCAAGGACATCCAGGCCCGGATGGGGATGGCGATGCTGTTCATCACCCACGACCTCGGCATCGTCCGCAAGATCGCCGACCGCGTCGCCGTGATGACGGCCGGCAAGGTCGTCGAGACCGGCCCGACCGAGCGCGTCTTCACCGCGCCCGAGCACGCCTACACGCGCCACCTCCTCGCGGCCGAACCGAAGGGGGAGCCGCCGGCGCCGAAGCCCGGTGCGCCGGTGATCGTGGAGACGAAGGACCTCAAGGTCTGGTTTCCGATCAAGCGAGGGTTCCTGCGGCGCACCGTCGGTCACATCAAGGCCGTCGACGGGATCGACCTCTCGATCCGCCGCGGCGAGACGCTGGGCGTCGTCGGCGAATCGGGCTCCGGCAAGTCGACGCTCGGCTTCGCCATCCTGCGGCTGATCTCGTCGGAGGGGCGGGTCGTCTTCATGGGCGACCCGATCTCGGAGGCGTCGTGGAGCCGCATCCGGCCGCTCCGGTCGAAGATGCAGATCGTCTTCCAGGACCCTTACGGCTCGCTGTCGCCGCGCATGTCGGTCGCCGACATCGTGGCCGAGGGGCTGAAGGTTCACACCCGCCTCTCCGCGGCCGAGCGGGACGAGCGGGTTGTCCGTGCGCTGACGGAGGTGGGGCTAGACCCCGCGACCCGCAGCCGCTACCCGCACGAATTCTCGGGCGGTCAGCGCCAGCGAATCGCGATCGCCCGCGCGCTGGTGCTGGAGCCGGATTTCATCATGCTCGACGAGCCGACCAGCGCCCTCGACCGATCGGTGCAGGCGCAGGTCGTCGACCTCCTGCGCGACGTGCAGCGCCGGCGCGATCTCACCTTTCTCTTCATCAGCCACGACCTCCAGGTGGTGCGCGCGCTCGCGAGCGAGGTGATCGTGATGCGCGGCGGCAAGGTCGTCGAGCGCGGGGCGACGAAAGAGATCTTCGAAAACCCTCAGACCGACTATACTCGCGCGCTGATGGCCGCTGCGCTGCACCACGAGCCGATCCACGCGGGTGCGGTGGCAGGCTGACCTTTCGTTCACGGACGGCACGCTACAACGCTCCATGACTGCCCACGAATCACGAGCGCGCCCGCTGTGAGCGCAAAGGAAACCCTCATCGCGCGCCTTCCCGACGCGCCGGTCACGATCGACGTCCGCCGCGCGCCGACGGCGAAGCGGATGACCCTGCGCATTCCGCCGGGCGGCGCCAACCCGATCCTGACGATCCCCGCCCGCGCCTCGCTGCGAACGGTGGAGCGGTTTCTCAAGAGTCACGAGGGCTGGATCGCGGCCCGCCTCGCCGAGCGGGCGCCGGCGATGCCCTTCGCTGACGGTGCGACGATCCCGTTCCGCGGCGAGCCGCACCGCATCGTCTGGACGCCCTCCGCGCGCGGCGTGGTGACGGCCCTCGCCGACGCCTCCGGCCATCGCCTCCTGGTCTCGGGCCGGGCCGAGCACATCCACCGCCGCGTCGCCGACTTCATGCGCCGCTCCGCCCGCGCCGACCTCGAGGTGGCGGTCGCCGAGTTCGCTGCCCGGGTCGGCCGCCGCCCGAAGGCGCTGCGCATCAAGGACACGCGGGCGCAGTGGGGCTCCTGCACGCCGTCAGGGATCCTTTCGTTCTCGTGGCGCCTCGTGCTCGCGCCGCCGCACGTCCTGCGCTACGTCGCGGCGCACGAGGTGGCGCACCTCGTGGAGCTGAACCACTCGGATGCGTTCTGGCGGCTGAACGCGGAGCTCGATCCCGACCTCGACCGCGCCCGCGCCTGGCTGAAGCGGAACGGGCGCACGCTGCACGCCGTCGGCGCGGCATCGTCGGAGCTCGTCGCCGCCTGAAGGGCGGCGTTGCAGGCAGAGCGCTGGAGCGGCGGCCCGGCGGCCCTTAAGGTCGGCGCGATGTCCGGCCCCCTCCTCGTCGTCCTCCCCGTCTTCGGCTTCATCGCGCTCGGCTACGTGTCCGTCGCCGCGCGCCTCGTCCCGGCCGCGGCGGGCGACGGGCTGGCGGCCTTCGTGTTCACCATCGCCCTGCCGCTCCTCCTCTTCCGCGCGCTCGGCACGCTCGCGTTGCCGGACGTCTCGCCCTGGGCTTTCTGGGCCGCCTATTTCGCCGGCGTCGTGGTCAACATCATCATCGGCATCGTCGTCACCCGCGGCCTCTTCGGGCGCGACGCGAAGGCCGGGGTGATCGGCGGCATGTCGGCCGCCTACGGCAACCTCGTCATGGTCGGAACGCCGCTGATCGAGGAGGCGTTCGGCGATCCGGGCCTCGTCGTGATCCTGATGCTGGTCGCCATCCACCTGCCGATCATGATGGTGATCTCGGCCTTCCTAATCGAGACGGCGGAGGCGGAGGAGCCGCGGCTCGGGGCGACGATCGCCCGCGTCGCGCGCGAACTCGTGAAGAACCCGCTTATCATCGGCATCCTCGCCGGGCTCGCCTTCCGCATGACCGGGCTGCCGCTCACAGGGCCGGTGCGCAGCGTGGTGGACGGGATCGCCGGCACCGCCACCCCGCTCGCCCTCGTCTGCCTCGGCATGACGCTGAACCGCTACGGCATCCGCGGCAACGTCGCGCCGGGCTTCGTCCTGGGTCTGGCGAAGCTCGTCCTGATGCCGGTCGTGGTCTATCTCGTCGCGGTGCCGCTGCTCGATCTCCCGACCCTCGTCGCAGCCGTTGCCGTCGTCAGCGCCGCATGCCCGACGGGCGCGAATGCGTTCCTGATCGCCTCCCGCTTCAACACGGGGCACGCGCTCGCGGCGAACACGATCACGCTGACGACGCTCGGCTCGCTCGCGACGCTGACGGCCGCGCTCTTCCTGTTTCACGCCTGAAGCAGGCCGGCGCCAACGAGCCGCACCCGCACCTCCTCCGGCGTCACGCCCGCCTCGCGGAGGGCGCCCAGCGCCTCCGCCCCCGCTGACTTCGAAAGCTTGCGCCCGTCCGGCCCCAGCACCAGCGCGTGGTGATGATAGAGCGGCGCCGGAAGGCCGAGAAGCTGCTGCAGGACGCGGTGGACCGCCGTCGCCTCCCTGAGGTCTGTGCCGCGGACGACGTGGCTGATGCCCTGCCCGGCGTCGTCCACCACCACGGAGAGATGGTAGCTCGTCGGCGTCTCCTTGCGGGCGAGCACCACGTCTCCCCACGCTGCGGCCTCACCGGCGACCGTGGCGGGGGCGGCGCCGAGCGCGTCGACCTCCGTCCAGTCCGGCGCGTCGGCCGCCGCCAGCGCGCGCCCCATGTCGAGCCGCCACGCGGCCGGCTCACCGCTCCGCCGCCGCCGCGCTGCCTCCGCCTCGCCGAGGATGGCTTCGTCGCCCGGGAAGCGTGGCGCACCATCAGGGTCGCGCGGCAAGCCCACGAGGCGCGCCGCCTCCGCGATCTCCCGCCGCGTCGCAAACGATGGGTAGACGAGCCCGCGCGCCGCGAGCCGGTCCAGCGCCTCGCGGTAGAGCGGGAAGTGCTCGGACTGCCGCCGCACCGGCCCGACCCACGGGATGCCGAGCCAATCGAGGTCGGCGAGGATCGCCGCCTCGTGCTCCGGCCGGCTGCGGGCGGTGTCGATGTCCTCGATCCGGACCGTCATCGGCCGGCCGAGCGCCTCCGCCATCCGGGCGTTCGCGAGGGCGGAGAGAGCGTGTCCGAGGTGGAGCGGGCCATTCGGGCTCGGGGCAAAGCGGAGCATCCCGCCTCTCGTGCCGCGCCGCTGCAAGCCGCGCAAGCCGGGCGTCTTCCGCTCACGCGCGGGGCGGGGTAAGGAGGCCCATGCGCCGGATTGAGACCGATGCCGACATCGCGGCGGCGCTCGATGCGCTCGCCGCCGACCCGCGCCTCGCCGCCTGCCGTGCGGCTGTCTCGGGCGTGCCGCTCCGGATGATCCCGGCGGGGCTCGAGGGTCTCCTCAGGATCGTCTCCTCGCAGCAGCTCTCCACACAGTCCGCCAACGCCGTCTGGTCGCGCTTCACGCTTGCCTTCGAGCCGCTGACGGCGGCCGCGATCCTCGCCGCCAGCGACGAGGAGCTGCGCGCCGCCGGCCTCTCCCGCCAGAAGGCGAAGACGTTCCGCGCCGTCGCCGCCGCTGTGGTGGAGGGCCTCGATCTCGAGGCCCTCGCCGAGGCGGAGCCGGACGAAGCGCGCGCGGCGCTGGAGGCGATCAGCGGCATCGGCCGCTGGACGGCGGACCTCTACCTCATGTTCGCCGCCGGCCATCCGGACATCTTCCCCGTCGGCGACCTCGCGGTGCGCAAGTCCGCCCAGCGCGCGCTGTCGCTCGCCGAGGAGCCGAAGCCGGAGGCGCTCGCCGCCATCGCCGAGGCCTGGTCGCCGCACCGCTCCACGGCGGCGCGGCTTCTCTGGGCCTTCTACCGCGTCCCGCCGGCCGGCGAGGCGACGTTGGTTCCCGAGTCGCCCAACGGGGCGACGTTCGTCCCCGTGTGAGGCCCGTCCCATGATGCCGCTTTCCGGCCCCCGCCGGCCGCCTCTCAACGGCGCGCCTCCCACCGCGATCGTGGTCTTCGTCCACGGCTACGGCGCGAATGGCAACGACCTCATCGGCCTCGCCGACGTCTTCGCCCACGCCCTGCCGCACGCCCTCTTCCTGTCGCCCGACGCGCCGGGGGCGACGCCGATGGGCGGCCGCGAGTGGTTCCCGCTCACCATGCGTGACCCCACCGAGTACACGCGCGGCGTCGTCGCCGCGGCCCCTGCGCTCGACGGGTTCCTGTCGGCCGAGCTTGCTCGCTACGGCCTTGACGAGAGCCGTCTCGCCCTCGTCGGCTTCAGCCAGGGCACCATGATGGCGCTCCACGTCGGCTATCGGCGGCCGCGGTCGCTCGCCTGCGTCGTCGGCTTCTCGGGCCTCTGCGCCGACCGCGAGCCGAAGGACCTCCGTCCCGCGCCCACCATGCTCGTCCACGGCACCGACGACGAGGTGCTTCCCGCCGGCCTCACGCTCGATGCGGCGAACGTCCTCGGCGGCGCCGGCGTGCCGGTCGAATGGCACCTCATCCCGGGCCTCGGCCACGGTATCGAGGAGACCGGGCTCGCCATGGCGACCTCCCACCTCTCGACCTACCTCAGGTGACGATCGGTGGGGGTGCGGCATGCAGAAGGCTTCACATCCCCGTCACACTGGAGCACGATAAGTCCAGCCATGATCGATCCGAATCGACATCGACGGAGACGATGGTGACCATCGCGGTTCATCCCGATGCACATCCGACCCTGGTGCTCAACGCCGACTACCGGCCCCTGAGCTACTACCCTCTCTCGCTCTGGTCCTGGCAGGATGCCATCAAGGCCGTGTTCCTCGACCGGGTGAACATCGTCTCCGAGTACGCCGCCGAGGTGCGCAGCCCGTCGTTCCGGATGCGCCTGCCCTCGGTCGTCTCGCTGAAAACCTACATCCGCCCGGCCCGCTTTCCGGCGTTCACGCGCTTCAACGTGTTCCTGCGCGACACGTTCGAATGCCAGTATTGCGGCTCGACGGAGGATCTCACCTTCGACCACCTCGTGCCGCGGTCGAAGGGCGGCCTCACCACATGGGAGAACGTCACCACCGCGTGTTCTCCATGCAACCTCCGCAAGGGCAACAAGAGCTGCCGTGTGGCCGAGATGTGGCCGCGTCAGAACCCCTTCCGCCCGACGGTGCAGGATCTCCACAACAACGGACGGTTGTTTCCGCCCAACTACCTGCACGAAAGCTGGCTCGACTTCCTGTATTGGGATACCGAGCTGGAACCCTGATGCGGGTTGTTTCGCGGCCGAGGTAGGAACATTCGCCCGGACTGAGGACTTCATAGCCAGCCCTTTGAAGGAGGTTGGTATGAAGAAGATCGTTTCCCTCGCGCTCGGCGTATCGCTGATTCCGGCGGCCGCGCTCGCGGTGCCGGGCTCGGTCTCGACGGACCTGCAACTGCGTTCGGGCCCCGGCACGAATTACGGCGTGATCACCACCATTCCGGCAGGCGCGCCGATCAACATCGACAACTGCCTCGACGGTCTCAACTGGTGCCAGGTCACCTACGGCGGCCAGACGGGCTACAGCTATGCCCGCTATCTCCTCGCCGACTCGGGCGGCGGGCAGACGGTGGTGATCACCGAGAACCCGTCGGTCGTCGACGTCGTCGCCGAGCCGGTCGTCGCCGTCGGCGAAGCGACCGGGACGGTCATCGGGGCACTCGGCTCGGCCGTCGGCTCCGTGGTGGGCGGCGTCGCCGATGTCTTCACCCCGGATCCGGAGGTGGTGACCTACGTTCGCACCAACCCGGTCGATCCAGTCTACGTCGACGGCGAGGTCGTGGTCGGCGCGACGGTTCCGGACACGGTCGTCCTGCGCGAGGTGCCGCGCTCGGAGTACCGCTACGCCTACGTCAACGGCGAGCCGGTGCTGATCGAGCCGTCGTCTCGCCAGATCGTCTACGTCTACCGCTGAGCACAAACCGGGACAGGCGGCGGGCTCCGGCCCGCCGCCGCATCCTGCCCCGCGTTGCGCATCGCCGATGCTGCGGCCCGGCGCCCGCCGGGCGGAAGAAGCGCTGACAATCCGGGCGCGACCGTGCAGAAGGGGGCCAACACACCAACGGGAGGCTCCCCATGCACTATCTCCACACGATGGTCCGCATCACGGACATCGACGCCTCGCTGGACTTCTACTGCAACAAGCTCGGCCTGCAGGAGGTCCGGCGGATCGAGAACGAGAAGGGCTGTTTCACGCTCATCTTCCTCGCGGCGCCGGACGACATGGGCCGCGCCCAGTCGGACGAGAAGAGCCCGATGGTCGAGCTCACCTACAACTGGGACCCGGAGAATTACACGGGCGGGCGGAACTTCGGCCACCTCGCGTTCCGGGTGGACGACATCTACGCGACGTGCCAGCGGCTGATGGACGGCGGCGTCACGATCAACCGTCCGCCGCGGGACGGCCACATGGCCTTCGTGCGCTCGCCGGACGGCATCTCGATCGAGCTCCTGCAGGCAGGCGACCCGAAGGTCCCGGCCGAGCCCTGGACCTCGATGGAGAACACCGGCAGCTGGTAAGGCTCACCGCGAGAGGGCGATCTCGCGCAGGGGGTCGCCCCCGTCGACGAAGAGACGCCCCTCGGCTGTGAGGGCCGCCGCGATGCACCGGAGCGCGGCCGCCTCCAGCGCCGGGTGCCGACCGTCCAGCGCGCCGACACGGACAGCGAAGGCGAGGTCGTATGGCGCCTCGCCCGGCTCGAGACGAAAGCACTCCACGGCGGCGACGCGGAAGCCGAGCCGCGCGTCGGTGCCGGACGCCACTGCTTGTGCGATGGCCCGGTCCGAGCGGTCGATCCCGAGGACATAACCGTCGCCGATCCGGGCGGCGACGGCGCGGGCCGCAGCGCCGGGGCCGCAGCCAATCTCGAGGACGCGCAGTCCCGGACGGAGCGGCAGCGCCTCCACCACCGCGGCAAGCCGGGGCGACAGCCGGTCAGAAATCCGTCGCGAGGCCCTTCACCTCCCAGTCGCCATAGCGGACCGGCTCCGGGCCGTTGCGTCCGCCCTGCTCGGGCGGGCGTGGCGGCTCCGCGGCAGCCTTCCGCCGTTCCTCGGCTTCGGCCAGCGCGCGGCGGGCGGCATCGGTGAGCGGGCGCGTGTCGTCTGTCATGGGAGGCGTTATGGGGTTGGCGCATCGGCGGTGCAACGCGGCGCGTCGCTCCGGGCTCACGACCGGCTTGGCATCCCGCGTGGCTCGGCCTAATGCGTGCCATGACGACGATCCGACCGCCCTCGCTCGCTGTCGGCCGGCTCGCCGGGACCCGAAAGGACATGCGCCCATGCTCGACCGCCGTTCCTTCCTCGCCGGCACCGCCCTCGTCGGGGCGGCCGCCGCCCTCCCCCTCGGCCGCGCCGCGTTTGCACAGGCGGCCGCCACCGCCGCGCCCGCGGTGTCGCCCGCGCAGGCGCCCGCCTTCCACCGCATTCGCGTGGGAGACGCGATCGTGACCGCCCTTTCCGACGGCAGCCTGCAGATTCCCGCCGAGGCGCTGTCGGGGGCAACGCCGGAGGAGGTCGCGCAGCGCCTCGCCGCCGCCTTCCTGCCGGAGGGTCCGTACACCGCCCCCATCAACGCCTATCTCGTCGAGACCGGCGACCGCACGGTCCTGATCGACGGAGGCGCCCCGGCCGCCTTCGCGCCGACGGTGGGCAAGCTCCTCGAGACCCTCGCCGCGGCCGAGGTCGCGCCGGAGACGGTCGACACGATCCTGCTCACCCACCTCCATCCGGACCATGTCGGCCAGCTGATCGACGCCGCCGGCGCGGTCACGTTCCCGAACGCCGAGCTCGTCGCCCGCGCCGAGGAGGTGGCGTTCTGGACCGACGCCGCGACACGCGCCGCCCTGCCGCCGGAGTTCGTGTCGTTCTTCGACCTCGCGAACGCCGTCCTCGGCGCCTATCAGGGCCGCGTGACCACGTTCGACGCCGACTCGGAGGTTGCCCCGGGGATCACCGGCGTCTTCCTGCCCGGCCACACGCCGGGCCATACCGGGTTCCGCGTCACGGGCGGCGACGAGTCGCTCCTCATCTGGGGCGACATCGTCCACGTCGCGCCCGTGCAGCTCCCGGACCCGCGTGTGACCCTCGCCTTCGACGTTGCGCCCGAGACGGCCGCGGCGTCCCGTCTCAGGGTGCTCGACGAGGTCGCGACCGATCGGACGATGGTCGCCGGCATGCACATGCCGTTCCCCGGCTTCGCCCACCTCGCCCGCGAGGGCGAGGGCTATGCCCTCGTCCCGGTCCCATGGCAGTTCTCGCTCTGACGGGCCGCTAGAGGAACGATTGCGGGTCGATGTCGACGGCGCGGCGGATTGTGCCGTCGACGGGGACTGCGCCGAGCCAGCCGGCCATGATGTCCTGCAACGGCGCCGTCCGCGGGGCGCGGACGAGAAGGCGGAAGCGGTAGCGGCCGCGCAGGATGGCGAGCGGCGCCTCCGCGGGGCCGAGCACCTCCACCGGATCGCGCGGCGCGGTGCGGGCGAGCGCCGCGGCGTGTGCGTAGGCCTCCGAGCGATCGGTGGCCGAGACGATGATGGAGGCGAGCCGCACGAACGGCGGCAACGCGCCATCGCGGCGGACCAGCGTCTCCTCGGCGTAGAACGCCTCGCCGTTGCCGCGGACCATGGCGGCAATCACCGGGTGCTCCGGCGCGTGGGTCTGGACGAGGGCGCGCCCGCCGGCCGTCACGCGGCCCGCTCGTCCGGTCACCTGTGTGAGGAGCTGGAAGGTCCGCTCGGCCGCCCGCGGATCGCCGTTCTCGAGCCCGAGGTCGGCGTCCACCACCACGACGAGCTGCAGCTTCGGGAAGGTAAAGCCCTTGGCGACGAGCTGCGTGCCGATCACGATGTCCGCATCTCCCTTCGCCACCCCCTCCAGCGCCTCACCGAGCACTTTCGGGCCGCCGGCGAGATCGGATGACAGGACCGTGATCCGCGCCGCCGGCCAGGTTGCCCGCGCCTCCTCCTCGATCCGCTCCACTCCCGGGCCGCATGGCGCGAGCTCGCTGGAGCCGCACGCGGGGCAGGCCGGCGGCCGCGGCTCGTCGTGGCCGCAGTGGTGGCAGACGAGCCGGCCGCGCAGGCGGTGCTCCACCAGCGAGGCCGAGCAGTTCGGGCAGTGGAAGCGGTGCCCGCAGCGCCGGCAGACGGTGAGCGGCGCATAGCCCCGGCGGTTGAGGAAGAGGAGCGCCTGCTCGCCGCGGCTGAGCGCTTCCGTCACCGCCCGCCGCACCGGCGGCGCCAGGAACGCACCCGCGGGCGGCGGCGTCCGGCGGAGGTCCACCGCCGCGATCCGCGGCAGCGGCACGTCGCCGTGCCGGTCGGGGAGCACGAGCCGCCTGTAGCGGCCGCGGTCGGCATTGATGCGCGTCTCGACCGACGGCGTCGCCGAGGCGAGCACGACCGGGACATCGGCCGCCTGCGCCCGCGCGACCGCCATGTCGCGGGCATGGTAGATGATGCCGTCCTCCTGCTTGAAGGAGGCGTCGTGCTCCTCGTCCACCACGATCAGACCGAGGTCGCGGAACGGCAGGAACAGGGCCGAGCGCGCGCCGACCACCACCGGCACCGAGCCGTCCGCCGCGCCGCGCCACGTCGCGGTCCGCGCCGCCGGCGACTTCTCCGAATGCCACTCGCCGGGTGCCCGGCCGATCCGGGCGGCGATCCGCTCTGTCACCATGGGTGTCAGCGCGATCTCCGGCATCAGGACGAGCGCCTGCCGCCCCGCCGCGACCGCCGCCGCAACCGCCTCGAGGTAGACCCCCGTCTTGCCCGATCCGGTGACTCCCTCGAGGAGCACCGCCTCGAACGCCCGTCCCCCGGCCGCCGCCCGCAGCACCGCCGCCGCCTCCTCCTGCGCCTCAGACAGCGCCGGCCGCACTCCCTCCGCGACCGGCGGCGCGGCGTCGACCACCACCTCGGCGACGGCCCCGGCCTTGATGAGCCCAGCGATCACCGCCGCCGACGCGCCGGAGGCCTCCGCCAGCGCCTTGCGCGCCAGCGGGGCGGGGCGGAGCGCCTCCCGCACCCGCTCGCGGGCAGGCGTCCAGCGGTCGGGCTCTGCCCCCGTCAGCGCCAGAGCCGTCTCGGGCTTCGGCGGCGCGAGCCCCTCGCCGTTGCGCAGCACCATCCTGAGGAGCGCTCCGCGCGGCGCCATCGTGTAGCGGGCGACGAAGTCGACGAACCGGCGCAGCTCGGCCGGCAGCGTCAGGTCCGACACGCGGCCCCTCACCGGCTTCAGCCGCTCCGCCTCGACGCCCTCGTCCGGAGGGTCGTCCCACGTGACGCCCACCATCGTCCGAGCCCCCAACGGCACCGCCACCACCTCGCCCGGCGCGAACGTCTCCTGCGCCGCGTAGGTGAGGAGCCCGAGCCGGTGCGGGAGCAGGACAGAGACGCGGGAGGCTGTCATGCCGGACGCAATCCTGTAGAGGGGGCGGCAACGCTCTCGATGGGGGACACGATGCAATTCTTCGTAGACACGGCCGACGTCGGCGAGATCCAGGCGCTCGCCGACACCGGCATGCTCGACGGGGTGACGACCAACCCGTCGCTGATCGCGAAGGCCGGCCGCCCGATGGCCGACGTCATCGCCGAAATCTGCGACCTCGTCGATGGCCCCGTCTCCGCCGAGGTCACCGCGGTGGAAAAGGACGCGATGATTGCCGAAGGGCGCAAGCTCGCCGCGATTGCCCCCAATGTCGCCGTCAAGCTGCCGCTCACCTGGGACGGCCTCAAGGCCTGCCGGGCGCTCACGGCGGACGGCCACATGGTGAACGTGACGCTCTGCTTCACCTCCGCGCAGGCGCTGCTGGCGGCAAAGGCCGGCGCCACGTTCATTTCCCCCTTCATCGGCCGGCTCGACGACATGGGCCTCGACGGGATGAAGCTGATCGAGGAGATCCGCACGATCTACGACAACTACGAGGAGCTCCACACCGAGATCCTCGCCGCCTCGATCCGCACGGTGAACCACGTCCAGCAGGCGGCCGTCGCGGGCGCCGATGTCGCGACACTGCCGCCGGCGGTCCTGCACAAGATGATCGAGCACCCGCTGACGCAGAAGGGCCTCGAGCAGTTCCTCGCCGACTGGAAGAAGACGGGCCAGTCGATCCTCTGAGCGGCAGCGGACGATCGCGACGGCGGTCAGGCAGAGTCGCCGCCCTTGAAGGGGGAGCGATCGCGCAGGGCCGATGGCAAGCGCGTCGGCGAAGCCGTCCCGAGGTCGAGGCGGGCCGGGTTCCGGCCCTTGTCTAACTGGGCGCAGGCCGCGCGGGCGATCTCGGTCTCTGCGACGGTGCGTGGGCGATCGCGCGTCCGATAGAACATCCGTAACGCCCCGCCCGTAGGCTCCCGTCATGACCCACGCCGTTGCTGCCGCCGACCTCCTCGCCGCTCGGGCCGCCTGGCTCGCCGGGCTCACCGCCGAGCGCGGCCTGTCGGCGAACACGGCTGACGCGTACGAGCGCGACACGCGGCAGTTTCTCGCCTTCCTCGCCGTCCACGAGGGAGAGCCGGCCACCATCGCCTCGCTCGGCGCATTGCGGCCGGCGGACGTGCGCGCCTTCCTCGCCGAGCGGCGCCGGCAAGGAGCGGGTCCGCGCTCGCTCGCCCGCGCGCTCGCCGGCGTCCGCGCCTTCCTCAACCATCTCGAGCGGACACACGGCATCAATACGGCCGCCGTCCGTGCCGTCGCGGCGCCGGCAAGGCCCCGCGCGCTGCCGCGCCCTGTGGCAGCCGACGCCGCCCGCGCGATGCTCGCCGCCGGCGAAGGCTGGGTCGAGGCCCGTGACGCCGCCGTCCTCGCGCTCCTCTACGGCGCAGGCCTGCGTGTCGGCGAGGCGGTGGGGCTCGACGCGGAGGGCGTCGGCGAGCGGCCGCAGACGCTGCGGGTCCGCGGGAAGGGCGGCAAGGAGCGGATCGTCCCCGTGCTCGCCCCTGTCGCAGCGGCGCTCGACCGCTACCGTGCCGCCGCCCCCTTCCCGCTCGCCACCGGCCCCTTCTTCCGCGGCGAGAAGGGGGGCCGACTGTCGCCCCGCATGATCCAGCGCACGGTGGAGCGCTGGCGCGGCGCGCTCGGCCTCCCCGAAACCGCGACGCCGCACGCGCTGCGCCACGCCTTCGCGAGCCACCTCCTCGCCAACGGGGCGGACCTCCGCGCGATCCAGGAGCTCCTCGGCCACGCGCGGCTCTCGACAACCGAGATCTACACCGCCGTGGACGAGCGGCGCCTCCTCGACGTCTACCGCGACGCGCACCCCCGCGCCTGATGCACCCGTTTCGCCGCTCGCCGGTTCTCTCCGGGCCGCTCCGCCACCTCGCCAAGCGCCTTGCCCCCCGAGAGGCGAGCCGCATCGTGGAAGGCCTTCGCTGGGCACTCGCCCCGGCGGACAACAAGGTCGACTTCGATATCTGGTACAAGGGCCGGCTCGAGGAGGGCGAGGAGCGGCGCTTCCTCGCGGCAAGTCTCGGTCCCGGCGACGTCTTCGTCGACATCGGCGCCAACATCGGCCTCTACCCGGTGGCGCTTCTCGCCGCGGTGCCCGGGCTGCGGGCGGTCACTTTCGAGCCGCTCGACAGGCTGCGTGCGCGACAGGAGCGCAACCTCGCCCTCAATGACCTCCGCGAGCGGGCCGACGTCCGCCCGGAGGCGGTCGGCCCCGCCGGCTCCATGACGCTGCACGAGAGCCGCAACGCCGGCCGCTCCTCGCTCCTGCCCTTCGAAGGCGCACGGCCGGGGCGGACGGTGACGGTGCGACCGCTCGCCGACCTCCTCGCGGGTCTCCGTCCGGCTGCGATCAAGATCGATGTCGAGGGGTTCGAAGCGGAGGCCCTCATGCCCTACTTCGACGAGATGGCGCCGGCGCTCTGGCCCAGCGCCATTGTCATCGAGACACTCCACCGCGCGCTGTGGCGTCGCGACTGTCTTCAAGAACTGTTCCAAAGGGGATATGTGCTGGCGGGAGAGACGGCGGAGAACGCCCTTCTCCGCCACGCACGACACGGGTGAGACATGGTCCAGCTGACGCTTCCGAAGAACTCGCGAGTGGGCAAGGGCAAGACCTGGCCGAAGCCGGCCGGCGCGACGAACCTGCGCGAGTTCCGCGTCTATCGCTGGCAGGAGGAGGACGGCGAGAACCCGCGGCTCGACACCTACTTCGTCGACCTCGACGATTGCGGGCCGATGATCCTCGACGGCCTCTTCTACATCAAGAACAAGATCGACCCAACCCTGTCCTTCCGCCGGTCCTGCCGCGAGGGGATCTGCGGCTCGTGCTCGATGAACATCAACGGCCTCAACGGCCTCGCCTGCACGACGGGCATGGACGACCCGAAGGGCCCGGTGACGCTCTACCCGCTGCCGCACCAGCCCGTCATTCGCGACCTCGTCCCGGACCTCACCAGCTTCTACGCGCAGCTCCGCGAGATCGAGCCGTGGCTGAAGACCGACACGCCCACGCCGCAAAAGGAGTGGGCGCAGAGCCACGAGGACCGCGAGAAGCTGAACGGCCTTTACGAGTGCATCCTGTGCGCCTGCTGCACCACGAGCTGCCCAAGCTACTGGTGGAACGGCGACCGCTATCTCGGCCCGGCGGCGCTCCTGCAGGCGCACCGCTGGATCGTCGACAGCCGTGACGAGCGCACCGGCGAGCGGCTCGACAACCTCGAGGACCCGTTCCGCCTCTATCGCTGCCACACGATCATGAACTGCGCCAATGCCTGCCCGAAAGGGCTGAACCCGGCGCAGGCGATCGCCGAGATCAAGGCGCTGATGGTCGAGCGCCGGCTCTAATTCCGGCTCCGACGGCTCCGCCGCGTGCGAAGCGCCGCTGCCTCCGGCCACGCACAGCCCCGGCACAGCTCCACGCCCTAGTGTCCCTGCATCGGCCCCCCGGGGCTGGCGGACAAAGGCGAGGTGAGCCGTGGCGGCACGAAGCGGTACGTTCATCCTGTCGCTCGCCGCGATGGCGCTCTCCGTCGCGATCGGCCCGGCGCAAGCCGTGCCACCTGGCGCCGACTCCAACCCGGCAACGTCCCCCGCGCGCACTGCGGCGGTCGCGCATCACGCGGGCGGCGGGTCCAGCGCGCCGCCGTCCGCCACCTTTCCGGCCCGCCCCGCCGTGCTCGCCCAGCTCGAACAGCGGGGCGGCGGGTCTTGGGAGCGGCGCCCGTTCATCTCCCCCTATCGCACCGGCGTCTATGCCGGCGCGGCGGAAGCGGGCGCGATGATCGGGGCGGACGCCGTCGCCGACGCGCTCGACCGGCCGCCGCCGCCCGATCCCGCCTGCAGCTTCCCTTCCCAGTCGATGGGGCAGATGTCGGCCGGCATTCCGCCGTGCAACGTTTGCGAGGAGCCGCCCTGCAATTGAGGCACCACGGCCGCCATGGCCGACCGCTCGCGCCCGCGCGTCAGAGCACGTGAAGAAGCCGGAAGAACACCCACGCGAACAGGACCAGCGCAAACAGCGCATGGAAGATGAGCGTCAGCGTCGTCTGCACCGGAAGCATCAGCGATCGCGTCACGTGCGGCAGCCCGAGCGCGGCGCCGGTGCCCTGGATCGCCCGGTGGAGTCCCCAGGCCTCCGCGACGCCGAAGGCGGAGAGCGCCGCGAATCCCGTCGAGACCATCGCCGGCGGCACGAGGAGAACGACGGCCCACGGATTCGGCCAGAGGAGCGCCGCCGCGATGAACACGCCGAACACGAGCGCGTAAAGGAGGTTCGCGAACACCGTCAGCGCAATGTAGAAGCGGAACGTCCGCGTCAGCTCGCGGTGGACGGCGAAAGGGTCGGGACTCACGGCCTCTCCTCGGTGGCGCAGCGCACGCGCGACGCGCGGACCGCGCGTCTGCTGTCGCCGCGATGGCGTGTGTCGCCCGAGCCGGCGGTGCGCCCGGGCTGTCCTCGGCAGACCGCCTCACGGGAATGGCCCGCGTCGGCGTGTCTGGCGCTCATGTGGGACGCCGTGCCAGTGTCGCAGGTCACGCTCGCCGCTCCCCAGTGTCGCGCGAAGTTGACGCGGCTTGCTTTGCCTCGCACGGCGCGGCCCATTAAGTCTATGCGCGTGGCGGCCGGGGCACCCGGCGGCAATCAAGGATCTTCGATGCTCCGTCTCCTGTCCGGTCTCGTGCTGACGCTCGCCGCCTCGGTCGCAGCTGCCGAGCCGGCGACGATTCGCACCGACCATGTCACGGCGAGCATCGTCGTCCGCAACGCCGAGACGGCGCCGGGCGACACCGTCGACGTCGCGATCCGCCACGAGCTGGCCGACGGCTGGCACACCTACTGGATCAACCCCGGCGATTCCGGCGAGCCGCCGATCGTCGAATGGACGCTCCCCGCCGGCGCTTCGGCGGGGCCGCTTCGCTTCCCGGCCCCGGAGCCCGTCCCCTACCCGCCGCTGATGAACCACGGCTTCAGCGACGGCTTCACCCTCCTCACCTCGCTGTCAGTGCCGGACGGCTGGCGCGCGGGGACGCCGCTGCCGGTCACGGCGCGGATCGACTGGCTCGTCTGCAAGGACATCTGCATCCCGGAAGGGGGCGAGCTCTCCTTCACCATCCCGACAGGCCCGAAGACAGCGCCCGATTCCACCGTCGCCTTCAGCTTCGTCAATGCGGAGATGGCGCTCCCGGACGAGAGCGATGCCGCCGTCACCTACACGCGCGACGGGGACCGCATCACCCTCACCGTCCCGGAGGGCTCCCCCGCGGAGCCGCACTTCTTCGCCGAAGACCGCGAGGCGATCGCCCACGCGGCGCCGCAGAGCGCTGCCGCGACCGAGGGCGGCGGCTACACGCTGACGCTGGACGCCGGACGGGGGCGGCTCGACGGCGCCCTGGAGGGCGTCCTCGTGAACGGCGGCTCGGCGCTCCGGATCGTCGCGGCGGGCGAGGCCGACCCGCCGCCGTCCGCCACCGCGGCCGTACCGCCTGCGGCGGAGCCGCTCGCCGCCGCGGCGCCGCTTCCGCCCGTCGTTCCCGCCGTCGGCTTCGGCGAGGCGCTCGTGCTCGCCTTTTTCGGCGGCCTCGTCCTCAACCTGATGCCGTGCGTCTTTCCCGTCCTCGCCCTCAAGGCGCTCGGGCTCGTTCGCCACGCCGACGCCTCGGCCGCACGCCGGGCGGCGATCGGCGGCGCCTACACGGCGGGCATCCTCGTCACCTTCGCGGCGCTTGCTGCCGTCCTCCTCCTCCTCAAGGCGGCCGGAATCGCCGTCGGGTGGGGGTTCCAGCTGCAGAGCCCGACCTTCGTCGCGACGCTCGCGCTCGTCATCTTCGCGGTCGGGCTCAACCTCTCCGGCGTCTTCGAGATCGGCGCGGCGTTCACCCGCCTCGGCGGCCGCGGCCCGCAGGACGGCCTCGCCGGGTCCTTCGCGACCGGCGCGCTCGCGACAGTCGTGGCCACCCCGTGCACCGCGCCGTTCATGGCGGTCGCGATCGGCGCCGCGCTCGCCGCGCCGGCGCCGGCGATGTTCGCGATCTTCGCCGCGCTCGGGCTCGGGCTCGCGCTGCCGTTCGTTGTCCTCGCCGCGGTGCCGGGGCTCGCGCGGCGCCTTCCCCGCCCCGGCGTGTGGATGGTGCGGCTGCGCCAGGCGCTGGCCTTTCCGCTCTACGCCACGGCCGCCTGGCTCGTCTGGGTTCTTGCCCAGCTCGCCGGGACGGATGCGATGCTGCCAGCGCTGGCGGCGTTCGTCCTCGTCGGGCTCGCGGCGTGGCTTGCCGGACTGGCACCAGCCGGCGGCCGCGGCCGTGCGGTGGCATCGGGGCTCGCGCTCGCCTCGCTCGCCGGCGCGGGGCTCGCGATGTGGCCCGCCGCGACGGGGACGCCGCCCGCCGCCGTCACGCCGGCCCGCGCCGCGGCGCTCGCCGAGCCGTTCTCGCCCGGCCGCCTCGCCGCACTGCAGGCCGAGGGACGGCCGGTGTTCGTCAACGTCACCGCCGCCTGGTGCATCACCTGCAAGGTGAACGAGCGCGTTGCCCTTGCGACCGGCAGCTTCCGCGACCTTCTCGCCCGCACCGGCACCGTCTACCTCGAGGCGGACTGGACGCGCCGCGACCCGGACGTCTCGCACTACATCGAGACCTTCGGCCGCGCCGGCGTGCCGCTCTACGTGTATTATCCCGCCGGCGCCGCGCCCGAGGTGCTGCCGCAGATCCTCACCCCCGCAACTCTCGAAGACGTTCTCGGATGATCCGCGCCGCTCTTCTCGCAGCCACCCTCCTCGCTGCCGCACCGGCGCTGGCGCAGGATCCCGATCCCTCCGACTGGCCTGCCGTCGAGGCCGCCGCCCGCGGGCAGACGGTCGACTTCCACACCTGGGGCGGCGAGACCCACATCAACGACTACATCGCCTGGGTCGGCGAGGAGGTCGCGGACCGCTACGGCATCACGCTCCGCCACGTGAAGCTCGCCGACACCGCCGAGGCCGTCTCCCGCGTCCTCGCCGAGACCGTCGCGGGCGAGGACGCGGGCGCCGTCGATCTCGTCTGGATCAACGGCGAGAACTTCGTCGCCATGAAGGAGAACAACCTCCTCTTCGGCGAGCGATGGGCGGAGGCGCTGCCGAACCGCGCCCTCGTCGACATGGCGAGCTACGGCGCCGCCATCGAGACCGACTTCGGCGTGCCGACCGAAGGCATGGAATCTCCCTGGGGCCGCGCGCAGCTCGTCATGATGTACGACACCGCGCGGGTCTCCGAGCCGCCGCGCAGCATCACCGCGCTGAACGAGTGGGCGATGAGCAACCCCGGCCGCTTCACCTACCCGCAGCCGCCCGACTTCGTCGGCACGACGTTCCTCAAGCAGGTGCTTCTCGAGACCGTTCCCGACCCGGCCGTCCTGCAGAAGCCGGCGGAGCCGGGGTCGGAGTCGCTGGTCCGATCGGCGCTGATGCCCGTGCTCGCGCCGCTGCACCTCTTCCTCTGGCGCGAGGGCGAGGCGTTCCCGCAGAATGTCGCCGAGGTGCGCCGCCTCTTCGCGGACGGCGAGATCGACGTCGCGCTCACCTTCAACGCTTCGGACGCCGCGGCGGCCATCGCCGACGGCCTCCTTCCGCCGACGGTGACAGTCACAGCCTTCGAGGGCGGCTCGATCGGCAACGTCCACTTCGTAGCGATCCCCTACAACGCCGGCGACAAGGCGGCGGCGATGGTCGTCGCCAACTTCCTGCTCTCCCCGGAGGCGCAGGCGCGCAAGGCGAACGTGGAGGTCTGGGGCGACCCGACGGTGCTCGACATCGGCGCCCTCCCCGACGGCGCCCGCGAAGGGTTCCCGGAGGGCGTGACGGTGGATGTGCCGACCCTTCCAGAGCCGCATTCCTCATGGACGGAGATCATCGAGGAAGCGTGGGACGAGAGCTTCCTCTGATGCGGCGCCCACGACGCGCCGGCCCCGAGACGGCCGCTCCCGCTGAGCCGCCGGCAGGGGTTGCTCCCGACGCCATCATGCCCGACGCCATCGTGCCCGCCGCGGCGCCCGTCCCTCCGGGCGCCGCGGCCGGCAAGCCTCGGCGCGTCGCCGCGAAGGCGAAGCGGTCGCGCTACACGAAGGCGGAGGCGGACGCACTGTTCACCCGGCTCGCCGAGGCGCTGCCCGAGCCCGAGACCGAGCTCGCCTACACCAACCCATTCACGCTCCTCGTTGCCGTCGTCCTCTCCGCGCAGGCGACCGACGCGGGCGTGAACCGCGCGACCGGCCCCCTGTTCGCGGTGGCCGACACGCCGGCCAGGATGCTGGCGCTCGGCGAGGAGCGCGTGCGCGACTTCATCAAGACGATCGGCCTCTTCAACACCAAGGCGAAGAACGTCGTCCTCCTCTCGAAGGCCATCGTTGAGCAGCACGGCGGCGAGGTCCCGCGCGACCGTGCCTCGCTCGAGGCGCTGCCGGGCGTCGGCCGCAAGACGGCGAACGTCGTCCTCAACGTCGCCTTCGGCGAGCCGACCATCGCCGTCGACACCCACATCTTCCGCGTCGGCAACCGGCTCGGCCTCGCGCCCGGCCGCACGCCGGACGAGGTGGAGGCGGCGCTGATGCGGATCGTGCCGGAGCGCTATCTCCGCGGCGCACACCACTGGCTGATCCTCCATGGCCGCCACGTCTGCAAGGCGCGCCGGCCCCTGTGCGAGACGTGCGTGATCTACGACCTGTGCAAGGCCGCCGACCGCCGCGTCCTGCCGCACGCCACCGTCGCGCCCTGACGGACGCCACCGTCGCGCCCTCACGGGGGCCGGCGGCAGCATCGAGCGACCCGCGCGGCCCACGTGTTGCCCTCCCGGTGCGAGGCATGCAATCTCCGCGCGCTCCCGCCAGCGCCGGCTCCGCGCCCGGCGTCCGTGCCCGCCACACCGACCCGGACCCGCGCCATGACCCCACCCCTCCCGGAGCGCGCGGCGCTCTTCCTCGATTTCGACGGTACGCTGGTGGAGATCGCTCCCCGGCCCGAGGACGTCGCCGTCGACCCGGCGCTTCCCGGCACGCTCCGCGCGCTCATCGAGCGGCTCGACGGCGCCGTCGCCGTTGTCTCCGGCCGTTCGGTGGCACAGATCGACGGCTTCCTCGGCGTACCGGTCGCCGCCGCAGGGCTGCACGGCATGGAGCGGCGCGCCGTCCCGGACGGCCCCGTCGAGAGCCCGCCGCCGCCGCCGGAGGTGGACGTCCTGCGCGGCCGCCTCGCCGCCCACCCGGTGCTCGCCGGCGGCGTATTCCTCGAGGACAAGGGGCCGAGCCTTGCCGTGCACTACCGCGCTGAGCCGGAGCGCGGGCCCGAGGTGATCGCCGCCGTCGAGGCCGCCGCCGGGGACCTTTCCGCCCTCAACGTCCTGCGCGGCAAGATGGTGGTGGAGGTCAAGCCCGCCGGCTTCCACAAGGGCCACGCCGTCGAGACCTTCATGGCGGCCCTCCCGTTCGCCGGCCGCACTCCCGTCTACATCGGCGACGACGTCACCGACGAGGACGGCATTCGCGCCGCCAACGCCCTCGGCGGCTTCGGCATCAAGGTCGGCGACGGCGACACCGCCGCCCCGTGGCGCCTCCCGACGGTCCCGGCCGTCCACGCCTGGCTCGCCCGCCTCGCAGGCGCGCGGGGCTGAGCGAGTTGGAGGTCGAGACGCCGCGACCGACCGCGCACAATCGGGCAAATCTGCAGCGCGTGCGTGGCGAGGCGCTGTGCAGCTTGATCGTCGCGCACTACGAAGACCGCGAGTCGCGGCAGGCGGTGGTGCCGTTGAAGCTGACTTATCTGCCCGGGGACGCCTGACGGAGCGCTTCGCCGGGCGGTCGTTTCGGCTAAGGTGACGTGAACGCCGGCCCGGACCGGCACCAGACCGGCATGAGCCGGCGCAAGAGGGAGGCGCAGGATGAGCCGCATTGTCGTCGTGTCGAACCGCGTCGGCCCCCTCAGCGACACCGGGCGGGCGGGCGGGCTCGCCGTGGCGCTGGTGGACGTCCTCAAGGATCGTGGCGGGCTCTGGTTCGGCTGGTCGGGCAAGGTTTCCGGCGAGGGTACCTACGGGCCGCTCCGGATGAGCGAGGAGGGCGACGTCCAGACAGCGACCGTCGACCTCAGCCAGTCCGACTACGACGAGTTCTACGCCGGCTACGCCAACCGTGCGCTCTGGCCGACGCTGCACTACCGCCTCGACCTCGCCGACTTCGACCGCCGGCAGGAGGAGGGGTACCGGCGCGTCAACGAGCGCTTCGCGACGCGGCTGATCCCGCTCCTCAGGCCAGACGACATCATTTGGGTGCAGGACTATCACTTCTTCCTGTTCGGGGCGCACCTGCGCGCGGCGGGCGTGAAGAACCCGATCGGCTTCTTCCTGCACATCCCCTTCCCGGTGCCGGAGGTGCTGACGGCGCTGCCTAACCACGCCGCCCTCGTCCGCGCGATGCTCGCCTACGACCTTGTCGGCTTCCAGACCACCCAGCACCTCCACGCCTTCCAGCGCTACCTCCTGCAGGAGGCGGGCGGCTCGCGGGGCGAAGACGGGGCGATCACCGCGCTCGGGCGGACGGTCGCGGCGGACGCCTTCCCGATCGGCATCGACGGCGGCGCCTTCTCCGAGTTCTACATGACCACTGAGGGCGCCGAGCATCTCGCGCTGATGAAGCACGAGCTCGACGACAAGCAGCAGATCGTCGGCGTCGACCGGATCGACTACTCGAAGGGCCTGCCGGAGCGCTTCCAGGCGTTCGAGCGGCTGATCGAGTACTATCCGGAGAACCGCGGCAAGGTGAACTTCCTGCAGGTTGCCCCGCCATCCCGCTCGGAGGTGCGCGCCTACTCGGAGATCCAGCGCGAGCTGGAGGGCCTGTCGGGCCGGATCAACGGCCGCTTCGCCGAGCTCGACTGGACGCCGATCCACCTCCTCACGCAGTCCTTCCCGCGACGCGCGCTCGCCGGCATCTACCGCGCCTCGTCGGTCGGCCTCGTGACCCCGCTCAGGGACGGGATGAACCTCGTCGCCAAGGAGTACGTGGCGGCGCAGGACCCGGAGGATCCCGGTGTCCTCGTCCTCTCCCGCTTCGCCGGCGCGGCGGAGGAGATGCGCGAGGCGCTGATCGTGAACCCCTACTCCATTGACGAGCTCGCGGAGGCGCTGCAGACCGCACTCCGAATGCCGCTCGACGAGCGTCGCGACCGCTGGCGGGCGCTGAACGACAAGGTGATGACGAACACCGCGTCCGCCTGGGCGCGCACCTTCCTCGACCGCCTCGTCGCACTGAATGCGCCGAAGGCGACGGTGAGCTAGGGCGACATCGCAGGCGGCGAACTGGCGATCTTCAACCGCCCCGACGACAAGGGCGCCGTGGGGTTACCTGAGCGGGACTGTCGCGGCCCGCGAACGATCGCTCCCTGACCGAGTTAGGACACTATTCCAATTTTGTCCGGGAGAGGCCGATGCGCGCCGTCACGTACCATGGCACATCGAAAATGCAGGTCGACACCGTCGACGACCCGAAGATCGAGCACCCGGGCGATGCGATCCTGAGGGTCACGTCGACCGCCATCTGCGGCTCCGACCTCCACATCTATGACGGCTTCATGCCGATGATGCAGCACGGCGACATCATGGGCCACGAGTTCATGGGCGAGATCGTCGAGACGGGTTCAGAGGTGAGCGCGCTGAACAAGGGCGATCGCATCATTGTCCCGTTCACGATCACCTGCGGCCACTGCCCGTTCTGCTCCGACCAGCTCTTTTCGCTGTGCGACAACACCAATCCGGACGCCGATAAGCTGCGCCAGATCTACGGCCAGTCCGGCGCGGGTCTGTTCGGCTACTCGCACCTCTATGGCGGCTACGCCGGCGGGCAGGCCGAGTACGTGCGCGTTCCCTATGCGGACACGACGCACCTCAAGGTGCCGGCGCATATCGACGACGAGAAGGTGCTCTTCCTGACCGACATCTTCCCGACCGGCTGGCAGGCTGCCGTCAACGTCGATGCGAGGCCGGGCAAGACGATCGCCGTCTGGGGGGCGGGTCCGGTCGGCCAGTTTGCGATCCGGTCGTGCTTTCTCCTGGGGGCTGAGCGTGTGTTCGCCATCGACGACGTGCCGGAGCGCCTGGCGCTCGCCCGCGCGGCCGGTGCCGAGCCGATCAACCGCGCCGAGGAGAAGCCGTTCGACGTGCTCATGGAGAAGACGAACGGGATGCTGCCGGACTCCGTCATCGACGCCGTCGGGCTCGAGGCGCACGGCGCCGGCGTCATCGACAGCCTCTACGACAAGGTGAAGACCGCGACCTACCAGGAGACCGACCGCCCGCACGCGCTGCGCGAGGCGATCATGTGCTGCCGCAAGGGCGGCGTCGTCTCGATGCCGGGCGTCTATGCCGGGCTCGTCGACAAGTTTCCGATCGGGCCGGCGTTCGGCAAGGCGCTCACCTTCAAGATGGGGCAGACGCACGTCCTCAAGTACGCCCCGGAGCTTCTCGCGCGGATCGAGCGTGGCGAGATCGATCCCTCCTTCATCATCACCCATCGCGCGGGCCTCGATGCTGCGCCAGAGCTCTACCGCACCTTCCGCGACAAGAAGGACGACTGCGTGAAGGTCGTCATGCGCCCAGGAGCCGCCTGATGAGCACGCTCGCCCTTCCCCCACTCTCGACGCAGGTGGTCGTCCTCACCGGGGCGACCAGCGGGATCGGTCTCGCAACCGCACGCCGCCTCGCAGAGGCCGGCGCGA
>JAESGF010000263.1_pt1 | contig 24364 bp, 24 predicted proteins | sample 9269621 | NCBI WGS metagenome assembly JAESGF01 (sample SAMN14515066, study PRJNA621663) | algae metagenome | isolation source: Tolypothrix carrinoi HA7290-LM1 and co-occurring heterotrophs from dry rock... | place: USA: Makauwahi cave, Kauai, Hawaii | collected 2011-01-06
AGCATATATGGAAATTATTTCGTTTAGCATCTAGCCCTCCTTATTTTCTCTTCTTGGAGGGCATTTTATTGCTTTACTGTCCCAAAGCGATCGCCTAAATCAATAACTAGCAACTTAGGTTAGTAGCCATTTCTTGATTGACGGCTTGCAGGCTAACGGCGATCGCAACCTGAACATTAGGAAATTTAGCTGCCCCAATCCGCCAAGTTTCTGTTGCCGTCGCGACGGTGACGAATGGAGGTGGAAGTGAACGAATAAAGCGCGATTGTTCTTGGTGTGGGTTTATACTCTCAGGTTTTGGCGGTGGTTCACCTTTAGGGAACGGTGGCAGAGGTGGATACAAACATCTACAACATTGGTGTTGGGGTTAAAGTCGTAACCCCAAACGTGTTCTAAGATTTGGGTACGGGTAAATACTCTTCCGGGAGAGCGCATGAGATACTCTAGAAGATTAAACTCGCGGCTGGTGAGTTCTATTGCCTGTTGATGGCAGGTGACTTCTCGCGTGATGCGATCGAGTTTGAGCGAACCTACCGCAAGAAAATTTTGGCGTTCGCCCACACTCCGGCGCACAACTGCATGAATTCGCGCTGCTAGTTCTTCCACAAAAAACGGTTTGGCGATATAATCATCGGCTCCTAAATTCAATCCTTGCAGGCGATCGTCTAGTTCGTTACGAGCCGTTAACAAAATCACCGGAGCATTCCGACCTTGCTGCCGCAATTGTTTCAAAATCGATAATCCATCTTTTCCCGGCACCATGATGTCAAGCACGATCGCGTCGTACTCATTATCTAATGCCCGCAGATAGCCTTCATCACCGTTGTCGCAGTAGTCCACGACAAATCCCTGCTCCTTCAGTCCAGCCCGAACGAAGTTAGCAATTTTTGCTTCATCTTCGACAAACAGAATGTTCACAAGCCATTAATTACTTCACAAGCATTGCTTTATTCTAGATTCATTATCGTTTGGCTCAAATTACAAAACTGTAATTTAGAAGTAGGGCGAAATGTCATTTTCGGGTGGCTTAATCAGAAGTGTAAACACTCTATCTTTTGGTGGTTGAGAATGAACATTCGTCGAACATTAGCCGTGGCAGCGATTCCCGTTTTGGTTGGTACATTTGGTTTTATTTCACTAAATCAGGCAAATGCTGCTAATCGATTTTATCAAATCGCACAGGTACCACAACCACCTAACCAACCACCAGACGGACAGCGACGACCACCCCGGATTGATTTTGCAGCTGCTGCGACGAAGTTGGGTGTCACAGAACAACAATTAAAGGATGCGCTGGGAGTGCCTGCTAATCCTCCAAGCGTTGGCGGAGCCTCTCCTCAGGAGAATCGCAATTCTCGCCCACCCCGTCCTGATTTTGCAGCGGCTGCAACGAAGTTGGGTGTCACAGAACAACAGTTAAAGGATGCCTTGGGAGTACCTGCTAATCCTCCAGGCGTTGGCGGAGCCTCTCCTCAGGAGAATCGCACTTCTCGTCCTCGTCGCCCTGATTTTAAGGCTGCTGCAACGAAGTTGGGTGTCACAGAACAACAGTTAAAGGATGCCTTGGGAGTACCTGCCAATCCTTCAGGCGTTGGCGGAGCCTCTCCTCAGGAGAATCGCAATTCTCGCCCTCGTCGCCCTGATTTTGCGGCTGCTGCGACGAAGTTGGGTGTAACAGAACAACAGTTAAAGGATGCGCTGGGTATTCCGCCTCGTCCTCAGGAAAATCGCCCTAAATGAGGGCATCGTAGAAATATTATGAAAAACAACAATCGCCAACTAAGTCAGATTCTCAGTCGCAGAGAGGCACTTGCTCTATTTAGGGCTGGGGTAACAGCAATGCTTGTGGTTGGATGCATACCTAGAAAGTCCAGCACCGCACAGGCATCATCTACAGCAAATAATGCAACCAAGCCTGCGTGTGTCGTGAGTCCAGAGCAGACCGAAGGACCTTATTTTGTAGACGAGAAGCTCAACCGCTCCGATATCCGATCCGATCCCTCGGATGGTTCAATGAAAGATGGTGTGCCACTTCAACTGACGCTGCGCGTGTCTCAGGTTAGCAGTACTAGCTGCACACCGCTTAAAGGTGCGATCGTAGATATTTGGCATTGTGACGCGCTCGGTGTCTATTCGGACGTGAACGATCGCAGTTTCAGTACCGTCGGAAAAAAATTCCTGCGCGGGTATCAAGTGACAGACGCTCAGGGAACTGTTGAGTTTACAACCATTTATCCTGGTTGGTATCCAGGCAGAACAGTCCATATCCACTTTAAGGTTCGCACGGATGCGACATCACAGAAGAGTTATGAGTTTACGTCACAGTTGTACTTTGATGACTCGATTACGGATCGGGTACACGCACAGACACCATATGCTAGTAAGGGACAGCGCACGTTGAAGAATGCACAAGACGGAATCTTCCAAGACGGTGGAAACCAATTGTTGCTCACACCTACCAAAACAAGTCGGCTGTTAGCAGCAACGTTCGATATTGGGCTTCAGACAGCTTGAGGACTAATAAAAATATCGCAACCGTCACTCATAGACGTTCCGGTGGAACGTCTCTACAATAATATGTGTAATTTGCCGGATATGATATTTCTCATCGACTGTTTCTGTTGATGGAGACAGTCGCCAAAATGTTTACATAATCTATCAAGCAAAATTCGTGACTTTAGTCATGGATGAGTTTAGAACTTTCGATACATATGATTGTTTGAGTTAGTTTCATATGATAGATATCAAAAGTCTTCACTTGTTAGCAAAAGCAACAACTACAAAAAAGGTGTGAGTGTATGCGGTAGCTTCAAGTGAGTTATGCTTTCTTTGTATGAGGCTCGATGAAAACACTACTGATTAAAGAAATCGTTAATACAAAATTATCATACTATAGTTAACTTAAGTTTTTACAGCAATGCCTCTCGGTAGCCGTTATTTCTACACCAAAAAGTAAAAATGAAATTAGACACATCGCAGCCTGTAGATTCCACGCATTTTTTGCCCGAAGAAAAGAAAAAGAAAAAGGGCAGAATTAGAATTAACTGGATACCTTGGCTAGTTACATTTTCTCTTTTGGGTGGAGTCGGCTACGTAGGTTATCGTCAGGTGGTCGTTGTTCAGAAACAAGAAGCACAGCGAAAAGTTTTGACACAACCTGTATCTCGTCAAAATTTAACTATTAAGATTTCGGCGAACGGAACTGTTAAGCCGGAAAGGTCGATTAACGTTAGTCCTAAACAATCAGGCATACTCAAAAGACTGCTGGTGAAGGAAGGGGATACGGTTAAACAGGGTCAGATACTTGCTTACATGGATGATTCAAATTTGCAAGGACAACTCACCCAAGCTAGAGGACAAATAGCACAACAAGAGGCAAATTTACAAAAAGCGATCGCAGGTAATCGTCCTCAAGATATTGCTTCAGCGCAAGCAGCATTAGACGAGTCTCAGGCAAATCTACAAAAAGCGATCGCCGGTAATCGTCCTCAAGATATTGCTTCAGCGCAAGCAGCATTAGACGAGTCTCAGGCAAATTTGCAAAAAGCACAAACAGGTAATCGACCTCAAGATATTGGTCAAGCACAAGCACGTTTACAAAGCGCTCAAGCTAGCTTAAGTAAAGCGGAAGATGATTTACGCCGCAATCAGCAACTTTACAAGTCTGGAGCCATTTCTCTTCAAATTGTCAACCAAAGCCGTGCAGATCGTGATAGCGCTCAAGGTCAAGTAAATGAAGCTATTCAAGCATTAGGGTTGCAAAAAGCCGGTTCGCGCTCAGAAGATATCGAACAAGCACGAGCTGTAGTTAGGCAAAGACAGCAGGCTTTAGCACTTTTGAAAGCCGGTTCGCGTCCAGAAGATATCGAACAAGCACGAGCTGTAGTCAGGCAAAAACAGCAGGCTTTAGCACTTTTGAAAGCCGGTTCGCGTCCAGAAGATATTGAACAAGCACGCGCTCAGTTAGCTTCCGCTCGCGGTTCGCTGCAAACGATTCAAACTCAAATCAATGACACTATCCTTCGGGCACCATTTGATGGTGTTATAACTCAAAAGTATGCCGATCCAGGTGCTTTTGTTACGCCAACCACTTCAGGTAGTGCTGTATCTAGTGCAACTTCTTCTTCTATCGTATCTTTGGCTTCTACAAATCAGGTTGTAGCAAATATAGCTGAAGTAAATATTGCTAAAATCCGTCTTGGTCAGAAAGTCACAATTACGGCAGATGCCTATCCAGGAAAAACCTTTGAGGGTAAAGTCAGTCAAATTGCCGCTCAAGCAATTGTAGAGCAAAATGTTACCAGCTTTCAAGTTAAAATAGCAATTGTCTCGGATACCGAAAAGCTTTTGCGATCGGGGATGAATGTAACAACAGATTTTGAAGTAGGTCAATTATCCAATGTTCTTGTAGTGCCAACAGCAGCGGTTGTGCGCCGAGAAAAATCTACAGGTGTGTTTGTAGCAGGAGAAGATAATAAACCTGTGTTTACTCGCATTAAAACTGGCGTTACAGTAGATAAATATACTGAAGTGAAATCTGGATTGAAAGGAAACGAAAGGGTATTACTCAGCTTTCCACCAGGGTCACGACCGCAATCAACACCGCGAGGAGGAGTATTTCCTGGTGTGGGCGGCGGCGGTGGCGGTGGTCGTGGCGGCGGTGGTCGTGGTGGTCCGCCTTAAAAAGTTAGTTATAAATATCACAATATGGTTAAGGTTTTTACTAAAGGTAAAAGAACCCGTACTGTCTCGCTGCCAGAAATCTTGTCAATGGCGGTGGAGACACTTTGGAGTAACAAATTACGCACAGGTTTAACGATGCTGGGCGTGATTATTGGGATTTCTTCAGTAATTGCCATTACTTCTGTTGGTCAGGGTGTGCAAAAAGGAACCGAGCAACAGATACAGGCTTTGGGTCCGGATGTGCTTTCGGTTTTTTCTGGTGCAGCTAGAAGCGGAAATATCCGTCAAGGAATTGGTTCTAGCAGTACATTAACTTGGGATGATGCGAAAGCGATCGCCCAACAAGCACCATCTGCCCAATTTGTCTCTGCCTACCTTGTACGAAATGCACAAATTGTTTATGCAGGTCAGAACAGCTCAACACCAATTTATGGTACAGATTTAAATTACCCAGAAGTTAGAGATATCCAAATCGAAAATGGGAGATTTTTTAACCAAGAAGAATTGGATACTGCTAAAGAAGTTGCTGTTATTGGACCGACAGTTGAAAGTACTTTATTTACCGACGGTGATAGTCCCATAGGTAAGAGAATCCGCATTCAAGGAGAGGCTTATGAAGTGATTGGCGTCACGCAATCTAAGGGTTCCCAAGGAGGGATGGATCGAGATGACTTAGTTTTTATGCCTCTTAGTAGTATGTCAGCAAGACTTGTAGGTAACAATGCTTTATCTGGCGTTTCTGTGAATGGGATTTTAATTAAAGCTGGAAATCAAGAACAGTTAGACGCTGTTCAGTTTCAAGTTACAAATATTTTACGTTTGCGTCACAATATCTATCCACCGCAAGCTGATGATTTTCGCATTACCAATCAAGCTGATATTATTAGCACCTTTACAAATGTTGTTGGTTTATTTACAGTGATGGTGGTAGCGATCGCCGGCATTTCTTTAGTCGTTGGCGGAATTGGAATTGCTAATATTATGCTGGTTTCCGTCGTCGAAAGAACGCGGGAAATCGGAGTTCGCAAAGCAGTAGGGGCGACAAATTCAGCTATTCTCAATCAATTTTTAGCGGAAGCGATTGTAATTTCTACTGTTGGCGGAGGTATTGGTATCGGAAGTGGAATTTTGATTGCTTTGGTGGCGGCAACTATTTTCAAGTTTCCTTTTGTAGTTTCTTTCTGGTCAGTAATCGTCGGGTTTGGACTTTCGTTAACTGTTGGTTTACTCGCGGGGGTAATTCCCGCAAGGAATGCTTCTAAATTAGATCCAATTACCGCTTTACGAAGTGATTAATATTAATTATTTCGGATAATCCCTCAGTAGGGTGCCGTACTTTCGGCGTAACGCACCCTACAAAAGCTAACAACTATCAACTATCAACCATCAACCATCAACTAACAACTATCAACTATCAACCAACAATATGCCAACGATGATTTGGATGGAATCGATTACGAAAACTTACCACTTAGGAGAAGTTAGTGTTCCCATATTGAAGGGAATTCAACTCTCTATTGAAGAAGGGGAATATGTCTCGATTATGGGTGCGTCAGGTTCGGGTAAATCTACGCTGATGAATATTGTCGGTTGTTTGGATCGTCCGACAACTGGAAACTATATTTTTGAAGGGAGAAATCTGACTACTTTTGATGATGATGAATTAGCGTATATACGCAATCAAAGAATCGGTTTTGTTTTCCAACAATTTAACCTTTTGTCGCGTGCAACTGCTTTAGATAATGTTATGTTACCAATGGTTTATGCGAACCTGCCAAAGCCACAACGCCGTAAAAGGGCATTAGAAGCTTTGAGAAGGGTGGGATTAGGCGATCGCATTTCCAACCGTCCCAGCCAACTTTCTGGGGGACAACAACAACGAGTAGCGATCGCGCGTGCTTTAGTTAATAGACCTGCATTAGTTTTAGCAGATGAACCAACAGGAGCTTTAGATACTGAAACTTCTTATGAGGTGATGAATTTGTTAACAGAACTTAATGAACAAGGTATCACAATTGTGATAGTAACTCATGAACCAGATATCGCTGCTCAAACAAAAAGAATTATCCGAGTTCAGGATGGTTTAATTGTAAGTTAGTTTTGTAACCTAAAATAAACGTTCATGTAGCAAGCGCTTACTACTTAAGAACCTTTACTGACAAATACAAATCCCCGTGTCTTACCTGACTCAGAATCAGTTGTTGACATTGCCTTCCACAAATCTGCTGCTCTCACCCATACGGGGGGATATTTGTAACGCGAAACATCCAAGATTAAAAATCTATCTGTCTGCTCATTGTACGCCGCTAAGGGTGAGATATGTCCGCCTTTTTCTTGCCCAATTTCTTTGCGTAAATAGTTAATTAAAATGAAATTTCCCGGCTGTTTTAAATTCTCTGCTGCTAAAGAGCGAAACTTTTCTAAACTAGTGTCAGCAGCATGATAAACATTAACTTTTACACCATAACTTGCGAATAATCCACCAATTTGGTCTAAAGTCATCCCTTTACGAGAGACAACCTCAGCCGGAATCACTTGTTTAGTTTTTTCATTGCTAAAAAAGTTTTCTTGAGTAAACACTCGATAGGGCTTATATTGTGGTGCTTCTGGTGCGGGGATTCCTAAACTATTTAGCACCATAACAATACTAGCTACCCCACAATATGCTTGATTGTTTTGAGTAATAAACTGCGTGCTGAGGGGAAAAAAATCTTCTCTAGATTTACTATCAATTAATAACTTTTCTCCTTCATCTGAGTTGAAGGCAATTAAATTAGGTGAAAGAGTTAGAGTTTGAGAAAGAACACTTCCACTCGCGACAGAAAACGAAACAATCCCAGCTTGAACTGATGTTTTGATAAATTTGCGAAAATTGGTATTCATAAATTATCTCAGTGAGAAAATTAATGTAGTAAGCAGGAAGAGTGCTTTCTTATGAGCACACACGAGTGCTCACTACGAATTGCTAATATTGTCTTTAGGCGAAACTAGACCCTTAGATTTGCGAAACTCGCGCACAACGTCTTTGATATCTTGTAATTCACCCTCAACCAGATAATTTAATTGTCTCATTTCATCAGCAGTAATTTTACCAGAAAGTTGAGCGATCGCTTTTTTAACTTCCGGATATTTTCTCAAAGTTGCTTGACGCACAATTGGTGCAGCTTCATAAGGAGGAAAATATTGCTTATCATCTTTTAGCACCACCAAACCCAAGCGGGCAATCTGTCCATCGGTGGAATTACCATTTATCATGTCTACTTGTTTTTGCAGCAAAGCCCGATATATTAATCCCAATTCCATCAAGCGGGGAGGTTTAGCAAAGCGGAAATCATAAGTTTTCGCCAAACCGGGAAAACCATCTTCTCTTTCTACAAATTCATAGCCGAAACCACCACGCCATTGCGGTGTATACTCAGCAGCTTGGGAAAGAGTTTGAATATTGTAGCGCTTTGCATCTTCACCGCGAATAATCATCGCAAAAGTGTTTTCAAAACCCAAAGGTTTCATTACTTCTAAATTGAACTGCTGCGCGTAAGCTTGTTTTAACTTATCATAAACTACTTTTGGATCGTTAATAACTTTTTGCTTCAGGATGCTAGTAAAAGCCGTGCCTGTATACTCAACATACGCATCAATTTTACCAGCAATCAGAGCATTATGTGTCACCAAAGCACTAGTAAAGCGGCGACGTTCGACTTTGAAATTAGTTGTGGTTTCAATTTGCTGTGCTAAAAGTTCGCTTAAAATATCTTGTTCCGTGAAGCCTTTAGAAGCAACAACAATATCAACGCTACTTTTATTATTGGAATTAAGCTGACAACTTGCCAGGGAAATTATTAAAGCAAAAGTTAAAAAGCATAATCTAAAAAATCTTTTAACATTCATGTTAGTTTTTAACTTTTAATTTACCTTCTAGCCAACCAATAGCAAAATCTGCAATTAAAGCAATTATCGCTGCTGGAATTGCCCCAGCTAAAATTAAATCATTATTTACAACTGAAATTCCGCGAAAAATTAATTCACCCAAACCACCAGCACCAATTGCAGCTGCGATGGTTGCAATCCCAATCGCAATCACCGTCGCTACGCGCACACCCGCAAGAATCACTTGCATTGCCAAGGGAATCTCAACTTGCAGCAACAATTGTGTATCTGTCATTCCCATACCTCGCCCAGCTTCGCGAATGGCTGGATCGACATTAGTAATACCAGTATAAGTGTTGCGGATGATGGGGAGGAATGAATATAAAGTAAGTGCAACAATTGCGGGAGTAGCACCAATTCCGCCAATGAATGGCACAGGAATGAGTAAGCCAAATAGCGCCAAACTGGGAATTGTTTGCAGAATATTCGCAATAATGAGAATTGGTTGGCGCAAGCTAGTTATGCGGGTAATCAAAATGCCTAAGGGAATGCCTATAAGTATGGCAATTACAATTGCAATGCTTACTAAAAATAAATGTTCCAACGTATGTTGGAGGATTTCTGGAGCGTATTTAATCAAAAAGAAATTGTTCATAAACTGTCTTTAGAAAAAGTTTCGGTTTGACGCAGACATTCAAGAAAAGCAAGGGCTTCTGGATGAGGCGATCGCCTAAATTCTGCCGGCGTATCCAATACTACCAATTCTCCGCCATACATTAAACCAATTCTCGATGCCAAAACAAAAGCTTCTTGAATATCGTGTGTAACAAAAACAACCGTTTTGCCTAATTCCTGCTGTAACCTTCTAAATTCTTGTTGCAATTCTAAACGTGTAATTGGATCGAGTGCCCCAAAGGGTTCATCCATCATTAAAACGGGCGGATCGGCTGCTAGCGCCCTCGCCACACCGACCCTTTGCCTTTGTCCTCCCGAAAGTTCATGAGGATATCTTTGCGCGAATTGTTCGGGATTTAAACCGACTAATTGCAACAATTCATAAACTCGCGTTTTAATTTGTTTCGGTTTCCAACCTTCCAAAGAAGGAACTAAACCCACATTACGTTCAACAGGGAAATGGGGAAATAAACCAGTTTCTTGAATTACATAACCAATTTTGCGCCGCAGTTTAATTTCATTCCATTGATTTGTCGGAATGCCATCAAATAAAACTTCGCCTTGTGTAGGAATAAATAGGCGATTAATTAATTTCATTGTCGTAGTTTTGCCACTTCCACTGCGTCCAAGTAATACCAGTGCCTCTCCTTGACGGATGGTGAAGTTGAGATTGGATACTAACGATCGATTATTGCGGCTAAAGGTGACATTGCGAAATTCGACAGCGATTTGGTTATTTTGCGGCATGGGTGATTGGTGCAGGCTGGCTTTATGTAATTATGCGATGATTTGGATAAGAAAGTCTGCTTTTACGTAGATTGAAGCAATGGTATCACTTGCTGCAAGCTTTTAAGATAGAGTTATTAACCAATTGAAGAGTGTGATCGTAATCCTAGAGGTAGCTAATGGATCTTGAGGTGATGTATAACCAGGCTGTTATTCGCTTCAACTCTGGAAACTATGCAAGTGCGATTGAGGATTTGAATCAAGTTCTACAGATCAATCCCAAGATTGCAGAAGCATACTATAACCGAGGTCTTGCCCAAAATATATTAGGGAACCATCAGTTAGCGATAGAAGATTACACCAAAGCCATTCGTATCAATTCCAAGTTTGTTGAAGCCTACCGCAACAGAGGCATTAGTAATAGCACTCTTGGAAACTACCCAAGAGCAATTGAAGATTACAATACAGCACTAAGCTTAGACCCTAGCCTATCTGAAGCATATATTCTCCTGGCTAAGGCTTATAGTAGCCAAAAAAAATTTAAACTCGCGCTCAATGCCCTTGAGTGTAATCCACTTTTTATTTGCAAAAACATAAAGTTCTATGAAATCAGGGCATTTGTCCGCCATCAACTCAAGGAGTATGAGGGGGCGATTGATGATTATAGCCAAGTAATTCTGATAAATCCTGAATGTGCCGAAGCTTACTATCAGCGAGGTAGTGTTTACTACTTGGATTTATATGACTACAAGCAGGCATTTAAGGACTACAGCCAAGCAATACGTATTAATCCTAATTTTGCTGAAGCTTACCTTAAGAGAGGCTTGGCTCGTCGTTCAGCTTTTAAAGATTATCAGGGAGCTATTGAAGACTATAACCAAGCAATACATATCGATTCTGATTATGCAGAAGCTTATGTCAACCGAGGTCTTGACCAATTTATACTAGGAAATGAACAGACAGCGTTTGAGGATTATAGCAAAGCCATTAGTATTGAACCCAATTCGCCGGAATTATACTTTTTGAGAGGTAGTGCTTTTTGTAGAAGTAAATATACAAAACAAGCAAGCCAGACAGCAGTCGAAGATTACACTGAAGCCATTAAAATCTCTCCTTATTTTGCTGAAGCATACTCTTTGCGGGGTATTAATCGTTATCTCTTAGGTGACTATAAGGGGGCAGTTGAGGATTTAGACAAAGCAGAGTGTTTTGTTAACCGCCCTATTAAGTTTCAATCTAACTCCAGTTATACTTGTATTTTATTTAGGGCTGCTATAAAACAAGCATTTACAGACTTATATCCTGCTAAAGTACACCTTCGAGGCATTTTCCGCATTACTATTAAAGACTTTCAGGGAGCAATTGAAGATTTCACACAATTTATTTCTTACAATCCTGACTTTGTAAGACTTCGTTCTTTCTCGCTTGAGAATCTAACCTGGTTACCTGAGCTTGGAGAGGGCTACTCTTGGAGAGGCTTAGCTCGCTATTTACAAGGAGACATAGAGGGAGCAACCGAAGATTACGACCAGGCAATAGACATTGATCAAAACTGTGCTAGTGCTTATGAGTGGCGGGGTATTCTTCGCTATAAGCAAGGAGATCCACATCGTGCCATTTGGGATCTTCAGAAAGCTGCGAAACTTTTTTTCGAGCAAGGAGATATAAGTTACTACGAAGATTGCCTGGAAACAATCAGGAAGCTTGAACCTCCTACAGAAACACTAAATATACACACTAATCTTCAGAATTTACTAGCTCCTTTTTTGGAGAAAGAGATTCAAAAACTCTTGGCTCCTATGTTGGAGAAACAGTTAGGAATCACTTCAGAAGTTCTGCAAACTCGGTTTGCTCAGTTAGATAACTTACAGCATCAGTTTGTAGATGTTCAGCTAGTTTTACAATCTCACTCTGAGCAGTTAGCTAACTTGCAACATAAATTTACAGATTTTCAGCAGCAGATTACAGAAACTCTAAAATCAGCTAACGTTAACCTTAGCTCTTTGCAGACTCAGTTGGATAACTTTGCAAGTGCGATCGCAGGCATACCAAATCAACTCAATGAAGCTGTTGATATGCGGGTAGCTGAAATTAACCAATTGTTAAAAACAATTCAACTTTATCAATATGAGTTGGTTATTAACCGAGATGGTAGTCGTTCGCAACTAATTAAAGCAGCAAAAGAAGCGGAGTATCAATTGCTTCTTGTCTGCCCTTGGCTACACTGGGGCGTTCGCTGGAATAATAATGAGCTTATTCATTATTTTCGAGCTTTTCTTGCTAAAAATCAAAACGGTTGTATTGATATTGGCTGGGGACATTATCAAGATATAGAGTTAGTTAAGAATAAATCGGGTTCAATTAGGGGGAGGCTTAAAGCCCATTCTAAGTTGTATAGTGCTTTAGATAACCTGGAAAAACTCGAAATGGATTATCAAAGCAGATTCCGGCTTAAACTAATAGGAACTCATGAGAAGTTTTTAGTTTGCGATGACAAATTTGCCATGCTGGGCAGTCATAATTTTCTCAGTTCAGGTGATAAATCTGGCGAGCGAGAAGTGGGAATCTATACAACAGACCCTCGTATTATCCAACAACTTAAAAACCAGTTTGAAAAAGCAAAAAATCTAGAAAAAGATAACAATTAAGGTTGCCATACAATACGAGATTGTTTTGCCAACAAACGAGCAAGTCGTTCAGCTGTAGCTGGGTCATCTTCTCTATATGGTAAACCTATAATATTCGCATGAGATGGAGAGTCAGGTACTACGTCTAAACCTAATTCACGAACACGTCCTACATCGAGGCTAGCAACTCCATAACAGTTTGTGAATCTGGATGCACATTGTTCAGGAGAGGAGGCGTTAGCAATGTTAACAGAAAGACCCTGCTCATTTCTGTTTTTTCGCAAAAAATAGGCTTGAGCTTTTACCCTTCCCGTATCCTCATTTATCCAATTATTCCGCAGTAATGCCCGGTAGACAATGGCGCTATTAGGCAACGGTTCAAACCTTATGTCATTTCCAGAAGATTGTTCTGTCATTCACCGCTAAACCATTGCAACCAATCAGCTAAATTTGAGGCAGAAACGACATAATCCACGGCATATTCCTCACTTGTCTCGTGATAGATATAAGTTCTTTTCTCGGCACTAAAGGGACAAAATAGGCTGACTTGACGCTCTGTTTCTAGGCTTGTCCAATCTAGACTAATTCCTCCTTCATCATCACAAGAAGCCGATGCTCTGGGGAAGCTGCTTCCCATGAGATAATAGGCTTCTGAAACTAAATTCAGTACAGTCTTGAAAGCGTAGTCAGTTGGCTTAATAATGCCATAGTCATCTTCATCTTCGCCCTCTAAAAGTTCTAAAATCCGTTTGAGAGTAATGGTAATTCCTTGAGATTCTAACGAAATAGTCATGATACCTATGTATATAAGTTAGTCCTAACTAAATTAATAGTATTACTGTGGGAAAAATACGCGCTCAAATGGCTGGCGACGATAGCGACGATAAATGTCGAAGTCTTTATCAAGAGTGGCGATCGCACTAATATTCAAACCCTCAGAAATCGCCACTAATGACAAATCGGCAAAATCTCCTGGTAAACTAGCGTACTGAGAATTGAGTTCGGCAATACGTGCAAAATCTTCTACCGATAGATGTTCACATTTGTAAATATTATTGGCAATAGCAGATAAAAAGTTGTTTTGCAATTGCCAGTTAGGAGCTAATAACCACATTACCTCGGTAACACAACCAACTGTAGTTAATAGCTCACTGGTACAACTAGCAAAAAAGCCACTCACTTGTCTGTGATACTCATCTGTCGAATCGTAATAAGCGACTAATATTGATGTGTCTATAAGAATAACAGGGTGATAAGTCATACTTCCTGCTTTTGAGAACGTTGATGTCGCTGTTGTAGATGTTCGGCAATATATTTCCTTCGCACATCTCGATCAGATAAATTACCGGGGCTATTAGGTAGAGTTCCAGGTAAGCTACCTACTTCTTCTAATCGCTGTAAAACGGTTTTACGCGGCTGCAAGCTTTGCCAATGTTCATGCAATAGGCGTTTTATCAATTCACTACTTGTTGTTTTTTCCTGAGCGAGAATCTCTACTAAATACTTCTCGGCTTTGTCATCTAAGTTGACATTGAGCATAAAAATTCCTGCCTTTAAATTAGTAAAAAATTAGCTATTGACATTGACAATTGTTGCATTATCTGCAATGTTTAACTACATACTTTGCTTGTATTCTTCTAACAGTTGCGGTATGTAATCATATCCATCTACGCCAATTACAGCGATGATTTTTGGACGGTGTTGTTGCAATGCACCGCTGAAAGCTTCCGCACCCATTTGACCTTGCAAAATTGTCAGTAACGCGGCTGGTTTTCGCCACTCTCGCGAAGCAATTTGATTGAGCAAATACATTCCCAAACAACCTGTGTAAATTGCTCTGGTAAAATTTGCCATGCTATAATTGGCTTCGGCTAAATTCGCTAAATTTAAACCTTGCAAATATAAATCGCCGGATGTTTGCGCTGTGTTAAAACCGTCTTCTAAATGTTTGATGGCGATTTGCGGTTGTTCAGTTACTAAGTAGGCAATTCCTAAGCTGCTGACACACAATGCTTTACTTTGAATATCGCCTAATTGTTCTGATAACTTTAAGCCTTGTTGCAAATAGTTAATTGCCATTTCATAGGTTTCTGGTTCAATTTGTTTGAGTTGCTGCGCTTGCATGACTTCGCTGTAGCCTAAATTTACTAGCGCGTTGGCTTCTCCTGTTCTCTCTCCTGCTTGTCTGCTGAGTATCAATGCCCGTTGACTGTTGTTAATCGCCTCGGTATAATTCTCTGTGGCAACAAAAGTACGGCTCAGATGGTTGAGATTGGCAATTTCACAAGGGCGATCGCCTGCATTTCTCGCTATTTGCAAAGCCTCTTGATGAAACTGAATTGAGCGATCGTATTGTCCCATTGCTCGCTGTGAATACCCTAAAAGCGTCAAAATCCGCGCTTTTTCCTGGGTTCCCTCTGCTTGTCGCAGCGGTTCATCTAAATAATCTAAAGCATCTCGCAAATAACTTCCCGAAAATGAAGCGAAAATTCCGCCGTATAACGGAAAATACGGACGTTGAGCAAAGTTTCGCAAAATTTGTAACAACACTTGCGAAGAAGCATTGCTGTAACGGGTTATACTAGCAAAAGCATTTGCTAACTGATTCCAAATCGCGGCAAATGTCAAGAAAGTTGAAATAGATAACTTGGAACCGGCTTTGACGTTGTAAGCTTGTTGGTCAAACCAGTTAACCAACCCGCGTTGCAAGTATTGCAAAACCACTGTTAATTCCACCCAGTCGCTATCAGTAATAAAGCGTTGCTGTTGAGCAAATTCGCTTAAAGACGCATCCATTGCCAGCGTGTAAAACAGTGCTTGAATTAAAGGGCTATTAACTGTCTTTTCCCAACTTGCCCAAGGACCATTTTCACCGGGTACACCACCAAATCCGATTGATGAGCGGTTTTGATCGTACATCCAGCCCAGCAAATTATCAGAAAGTCGTTGCCAAGATGTTAAACCACGGGTGATACCTTCTGAGAGTTGGAGAATTTCTTGATTTTCAGGTACCTGCTGTAGGGATTTTGCTAATTGCTGAAGTTGTTGTAAATTTAGGGGATACTTTCGGTTCGGGTCAATGACGCGCAATAATGCCGCAAGCCGATCGCCTGCATTTTTGGTAATTTCTTGAACTGCGGAGGCGATCGCATTGTTAGCTTTATTTTGCTCTTGCGTGCGTTGCCATTGATTTTCAATCGTCTTGATTGCTCTTAAACTGCGGGTAGCTTTCGCTTTTTTCAGTTCATCTTTTTCTGAGTCTACCAAGCTTTGGGCGGCAGCGAGGCGATCGCTCAAAGCTAACTCAAAAATTTCCCCCGTCCCCGAACTCACCCCCTTGAGCAACATTTGATAAACTTGCTCAACAGAGCTAATCTTACCCTTGAGGGTAGTTTGCACAATTTCGTCGATTAAGGCTAGATAGCGATCGCGCAATGGCAGAGAATCTGACACTTTAGCTAATAGAAAACGTTACGTTAATTCTCATTCTAGTCATTGTTGGGGAATGGGGAGAGTGGAGGAGGGGGGGAGGGGGGATGGGGAGACAAGGAGATGGGGAGATGGGGAGATGGGGAGATGGGGGGAAAGAAGAATTATTCTCCTTGTCTCCCTTGTCTCCCTTGTCTCCCTTGTCTCCCTTGTCTCCCTTGTCTCCCTTGTCTCCCTTGTCCCCTTGTCCCCCTGTCCTCCTGTCAAGTCCTTCCGGCAAGATTTGCTACCACTGCCGCTAATTCGGCTTGATTGACTGGTTTGGGAACGTGTAGCTGAAAGCCTGCTAAAAGCGCCTGCGTGCGGTCTTCTGCCCTAGCATAAGCTGTCAGGGCTACGGCGGGAATCCGTCTGAGTTGCTCTTGTTCAAGCGCTCTGAGTTGACGAATTAGGGCGTAACCATTTTCTCCCGGCATCCCGATATCGCTTACTAAAACATCAGGTTGAAATGCTTGCAAGGTAACAAGTGCTTCAATAGCAGATGCAGCTGCTTTTACTTGTACTCCTAATGGTTGTAGCATTGCTTTGATTAACTCGCGGGCATCAACTTCATCATCGACGACAAGCACCCGCAAGCCTTCAAGAATTGGCAAACAATTTTCAGCTACTTCATGCGTGGTGGTGGGTGATAATTGCTCTGGTGTAGTTGGCTTGAGCGCGGGTTTTAGCGGTAGAGTAACAATAAAGGTTGCTCCCTGTCCGATTCCTGGACTTTCGGCACGGACTGTGCCACCATGCAATTCTACCAAATGACGGACGATCGCCAATCCTAATCCGAGTCCACCATGCGATCGCGTGCTAGAACTATCTGCCTGACGGAAACGCTCAAATACATAAGGCAAGAATTCGGCAGCAATTCCCTCTCCGGTATCTCTCACCCGAATTTGTACGTGTGAATCAATCTGCACTAGTTGCACATCCACTCTTCCACCGTGGGGTGTGAATTTGATGGCGTTAGAAAGCAAATTCCAGACAATTTGTTGCAAGCGGTTGGCATCGCCCAAAACTAATGGTACTGATGAATCGGATATATTTTCCAGGCGAATTTCTTTAGCTTCAGCTGCTGGACGCACAGTGTCAAGTGCTGCTTCCACAACTGTTATCAGTTGTACTGGAGTGATTTTCAGATTCAGTTTACCAGTAATAATCCGCGATACGTCCAAAACATCTTCAATTAATACTTTCAAGGTTTTGGTATTGCGGTTAATTGTTTCTAGCGCACGAGCTGTGGTAGTTTCATCAAACTTGCGGGTAGTTAGTAGTTGCGTCCAGCCAGACATCGCATTTAGGGGAGTACGCAGTTCATGAGAAAGTGTAGCTAAAAACTCGTCTTTCAAGCGGTTTGCTGTTTCCGCTTCGGTGCGTGCGGCTTTTTCTCGAAGTAGCAGTTGTTCGCGTTCTTGTTCTGCTTTCTTGCGATCGCTAATATCGCTAATTAAAGCAACAAATCCTTCCACCGCTCTTTCTTCGTTAAACTGGGGAATGTAAGAGACTTCAACATAACGACTTCCCCCATCTTTGTCGAGTACTTTAGTTTGGTAAGTGACTTGTTCTCCTGATAATACTGCTTCTATATAAGGACGAACTGACTCATAAACTGACTTGTCCATAAATTCTTGAATCTGCTTACCATAAATTTCCGAAACTGGAACTCCATACCATTCTTCATATTTCTGATTATTAAATCGATAGCGTTGCTGGGCATCGACATAAGAAATTAGAACGGGTACAGCATTTGTAATCAAGCGCAGTTGATCTTCTCGTTGACGCAGCGCTTCTTGTGTTCGTTTGCGATCGCGAAGCGCGGCTTGCCGTTCGCTTAAATCAACACAAAATATTATTGTTTGTTCAATGCCGTTAGATTCCTCCAACAATGCACCACCGATCAGAATCGGGACACGACTATTATCTTTGCGGATATATTCTTTCTCAAACGGTGTGGTGATTCCATGCGTTCTTGCTTCTGATGATGCTTGTACCTCCAAATCGTGGTATTCTGGGGGTGTCATTTTATCCCAGCGTATTTCGCCTATTGCCAGTTCTTCACGGGTGTAGCCCACCATATTTAAAAAATAATCGTTGGCGTAGCTTATCCCCCCGCTAAAGTCGCCGATCGCTACTCCAAAAATATTAGATTCTGCTAACCGTCGAAAACGCTTCTCGCTTTCAAGCAATGCTATTTCCGCTTGTTTGCGTTCTGTGATATCTCGCTGAGTTCCCCATGCTCTCATTAAAACGCCATTTTCAACAATTCCAACAAGATTATTCACAAAGTACTTGGAATTACCATATTTATCTACTTCATGAGATTCTGCGTCAACTAATCGGTAGCCAGAACGAATAAAACTACGCAGATATTCTATATTATGGGGATCGCAGGCAACAACAAAGTCTCCTAACCTTGTGCCAACAAGTTCTTCGGCACAAGAAAAGCCATACATCTGTGCCATGACATGGTTACATTCTGCTAAATAAGCATACTGATAAAAATGCTGAATTTGCTCATCTTCTGATAACTCAAGCGAAATTGGCTTTTCTATTTCAAAGCGCCAAATACCTTCTGAACTTTGTTCGACAAAAACGCGGTAGCGTTCTTCGCTTGTTTTTCGGGCATTTTCTGCGTGTTTATATTCAGTTAAATCTAGTACAAAACTTATCACCTGTGAATTATTTTCTAAGGTTGCAGAACCTACTAAAATCGGGACGCGGCTATTATCTTTGCGGATGTATTCTTTTTCAAAAGGAACGTGTACGCCTTTGGATTTAAGTTCGACAATAGAGCGATCGCTTACCTCAATATATTCCGGTGCGGAGATTTCTCGCCAGCGCACTCGTCCAGACATTAAATCAGAGCGCGTATAACCTACCATCTTTAAAAAGGCATCGTTAGCCTCGGCGATCGCCCCATCTAAATCACCGACAATTACACCAATGATGTTAGACTCTACCAAGCGTCTAAAGCGTGACTCGCTCTGTTGTAATGAATGCAAACTCATTTCTAGGTGCTTTTTCGCTGTGCGTAACTTTGAAAAGAGCGAGCTAATTAGTATTGTTACCAGCAAGAATACACTTAGCTGCACCACAGTCTCAAAACTACCAACAAATAGCATTTGGGATGGTTTAATTAAAAAGTAGCCGATGGCTAAAGTAGACAAACCGCTAGCCAGCATTCCCGGCTTTAACCCACCATACCAGACACTAACCGTCACAGCAGCAAAAAACAATGGAGAAATCAGCGGTGTCAGTAGTGGGTATAGCAAGAGTGTCAGCAGCCATGCGCTACCAACAGCCAGCACCGCCACAATATAAGGTGCAAGATGCGATCGTATTGCTTTCATTGCAAATGAATTCTCCTTTGGGGCAGCTGGCTGAAAGGAATGTTACTCAAAGTACTTAGATAACCGTTTACTCATTAGATATTATGCATCCGCATAATCTATACTGAGTATTTATATTTTACACATCTATCTCAAGTAGGAAAAAATAGAATAAATAAGATTAGCTAATATTCCTTCACCACCAACCCTCAGCTTGTGGCAGGGTTTTTTTATTGTAAATCACAATTTATACCATGCCCGCCTTGTAGAGACGTTAAGTTGTAGAAAGTTTCTACAATCGAAAAAACTTTTTTGAGATTTCTCCTGATTCAGCCATAGCTGTGACGGATAAAGAAATGGTAGATGCACCCTAATTAAATTACTGCCCTCGGTTTCTGGCTGAGGGCTTTTTTATTATTTAAATATGGCTGGTAGTAAACTGGGAGCCATCCACACTGCATAAGCGATGAATGCAAATAGTAAGGTAGTTAAAGCAGTAAAGATATAGCTGATACACATCAACAAACCATCAGATTCTATACTGGCGACTGCTAATAGCAAGATTCCGACGGTAGGGATGGGATTGGTAAGGGGAACAGGTAAAATTAACAATATTGCCAACCAAGAGATACAAAGCCCGTTTAATCGCCAAGTTAAAGGATTTTCGGCTATTTTCACGAACCTGGGGCGGGTGATTTTCTCTAATACTTTAGTGACTCGCCGCAGATTTTGCAAAAGTGTCTGAGCAAAAAGGCGAGGAAATTTGTAATTGGCGATTTTTTTTGGTAGCCAAGGCTGGCGTCTGCCTAAAACCATCTGTACAGACAATAGCAAACAAGCACCACCAAAAGGACCCGTGAATCCAGGTGGCATGGGAAACAAAAAGGGTAAAACTAATAATGCGATCGTCAAACTAAAACCCCGTTGGGAGGTTTCTGCCAAAATATCCCCCAAAGTCAGCGGCTGTTGCGCTAACCGTTGCAGGATTAACTTAATATCTTGAGAAAATCTCAAATGTATTTGGCTTGATTTGATGTCACTTGCCACAATACCCTGCTTTAATTGAACTAAAACAATTTGATTAGTTACAAATACAATTACAATTCAAGATATTTCATTAAACCTCAAATTTTCATCTACCGCAAGCATAACTTCAATTAAAAACTATGGTAATTGGGCATTGGGAATTGGGCATTGGGCATTGGGCATGGGGCATGGGGCATGGGGCATTGGGCATTGGGCATGGAAAAAATCGTATTAGAACGCGCATTACTTTCAAAGAACTTCTTTAATTCCCATTGCCCATTGCCCATTGCCCATTGCGATAGGGCCCATTACCCATTCCCAATCCTCATAACTTTTTGCTTGGCGGCATTAAAACAGATAATGCCTGAGGGATAACGCGGAAGTGGGCAGGGGTGTAAGTTGTGATTTCACCATCGGTATTGATGGGACGCGGCTTGCGGGTATATACTTCAAATTCTTGACCATTGAGGGCGCGGACATTCTGCGAATTAGTGTGTCGTCCTTGTCGCATAGCGGGCAATAAGAGAATAATTTGCCACCAATGCTTAATCTCCAAACTGTAAAGATCCAGCCTTTGGTCTTCGATTGAGGCATCTTCAGCCACCGTCATTCCACCACCGTAATAACGACCGTTACCCACGGCAATTTGGACTGTTTTCACTTTTATCGATTCGCCGTTGAGACGAATTTCTGCACTAAAAGGTCGAGATTCCCAAATTACTTGCAATGCGGTAGCAGCGTAAGCGAACACTCCCCATCGACGCTTGACTTCTTTGGTAAGTCGCTGAGTAATTTTTACACTCAGCCCCAGACTGGCAACGTTGAAAAAATGCTTGCCGTTTACACACCCCAGGTCGATGCGTCGCACTTCACCATGAGCGATAATGTCACAAGCTTCGGTTAGAGAGTTGGGAATTCCTAAAGTTCTTGCTAAGTCGTTGGCTGTTCCCAAAGGCAAGATTCCCAAAGGCAACTGGCTAGTTACTAAAGCATCTACTGCGGCGTTTAAGGTGCCATCGCCACCACCAACGATCGCCAAGTCAACTTCATGTTGATGCCGCTGGATAACTTCCGGTAGTTGCTCGGCATTTTCTGTAGACTCCTCCAGCAAATCAAAACCGAGTTTTTTCAGATAATCGATTGCTTCGGACAGATTATTTTGTCCTTGGCGGGCATGAGGATTTACTAACAACAGTGCGCGGGGACTCATCTGTCTAATTGTTTGTAGTTTATATCTAGAATTATCCACTTTTCCCATTCACCTGGTTGAAATTTTCTCTCAAACCTTGCTGGGGCTGTTATGAAATATATTCAACATCTGAGTTTACCACGCTTATTATACCGTTATTTTCCTCGTTGTTTCGCTGCTATCTTTTTTTGTTTAGCTTTATTATGTTGCGGTGTTTTGATACCTGCTAAATGGGGTAATCACTCAAAACATGATTGTGAAATAAAAATTTGTGTTTCTAATACTGGTATTCACTCTAATATTATAGTACCAGTTGAAAATCGTGTTTTTGATTGGCATAAATATTTATCTATAGATGGAATTGGTATAGATAATGCTAAAAATTATAATTATTTGAGTTTCGGTTGGGGCGATCGCGATTTTTATATGTCAACTCCTTCTTTGATAAATCTCAAACTTTCTACTACCTTCAAAGCGCTATTTCTTCCCACTCCTTCTGTGATGTACGTTAAAGGCTACCAAATAATACCCAATTACTTAGAGGTTAAATGTATTAAAATTAATCAAAACGATTATTTGCAATTAACGAATTTTATTGAATCTAGTTTTCAACTTGATGTTAATGGCAGGCAAATTCGTTTAGGTAATGGTCACACTGATAATGCTGGATTTTATGCGGCAAAAGGCAGTTACTCGATATTGAGAAATTGTAATTCTTGGACAGCCGAAGGTTTAAGAAAAGCTGATATAAATACTCCTCTTTGGAGTGGACTTTCATCGGCAATTATGTTACATTTGCAAAGCAACTGTAAATAATTATGTATTTTTGGGGCTAATGCACAGAAAAGTCTGATATTTCCTTAGCTGTGGTTACAAGGCGAATGGCTGGAAACGAGCCAATAAGTGCAAGAAGTCTAATGCACTCCTCAAGCAGCAATAAAAGCAAAAAGATGTTACACCGATTTCAATGGGCAAGAACTACCATTAAAATCAAACAGTAAAAACTGGTGTGTTATATGTCAACGAAAAAGCAATTCAATAGCTTTGAAGAGATGCTGTCAGGTTCTGATTTACCGGTGTTGGTAGATTTTTATGCTGACTGGTGCGGTCCATGTCAAATGATGGTGCCGATTTTAGAGCAAGTCAATGCTCAACTCACCGGAAAGATGAAAATCGTCAAAATTGATACGGAAAAATACCCGCAGTTAGCGAGTGCGTATGAAATTTCGGCTCTACCAACGTTAGTACTATTTAAACAGGGTAAGCCTGTCGATCGCATTGAGGGTGCAATGAGCGCACCGCAATTAGTTCAGCATCTGCAAACTATGCTTTAATAATTATGGGTAATTGGTGAGCCAGTGCGTTCGGTCAAAAGACTTGAAGCACCTGGCTCTCCCGTTGGGTAATATTGCGATTACCAATTACCGATACAATTGTGTTGGTGAGAATGCACTTTTCGCATTAGGCTGTAGTTAACACGAAGCGTGGTCAATTGAGCGCTGATGCGATCGCTACTATGAATCCCCAGAGCGTTTATTCGCCTCAGGCAGTAGTTGACCTAAATACCCACCGACACCGACTTTAGCCAAGTCGCCAAAGGTGGGGCGAAAGTTATGGTCGGCGATCGCTAACACGAGCGCCCCAATCACCAGAATAATTACAACTACCGACCTAACGGTTAATCGTGATAGCATTCACGCGCCCTCGTCCAGTTTTTGCATGTACTTCAACTCAATCTTGAGCTGCTTGATTTCATCAAAAAGCCGCTGCCGCTTTATGGTCAATTTTTTCTTCATTAGCGTGCAATAAATAATCTACTTGCTCTTTACGCTCTGCATAAATTGCCACATGTACAGCAAAGCTGTGCTCAAGAGAGCTTATTCGATTGCTAAGTAAGTCTTTTAAATCATCAATTGCGTTATAAATTGCAGCTTCTATCTGAAATACTCGATAAATGACTGCGATTAGCGCCGTAAGCCCAACAAGAATATCAACATAATCCTTCATAGTGCTATTAATTTAGTCCGAACAGAAAGTTTAAACCCACGCCGCCATTGTTACCACTAGCTAATCGGATTACCCCATCGGGATTAACTTGGATACGAGAAGTTCCGCCAGATGCCCAAGTTGTCAACAAGATTATTTCAGTGGGCGTATACCCGGCTGGTAGGGTTGTGATTATTTCATTAGTTACAAGAGCGCTGGTTTTTTTGATTACCCCCTTAACCTCGATCAAACTTCCAATTATCTTTCTACACTGAGGCTTAGTGTATCCAGTACCGTATAAAGTCCAGCCTGAAGCTAAAGTTAAATTTTGCCAAGCATCAGGGTTTTTATCGGATTTACTGTCTAGTAAATTTTGTAGCCCTGGAATTTCAGCTATATAAATGTCGTCATCAAATAAAGGCATTATTCAAATTCACGAATTCTTGCATCACCGCTACCGCTACCATCCCACACGCCCTCGACATCGCCAGTGAAATTAAGGGGTAATTCATAATAAGCGCCTGGTGTCAGTTTAACAGCGTAGTCAGTTACATCAGCGCCTTTACCAAAGTCTAGATATAAATTTCTAGTTGCAGAATGATTGGTTATAGTTAAGCCCTTACGATTCTCGTTACTAGCCGCTAAAACTGTGCTATTAACCCAAGTTGCGGGTTATCGATTGATACGGCTTGTGATCACTCAATTCATGCGATCGCGTACAACAAAGTGGCGTTGGTGCGTAGCGCCAACGTGCCGATGCCGTTGTTACCAGTATTCAG
>JAESGF010000264.1_pt1 | contig 23259 bp, 16 predicted proteins | sample 9269621 | NCBI WGS metagenome assembly JAESGF01 (sample SAMN14515066, study PRJNA621663) | algae metagenome | isolation source: Tolypothrix carrinoi HA7290-LM1 and co-occurring heterotrophs from dry rock... | place: USA: Makauwahi cave, Kauai, Hawaii | collected 2011-01-06
CAGCAGGTCATCTATAATAGCATAGACAGTAATTATTTGATTTAGCATATTCCCCTCCGTTTTTGTTCCTGGAGGGGATTTTATTGCTTTTGCGATCGCGCTCTCAAGTAACTAGCAACTTGGGTTAATAGGCAAAAACTGCATTACACCTGGCGATGGTCAGCATGTGTACGATTTGGTCATCGGTGAATTGTTGGCAGACCGACCTGTAGAATTAGACTTTGCAGGAGTGGAAATATTTGCTTCCCCCTTCTTCAACTTCGCGATTGGACAACTGCTCAGAGATATCCAGCCAGAAAAACTCAACCGTCTTTTGAAGGTGTCCAACCTCAACCAAGTTGGCTTTTCAATACTTAAGTTAGTGATTGAAAACTCAAAGCGGTATTACTCTGACCCTGATTTCCGTAGTAGATTAGACCAAGTAATCAGCGAACAGGCTAATACCCTTTAATGCCAGTTAACTACACAGTTCAGGCAGAGGTAGTTGATATCCGGTCTGACACTCCAAAAAAAGAGGACATCTTTTTAGTAGATACAAATGTCTGGTATTGGTACACATATACTAATGGCAGTATTTCATCTCTTCCTTATCAGATTATCCTTCCTACGTTGCTACAGCTATTTCTGCTAACTCGTTGCTTTTATACTGCGGTCTTTCTTTAGCAGAATTAGCACACAACATTGAGCAGACAGAAAGACAAATCTTTTCTTCTACATTAAAACCTAAGGAATACCGCCATAACTACCCAGCAGAAAGGGCTAAAGTTGTAGCTGAACTTCAAGCGGCTTGGAGTCAGGTGAAATCGACTGCGGTATGCACTGATGTTTTGGTTAGCGAAGAAACAACAAACGCATCGCTTACCAGATTCCAAACCCAATTACTAGACGGCTATGACTTGCTTATACTTGAGGCAATGGACAAAGCGCGAATAAAACAAATCATTACTGATGATGGTGATTATGTCACTGTCCCTGGTATCAAAGTTTTCACAGCTAATGGTAGTGCGATCGCCACAGCAAAAAGTCAAGGCAAGCTATTGATTAGATAAAAATGCGGTTGTTAACTTCGATATACAACATCATTTTTATACCAAACAATAAATTTGAGACACGGGAGTAGATGCAGTAAACCCAAGAGAGCGCTGCATCATACCATATATCGCCTACATCTAGAATGAAATAGCTTTGGGGGAGAACCTACCGATCAACCTGCTTCTAGTAACGATCGCTTTTTTTGCTGCGATTCTAAGCTAAGAATACAAACAATCAACCATACTAAACCTGCCGCATAGCCAGCTGTCACATCAGTCAGCCAATGTACTCCAAGATAAAGCCGACTGAAACCGATCGCAGCAATTAAGACAACAGTCAAAGCATAAATCCGCAAGCGCCATTGAGGAAACTGAAGAGCTAAAATATAGCCGGTAAAACCGTAAATCACTATTGAAACCATTGCATGACCGCTGGGGAAACTGTGTTGACCCACATTAATAATATGCTTCCACAGTGCTGGACGCGCTCTACCAAATAATATTTTCATTAAACAATTTAGCAAGATTGCACCAACTCCAGCTATACCCAAGATAGTTGCTTGCCAGCGACGATTATGATATAAGGGACTAATTGCCAGCCCCAAAGAAGATATCAGCATAAAGAGTGGATCGCCCAGAAAAGTGATACTAAGCAACAGGCGATCGAGCAGTGGTGTATGCAGCTTCTGGATCGAGAGTAAAATGGCTTCGTCAAGATTATATGCGTACAATAGTCCGGTGCCACATACAAGGGCGCAAACAGCCCCCAATACCGGAATAAATTGACTGTTTGTTTGGTCTAATTGTCGCTGCATGGATATTTGATATCTGGCAAAATCAAATATGTTTCGGTTATTACCCCTGATGAAAGCAGTATTTTCTTTAGTATCAAAAAAATGCAAATTACTGTCTTTAATGACTGCGGCAACTGATTGGCTTTGTGTGGCAGCAAGTGATTTACTGCATTTTTTCCGATAATCTAAGACAATTTCTTGAATGAGCAGCGCGATCGCCTTTAAACTCTTATCTGGATGGAAAATAACAAGAACATTTCCTGTGTAACTATTAGCACGAGCTTGCAAGATTATTTCCTGCTCTAATAATCTCGATTCAAGATATCTTTTGAAAGCTTCCGAATAATGAAGTCCATATACCTTATATCTAGCTCTTCCTTTAACAGCAGTATGTATTGCTTGAACCAAATGATTCTGATTAAGAAGTTTATCCAAATGAGAAGTACCCATTTTTTTACTTAATTGATGTCAAACCGTATCTGAATTTAACAGGTGATACCTTAATGTCAATCGTCACTGTGTTGGTAGCTACACAACGTCAGCTTCGCTAGCAGGTTGCAGTTGTAAAGGCTGGGAATTCACCTCGACATTGCCGTGCAATTGCCTTCGCTTGTTGGGCAAGATAAATATGGTGGCAGATTTTAGCCTCTTGATTATGGTTCTTGAGGTAGAAAGTATCCGTTCCCAAACGTCTGTCCTAAACCTTTGATGTACAATGGCATTACGCGCTTGGTTGATGTTGCGTGTACTGTCAATTAAGTTAATTACAGCATCAAAGATGGTTAAGATAATTGATTTTGCCGTTACCTGTTTTGGCACAACCACATCTTGGGCAGTTTGAATCAGACTGACCAGATGCTCGCGCATTTGATTATCTGAAATTACGCCTACTTGATAATTGATGACGATGGATGCAGCTTCCGGGTTAGCACGGACATTTGTAACCCTACGGTCAGATTCTATCACTAATTTTAGTTTATTAGCATACTCAGAATCTATGGCTAGCAGAGGAATACGAAAACGTATGCGCCCACGAATTGCATGGACAATGCTATAGAATATCTTTTGGGATGGCACTGTTTTCTTAGCTACGCTTTTAGTTGTCTTTTCCGGTGCTAAAGAAAGGTTAACAATAGCACTTTTGTCAGAATTAAATTGTTTTCTAGAAGTCATACTGTCATATTTTTATTTAAAAAAACAGAACCGAGGGTTATAAAGTTTTTGATTGATGTTCTAAGACGTTTTATTGAACTGCATTCAGTTCACTTTATTCATAGCTATTCTTCTGAGTGAAAACATCTATCCCCGTAGTGAATCTAGCTGTCGCTACTATTAGGTTGATTAAGTTTCTTTAACATAGCTGCCTTTCTGATAAATGCTCGTATCTCCCCCTCTTAGATAATTATCATTTTTATTTACAGTATATGTAGGGTGTGTTACGCCGAAAGTACGGCACTACCCTTTATGTTTTGGTGCCGTACCCTCAGCAATAACACACCCTACTTGTACTTCTTAGATAATTATCATTTTTATTTACAGATAGTTCAGTACATAAACGTATTGACATGTAAGGCTTTTAACTGGTCACGAATGGGTTACTATACTCTCAAGTAGTAAGATCGAGAGTATGTATGAATTTCCTGGATAAGAGTATTGCCCTGATTTCATGCAAGCGTTACTTATTTATTTTATTTAATGCCTAGGTATATGTTTATGCAACAAGGGTTAAGGTTACTAATTCAACTGATAGTAGAGTTTGCACCTGTTCTTGCAGAGTTAGTACAAAAGAGAAGTCAAGCGAGTCTGTCTTTGAGTAAATATCAACCGATTGAAGCAATTCCCGAATTACTTAAAGCTCTAAATACTTCAGTTCAAAAAAGTAGTGATGTTGAAGACTTTGAACAAGAAAGAATTCTCCAACAGCAATTAGTAGCTTACAACCACGAGACGCGATTAAGAATAGCCCAAGAAGAGCGAGAAACAGCACTCAAGTTGCCTGAAGTCAATAAAATTCTTGATAACTGGTCTTTAAGATTATACCCTTCACAAATTTTAGAGCACACTAATTATGGACGGACTCCACTAAAAATTTTTATCGCTCCTCCTCAAGTACATTTTGACCAATTTGAGGATAATAGAGATGAAGGAATTTCCCAAATTGAGTTAACGTTGGCTGAAGGATTACGAGATTTTCTTAACAAGCATTACTCTCTACACAGTCAAGTTAGACCAACAGAGTTTTTAGCAGGAGCTTGGGATAGTAAACGTTTTCACAGTGAATCAAGTATTAAGGCTCTGTTTGGAATGTTGAAAACAGAGCCTATTTTGATTTTAGAGTCAGAAAATGATGGAGATTATTTAAATTTTCGTATCGCTTACTGGGGTTTGGGACAAAATAATTATTATTATAAAACGATCGCTCGTTTACCTTATCGACAAATTCTGGAAGAGTCTGCTAAAAGACGAGCGTTAGAATGGAAAAAAATTAGAGATGAACTGATAGCATTAGGAGAAAGTTTAGAGGATATTAATCAGATTGGTAAAGATAATGTTGTTAATTTAGCAATTTTAGAGAAGTTAGAAAAATGGAATGATAAAGGAATTGATATTAGTAAGTTATCCTTACAATATCAAGTCAATCGTCAGGACTTTGAAAAACTTTGCCAAGTTTTGATTACCTATCACTGTTTGGTTGCTGGGTGGGTAGCGGATGCTTACCACCTGGTCGATCGCGATATACCTCCGCTACTACCAGAGTTGCTGCCGAGTTTGCTGGAAGATACTTTTGATTTACAATCAGTAGAGGTTATCGCCTCTGGTTACAAACAAGTTTACCAAGCTCTGGAAAATGAGCGTTGTTACTGGATTCCGGAATTGGCTTTGCAATTAGCTCAGAGTTTATCTCATTTAAGCGATGCCTACGGCGGTAAACTACGCTCTTGGGCAAACGAACAGCTTTCATTTTCTGTGAATACATGGTTGCAACTACACCAAATATCACCACAACATTCTATCAACCCGCTTCAGGCAATGCAATCAGCCGTCAGCATCAAAGATGAGGAATATGTCAAAAAGTTAAGAGAATATTTTGTCGCAGTCGGTGATAGTCAGAGTATTGCTGATGTTGAGGCAATTTTGAATTGCGTCGCCAACCTCAAACACCAAGTTACACTAGAACGTACCGTCCTCAGGCACACTTTAACTGGACATTCAGAAAAAGTAACATCTGTCGTCATTAGTCCTGATTCTGAGACTTTAGTTAGCGGGTGTGCAGATAAAACCATCAAAGTATGGAATCTCAACACCGGCAAACTTATCCGTACCCTCACAGAAGATTTAGGAGAAATTTCCTCTGTTGCTGTTAGTTCCGATGGACATTTTCTCGCTGTTGGTAGTTGCCAACATCCCAAAAGTAATGTCAAAGTATGGAACCTCAATTCTCGGAAATTACTTCACACTCTCTTAGGACATCAAAAACCGGTTAACTGCATCGCAATCAGTCCTGACGGACAAATTCTTGCCAGCGGTAGTAATAAAATCAAAATTTGGAACTTACATAAAGGCGATCGCATTTGTACCCTTTGGCATTCATCCGCAGTTAATGCCGCTGCTATCAGTCCCGATGGTACAATCCTCGCTAGTGCTAGTTCTGACAACAAAATTAGGCTGTGGAACCCACGCACCGGAGATCCATTACGCACTCTTAACGGACATTCAGGTGAGGTGAAATCAGTAATCATTAGTCCTGATGGAGAAATTCTCTTTAGCGGTAGCGCAGACAAAACCATCAAAATTTGGCATCTAGCTACAGGTAAAGTGCTGCACACCTTGACTGGACATTCAGAAGAGGTAAGATCCTTAGCTGTTAGTCCTGATGGAGAAATTCTCTTTAGTGGTAGCGCAGACAAAACTATCAAAATTTGGCTTTTACGCACGGGAGAGTTACTGCAAACTCTAACAGAACACTCAGGGGCAGTCAACTCTATTGCTATGAGCAAGGATGGTCAATTTCTTGCTAGTGGTAGTTCTGATAAAACCATCAAAATTTGGCGGTTGAAATAAGCTTTTTTACTCGTTTGTTGATTGTTTTTGGCTATTTACGTGCAACTTGATAAAGCTATCAAAAGCATACCATGCTAAAACATACCAGGGAATAATTTCTAATTGCAGTCCTTTATTAAGTAATTGCCGCAGCGAAAGAGTAGCTAATCCCAAAGGGAAAAGAATCCGTAAATCAAAAGCACCATGTGTTGACTGTTTGACGCGCTGGTTTAAGTCAACAACCGCTGATGATACTCCGGCTGCTGCCTCGGTGTTACCTTCGGTAACATCGGCAAAAATTATTCCTAAATCTTTAAGTGTCGCTAGCACATTTTCTAGGCTGCCATCTTTACCGTCGTGATTGATAACAATACTGCCATGATAAACGTTAGTTTTAACTTGATTTATGTGAGAATTTGCTGACAAAGCATTGGCGATGCGTTGCATCTTTTCTGGTTGACGATGGGAATGAGCTACTCTCAATCGCAATCTTCCGGGAGTCGAACTGACAACTTTTGTGGATATCGGTTTTGCTGGTGTTTTTAAGGTGGCTTTGTCTATAATTTCCGGCATTTTATTGTAAGTGCTATAACCATTTGTTAACATGCAATTGCCTTTTTGGTTTGTGTGATGGTGGGTTTTTTGTTGTGAAAGGATTTGTTATCTATAGGACTTACGCTTTTAGGACTAAAAAACGAACCGCGTTCGGCGAAGCCGTTGCCGCAGGCTAGACACGAAGGACACGAAGAAATAAGAGTTTGAGAGAGTTTTTGCGTAAGTGTTGTATCTAATATTTTCAGTAGGTACTTCCAAAACATAAATTATTCTATTTTCGTAGGGTGCGTTAGGTGGAAGACCGTAACGCACCCTACTAATTTGATATTTTGGTAATTGGAAGTCCCCTATGGGGAACAATTTACAGCAATTTTCATGTATTTAGACCACACTCTTGTTTCTTCCTTTGCGCCTTTGCGACTTGGCGTGAGATAAAAATAATGTGGTTGATTTACCTGAAAATCGCTGTAACTTGCTGATGGGCGGATGGGATTATGCCCCATTATCTGGGACATTATCTGCATGGGTGGCACTAGCTTCAAACGCTGGGGTTTGTTTTTCCTCAGCAAGTTCTGCTCTAGCTTCGGCTACCATGTCTTCCCAGGTTTCCCCCATTTCTGCAATGGTTCCTTTGCTTCTTTCATAAAGACCAATTCCACCTTTGATCACTGATTTGACTAAGGGTTTACCAACTCCAGCTACAATCGGCAACAAAACAGGTGCTAAAAGTACTGCACCAATTCCGGCTATAATACCGGGAGCGCCTGCGTCTTCCACGAAATCACTAATTTTAGGTGCCATATTCAATTTCCTCCTGGTTAATTAAAAAATCTGGGAAAGCTTTTTAAGGTACTCTTGTCAAGATAGTTGTATCATCTTGCCGATGGTAGACTTTTATTCTTGCGACTTTTAAGAATTGGACGCAAACCGTTGACTCCGGCAACTACCGTTGAGCCGTTGTTAACTACCGTTGCAGCTAAGGGGTTAAGACCAAAGAGAACGGCTATTATTAATGCCGCTAAGTTAGGAACGGCAACAAGACCTGTGTTTTGTCGAATCAATTGCTTGGCTTGACGAGCGATCGCTAAAGCTTCTAATAAACCATGCAAGTCATTCTGCATCAACACTAAGTCTGCTGTCTCGCGGGCTATTTCAGAACCGTTGGCAAAGGATACGGAAACATCAGCGTAGGCTAAAGCTGGCGAATCGTTGATGCCATCGCCTACAAATGCAACTGTCTTGCCTTGTTCGTGCAGTTGGCGGACTACTGTTGCTTTTTGTTCTGGAAAAGCTTCTGCGTGAGTTGCGGATGGCAATATACCAAGTTCAGCAGCAACAGCGGTAGCGGTTCGCTTATTATCGCCGGTTAGCATGTGAATTTCCACACCTTCTTTTGAAAGTGCTGTAATGACTTCTCGGCTTTCCGGACGCAGAAGGTCACTATATTTAATAATACCTTGAAGTTGACTGTTGCTGGCTACATAAATCGCTGAATCTGCTGATTTTTGCTGACCATTTAGCGCTTCGGTGTCAATGCCACGGTCGCGCAAAAAGCGATCGCTCCCGACGTAAACTGTCTCTCCATCAATCAAAGCTTGCACGCCCAAACCTAGTTGATAGTCCCACTTGCTACGCGGTAAAATTGCTACTTGCTGTGCTTCCGCATAGCGAACAATTGCTTCTGCTACTGGATGAGTTAAACGCTGTTCGGCGGCTGCTGCCAATTCTAACACCCGCAATGTTGAAGTTGCCGGATTGAGACTTTCTACACTGACAACATCGACTTCTCCCTTAGTCAGTGTCCCTGTCTTATCAAAGACAATCGTATCAACTTCTGCTAGTTGTTCTAACGCCCGTCCGCTACGGATAAGAATACCCCGCCGTGCAGCATAAGTTAAGGCTGCTAAAACTGTTGTCGGGACTGATACTCGAATCCCGGTAGCAAAGTCTAAAGTTAAGACGCTGGCTGCTCGTGAGGGGTTGCGGGTTGCGGCAAATACTGCCCCACCAAGTAGCAAAGTTGGCACAACAGCTTTTTGAGCAAATTTTGTGGCATAATTTTCCATGCGGGTATCGTGGACTGGCGCTTCTTGCATTAACTTAATGCTCTGTCCGGCGCGGGTATCATTGCCTACGCGTTCTGTAAGAATATAAATTCGTCCTTCCCGCACCAGCGTAGAAGCAAAAACTGGTTGTCCCTTCTTTTTCAAGACAGGCATCGATTCGCCAGTTAGTTTCTGCTCATCTAGTAACGCTTTACCTCGCAAAATGCTACCATCAACCGGCACTTGTTCGCCAGGGTAAACAATCACTGTATCCCCACGCTGGACATCTTGAATGGGAATTTGTACCTTTTCCCCATTGCGTTCTACCCAGACAAATTGTCCCAGAGAACTAAGTAAATCTAGGGTTTGTTGAGCCGAAGAACGAGCCGTGCGATCGCGTATATTTTCGCCGACTTCAATTAAACTGAGCATTAGCGATGGTGTGAGAAATTGACCTTGGAAGGTAGTAATAGCGATCGCCATCAAATCCAAAAAGTCAATATTCAGTTTTCGCTCTACTGTAATACCTGACCATGCTCGTTGAACAACAGGTAATGTGGCAATGGCGATCGGCAGCGCTACTATTAACGGTGGGATCGGTAATCCCAAAGGTCCCCCCAACACAGCTAAAGTAGTTGCAACAGCAGAAAGTTGTAAACCGGGCCAAGATGTCTCTTTTTCGGTTGACGTGACGGTATTTTTCAGAACGACTACTTCACTTGCAGCCTGAATCAAATCGTGAAGGTGCGATCGCATTTTCGCATCGTCAACTTTAGCAGATTTATAAGTAACTGCAACTGACATTGCCGCCGGCTTGACACGGACATTCTTTACCAACGCATCTGCTGTTAACAATACTTCTAGACGCTTGGCATAATCTGCATCACAGCGTAAGCGAGGCACGCGAAACCGCAGCCTTCCCGGAATTGCATGAACAACGCTGTATGTAACGTTGGGAAACTGTCCTTGATGTCCATTACTGTCAATTGAAGAAACTTTACCATTCCCTTCCACCACAGTCACTTGAGTTGGGGGTGATGGTAGTTCCAGTGTTACTTTTGCCATTAGTTTTCTTTGATACAAAATTGTGAAAATGAAAATCAGGCTCTTTGCTGAGGTAAAGAAAGCAAATTAGCCACCAATCCTGCAAGATTGATTAGCTATGAACAGGTTATTTGTCAAATTCTGCTAGTAGGGTTAGCTAACTTATCGCTGCTGCGGGATCGTTGGCAGATTGAATTAGACTGGCTAGATGGGATATTGCTGCTGACAAGAAGCTTTGCACTCGCTTGTGGGAATCCCGCATCATCCCAGTTTTATAGGTAATGACAATTGATCTGGCAGCGCTATTAACTCGCTCACTCGTAACTGTAGAATCCGATGTGAGTAATGCCTTTAAGCGTTGGACATATTGTGGATCGCTGGCAATTCGAGGTATGCGAAACCGCACTCTTCCGGGAATTGCATGAGCAACGCTATAAGCTACTTTTGTCGGTTGCTTTGTTTGTTGAATTACGGGTTGAGAATGAGTAGAGGATACCGAGTTGCTTTTAGTTTTAGAGACTGACGCATCCAAAAAGGACTTTGGCTTTGTATCCTGCCTGGATTCTAGGTTCTTGGCAACTGGGTATAATTTTAATTGGTTTGCAGTTGCTGCTAGCACTTCTACATTACCAGCAAACTGAATCAAATTGCAAAGATGCGATCGCATTTCAACATCTGACATGACACCACAATTGTAAGTAATGACAATTGACCCGGCGGTAGTATTATTGATATTGATTTGCTGACTTATTACCAAAGGTTCATTGGCAAGCAAAGCCAGAAGGCGTTGCAGATATTTTGGATATAAGCTAATTTGAGGTATGCAAAATCCCACTTGTCCGGGAAGTGCATAAGTAATGCTATATACTACCTTTGCAGGCGGCGTTACTGGGCAATTAATCTCGTCTGTGACTATTTGCGCTTGTTTTCTATCTAGATGCGATCCCATTTCCAACGTTAAACCAGCCATAATTTACCTTGAGTATTCCGCTTCAAACTGTGTCTTACGTTTCTAAAGGTAAGTTCGCCATAATACCTAAGGAGAAAGACATCGCTGGCGATTTTAGGTTAGTCCACGGACTGGATAATGTTGACTGACTAACTTTTAAATTTGTTTGATTCGCCGTTGTTGCCTCTGTAATTTCCGCAGTCTGACTAATTTCTGATTGTTGGTATGTTGGCGGGTTTGTCTCTAGCGCCAACTCGATCAAACTCACCCAATGAGATAATGGTATCTCACTCTGCTGATAAGCGATCGCGATCGATGCCGCATCATAATTTACTCGCACGCTTGTAACTTGAGCATCAGTTTTTACTAATCTCTCAAGTCGCCGTCCATAAGCGCGATCGACAGCGATTTTCGGCACATTCAACCGAATACGTCCATTAATTGCATGGACTACGCTGTAGTCAATCTTTGCAGGTGCTACCCCCTCACTAGTACTCGACCAACCCAATTTTGACGGGTGAAGGCTAGCAGGGGAGGCAGGGGAAGCAGGGGAGGCAGGGGGAGAAAAGAACTTGGTTTTCTTACCATAAACCCCGCAAAGTTTCTTTGGTGAACTACTAGCTTTATCAACATTTGTTGACTTTTCTTCTTGGATTGATAATTCCGATTTGTCTTTGATGTCGCTTTTTATCGCAGAACTCGGATGATAATTTTTATTTTTTTCTGATGTCGAAACTTGACCAAGATAACCAATTACACTACGAGTTGCATCTGCTGCAATCATGTAGACTGGAATCGATACCCAGCCATAAATTCCCAACCCTCTTGTTACCGCCAAGCCTGTCATCATCGGAATTAAGGAAATGCCCTGTTCTTTCCAAAATGAAAGCGATTTCCAAGCTGCAAAAGGATCCAGATTGCTAGCTGAATCAGACTTTGCTTGCGGTTGGATGTCAAAATTCGAGTTTTTAGCCAAAATTTGCGGCAATGACAGCTTATCTTCATCAAAATTAATTACCAAACTGCCCGTTTGCTCATTCACACAAACTTCTCTGACTCCATCTAAGGAGCGTAAATCTTGGGCAATGCTGTCTAATATCGAGTTAAGACTACTGTCAGTAGTGCAAAGTCGCACCCGACCAGTAGTTACATGAACTATTTGCAAGCCACCTGAGGGCTGTAACCCCGTTGACTGTGCCATAGTTTTAGTTGTACTCTGATTAACTTCATTGCTTTGTTGTGTAGAGATGAAGTCAGGTGATATTTTAGCGGACAGATTTAATTTTTTGTGATTGCTGATACTTTTAGTCATTTACCCCATTACCCAATAGCTAAATCAAGCCAATAGGTTAACAATAAATTAAATGTAACGTAACTTTCAGGTTAAATCTATCTCTTCCGGATTATTTTATATAAAAAATTATTAAGAATTCGCTGTTGATATTCTTGCTCAGTAACTATGTCTAAAATACTGTTCAATTAATGAAAAAATGGCGTAGATATAGTGAAGCTGTAACTATTATTATTTGAATTATCCTGATAATTTTAGTTTTTAATCTTGAGACTCTTCATAAATAGGTTTTAATTCGGTTTGCGGCTCAGTTTTGATATTAATCAGGCGTTGCGGGTTATTAAATGCAAATATACTATTTCAGGCGATCTTTGTTAACTCCAATTCTTGCGGTGAGACTCTCTGTGCGGATTTAATCAAATCAGCTGCCTTTTGTGCGATCGCAGACAAAGCATCGCAACGATCCACAATTTACGAGTGCGATAATTCATGAATTATCGCTACAGAAGATATGTTTTGCGCTCCCAATAGATGTAGTTGAAATCAGCGTTTAGTTTTCTCTGTTGTATTTACCTTATTGGGAATACCTGAATTGATTTATGCAGTTTTTGGAAAAAAAAGAATATTTCCCAAAACCAGACAAACTCAAACAGCGTAAAATCACGTATCCTATTATAAGAAAAGGTACTTATAAACCACGCAATCAGGCGGCGAAATCTGCTTGATTTGGCTGTTTTTATATTTCCTGCTTTAAATTTCTTTAACTCAGCATTGCTGGGTCATTTTCCATGCATTAGTCTAAAGTCGAGTCATAAGCATGAGGAGTCAAAGCGTGAGGAGTCAAGAAAAACGAATAAGGAAGAACGATTTAAGCAAAAAGAGAAAATTGCTAATACCTTTAGCCTTTTACTTTTTACCTTTTAGCTTCTTTAACATCAAGCCTGCGATCGCAGCGACTCAAAGCCCTATATTAACGATAGTGCAGAGCCAAGAAAATACTAATCAGTGGACAGGGATAACAAACCGCTTGCAACAAGCCGGGGTAAATTATTGTGTGATTTCCTTGACAAATGTCAGGAGTGCGGCAGATTGGGGCGATCGCCAAGTGTTATTTTTACCGAATGTAGATACATTAACACCCGCACAAGCGATCGCTCTCGAAGAATGGATGAGCAAAGGTGGGCGATTAATTGCCTCAGGACCTGTAGGTACTTTATCAGCACCGGGAGTGCGGCAGTTATTGCAAACACTCTTAGGGGGTTATTGGGGATTTAGCCTCAATGATGCACAACAATTGCAACCCGTAAAAAACAACTTACAAAATTGGGCAAACCAAAACGGACTTTTTGGTAAAGTGCGCGGCGGTGTTGTCGTTGCTGATAATGCAAACAGTGAAGCTGCTGCTGTTTGGAATTCTAAAGATAATCCCGCCGCCGTCGTCGCAACTGAACGATCCACCTTTTTTGGCTGGCGTTGGGGGGTAGATACAGCTTCATCTCCTGAGTTAGATACAGCTTGGTTAAAAGCCGCTGTCAACCGTCATGTGAAAGAAGCAGCAAATACCTCAAATAAAGTAGAAGGCGGTTCGCCAAATTGTTCTACATCCGTCGCCCTCGCTTCCCCCACTCCTGTTCGGACGGGGGAATCTCAAATAAAACCCCAAAGGGCGGGGGAGGCTCAAATAAAACCCCAAAGGGCGGGGGAATCACGCCCCTACACATCTTTCCCCGCACCTCTCACCGCTACTGCACCCCAATCTAGACCGATTCCTAATGTCAACCCCCCAAAGTCAGAAGAAGCGATCGATCAACTTGAACAAGCAGTGCGTTTGGATGTTGTCCCTAACTCAAATGCGCCGATTAGTAATAGTGATGCGATCGCCTTACAACAAGAATTACAAAATCTCATCGGTCGAGTTGACAGCGCCAATTTAACCGCCAACGCCATTGACAACAATCCCCAAATTGTCAAGCAGGCGCAGCCTACCCAAGTCGCATCCACCAGACCTGGAGTGCTAATTTCTACCACCAACCAAGCCAGAGAAATTGCCAAAAACTTACCTCAGTTAATTGCCCAACAAAAATACGCCGAAGCGCGTCAGCAATGGATTCAAGCAAAAGGCAATTTGTGGCAGCAATTTCCCGTCGATCGCCAATTGGCTCAACCAGAAATTCGCGCCGTCTGGTTAGACAGAGGTACAATTGTCCGTGCCAGAAACGAACAGGGACTGGCTGAGATATTTGATCGGCTGTCAAAAGCCGGTATTAACACTATCTTTTTTGAAACCGTCAACGCCAGTTATACAATTTATCCCAGTCAAGTTGCGCCTCAGCAAAACCCCTTAACTCGTGGCTGGGACCCTTTAGCAGCAGCAGTGAAATTAGCCCATGAGCGCAACATGGAATTACACGCTTGGGTTTGGACATTTGCTGCTGGCAACCAGCGCCACAACGAAGTTATCAACGCTCCTGCTAATTACCCAGGACCAGTGCTAGCGGCTCATCCTGACTGGGCAAACTACGATAACCGGGGTAACATGATTCCCGCAGGACAAACTAAGCCATTTTTCGACCAAGCTAATCCGGAATTGCGGCAGTATTTACTTAGGCTGTATGAAGAAATTGTTACCCGCTATGATGTAGATGGGCTGCAACTAGACTACATTCGCTATCCTTTCCAAGACCCAGCCGCAGGCAGAATTTACGGTTATGGTAAAGCTGCCAGAGCGCAGTTTCAACAACTTAATGGCGTAGATCCAATTAGTATTTCTCCCTCTCAACGGGATTTGTGGCAAAAGTGGACGGAATTTCGCACCCAACAAGTTGATAGTTTTGTCGCTCAAGCTTCACAGCAGTTGCGACAAAAGCGACCTAATTTAATTGTCTCAGTTGCCGTATTTCCCCTGCCAGAACTAGAACGCATTCAGAAAATCCAACAGCATTGGGAAGTTTGGGCAAGACAGGGAGATATAGATTTAATTGTCCCCATGACTTATGCCTTAGATACTCCTCGCTTCCAGCGACTAGCACAACCTTGGATTGCTTCCACAAAATTAGGTGCAACTTTGTTAGTGCCGGGAATTCGCTTGCTTTCTTTGCCGGTAATTGGCGCATTCGATCAAATTCAGGTAATCAGGGACTTGCCAGTTAGCGGTTACGCATTGTTTGCCGCCGAAAATCTGACCAACGAGTTACAGAAAGTCTTTGGTAATACTCAAGGTAATATTCGCCAAGGTGAAATTATTCCTCACCGCCAACCTTTTAAAACTGCTGCCGTGCGTTACACAGCGCTGCAACGCGAATGGAAGTTTGTCTTGCAAAACGACCAATTGCGTCTACCTCAAACGACACTTTCAACTTTTAACAGCCAAACAGAAGTTTTGCAAAATGCTTTAGATCAGCTTTCTGCCGCACCTTCTGCGAGTAAGTTAATCGCCGCAAAAGCTTCTTTAACTCGCTTTCAGTCTCAATTCCGCATTTGGATGCGCCAAGAAAATATTGATAATCCTTATCAAGTTAGAGCCTGGGAAAATCGCCTTGCCACTATCGAAAGGTTATTGCGATACGGTGAGCGGGTGCAGTTGAGGCGATAGGAATGGGTAATGGGTAATCGGTAATGGGTAATTGGGAATTGGGAATTGGTAATGGGTAATTGGGAATTGGTAATTGGTAATAGAAAGAAATTATCTCCCCATGCCCCATGCCCCATTCTCCATTCTCCATTACCCATTCCCCATTCTCCATTACCCATTCCCCATTCCCCATTCCCCATTCCCCATTACCCCTTGTCTCCTTGCAGACGAAAATTACAGTAAAAATACGCGAGTGTTTCTGAGGGTTGGGCGCAAAAATATGAAAGGATACTTTATATAAGCTCGTAAGGACGTACATATTTTGTGATACGATCGCTCGCTATCATCTATGCAAGCTTTGGCTGAATTTCTTCATCTACCATCAATAGAATCGGTAATTGATTTTTCTTTTTTGACTGTTGCACCTGCAACATCTGTAATCGAAGCGATCGCGCTTTTGAGTCAGGAACAAGCTAGCGCTGTCTTGGTAATCGAAGAACACACTCTTGGCTGGTTTACACCGCAAGATGTTCTGCGGCTAATTTCTCATGAAGTTGACTTGAAAACTACTCAGATTTCTCAAGTCATGAATCATTCAGTAATTACGCTGAAAAAATCTGATTTTCACGATATCGCTACAGCTTTGTCATTATTGCGCCAACATCAGTTAAGTTTAATTCCAATTGTTGATGAGCAAAATGAATTATTAGGTATAGTCACATTTCAAAGCATTTGTCAAGCGCTAGAAACGAAAGTAAAAAAACGAGATTTTCTAGAGTCGGCATCGCTAGTAGAGACGAACGAGGATGTATTTCGGCAACTTGTAGAAAACATTTGCGAAGTTTTCTTTGTACGCGACCCGAAAGAGAACAAGATAGTTTATGTTAGTCCGGCTTATGAAAAAATTTGGGGACGTAAGTGCTCAAGCCTGTATGAAAATCCGCTGGACTTTACCGAAGCGATTCATCCGGAAGATCGCGATCGCATAATCGCCGACATCACCGCCCAAACATCCGGCAAGCCTTACGAACAAGAATACAGGATTTTGCGTCCCGACGGCGAAGTGCGCTGGATTTGGTCGCGAGCTTTTCCCCTCAAAAATGAATTGGGAGAAGTTTACCGCATGACTGGGATTGCTCAAGACATTACTTTGGCAAAACAAGCGACTGAGTTGTTGCGAGAAAGTGAAGAACGCTTTCAGACAATGGCTGATTCTGCACCAGTGCTTATCTGGATGGCAGACACAGACGGGCTGTGTACGTTTTGCAACCAGGCTTTATTAGAATTCACTGGACGAACCCAAGAACAAGAATTAGGCAACGGTTGGACAGATAACATTCATCCCGAAGATAAACGCTGTATAAATACTTACCTTTCAGCTTTTAATGCTCGTGAGTGCTTCCAGATGGAATATCGTCTCCGACGTGCAGATGGAGAGTATCGTTGGTTACTCGATAAAGCCATCCCCAGATTTACACCTGATGGTAACTTTGCTGGTTACATCGGTTGCTGCATAGATATTACCGAACTCAAGCAAACGAACGAAGAGTTAGAAACACACATAGCAGAACGCACTAAAATTGTCAAACAAATGAATCGGCAACTAGTGCTAGAAATGGCAGATCGCCAGCATTTTGAAGACGAATTACGGCGATCTGAGCAAATGTTGCAACTAGTGCTAAACAATATCCCCCAACGTGTTTTCTGGAAAGATAGAAATTCCGTTTACTTGGGTTGTAACCAAAATTTTGCTAATAGTGTCGGTTTTGACAATTCAGAAGATATTGTAGGTAAAACTGACTACGATTTGCTTTGCAATCAACAAGAAGCTAGCTTTTATCGAGAGTGTGATGCCAGGGTAATGCAGACAAATACCCCTGAATACAAAATTGTCGAACCCCACACTCAAAGAGATGGTAAACAAACTTGGTTGGAGACAAATAAAGTCCCGCTTCATAACACCGAAGGTAAGGTGGTGGGTATCCTTGGCACCTTTGAAGATATTACAGTCAAAAAACAGGCAGAATTAGCATTGCGCGAAACTCAAGAGCGACTGCAAGCAATTTTAGATAATTCTCCAGCAGTTATTTATATAGTAGATACCGAGGATAGATATCTGTTGATCAACCGTCAGTATGAAAAGCTGTTTAACATTACGAATAAGGAAATTGCAGGTAAAAGCGTATATGATATTTGGTCTAAAGATGTTGCCGATGGGTTTGCGGCAAATAACCGTCAGGTACTCTTAAATAATATTCCCGTAGAAGCGGAAGAAGTTGCTCCCCAAGAAGATGGGTTGCACACTTACTTATCAGTTAAGTTTCCTTTACTTGATGCCAAAGGTGCTGCTTATGGTGTATGTGGAATTTCTACAGACATTACAGAACGCAAACGCATCGAGTCAGAATTGCGCCAAAGTGAAGAACGCTTTCGCACTTTAGTTGAAGGTGTCAGAGACTACGCAATTTTTATGCTCTCACCACAAGGACAAATTGCTAGCTGGAACTTTGGCGCCCAAAGCATTACCGGATATCAAGAAGCAGAAATTATCGGGCAGCATTTTTCTTGCTTTCAAAAGCTTGAAGAAACTAGCGTTATAAATGAAGAATTAGAGATAGCAGCAGCGACAGGTCGATTTGAATGTGAAGGCGATCGCATCCGCAAAGATGGTTCGCACTTCTGGGCAAATATTGTAATTACCGCATTACGAGATGAAACCGGGTTACGTGGCTTTTGCCAATTTCTCCGCGATATCACATACAAAAAAGTAGCGGAGGAAACTTTGTTACGCTGGCGAAAAGCAATCGAAAGTAGCAGCGATGCGATTGGGATAACTGACATCGACGGGCAGGGAGTTTATGTTAATCCAGCGTTTATCGAATTGTTTGCTTACACAGTAGAAGAGTTAAATGCAGTCGGCGGACCATCTGCTATTTTTACAAAGAAGCCGGAATTTGAGAGAATAAAAGAGACTGTGCAGCGTGGCGAGTCGTGGCGTGGTGAAGTGAGTTTGCAAACCCGCATTGGTCGCATTGTCCAAATTGATTTACGTGCCGATGCGATTAAAGATGCTGCGGGGAAAATTATCGGCACTGTTGGTATCCACACCGATATTACTGAGCGCAAGCGAGTAGAGCAAACTTTAAAACTACGCGATCGGGCGATCGCTGCCTGCAACAATGGCATTATGATTTCTGATGCCAAATTGCCAGATTCGCCGCTTATCTATGTCAATGCTGCCTTTGAGCGAATGACCGGCTACACAGCAGTAGAAGTCATCGGACGCAATTGCCGTTTTCTCCAAGGTAGCGATACTCAACAACCAGAAATCAAGCAACTTCGTGCAGCTATACGGCAAGAAGAAGAATGCACGGTGATTATACGCAACTATCGTCAAGATGGTACTTTGTTTTGGAATAAATTAAACATTTCTCCAGTTTTTGATGTCAATGGTGTCTGCACCCACTATATCGGTATTCAAACCGATGTTAGCGAGCAGCAAGCTGCGCTACGCGAACGCAAGTTAGCAGAAACAATTCTACTGGTATTGCAACAAAGGCTGCAATATCTACTTGACTCTAGCCCTGGCGTGATTTATACCTGCAAAACTTCCGGAAATTACCGCACCACCTTCGTCAGCGAAAATATCGTCGCCATGCTGGGGTATCAAGCACAAGAATTTCTCTCTTCTTCTAGCTTCTGGGCTAGCCACATTCACCCAGAAGACGCACCGCAGGTATTTGCTCAGATGTCAAGGATATTTGAGCAAGAACAGTACAACCACGAATATCGCTTTTTGCATCAAGATGGGGTTTATCGGTGGATATACGACCAAGCGAAACTAGTGCGCGATCGAGCTGGCAATCCACTGGAAATTGTCGGTTACTGGGCAGATATTAGCGATCGCAAGCAATTAGAAGAGGAACTCAGAAGTGCGTTAGAAAAAGAAAAAGAACTTAACGAACTTAAATCCCGCTTTATTTCCATGACTTCCCATGAATTCCGCACACCGTTGAGTACTATTCTTTCTTCTTGCGAGTTACTCGAACACTACCGACACAAATGGACGCAAGAAAAACAACTCAATCATTTGCATCGCATTCAAAACGCTGTCAAGCGGATGACTGAAATGTTTAATGATGTTTTGTTTATTAGTAAGGAAGAAGCGGGAAAACTAGACTATAGAACACAAACCTTGGATTTGGTTCAATACTGCCGTCATTTGGTGGAAGAAGTGCAACAGAATCTCAGCTGTCACGAATCGGCACAACCCAGCCCGCGTATTGCTTTTAGCAGTCAATATCAATTCATGCGATGTTGCATGGATGAAAACTTGCTGGAACACATTCTGAGTAACTTACTCTCAAATGCGATTAAGTATTCAAATATTGATTCTACCGTCAAGTTTACTTTGACTTTTGAGGATGAACGAGCAATATTTGTGATTCAAGACCAAGGTATTGGTATTCCTCAAGAAGACCTACTTCACCTGTATGAATCTTTCCACCGTGCCACTAATGTTGGCAATCGCCAAGGAACCGGCTTAGGATTGGCGATTGTGAAAAAGTGTGTATATATACACCAAGGGGAAATTTTTGTCAAGAGTGAACTAGGCGTTGGGACAACTTTTACTGTGATTCTACCTTTAAATAAAGCGGACGCTTGTACTGGGGACTGATGAGTCCGTAATAAATTAGATACAACTGGAGATAAATCATGACTAAGATTTTAGTAATTGAAGATGAAAAAGCTGTCCGCGAAAACCTTTTGGAATTGCTGGAAGCTGAAGATTTTCAGACTGTTGCCGCTGCCAATGGACGAATTGGATTAGAGTTAGCTAGTGTGGAAAATCCGGATTTAATTTTGTGCGACATGATGATGCCGGAAATAGACGGTTATGGGGTGTTAGCAACATTACGACAAGACCCGGTAACGGCAACAATTCCGTTTATTTTCCTCACAGCAAAGTCTAGCAGGTCTGACTTTCGTCATGGCATGAATTTGGGTGCTGATGACTATTTAACGAAACCATTTACTCGCGCTGAATTATTAAGTGCGATCGGGGGTCGTTTAAATAAGCAAGCTACTTGGAAAAAGTATTTACCCCGGAAAACAGAAGTTGAGGAATTTCAGAGTGAAATTAACATAATTGAAGAGATTTTACGCCATGCTTTAAATGACGGAGAACTTCAACAATTTTATGTTCAGTATCAACCAATAGTTGATATTAATTCTGGAAAAATTATTGGTGCTGAAAGTTTGTTACGTTGGCAAAGCCCCCAATTGGGACTAGTATCACCCTCAGAATTGATTCCTTTAGCAGAATCTACTGGTTTAATTATTCCTATTGGCGAATGGGTATTGCAAACAGTCTGTAAACAAATTAAAATTTGGCGCGATGCTGGCTTTACTTCGTTACCTATCACTGTGAATTTATCATCACGTCAATTTACTCAAATAGATTTTAACCAAAAACTTTTGGGATTTTTAAATGCAAACAATTTGCCACCAAGTTGCTTAGAACTAGAATTAACCGAAAGCATGATAATGCAAGATGTGAATAGTGCGATCGCCACTATGAATGAATTGCAATCTTTCGGAGTCAAAATTGCTATTGACGATTTCGGTACAGGTTATTCTTCTTTAATGTATCTGAAAAAATTACCGATTCATACCTTGAAAATCGACCGTTACTTTATCCAAAATATTGGTTATGACCACCAAAAGTCAGCAATTACAAAAGCATTAATTCAAATGGGACACAATTTAAATCTAAACGTAGTTGCTGAAGGTGTGGAAACCGAAGCCGAACTAGCTTATCTTAGGCAACATAACTGTGATGCTATGCAAGGTTTTCTCTTCAGTCGTCCTTTAGGCGTACCCGAATTTGAAAAATTGTTGTTTGCCGACAAACATCGATTTAAACAACAATAAATTTTGCCTCGGCAATTATTAAATAGGTAATGGGTAATGGTGAGCCAGCGCGGTCTTGGGGGTCTCCCCCATGAGCGACTGGCGAACCCCGAAGGGGGGAATGGGTAATGGGTAATAGGATAAATCCTTCGTTCTCCCCCTAGGGCGTGTTGTCGCTCCTACTCGTTTAGCCTCCTAACTTTTAAGATCCCCCTTTTCAAGGGGGACTTTAAGAATCTCTTAGCCCCCTGACCAAGAGGAGCCACTTGCGTGGTGAGGCAGCGCGGACCAGACCAGCCCCCGTCTTGGCGGTCTCCCTGATCGATGGGGGACTGGCTCTCCCGTTGGGTCTTGGGGAGGCAGTGCGTTGGGCGGCTCTGCCGACTTGAAGCACCTGCCGTGGTTTCCCCCATGAGCGACTGCCGCTCATGGTTTCCCGACTTGAGCAAAGTGGCGTGGGTTGGGGAGATTTAAGACTTTGAAAACACGCCCTAGCGCCCTAACGCACCCTATCAAGAACACCCCAATCACCGGAGGGAACAAAGCTCGCCCAAAAATAGGGATGCTCATAACCAGGGGTGTTGATAAACTCCAGCTGTGTTTCTCGCAGTGCTTCGTGTCTACCTTTACCGCCTTTCAACTTTTGATAATAGTTCACCATCAAGTCTTTAGTTGCAATGTCGTCAACAGACCACAAACTCAAGATTTGACTTTGTACACCTGCAATCACGAAAGCACGCCGCAACCCATAGACCCCTTCCCCAACTTTGACATCACCCGTTCCAGTTTCGCAAGCAGAGAGCACCGCTAACTGAGTTCCGTGCAAATTTAGTCCGGCGACTTCTAGAGCAGTGAGAACTCCGTCATCATTACCTGCGGTATTCTGGTTACGTTTGTTGACACCAGCTAATGCTAACCCTGCCCGCAACAGGGGATTTTCTCCTTGTAATTTTGGTTGCGGTTGTCCTAATCCAGTTAAGGATAAATTGGAATTGGGTTCTAGATCCGAGAGAAAGAAACCGTGGGTAGCTAGATGTAAAATACTGGGAGCCTGTAGTTGTTTGACAGCGCTTTCTGTTGCTTGTTTACCCAACAACACTTTCGCATTAGGAAAGATTTTTTGAACCGCAGCTGCTTCTTCTTTTGTACCAGGAAGTGAGTCAAATGTCAGGGAAGCTTGGTCAACTGAGGTGTTTTTTTGTCCAGATGCAACTTGTCGCGTCTCTACATTGTCGTAGTCGATATCAGCCAACACCACAGGAGCAGAACTGCTATTCAATGAAGATGGAAACCGCAACAAATCGCGACCAGAGGTGAGATAAGATATTGAATACCGCTGAATTAGGTATTGTCTTTTCTCATCTCGCAGCGCTTCAAAGGGAATTAGTGTTAACTGTCCATCGGGAGACAGCAATATCTGACGCGCATTACCCAGTAAAGTCCGAATGGGAGACATTACTTGCTTATCCAGTTTGCGAGCCATTTCCTGTGCCGGTTTGGCTAACGTTCGGTTTGTCAAAGCTTCCGCTCTGTAAAACTTATACAATCTTGGACATGCCAAGTTGAGGCTTACTTCCTGTTTCAATCGGTCCCCCAGGCAGATCCCGTCCGCAGGCTTCCACGGCAGAGCTTGCCGCAGTTTCTGAATAATCTCTGATATTCAACGAAGCATTCAAATCGCGGTCAATAGAAATACCACAATTAGGACAGTCGTAAGTCCTTAAGTGTAGTGGCATCGGTTGACGATGACCGCAATTACTGCAAAGTTGACTAGATGGATAAAATCTGTCGATGACAACAACTTTGCTACCATACCATTCAGCTTTGTATTCCAACTGCCTTCTGAACTCATAGAAACCAGAATCAGCGATCGCACTCGCTAATTTGTGATTCTTCAGCAGTTAGAGTCGAGAGGGGATATTATTCCCCGTCCCTCTCTGTTAGAACCGTGCGTGCAACTTTTGCTGCACACGGCTCCCGATATTCTTAAGGGATAACCCTTTTACTCATGTGGGTATAATCGTG
>JAESGF010000265.1_pt1 | contig 23232 bp, 30 predicted proteins | sample 9269621 | NCBI WGS metagenome assembly JAESGF01 (sample SAMN14515066, study PRJNA621663) | algae metagenome | isolation source: Tolypothrix carrinoi HA7290-LM1 and co-occurring heterotrophs from dry rock... | place: USA: Makauwahi cave, Kauai, Hawaii | collected 2011-01-06
GCGGCGGGCGCGGCGGCGGCGAACGCGGCGATCTCGCCGTCTGCCGCCGACAGGATCACGATCGGCGCCGGCGCGAGGTCCAGGTCGACCGCCTCGCCCTCGTCGATCCGCTGCGCCTCCGCGGCGAGGAGGTGCATTCAGCGCCGCCCGCGCGCCGCGACCCTGCGGCGCGGCCACATGGGCGCCGGCGGCCTCATCGGACGGTGCGGCGGTCGCGCCGTCCCATCACGCCGCGAGCGCCTCGAAGGTGGCGGCGAGCGGGGCGAGGCCGATCACCACGAGGCCCGTCGCCGCCTCGCCGGGGCGGCCGAACCAGGTCTCCACGCGCGGGCCGACGGCCTGCACGTAGAGCGGCGCCGGCCGGTCCCCCAGCGCCACCGAGCCCTTGACGCGCAAGATCGCCGGGTCCGCCGCGAGTGCGCGAACGGCGGCCTCCGCCGCGGCGCGGGTGGCGAAGCGGGCGGCGACGATGCGGCTCTCGAAGTCGTCGTGCTCGTGGTCTTCGTCGTGGCCGTGATGGCCGTCGCGGGCCGCGGGGTCGGTCTCCGCAGCGGCGCCGATGCCGAAGATCCGCGCGTCCCCGCCGGCGACGACGGCGACCCCCGGCCGGATCGCCTCGCCGACGCGGGTGCGGACAGCGGCCATCGTCGCGGCATCGACGCCGTCGGTCTTGTTCAGGACTACGAGGTCGGCGGCCTTGAGCTGGTCCTCGAAGAGCTCTTCCAGCGGGCTGTCGTGGTCGAGCGCCTCGTCGGCCCGCCGCTCGGCATCGACGCGCTCGGGGTCGTCGGCGAAACGGCCGGCGGCGACGGCCGGCACGTCGACCAGCGTCACGACCGCATCCACCGTCACGCGGCCCTTCACCGTCGGCCAGCCGAAGGCCGCGATGAGCGGCTGCGGCAGGGCAAGCCCGGAGGTCTCGATCACGATCCGCTCCGGCGGCGCGGCGCGGTCGATCAGCGCCGTCAGCGCAGGGACGAAATCGTCCGCGACCGTGCAGCACAGGCAGCCGTTGGTGAGCTCCACCACGTCGTCGCGGCAGTCCTCGTCCATGCAGTCGCGGATGAGCGCGCCGTCGAAGCCGAGGTCGCCGAACTCGTTGACGATGAGGCCGATCCGCGCCCCGTTCGCCTCGGCGAGGAGGCGGCGGATGAGCGTCGTCTTGCCAGCGCCGAGGAAGCCGGTGACGACGGTGACGGGAATGGGGTTCACAGGACGATCTCCGGGTCGGTACGGGGCTTTACGACGACGGGCAGCCCCGCCACCATCTTGACGACGACGCTTGCCGCCGCCGCGGCCCGCTGGTTTAGCACGCCCTGACGGTCGCGGAAGGCGCGGCCGAGCGCCGTCCCCGGCACGATCCCCTCGCCCACCTCGTTCGACACCGCGACCGTCGCGTCCGCCCGGCCGGCGACCGCCGCGAGGAAGGCCTCCGTCTCCGCCGCGACGTCCCGCCCCGCGTGCATGAGGTTGGAGAGCCAGAGCGTCAGGCAGTCGACGAGCACGATCCCCTCCGCGGCCGCAACGGCGGGGCCGAGATCGAGCGGCGCGTCCACCGTCTGCCACGCTGCGGGGCGGCGGACCCGGTGGGTGGCGATCCGCTCGGCCATCTCCCCGTCCCATTCCTCGGCGGTGGCGATGTAGGTGACGGACCGGCCGCCCTGACCGGCAAGCGCCTCGGCGTACCGCGACTTTCCCGAGCGGGCACCGCCGAGGACGAGGACGAAGGACAGGCTCACGCAGTCTCCATGGTTGCGCGCGTCGACGGCCCTCGCTATATCCGCCCCGGCAGAGCGCGTCTTCCCCGGTAGCTCAGCGGTAGAGCAACCGGCTGTTAACCGGTTGGTCGCTGGTTCGAATCCGGCCCGGGGAGCCATTTTCACAGCTAATCTCCTTTACTGACAGGGGGTTAGGTGCAGCGTCTGTCTCACTTTCGGCCGCCAAACCAATGAGTGGGACAGACGCGACGCTCAGCCGAGCCATAGCCGACTCAGCCAGCCGCCGCCGATTCGCGCCTACCGTATAGGCTGCGACCTGGGCGGACTTCGAATGGCCGGTGATGGCCATGATCTCGTGATCGCTGCATCCGAGCTCTGCGAGGCGCCCGGCCGTCGCCTTTCTCAGCCCGTGCGCACTGCAGTGCTTCAGGCCCGCCGAATCGCACCAGCGCCTGAATCGCATGCCGAAGCTCTTGTCGGTGAACGGCGTGCCCCGCTCGCTCACGATGAAGGTAGCCGGGCCCGTCGCGGTCGCGGCGATGATTTCGGCGAGCTGCGGCATGATCGGGATCGCCATCTTCACCGGCTTCCGGTTCCGGTTCTTGTGCTGGGTGAAGATGAGCCAGCCGTCGTGGAGATGCTGCGGGCCGAGACGGATCGCATCGGAGCGGCGCTGCCCGGTGTAGAGCATGATGGCGAGCGCCAGCCGAGCCGTGGTTCCGACGGGATAGGTCCTCTCGAATGCCTCCACCTCCTCGAGCGTCCAGCTGTGGAAGCCGTCCGACGCCGTGCTCAGCATGGGCACCTCGGCGGCCGGGTTCTCCTCGGCGAGTTCCTCCTCGATCGCAAACTTGAAGAGCGCTCGCAGGATCTTCACGCGGTTGTTGCCGCCGTGCGTCGATCCCGCTCTGTCGCGGATCGACCGGCAGTTTCGCGCCGTCATCTTGGCGAACGGGAGGTCCCCGTACTCGGCCACGAGCGCCTTCATGATCCCGCGGCGGGCGACCCGGGTCTTCTCGTCAAGCCGACCCCAGGCCGGCGACCGTGTATAGGCCTCCACGAGCCATTCGAACGAGCCGTCGCTCTTTCCGAACCCGCGGGACGGGCTCGGCTGCGCAGGCTTTCGGCCGGCAAGCGCGTCCGCGTAGGCGGCATGGAACTCTGGCGAGCCCTCCGGCCCTGGCAGGCGCACCTTCGGCTCCCCGGGCCGGCGGAAGTAGAGCCGCACGTTCCCGCGCCGATCGGTGTCCCGCGTCACGAAGCGGTACGTGCGTCCCACGGGTTTACCTCTTCCGCATCACCCTCGCTCGGGATGCGCATAAACGCGTCCTCGAGCTCGGTGCGCACCCATCGCTTCAGCTTGCCGTCACCGCGGGCCTTAGGCATCAGCCCGCGCTTCACCCACCCGTCGAATGTCGTCGGGCTGACGCTCAGATGGCGCGCCGCCTCCTCTCGGTTCATCCCAAAAGGAGGATATGCTCGGCTGTCGGCGCCCCGGCTCATTTCCGCCGCCCCCCGCCCGACCGATCAGGAAAGCCGTGGGCGTAATGCTCCAGGTTGTGACCGATGATCGTGTTGAGCGACGCACTGATCACGATGTCGATTTCGACGACAATGTATGCGTAGGCGGCATGCATTCGCTGGAGGTATTCGCGGGAGCCGCCCTCCAATACATAGAAGCTGAACGTCCCGTCCTCACTCTGCTCAACGATCGCGCGATGCAAAACATCGATTTCATCGAACCGCGTGATGAAGGAGGGAACGCCTCTCTCACCCTCGGCGAGCTTGAAGCGGCCGAGGAAGCTGTCGATCTGCCCCTCGACCTCCTGCGCAATCGCGGCGGCCGCTGCCGGCGGAAGCCCGACCTTCGTCAGGGAAAGCAACGATCGCAAGAGGACGACGGAAGCCGGTGTCCAGTAGAGTCGCCCCCGCTTTCCCGGACGCTCCATGTCGGTCCTGATGACGCCGCGCCCGATCCAGTTGTCGAGGGTTTTCGACGTCAGGCCGGGGACCATCTCGAGGATGTCGGCCTGCGTGTAGAGGGGCGTGCGGAGGTCTGGGATTGGCGTCATGCACATACCTTCGCATGACGGTGTCGCAGTAGCAACCGCTCACCCTCGCACGAGGGTTCGGCCTGTTGAAAACAGGACGGATCGGCGCGAGTGACGCCCCCAGATTTGGGGGCGTCTACGTGGACGCCGAAGGAGAAGGCTGTGGTTTTCGCCGAGCTTTGCGAGAACCAATCAGGCGGCACCGAGGCGCGCGGTGCGGTGCGCCCGCGATCAGCGAGGCGCCTGCGCAATGAGCTTGTGGAGCGCGTTCATGCAGGGCTATGGTCCCGGCAAGAGCATTCCTGAGAGGTCGTCACCTCAGCCCGGTTGCCGCTCCCCCGCGGCGCCGGGCTTTCTGTTCAGTGCATATCGTCGGAGGCCGCCGGCGCCGGCGCGGCGCTCACGATCCAACGTCACCGGAGGTCCGGCCGTCAGCGAGCGCCCGAAGCTCCTCCGTCCGGTTCTGCGCCTTGTAGACGAGCGCCTCGAACGTCTCGAGCTTGTCCTCGAGGTCGCTGACGAGGATGGCGAGCGCGGCGTCGGTCTTGCTCACCTTCAGAACCTCGGACGTCACAGCGAGGTAGAGCCCGGCGGCGCGGGACTGGATGAGGTCTAGCTCGCTCAGCACGTCGTCGATTGCCATGTCGGCCTCCTTGGCCTTCGCGGCGACGGCCTTCCAGTCGTGCTCGGCGGCCGGCTGAGGCGCCCGTCGGGCTTCCATCGCGGCCTCCATCACCCGTACGGCGAACTGATCGAGGTCGCGGCGGGTGAGCGGGGTGGGGGTGACGGAAGTGGTGTCGTTCATCTCTCATCGCTCCTCAATTGAGTTTCTACATGCATAGAAACACCAGCCGTTAAGCATGTCAATATCGACGTGCTTACCTACTGCCGTAGAAAATGATACGTCAGTGGTCGATCAGACAGCGAGGATTCGATGGGAAGGCCGCCGGTGCCGATGCACCTGAAGCGAGACAAGCGCCTGGTGGTAATGCTCACCGAGGCAGAGCTTGAAGCATATAGCGAGGCCGCGAAGATCGCGGGCGCCGCGACGTTGAGCGATTGGGTTCGCGACCTTCTTGGCCAAGCCGCGCAGAAGCTTCTTCGGCGGAGAATGGAGCCATGACCACCATCCGCTCTGCCCTCGAGGCGGCCGGCGTGGAGTTCATCCCTGAGAACGGCGGGGGGCCGGGGGTGCGGCTGGCGAAGCCTCTCGTGTAACTCACGCCCGGATGGTGTGCGACGCCTCGACGATCAAGCGACGATCCGCGGCACCCCATGCGGCATGTGGCTGCTGCGGATTGCGTGGTCGCGCTTCTGTTGGCGCTCCTCGATTGACAGTCTGGGCAACGTCTGAAGCGCTCGGCCGGTGATCTCGTAGTCTCCACACCGACGGCATGAGATCCGCTCACCGTCAAAATAGGACGGGAGGCGGAGCGCGTCCGTGCACTCGCAGAGGTGGCAGGTTGCCTGCATGGCCAGCGGCATGATGCGAATCCTCAATTGACTCACTCGCATCCGCTCCAAATGAGGCTACGCCGCACGACGTCCAGATTGATCAGCCCGATGAAAATCCTAGGCTGGATTGCACGAGCCCTAATGTGATCCGTGGCACGGACCGCCCCGGGTCAGCTGTGCGCGCCGCCTGCAGGATTTTTCGTCTCAGGTCGACGCTCATGTCGGCGAGGTCGGAAAGAGCTATTCCCGAGACTTCGAACTGGCCGCAATCGCGGCATTCGTAGCGGCTGCCTTTCAACGATAGGAAATGGAGCACCGCGTCGAGCCGACCGCATACGAGACAGGCAACCCCATGTCCGTTTTCCATCGCCAGCACCGTTGAAGGGCACTCTTCCGAAAGGTGTAGCGTAACCGCGTTTCTTCGCAAGCTCAGATCCCGTCACCTCAGTGTAACAACGTTGGAAGCGTAGCTGCTTGGTTCATGCATGGGGTGCGGCGCGCGTCCGGAGCTCGCCAGCCTGTCCGCTGGGGCACGCTCCGCGTCACTGCTCTTCACGCTCAAATGGAAGTGTCGCGCCAGGCGCTTACTCTAAGACAAACGGATCTCCATCGGGCGGAGCTCTGCGCATGCGCGTTCTCATTGCCGAAGACGAGTACCTCCTCGCGTCTGACCTCGCAGCGATGCTGGCCGAGTACGGGCACGTCGTCACCGCGGTTCCGAGTGCGACCGCTGCCATTTCCGCAGCCACGAAGGTGCCGCTCGATCTCGCTATTCTCGACGTGCAGCTTGGTCCGGGCAGTCTGGACGGGCTGGCTGTCGCCCGACGTCTCGGATCGATCGGCGTGCCGGTCGTCTTCTTCAGCGGTGTGGATCTCGACGAGGATTCAGTCCGATCCTTGGCGGTCGGGCATGTGCCAAAATGCTTCGGCTGCCGTGCGGTAGCGGATGTCGTTTGCTGGTTTGACGAACGGATGAGCGGCGGCAGGCCGCCGGTGCCAAGCTGCCTTGTATACGGGCCGGTATGGTAGTTTGCGGCGCGCGGGTGCGGCGCCGAGCGCGCAATCAGACGAGGCACGCGCACCTGAGGTTCAACTCCACTGCATGCGCGGACCACGCAGCGCCGCCTGAGCCAGCCGGCTAGAGGCCGCCGCGAGTTCAACCCGCGGCGACGTTGCTTCAGACAAATATGCTGCCGTCGAGGTCAGCAGCCGTCGTATTGAGCACCGTGACCGAACCGGTATCACCGGCGAAGGTCAGGACCACGCTGTCGGCCCCGTCCGTCAGCGTAACGTCGTCTTCGTCGACACCGAAAATCCGTATCGCATCGACGTCTGACTCGAGGTCGCGAATCACGTCGTCACCCCCGCCCCGTTCCCAGACGAATACGTCCGCACCAGTATCGCCGCGCAAGACGTCATCGCCGAGGCCGCCGGTGAGGAAGTCGTTGCCGGTGCCACCGATCATATTGTCCGCACCGTTGCCGCCGATCAGCTTGTCATCGCCATCGTTGCCGAGGAGGATGTCGTCTCCGCCCTGGCCGAAAAGGACATCGTCGTCGAGCCCGCCGACCAGTTTGTCTAAGCCGCGCCCACCGTAAAGGAAGTCGTTGCCGGTGGATCCGAGAAGGACGTCGTCACCGTCCCGGCCCGCGATTACGTCAGCGCCCGAGCCACCGACCGCGAAATCGTCCCCGCCCTCGCCGCTGATGAAGTCGTCGCCGTCGCGGCCAATCAGTGTGTCGCTCGTGGACTGGCCGACAAGGTCGTTTGCGTCACCGTTGCCGACGATCCTCAAGCCGAACGCGTCGCGGCCCGTCTCGACGAGATTTAACGCAGCCCTCTTCGAAGCCGCCTCGATCTCGCCGACAACCGCCGGAAGGATGAAGGTGTAGCCGTTGCTGCCGCCGTCAACCTCGCCGGGCGTTCCCTCGCCGGCCCCGTCCGGGACGACTGCGCCGTGCAGAACCACCTCACGCAGCGTCAGGTCGGCGATGTCTGCGGCGTCGAAGTCGCCGGCGAAGGTGGCGGAATCGGTGAGGTCGTAGGTTGCGAAGAATAGGACGTTACCGTCCGCGTCGGCCATCGGATCGTTCCCCATCGCGTCCACGAAAGGGAGGATAACGGGGCCGTAGGAGGGCACCCCCTCAAGGAGCTCTACGAAGCCGTCGCCGTCGGCGTCATTCGCGATGGTCGGCGAGGTGGCGTTCGTCGGATTGCCCATCTCGTCGAAGGTGCCATGGATGTGGCCGAGGTGGACCTCGCCAGGCGTGAGACCAGTCGCGGCAACGGCTACGGTGAGCGTGTCGCCGGTGCGGATCAGCGTGACGGTTCCGCTCCCACCGGAGCTGTTCAGCGCCTTCAGGTCAACGGTGAAGACGGAGTCGGCACCATTGATGGCGGCTTCGAGGTTGTCGAAGAAGAGGTGAGCCATGGCGTTCCTTCCTGTGCCGAACAGCACGGTTCATGCTGTCCTTTGAACGGAGCTACGGCGCGTCCTGCTTTTTGGATTAAGCGACGTCAGGAGATTATGCGCTGCCGGTCGCCCCTCGCCCCGGAACGGCGGCTCGACTAATAGCACTCCCTCCAGGGCTGCAACGGGAAGTCGGCCGCGACTATCAGGCCGACGACGTTCTCAGCTGTGCGGGGCTGCGGCCGCCAGATAGGCACCTCTGATGGGGGCGAGCGTCCGGTCCCATGCTCCCGTCCGCCGAGGCCGCGCCGCGCGCCCGCTGCCCCGGCGTCCAGTCCGGGGCAGACCTCAGAAGCGCCGTCGCTCCATCGGTGCCGAGCCGGACACGACGCCGTTGGTGAGTTGCGTCACCTCGTGCGCCACGCGGGCCGGCAGCTCGGCCGCCACCGACTGCCAGGCCGCGAGCGTCGCGCCCTTCACCATCTCCTTCGGCACCGAGGGGCCGTAGAGCTTCTCGATCGGAAGGCTCTCCGCGCCGATGCGCTTGTAGACGTGCCCGCCGCCGACAGGCTTCCCGCTGTTCCACCGGCCGGCGTAGATGAAGGCGCTCTCAAAAAGCTGGCGCTCACCCCACGGGCTCGCCCGGACGCCCTTCGGCCCCTGCACCGCACGGAATGCGCGGAGCGGCACCTCGCTGCCGGTGGACACGATCCTGTAGGCGAGCGAGCCATAGTTGGCGCGGACCACCCGGTAGGCGCCGTACTTCACCACGTCTTTCTGGCTGAGACCGGTCTGAGCCGAGAGCTCGCGCTTGACCAGCGTTCGCGCCTTGTCGCCGACCTTGTTCAGTGCGCGCCGGTAGGCGTCGTGCGCCTCGCTCGAGGATAGAGCGTTCGTAGCCTTGATCATTTTCTGGAGGCCGTCGCCTCGCCACTCCGCTACAATCGTCGTCATCCTGATGCTCCTACTGCGCCGGCCGATCCTGCAGGTTCGTGGCACGGCTGCGGGCGAGCGCGCCTGCGAGGCTGTTGCCAACCTGGTTGGTGAGGGTGAGGAGCCCCGGCAGGCCCGTCTTCAGCTGGTTCATGAGGCCGACTGCACGCTCTAGGCTGGCAAGGTCGAGGTTCACGGTACCCCTGATGTTCGCTCTCTCTGCGACCTCGGCTAGCTTCGCGTTGGCGTCGGCTGTTGCCGTGGTGGCGTCGGTGGCGAACTGATCGAAGGCGCCGTCAAGCCTCATGTTGACGTCCGGCGCTGCGGGCGCTGGTGGGGCCGCCCGGCTGTTCAGCGCCTCCTCGAGCTGCCGGAGAATCGCGTCTCCGTCCGGAACGCCCGACGGCGCGCCCTCCTGCTGCGGCAGCGTGCCGAGGGGGTTCGGCGCCGGCCCAGCGGGCTTGCCACTGGTGTCGAGCTCCGGGCGAGTCAGCACGCCCTGCCGCTCCAGCGCTGAGCCGAAGCCGTCCGCGATGCGATAGCCGATCTCGGCAAGGTCCTTCGCCAGGAACGCCAGGCCGGCCCAGCCGGCGCCACGCGCCGCCGCGCCCGCCGCGGAGCCGATCCCCGGCTTCGCCTTCGACGCCGGTGCCTCCGCCGTTGGGCTGGCCTTCGCACCCTTGCCCGTGCCCGCCGCAGCGGCGCCTGCAGCCGCTCCTGCAGCGCCCGCGCCGAAGATGCGACCGACGCCCCGGCCGGCCGACGCTACGGCCCTCAGTGCCCGCGCGATGCCCCACAGCGTGATGGCGGTCGCGCCGAGCACCCACGGGTCCGATAGAGCCTTGACGATTTTCTGCAGCCCTTCGCCGACAGATCCCGCCGATCGAATCGCTTCCACAAGCTCGGCGATTGCGGCGCCCGCAGCCATCAGCCTGCCGGGCCAGGACAGGAGAAGCGCGAGCCCGATCCTTCCGAGGCCGGCCGCGATCTTCGTGAGCGCCGACACGCCGAGCGCGACCGCGACGGACCCGGCTAGGCCGAGCGAGTCCATGAGAGACCGGAGCCCCTCGCCGAGATCGCGCATCCCGGAGAGGTCGAAGCGGCCGAGCGCGCCGAGCCCCTCGCCGATCTTTCGGAACTCCTCGCCGAGGCGCGCCATGCGGCTTCGGCTCTCCTCCAGAAGCTGCCGCCGCTCGTCCAGGGCGAGGTCGTCGGGGAGCGCGCCGCTGCCGAAGATGAACTCCTCCAGGCTGGCGAACTCCCGCTTCAGCCCGGCGAAGATCCCGGTCCCGCCACCGCCGAGCCCCTCGAGGAGCGAATCGTACCCGCGGCGAATGCGGGAGAACACGTTGTCCGTCGTTTCCGTGAGAGAGCCGATGAGCGTTGCCAGCCGGTCGGCGCCTCGGCCGACGTCGCCGGACACGACGTCGCCGATCGCGATCCCGACAGCGCGAATGTTGTTGCTGAGGCGCTCGAGGCTGTTGGCGGCCGTCTGCGACCGGGTGGCGTACTCCTTGGCAACCGATCCCGCGCGCGCCTGTTCGTCCGCCATCAGCCGGAATGCCTCGGCGAGCACTTCCGGCCGGAGCTTGCTGAAGTCGTCGGAGAAGTCGGCGCCGACCAGGTCCGCCCACACGCCTGCGGCCGCGTCCTTGTCGAGCTTCGCGATCGCGGTGAACATCTTCTGCATCGCGTCGGGACCGCTCTTGTCCCGCAGCTTCCGCCACTCGCCGAAGCTCCAGCCCATCGTCCGAAAGGCGCGTTCGATCTTCGGGCCGCCGGTCGCGAGTTTCGTCGACAGGGCGGAGACGCCGCGCGCCGCGGTCTCCGCGACAATGCCGGACGCGGTGGTCGCGCCGCCGAGCGCCTGGAGCTCCGCCACGGTGAGGTTCAGCGCCTTCGCAGCGCCGGCCGCCCGGTTCGTGAAGTCGAGGACGTTGGCGGCCGTGGTTGCCATGTTGTTGCTGAGGTGGTTCGCCCCGTCTGCGAGGTCCTCAATCCCGCGCTGGTTCAGCTGGAAGACGTTCGCGAGTTTCGCGTACGTGTCGCCGATCTCGCCGGCAGAGATGCCGAGCGCCACGGAGGACTTGGCGGCGAAGCGCGTGAAGCGGTCGAGGTCGCGGACGGCGATGCCGCCCTGTGCCGCGTTCGCCTGGATCTCAGCGAGCCCCTCGACGGAGACCGGGATCTCCTTCGACATGCCGATGAGGCCGGCCCGCAGCCGCGCCAGACCCGCCTCGTTGGTGTTGACCACTTTCGCGACGTCGGCGAAGGCGGACTCGAATGCCATGCTGGCGCCGATGGTGCCGCGGATGCCTGCGGTGAGCGTCGCGTACCCCGCGTAAGCGCCGACCAGGCCGCGGAGGCTTCCTCCGGGAATGAGCCCGGCGGCGAGCTGCTGGTTGCGCGCGTGGAAGCGCTCGAGACCGGCGTTGAGCCGCTTCATCGGACCGGTGATCCGGTCCGTGAGCGTCATCAGAAGGTCGGACCGTTGCGTCGCCATCAGCGCCGGGCTCCACCGTGCGTTTGCTTCAGGAGCCGGACGGCAGCCTCGCCCCAAGCGATGGCTTCGTCCGGCAGCATCTTCAGGACCTCGGGAAGCGGGGTCGCGAAGGTGTGCGCGATCAGGCCGGCGAGGTCGCGCCAGCCTCCTCCTCCACGTTTCCCAGGTGGGTTGCCGCCTCCACCTGGATGCGCCGGAGGTCCGTCGCGCGCAGCTTCACCAGTGAGTCCTCCGGAACGCCGCTGAGGCGGCTGAGGAGCCGCACGAAGCGAATCATCGGCGACCCGGCGACGCCCTCGAGCGCGACAAGGTCGGCGAGGTCCGCCTCGCGGATCGTCAGCGCGTCGACGGTGGCTTCGCCGACGGTGAGCGGGGAGGTGAGCGGGATCGTGACGGGAGCGACGGCGACCATGCTTAGCCCTCCCGCGTGCAATTGATTGCAGCCGCGAGGCCGGCGAGGCGGCGATGGTTCGCGGCTAGCTCAGCCATGACCGGGGTCGGCCGGAGCGCAGCGCCGAGGCGGCCGGTGCGGGCGATGATGTCGGCGAGCGGCTTGCCCGCGCCCTCGACCACCGCGGCGAGGCGCAGGCACGGCCCGACCGCGGCGCGCCAGGTGTCGCCGTCATGTGAGATGAGGCGGCCGAGGTGTTCGGCGATCAGCCGGCCGTGAGGCAGCGGCACGGCGGCAGGGTCGGCCTGTTTCGGAAGTGTTTCGTGCATGTCTGGTGCTCTCTGGACGACTTCAGCACCGACATTCTACAGCGCAAGAGCCACAATTTCTTGCGCTATGTGCGCGAAGACAGCCCATGTGCTGACAAGAAACTCACACTCTTGCCAATTCGGGCTCAGATGCCTCCTCAGCAGTTGCTGCGGAAGTGAGCGACGGCCGCTCGCCCCTCTTCCGTGAGGTCGAACCGGTCGCCGTCGACAGCGAGCCCCCGTACAGCGAGCGCCGCGCGCGTCATCCGCGGCGTCCAGCTCGGCAAAACCAGGCGCCCGCCCTCGCCTGGCACCGCACGGCGCAACGTCTCCACCATGGTTTCGGTGAGCCGCAAGCGGCGCTCCAGCGGCTTCTCGGGCGCGGGCGGACGGGGATCGGGGATGTCACGCCGATAGTGCGGTCGGCCGGGATCGAACATCTTCGCCAGCTCTTCGCCGAGAATGGCCGCGATGGCATGCCGGGGCGGGACTGCCGCGCGGCCCCGCTTGGTTGCCCCATGGAGCTCGAGGAGGTCGATCCGGTCGAACAGCTCGAGCCACACCGAAGCATCGCTCTGCCACCAGTCCGCGCGCGCCTGCAGCACGTCGGAGACGGCAAGGAGCACCGGCTTGACCAGCGCGAGCCGGTTGTTCTCGCTCTCCAGGATGACGGTGAGGACGTCGCGCAGGTGGTCCGGCCCGATGCGGTAGAGCCGCGCGAGCGTCGCAGCGGCCTTCGTCTGGCGCGGGCCGATGGAAGGCCCGTTGCACGGCAGGATCTTCACGCCGAACTCGCGGAGGATCGCGGCGAGCGTCTCGTGCTTCACGGGCGCGGCCGGGCGGGTTGTGACGGTCTCGGCGAGCGCGGCGTCCATGAGCACCTCCGGTCGGGGAGGACTCCTCTATGCCCGACCCTGCGGTGCTTGGCTACCGCCGCGACGGCTGTGGGAAAATGAAGACCTGCGGCGTTGCTGGAGAGTTTGCGACGCTTTGCATCGGCGGGATAATAGGGATTGTGAACCGAATACGGCTGGCGGTCGTCGCTTCGCGCTTCATCTCACCGCCGATGTTGATGGCGAGCACCTTGATCCCCGCCTCCGCACCTCCCCTTGTTCCGACCGTCACCGCTACGTCAAATTCGACCGGCTGGCAGTTGGTCTCAGAGATATTGCCCTCGAAGAACTCGTGAAAGAGCGGATTGATGACGCCGGAACCAGCGCTTTCGAGCCGCTGGCGGATCGCGTCTTCAACGCCTGCATGAATCTGCACCAGTGTCTCGGTGATGAACTGCTGTAGTTCCATGCCTTCGACTTTCTCGCTCGGCGCACTCGTCCCGTCTCGCTCGCCGACGATCTCAGAACCTCGATTGCTGGGCCTCCTGAACCAATCGAACATCATCACCGCTGAATCCAAGCCGACCGCACCACCTGCCCCACCCGTCGCACCGTCGGCACCGCCACCGTCCGCAGCTCCTCAGCGCACGCCGCGAGCTCCACCATCAATACCTGCCGCGCCACCATCGCGTACACGGTGCAGTCGCGCGGCTCCGGGTCCGTCCCCGCTTTCCGCATCCCGCCGTCTCTCGGGAAGGCGAAAAGGCCCGCAGCTCCGGCTTCACCCGGTCGGCGGAGATGCCGAAGAGGAAGCCGTTGAGGTAACGGAGGGGAAGGAGGGTGACATCGCGACCTTGGTTGCCGACCTGCATTCGCGTTACACGAACGCAGCCTGACAGCACCGGGTCACACTGGACGCGCTCGAACTGCGCCCGCCAGTCGAGCTCCATGCCCTCGATGATCGGCTTCAGCGCGACGTGGGGCTTCTCGGCGCAGCGCGGCTCCCGCGTGCCCCCCCTGCATCACTCGTCTCGCCCCGTGCGCAGCCGATGGATCGCGCGATCGCAAGCGGCCGTGAGCCGCTCAACATTCGACGCCACAATCGCCGCGACGCGGGCCCGCTCCGCCGGTTCGTCCGTCAGCTGGGCCGGCAAGCCTCTCAGGCTCTCGCTGAAGAGGTCGCGATAGAGCTCGAAGCAAGCGACTGCCTCGCGGATGTCCATCAGCTTTTCGTCCCGCGCCGCGATGCGTGCCTCGACCTCCGCGATCTTCGCCTCAACGAGTCGATTCTCCCCGGGTGACGAGCGTCTGGCGGCACGTTCCTCCTGAAAGCGGACGTACCGCTCGAAGGTGTCGGCCATGTCGAACCTGCCGCGCTCGAGCTTCCTGACGTGGCCGGCCCTCTCGAGTTGCGTGAGCCGCTGGACGGTGATCCCGAGACATTGGGCCATCGTTGTCGAAGACACCGTGATCGCTTCGGTCATGAAAATGAAACTCCGATTCCGAGGACCAGAAAAATGCGCGAATGGTGGGCGGCGGCGCCCCCGCAGAGGATTGCCCAGGGGGAGGACCCGAGGCCGGGGGGCGCCGTAGGCGGTCCGGCGGGCACAGGCGGCCCGTGGTGCGCGACGGCGGGGTCGGGCGGGGCTTTTGCCGCGGCAGGCGCCCTCGCGTCTGTGTGGGCTCCTGTGCGCCCCGACGGTGAGGTTGCCGCCTGCTGCCCCGAGGATCGGGCAGCTTCCCCCGCGCAGGCGGCCGGGCGGCGCGGCCGGTCTCGTCATCGGCGACTTGGCGCCGGGGCGGCGCGAAGGAAGGCGGCGCGCTTCTCAGCCCGGGCGATCGCCTTTTTCAAGCCGTCGACGCGGGCCTCCGCCGTATCCATCTCCTCGGGCGTGGGCTGCGGTGCGCGTCCGTTTCGTCCGTCGAACCACGCTTCGTCCAATGCGTCCGCCCGCTCTTCCGCCGCGAGAAGCGCGAGGCGAAGGTCGACAAGCTCAACGTCGACTGCCTCGCGGGTCAGCGGGACGAATGCAGCCGACCTGCCACCGAGGGTGCGTACGGGTGGCATCGATCGGAAGGCAGCGCTGGGGTCGGCCGGCACGGCGACCAGGCTGACCTCGAGGAGCGTCCAGCGTGTGACCTCGTATCGATCGAGCTCATCCTCATCGCGCTTCTGGAGCAGCCGTGCCGAGTGGATCGAGTAGCCGACGCTCAGCGACGTCAGGAGGCCTGCGGCAACGTCGCGCTCGGCGATGCGGCCGGCGTCGCTTTCGGCGAACACGATGCGGCCGAAGAGCTCGCCGCCTTCGATCCAAGCCTCCGTCACGCTGCCGAGGACGTTGGCGATGTCTCCCGCCTGGTGGCTGTTGAGGAGCTTAACAGCGCGCTGCGCGATGCGGCTGAGGTCGACGGACTCCGGTCGGATGGCGAGAATCTCGACGAAGTCGCGCCGCGGGACCGGGAACGTGGTTGCCATGACGGCCGTCACGCTTCTCGTCTGCGGATCGTACGTGCTCGGCCGGGCGAGCTGCCCCGGCGCGAGGCGAGTCATGCGAGCGCCTGGCTTCGAGGGCTGCCGGCGAGTGGCAAGGGTGCTCATGCGACGGCTCTCTCGTCAGTCGGCTCCCACAGCGGCAGGAGCGCCAGCATGTCAGGGAAGGCGAAGCCGCGGCTGGCGGGTTCGAGCCCGAGCTCCGCGGCGAGGAAGGCGACGCGGGCGCCGTCGATTTCGTCAACGGTCAGCAGGTCGAGCGCAATCGCTCGGATAAGAGCCGCGGCGTCGGAGACGAGCGCGTCGGCCTCGAGGTCTACCCACCGGCGGAAGCACGGGAGATCCTCTTCGTGTTCGAGGAGGATCCCGCCCATGTTGCCGATGTCGATATCGTCGATTGCGGCCGAGGTCTGCCGGTGCGCGCGAGGGTTGGCCAGCATCCGCTCCCCGGCGAAGCCGGCACCGGTCATCACCGCGTGGCGAAGGAGTCGGTCGCGAGCAACGGCGAACCCGCACGACCTGTCTGTTCTGCGGAGCGCTGAACAAGATCCGGCGGTGTCGAAGATGCGATTCCCGCGCCGCGCCTTGCCCGGCCGGACTTCGACCTGGTCGACCCCGCCGAGCAGGACGAGCGCGCCCGCGGCGTGGGCTCCCTCATGAACAGCGGTCGCGATGCGCTCGTCTGATAGCGCGATGCCGGCTGTCACTGTGCCGCCCTCTCGGCTGCGAACCGCGCCGCCTCTTCGAGGAGCTCCGCCTCTGGCAGGAGCGTGTTGTTGAGCCCCTGGAACCGCTGCCGGAGATCCCGTACGCCGTTCGCCCGCTCGGCCGCGAGGGCCTCGGCGTGCGCGAGGACGTCCGCGGCGCCGAACGCCGGATCCGCGCTGACGACGTGCGAGGCACCCGCGCCGCGCCAATAATCCGGCTCGCCGTAGTCGAGGCCTGGAAGACGCACGCCGACGGCGAGCGGATCGACAGGCCCGGCGGGCAGCGCCGGCAGGAACGTCTGCACTCGCCTGCGGCGCTTCACGACGATGAACTCGCGCGTCGCGCCGCCGCGATCGTAGCGACGCTCGAGAGACCCGATCCGCGCGCCGGGGTGGCGCGGCTTGATCTCGCGGACGAGGTAATGCTCGACCGGGCCATCCAGCGTCTGCCCCGGAGCGTAGTGCCATTCGGACTCGACACGTTCGTCGAGCGCTTGAGCCGGGAGCGGCGCGCCGAACCGGATCGTGGCCTCCGGCGACTGGATCGGCGCCGCGCCGGCGGGCAGGTCCTCGTTCGCATCTAGCACCTTGAGCTCGGCGCGGGCGAGGTCGCTGAGGAGGTCGACGATTTCTCGGGCGAGACGAGGATAGTCGCGCTCGAGACGGCGCGTCGCCTTCGCCTGTGCCGCTGCGGCAGCGTCATACGCCTGTCGGCGATCCTCCTCGGCCTCGACCTCGCACTCGGCTTCGAAGCGAGCCCGCAAAGCCACCGTCAACGCCTCAGCCCGGTCGACCGCTACCTCGGCGTCCGTCACCGCCTGGCGCGCCCGCGCTGTCTCGGCCGGGTCGACGGCGAGGAGCGAGCCAGCGTAGGCGCGTTTCGCCTCCTCGAGATCGGTGCGTGCCGTCTCGGCGGCTTCCTCGGCCTTCGTCAGCTCGGCCCGGACGCCTGCACTCGACGCCGGCGCCGCCGCGCGGCCAAGGATCCTGTCGACGATGCTCAACCCACCCTCCTCGTGAGAACGGAACGATGCTGCCGGACACACGCCGGTCGGGCGAGAGCTCGGGCAGAAATGGGCAGAGCGCGCTGCCCAACTGCCTACTCGCCAGCGAGGTCGTCGCGAATTTGCCTGGTGGAGAGAGGCCGGCACCCGCCGGCGGCGAGCTCGGCGAAGGTTGTCTCTCGGGAGCCAGCAGCGGGCGGCGCGTTGCGACGTGCGGCGGCGAAGGCTGACCAGTCCGCCGCGATCGCAATCGCCGCGCCGGAGCGTGACATGAAACGGTAGTGCCTGGTCCAGAGCTCGCGAAGGATGCGCCGCCGCCAGCGAATCGGGTCGGCCTCGCGGGCGGCCCCGGCCTCGCGCCGAAGTTCAGCGATTTCCGCGTCATGCCCGTTAACCCGAGCTTCGAGCCGCTTCAAACGGGCGAGGACGGTGGCGAAGTCAGCGTCCATCGCGGCCCTCCAGCGCGGCGGCGAAGCGGCGGAGCTCGTGGACGATCTCGCTCTTGTCGGCATGGAAGGCAAAGGGATCGCGGTGAGAGGGCGCCAGGCGCTCGATGCGGGCGGCGAGGTCGTGGAGCTGCGCCAGTGCTGCTCCAGTTCGGTTCTCCACTGCCCAGCGGTCTGCGCCAGTTGTCCCCACCCCTAAAGGGGTGGGGGGACAACCGGTGGCGCACCCAGACCGCGCCACTTGCGCCAGTCGTGCGCCAGTCTGAAGAGCGGAACTGGCGCACCTCATTTCCCCACCTCCATCACTTCGCTGGCGACGACGAACCGGCGCAGTTTTCGCTCCGCGTCCCTTTCCTCAACCACTTTCAGCGCGCCCGATCGGATCCAGGCCTTAAGCGAGCTCACGACCCGCTTCCGGTCCTTCGGGTCGTCGAGGTCGGCCTCGAGCACCTCTGCGATCGGGTGTCCGATCCAGTCGGCCGACTGCGGCGCCTCGCGGTAGCGGCCGACGCGGACCCGGCGAACGACTTCATCCAGGTGCTCGACTGTCACGCCCTTCATTGCGTCGGGCAGCTGCCAACGCTCCACCACGCCCACGTTGTCGCCGTTGGCGAGCTGCACCGATCGGTGCGCAAACCACTCGGACGCCTCTGCCGGAGGCGCGTAGTTCGTCTTCGCGTCAGTGACGCGGAAGTAGCGCCAATTGTCCTGCAGGCCGAGTCCTTGGGCCTCCTCTCTGGACATCGGGTTGAGCGCTCGTGCCACACGGGCGCCGTCGACCAGCGCCTTCGCTCCCCGTGAGCTCTCGGCCGACACCTCGGCGCCGTGGAGCTTGTGGGTGTGGTGGACGAGGTGAACGGCGCAACCTGCAGCGTTCGCGATCCTCGCCCACTCCTTCACGACCATGTCGATCGCGCCGTTGTCGTTCTCGCTGACGCTGTGAGACGACACGAACGGGTCGACGATGAGGATGTCGATCCGCTTGCGCCGGAGTTCGGCCAGGACGGCCTCTGCCATCGGGCGGCGAATTACCGCCCCCTGCGGGGTCGTCTCCGCGAGGCAGAGCGGGGAGTCGAACCCGGTGTTGACGAAGAGGCCCTTGAGGTCGCCGTCGATCTCGTGGTGCTCACAGGCCGCCGCTATGCGTCGGTCCAGCTCGTGTTGATCCTCCTCGAGGTTCCACAGCCAGACGCGGCTCCGGCTCGGCACCGTCTCATGGAGGAGCGGACGCCCGATCACGAGGGACAGAGCATCCGCAATGGTCAGGGCTGTCTTTCCGACCCCGCCGGGCGCAACTGTCAGCGTGACCTTGCCGCGGAGGAGGCTGCGGCCGTAGAGCCAGTCGCGGGCCGGGATGGCGGCCGGGTCCTTGCGTTGATACGCGTGGGCTTGGACCGGCTCGTGGTCCTCCCTGGCGCCGAGCGGGATCGTGCGGGGCGCCGGCGGCTCCGCGACGTTCGGCGTCTGGGCGAGGATTGCCGCGGCGCGCTCGGCCTCGATCCGGACCTCGTCAACCTCCCGGTGGAAAGAATCGCCGGCGAGGGCGGTGTAGAGGTCCGCCGGCATGCCGAACGGGTTGCCCTCAACTCTGAGGCCATCTCCATCGACCGGGTTTTCGCCAATGTCGGGGAAAACCTCCTCTGCAGCCGAACAGGCGACCACCGATCGCTTCTCGCCTGCCGCCTCCAGCCGCTCGCGGGCGAACCGCTTCGCCACGCTATAGGGAACGCCCTTCGGCACCTCCAGTCGGATCGTCTTGCCGCCGGCGCCTTCGAATCGGGCCCGGAGCTCGGCCCCGCCATGGATAGTCGGAAGCCGCCAGCGAACAGCATCCCCGTCGACGCATCCCCCAAGGATAGGAGCTAGCGCCTCAGGCGTCGGATGTCCGTTGAGCGCGCCCATGTCAGGCCTCCCCTGGATGGGAAGCGAGGCGGGCTTCGCGATCGGCGACCCCCTCGAGCTGGAGGCCGGCCCACCAGGCGAGCGGCATCGGTCGGAACACACGGCGGCCGGCGCGGTAGCAGACGCATTGGCGCGAAGGTGAGACGCCCGCGGCGATGAGCTGCCGGGCGAGGCAAACGACGATGCCCCTGCCCTTGCGTTGGACCTGGAGAGCGCCATGCGAGGCGACCTGCCACAGCTCGCCGCGCGCGATGCGGTCGCCGAGCTTCACCACAACGGGCGTCTCGTCAGCGCGGCGCCAGACGGAAAGCGCGTTAACGGCCGGAGCCGTTGCGTCACCACCGCGCGTGCCGTACTCTCCCACCATCCTGTGAAGACGTCGTCCTGAGCCGTCGCGGGTCTCCCCTCCCGCGGCGGCTTTCTCGTTCAGGACCCTTCCGGAAGCGTGGGACAGAACACGCGAAGGAACCGGGTACACGGCATGAACATCGACTGTCCCACCGTCGCCTAAGTCATTGATCGTCGTCGGGTCCGGCAGATCGGCCCGGGGAGCCACTCATCTCAAGGACTTACGCGCGGCTCGGGGGCCTACCTGGCTGAACGAGGTAGAGGTCGACCGGCCCTACCACGTAATCGTCCAGGACGCTCGGGAGGCGGCCCGCCGCAAGGTCCTGATAATCGTCCCAGTAGTTCTTGAGGACCACGCCGCGGCCATCGAGCGCCCACTTGCGAATGATGTCGCCGTCGCTCGCCCGGTCGCCGGCAACCTTGACGGTGAAGCTCCTGCCGTTCTCGAGGAACGGCCACGGCGCGAGCGGGAACCCGGCGGGCAAGGATGATGCAGTTGTGGCCGGCCAGCTCGCCCGGATGCTGCGGAACGCCCGCCCGCGACCAGTAGGCCGGCGAAGCGCAGACCAGCCGCTCGCCGCGATGCAGACCAGCCGCTCGCCGCGATAAGGAGTTTGGCGCGCAATCCCGAGTCCGGCAGCGGGTCGCTTCTGAGCGCGAGGTCAACACGCTCCTGGAGGAGGTCAACCACGTTGTCGCTCAGGAGAAGCGTGATCGAGACGCCCGGATGAAGGTCTTGGAAGGCGTCCAGAAAGGGGCGGACGTGGTTGCGGCCGAAGTCGTTGGTCGCGGTGACGCGGATCGGTCCCGCCAGCGGCCCGTCCTCGCGTAGGCCAGCCATTGCGGTGGCCGGTCTCCGACGCTTCGGCGCGCCTCCTCAAGCAGATCTGCCCCTCGTGGGTGAGCGCGAGGCGGCGGGTGGAGCGGATCATCAGCCGGGCATCGAACTCCTGCTCCAGCTGGGTGATGGCAAGGGCGACCGTCGAGGTTGCGACGGAGCGCTGGCGGGCGACGGCGGAGAAGCTGCCGGTCTCGGCGACGTCGATCAGGTAACGGAGCGCATCGATCCGATCCATCTTCCGAGATCCTCGAACTATCTGTCGCGCCGAGGAGGTATAATCGAGGACGGGCGGACAACCTACGTCGCCGGGACACATGCACGAAGGGCCGATCGCGATACGCGTCGGAGCCGCAATGAAACGCATCGGATTTCTCTCGTTCGGGCACTGGACGCCGTCGCCGCATTCGCAAACGCGGTCGGCGGCCGACGTCCTCCTTCAGTCGATCGACCTCGCCGTCGCGGCCGAGGAGCTCGGCGCGGATGGCGCCTATTTCCGCGTCCACCACTTTGCGCGGCAGCTCGCCTCGCCGTTCCCTCTGCTCGCGGCTGTCGGCGCGAAGACGAGCCGGATCGAGATCGGCACCGGCGTCATCGACATGCGCTACGAAAACCCGTTCTACATGGTCGAGGATGCCGGCGCGGCCGATCTCATCTCCGGCGGCCGTCTCCAGCTCGGCCTGAGCCGCGGCTCGCCCGAGCAGGTAATCGACGGCTGGCGGCACTTCGGCTACCTCCCGGCCGACGGGGAGAGCGATGCCGACATGGGCCGTCGCCACGCGTTGCGGTTCCTCGAGCTCCTGAAGGGCGAGGGTTTTGCCGAACCCAACCCGCGGCCGATGTTCGCGAACCCGCCCGGCCTCCTCCGGCTCGAGCCCTATTCTGAAGGCCTCGCCGAGCGGATCTGGTGGGGCTCGGCCTCGAATGCGACCGCGGTCTGGGCGGCGCGTCAGGGCTTGAACCTGCAAAGCTCGACCCTCAAGGCCGACGAGACCGGTGAACCCTTCCACGTCCAGCAGGCACGGCAGATCCGGGCTTACCGCGAGGCATGGCAGGAGGCCGGCCATGGGCGGACGCCCCGCGTCTCCGTCTCCCGCTCGATCTTCCCGCTGGTGAGCGACGAGGACCGCATCTACTTCGGCCGCGGCACGGACGCCGACCAGGTCGGGATCATCGACAACATGCGCGCGGTGTTCGGGCGGTCTTATGCGGCCGAGCCGGACGAGCTGGTCCGACAGCTTGAGCAGGACGAGGCGATCCGCGAGGCCGACACGCTCCTCCTCACCGTGCCGAACCAGCTCGGCGTCGCGTACAACGCGCACGTGATCGAGGCGGTGCTGACGCATGTGGCGCCCGCGCTCGGTTGGCGCGAAACGATGACGACGGCCATGCCGCAGGCGCATGGTCTCGCCGCGCCGGGGCTGCGGCATTGAGCAGTTTGTTCACCGGGTTGTCGGCGTTCCCACTGACGCCGGCCGACTCGGACGGGATCGTCGACACTGAGGCGTACGCGACGACGATCGACCGGCTCGTCGATGCCGGCGTCGCGTCGATTTCCATCCTCGGCAGCACGGGGGCCTACGCCTATCTCGACCGCAGCGAGCGCTCCCATGCAGTGGCGGCTGCGGTCGAGGTCGTCGCGGGGCGCGTGCCGCTCATCGTCGGAACCGGGTCGCTCAGGACATCGTGGGTCCGAGAGCTGGCGCGCGACGCGGAGCGGATGGGGGCCTCCGGCCTCCTCCTCGCGCCGGTGTCGTACACGCCGCTGACGGCGGACGAATGCTTCGGCCTCTACGAAGCCGCTGCGTCCACCACCGGCCTTCCGTTGTGCGTCTACAACAACCCGAGCACGACGCGGTTCACCTTCTCCGACGACCTCCTCGCGCGGGTCGCCGCGCTGCCGGCCGTCGCCGCAATCAAGATGCCGCTCCCTGCCAACGGCGATTTCGCCGGTGAACTCGCCCGGCTCCGCCCCCGGATCCGGAACGACGTCGCGATCGGCTACAGCGGCGACTGGGGCGCGGCGGACGCCCTGCTCGCGGGCAGCGACGCCTGGTTCAGCGTCGTCGCCGGCCTCCTGCCGTCCCCTGCGCTGCGGCTGACCCGTGCCGCCCGAGCCGGTGACGCGGCCGCCACGAGACGCCTCGACGCCGCCTTCGCGCCGCTCTGGAACCTCTTCCGCCGCCACGGGAGCTTCCGCGTGATGTACGTCATTGCGGACGTCCTCGGCCTCGGCGCCGGCGTGCCGCCTCTCCCCATCCGGCCGCTACCGGCCGACGTCCGCGGCGACGTCGAGCGGGCTTTGCAGCACCTCCCCGACACCGGCGGAGTCTGAGCGGGGGGCGGCCGCCGCGCTGTTCGAAGCGGGGTCGGAATCGCGTCAGTCACATGACCTCTCGAGCTTTGCGAGAAGCGACAGCCGCCCGTCCGGCATCCTGCACGTGCTCCTGCACTTGGCAGAGAGCGACGGGCCAGTGACCTTCGAACACCTGGCGCGGGCGATGGGGACCAATCCCGTCGTCGTCCGCAAGCGGGGACGCCTCAGCGTTGCCTCGGAGACAGGCTGAGGCGAGATCCTTCGCGTCGGCGCCGATCTCGTCGGGGCGGCTCTACCGATCGAGCAGGCGCCACGCTTGCACGATCGTCAGCGCGTCAAGCGAATACCTTGCGCATCTGGTCGGCCCCGCCTGGAGCTTGCCGTAGCCGCTTCCTCTGGAACGCGCGCCAGGTCATCGCGCGGCTGTCCGGATCCTCTATCACGTCCGGCTTGAGACGGTGGACCGCCTGATTGTGCGGCGACGTCTTGACGAGCTCCGGATTCGAATAGGCCTCTTCGGAGATGCGCCTGATCACGGCGATCCACTGGTCCAGCGCCTCATTGCCGTACATCTCGC
>JAESGF010000266.1_pt1 | contig 23227 bp, 22 predicted proteins | sample 9269621 | NCBI WGS metagenome assembly JAESGF01 (sample SAMN14515066, study PRJNA621663) | algae metagenome | isolation source: Tolypothrix carrinoi HA7290-LM1 and co-occurring heterotrophs from dry rock... | place: USA: Makauwahi cave, Kauai, Hawaii | collected 2011-01-06
ACACGAGCCTCGGCGGCCTCACCCCCAACGCCTTTGCAACCCGGTCCGGATGGGACCACAACATGAACAGAGTCCAGCTATGAGCGGGGACACTCCGGGGGCAGGGTCAGCTCGCCGAGCAGGCCGGGTGGGACCGGGAGCTGCTCGCGCTCGAGGCAAGCGAGCAAGCGGACCTTGGCGTCGACCTCGCGACCCTCGGCTTGGAGGCAGCGGAGATCGGCGCGCTGCTCGGTGCCGGACATGGTGCTCTCCCGCGGGCACTATCACTGGCAGCACGAGCCCGCCTTGTACGCGGTGCGCTCGGGCGCCACGGGCCACTGGTCGAGCGACCGCACACAGACGACGCTGTGGTCGATCCCGAACCGCGACCAGGATGCGAGCACCGTCCACGGCACGCAGAAGTCCGTGGAATGCATGCGACTGCCGATGCTGAACAACACCAACACCTCGCCCGGGCAGGCCGTCTGCGACCCGTTCCTCGGCTCCGGCACCAGAATCATCGCGGCGGACACGAGCGGCAGGTCCAGTTACGGCACCGGGCTCGACCCCGCCTATGTGGACGTGATCGTGACCTGCTGGGCCGCCTTCACCGGCGAGGACCCGGTGCTGAAACCAAGTGGTCAGACCTTCGCGACCGTTCGCGACGAGCGCCTCGCACGCGCCGAGCAGGAGGGCGTGTGATGCGCGGACGCAAGCCCAAGCCGACCGTTATCCGCAAGGCCGGGGGCGACCCCGGCAAGCGCGCCTTCAACCCGCACGAGCCGCGCCCACTCGGCGGCAAGCCGAGCTGTCCGCCGCACCTCTCTACCGTTGCCAAGACGGAGTGGAAGCGGATCTGCGGTATCCTCTACGACATGGGCGTGATCACGCAGATCGACCGTGCCGTGCTCGCCGGCTACTGCCAGGCCTACGCCCGCTGGGCCGAGGCGGAGCGGAAGCTGAAGGAAGGCCCGACCTCCGCCTTGCAGGCATACACCTCGCCCGACCTCGATCTCACGGCCATCGCCACCAATCCGAGCAAGACGCTGCAGCACACGCTCGCGTTTGCCACGGCCGCTCCGGCGAACTAGGCTACGCGCCGACCGAGGCGGCGACGACGCTTGGCGCCGCGATCTGGATGCGGGTTGGGAGATGCTGTCGGTGGTGCGGCACGAGGGCATTCCCGCACGAGGTCGGGAAATCGAAGGTACGCGAGCCTCTCGTAGCCCGCCGAGTGCTGCAACTCTCGACGCTCACCGACGTAGCTCTGCGTCTGCCAGCTCGACTAGTCTTCTCCGAACCTGGTATTCCTGCTGGAACCACGATGCAGTGGCATCCGTCTCTTGGCCGACTAAGCAAACCACGGCCGTTGGTGCGTTCTGTTCGGCGCGGCGGCCGAAGTTCATCAAAGCCCGCGGTTGCGGGCGAGAACCGCGGCCTCGACGCGGTTTCGCACCTGCAGCTTCTGCAGGATGTTCGTCATGTAATGCTTGACGGTCTTCTCCTGCAGGTCGAGTGCGCGGCCGATTTCCTTGTTGCTGTGGCCCTTGGCGACGAGGCGCAGGATCTCCTCCTCACGCCGTGTGAGGTCGGCCACAGGGCTGCTGCCGCTCGGCCGCTGGCCTTTCTGCATCGCCGCGAGGAGGCGAGCGGCGAGGCTCGGCGACACATAGGACCCGCCGGTGTGCACGTCTCGCAGCAGCGCCACGAGCTCTTGCGAGCCAACGCCCTTGAGGACGTAGCCGTGTGCCCCCGCCTCAAGCGCAGAGAGGACGTCGTCGTCCGCCTCGGAGACTGTAAGCATCACAATGCGCACGGCGGGAAACCGGCTCCCGACCTCGCGGGCTGCGGCGATGCCGCCGCCTGGCATCGAGATGTCGAGGAGGATGAGGTCTGGCATGTGGAGCGCGGTGAGGTCCACCGCCTCCGCGGCCGAGCCTCCTTCTCCCAGCACTTCGAACCCGGCCTCGGCGAGCGTGCGCGTGACGCCGCCGCGAAAGAGCGGATGGTCGTCGACGACGATGGTGCGGATCGGATCCATCTCACCCATCCCGCCCGTTTGACGGACGTGGACCGGTCGCCCGTCCACCGACGTCAGCCATCGAGCGGAACCGTCATCGCGATGCGAGTGCCCGCGCCACGCCGGCTGTCGATCTCGACTTCTCCACCGAGGGTCTCGACCCGCTCGCGCAATCCCGACAGACCGAGCCCGCCGCCGTCGAGGAACGACGGGTCGAAGCCCTCGCCGCTGTCATGCACCTCCAACGTGAGGCTCCGGCCCACGACCCGTGCGGCGACGGACTGGCCGCGCCCGCCGGCGTGGCGAAAGGCGTTCATCAGTCCCTCCTGGACGAACCTGTAGGCGCAGATCGACGTCCCGTGGGAGGCCCGGAAGGTGGCCGGGATGTCGATATCGCGCGCAACCTCGGTCGAGGTGCGCCGCTCGTGCGTAGAGACCGCGGTCTCCAGCGCTGCGGCAAGGGTGGAGCCGGCGAGCTCGGGCAGGGTCAGCCCGCGACAGATGTCCCGGATGTCGGCCATAGCCTCGGCGAGCGAGCTTCTCAGCTCGGCCACCTCGGGATCGTCGCCGTCCGCCCCGGCCCGCGCGGCGACGCTGTTCAGGCGCAGCGAGGCGAGCGCCAGCGCCTGCGCCGGCCCGTCGTGGAGGTCGGCGCTCAGCCGCCGGAGGTGGCGTTCGTTCGTCTCGCTCGCGCGCGCCGAGGCCGACTGGATGCGCCGGCGGAGCGCGACGTTCTGTGTCGAGACACGCTGCAGCTCGGCGAGCTGGTCGGACAGTGCGCGATGCTGCCGGTCGATCGTCCGGCTGCCCGACCGGACGATTCCGAACAGCGCCGCGAACGTCACCAGAGTGACGAGGCCAACGGTCGCAAACGACTGAAGCCACGCACGGTCGAGGTCGCCTTTCAGCTCGCTGGCGTCCTGGTAGAATTCGGCGACTGCGATGATCTCGCCCGTAATGATCGAGTGGATCGGATTGTAGACCTCGAGCAGCGGTAGATTGGTGGCGCGCTCTGCAGAAGATTCCTCCTCGTCAAGATCGTCGAAGGTGGCAGTCAACTCACCGCCCCAGGCACGTTTCAGGCTGTCGTCGGGCGCGAATGTGCGTCCGATCAGCTCGCGGTCGGTCGCGAACGCCACCTGGCCGCCACGCTTCCACAGCTTGGTCGAGATGATGCGCTCCGAGAGAGGAGGGCTCGCGAGCAGCGTCTCCAGCCGCGCGATGCTCGCCTCGGACAGTTCGTCATCGCGGACGAGTTCCTGCGACAGCGGCGCGATGAAGCTCTCCATGTAGACCGCCGTCGAGATGGCGGAGTTGCGTGTCACCGCGCCTGCGATCTCGCGGCTGACGAATGTCCCCACGATGACCATCGCGATGAGCATCACGACGCTGCCGGCGAGCGCGAAGCGCCGCTCCAGCGACATCGCCCTGAGGCAGGACGGCGCCGTTGCGATGGCGGTGCCGTCGTCGATCGTGTGCACGTTACGGCTCCCAGGTCGCTCCTCCCGAATGTGCCGTGCCGAAGCGCTTCACGATAGGTCTATCCGACCCCGGTCTGACGCCGAGCCCGACCTTGGTCTGGCACCACGACCCGACCCTCGCCCGCCGGGCTGCCGCAGCGGTCCTGCGACGCTTTCGGCCCGCGCGGCGGCCCGTCAGAACCGACGCAGCGGCGACCAGCGTCGCGACCACCTTCGGAGAGTTCAACAATGACGAATGTGCAAAGGTTTCTTCTCGCCGCCGCTCTCGTGCCCGCCGGTCTCGGGCTCGGGCTCGCGGGTGCCGACGTTGTGGCAGCCGCGCCCTACGGGGTCGCGGGTCTTGCCGCGAGCACCGACTCCGGCATCGTCCTCGCCCGCCGCGGCCGCGGTGCAGACGACGGCTTGAAGCACCATGCCAAAGACGACCGGGGTCGTCGCCGCGGCTCAGACGACCGCGCCGGCGACGACAACGGCGGAGATCGGGGCGGACGCGGCCGGGGAAGGGACGACGGTCCGGGCCACGACGTCGGCGACGACCATGGTGGGGATCGAGGCGGCCGGGGGCGCGGCAGCGACGACGGTCGGGGCCACGACGTCGGCGACGACCATGGTGGGGATCGAGGCGGCCGGGGGCGCGGCAGCGACGACGGTCGGGACCACGACGCCGGCGACGACCACGGCGGCGATCGAGGCGGCCGGGGTCGCGGTAGCGACGACTGATCCGTCGACCTGCACTCGGGTGGGCCTGCGGGCCCACCTCATGCACCGGTAGGATCGCTGTAGCCGACCGGGATACTGCCCGCCTTCCGCCCGGGCGAGCTGCTCAGGCGCTCGGACACACGAGCGAGCCGCGTGAGCGTCGCCTCGATCTTCGCAGCGCGCGAACGCGCGGCGGCGTCGGCGGTCTCCGATTGGAGCCGTTAGGCCTGCGCAATCGCTCCGGCGAGCGGCGTTCTCAGCTCGTGTGCCGCATTGGCCGTGAAGCTCCGTTCCGCCTCGAATGCACCGCGTAGCCGGGCGAGGGGCGTGTTGAGGGTGGTCGCCACGGGACGGATCTCGGACGGAAGGCCGTTGTCCGGGACAGGCGACAGATCGCCTGCGTTGCGCGCCGCCATTCCGGCACGAAATCGGCGGAGAGGCCCTCAGACTGAACCGGACGGCGAGGACGATAGCAGCGAGCGCAACGGGGAGGACGATCAGGAGCGGCAGGCCGAGCCCTGGCCGTTGCGGCAAAACGCGGCGACGCCACAGTGAAGCCGCCCGTCGGCTGGGCCGACGAGGCGAAGGGGTGAGCTGGGGCGAGCATGGTGTTCCGGACCGGCATCGGGGCGATAACCTCCCAGATCGGCGGCGTGAACACGGGGCTCTTCTCGTCGGCCAGCAGCAGGGCCTGCTCGGCCGTCAGCTCGTAGGGTCCGCTTTCGCGATGGTAGGCCACTAGCCGCCGGCCGCCTGCGAATTGAGCCACTCGCGGACGCAGCGCTCCGCGCAGCCCGCTGGACCTCCTGGCTCGTGAGCGGCCCGGCTCCGGCCATCGCCTTGTAGAGGCCCAGCCTCTGGCCGATGTCGATCATCAGCCCGCCGTAGCCGGCCGCGAGCTCGCCCAACGCCTTCCCCACGAGCGCGTCGAGCTTGGCGCTATCGATTGCCTGTCTGTCCAGCATTTTCTGTTCCTGTCCTGGCGGTCACGCCTGCAACCCCACCACCGCGTTCGCGGGATGGCCGGACGAGTGCGACACTGGCCCGAATGGGTTCGGATCGTCGTCTTCCCGTCGGTGTTCGTTCGCGACGACGGCTGGGTTCCGCAGAGACCCGGCTCTTCGACGGCGTGGACGCCGCAATCCACTGGCCTTACGCGCGCCTCTTCTCCGCTCAGTATCCAGCCGTCCGCGCGCATCCCGAGCGCGCTCTGGTGGTCGCCGGCGCCCGCAAGGAACTTGTCAGCTCCGGTGCCTCCACAAGCTGGCACGATCTCGTCCTCTACCTGATCGGCCGGGATGTCGGGCCCGTCGCCGCCCAGGCGGTGTCGAAGGCCTTCGCCCTCCGGCGTCACGTTGACGGCCTCGCGCCGTTCATCGTGTTCGATCCGCCGCGCGCGCATGAAGACGCCCTCGTCGCGGCCGCTCAGGCGTGGCTCGACACGAACATGGCCGTCGTCCGGGCGCGAGTAGTCGCCCGGTCCGGGCTCTGCAGACGCGGCTTCTCCCGCCGGTTTCAGGCCGCGACCGGATGTGCCCCGCTCGACTACGTCCAGCGATTGCGCGTCGAGACAGCGAAGCGTCGCCTCGAGTGCACGAGCGAGCCGGTCGAGGACGTCGCCTGGCAGGTCGGCTACGAGGACCCCTCCGCCTTCCGACGTCTGTTCCAGCGGATCGCAGGGATCACCCCGGGTCAGGAGGTTCGATCACAGCGGGCGCTCGCGAACCGACTCCATGCTCTTGCCCAAGCGAACCACCTCGCGAACGAGCAGCGCGAGGTCCTCGGATTGCGTCCGATGGTTGGCGATCGCGACGCGCAACGTGTGCTCGCCGCAGATCGTGGTGTCCGAAAGCGCCGCGGTCCCGCTCTCCTGCAATCGCAGCATGATCTCCACGTTGAGCGCCTTGCGGGCCTCGGCGTCGCCGGAGCCGCGATGGCGGAAACACACGATGTTCAGGCCCGGCGGCGCCGTGAGCTCCAGAGACGGCTCGGCTGCGACCAGCTCGGCGAGGGTCGCCGCCTGGCGGATGTTACGGTCGATCAGACGGCCGAGCGTCTCGGCGCCGTATTCCTTCAGCGTCATCCAGAGTTTCAGGGCGCGGAAGGCCCGACTTGTCTGCAGGCCATAGTGGTAGAGCCATGGTCCTGAGGCGAGGCCCCGCGGCGCACGTTCCAGGTACTCGGCGACGTCGGCGAAGGCGTGAAGATGCGCCGCGGCGTCCCGTACGAGGAGACAACTCGCCTCAAACGGAGCATGGAGCCATTTATGCGGGTCGAGCGCGATCGAGTCGGCACGTTCGATGCCGCGCACGCGCCACGCGTTCTCCGGCGCCATCGCGACGAGCCCGCCGATGCAGCCGTCGACGTGCAGCCAGACTCCCGCATCGGCCGCGAGATCGGCGAGGGCGGCGATGTCATCGATCGCCCCGGTGTTGACGGTTCCGGCGCTCGCGACAATCACGGCGGGCTCGAAGCCTGCCGCGCGATCGTCCTCGATGGCGCGGCCGAGCGCGTCGATGTCGATGGCGAGACGGCAATCGGTGGCGACGGTGCGAATGGCGCGCCGCCCATGCCCGAGAGCCTCCACAGCACGGCGTATGCAGTTGTGGACCTGATCGGAGCAGTAGAAACGCAGCGGCCTCGGCAACACGTCGAGGCCGTGCTCGCGCACGTTCACCCCTGCCTTGGCGTCGCGCGCCACCGCGATCGCGAGCAGATTGGCCATCGAGCCGCCCGCGACGAGCGTACCGCTGGCAGCCGCGGGATACCCCACGATCTCCTTGAACCAGCCGACGACCTGCTGGTCCACGTAAGCGGCGGCATGCTCGCCACCGCCGAGATTGGAGCCCTGCACAGCGGCGAGGAACTCGGCCAGCGCACCGGTGAGCGTGCCCGCGCCCATGTACCAGGACCAGAAGCGCGGGTGGATGTTGCCCATCGGCCAGGGCATGATGAGTTCGCGGACCTGGTCGTAAACCTCGGCGAGCGGCATTCCGCATCGTGGCAGCGGTGCAGCAAATGCAGCGCGCACCTCCGCGGGGAGCGGACGCCAGACGGGGCGGTCACGAACCGTGCTGAGGTAGTCGACCGCATCATCCACCATCCGATGTGCGAGGATCCCTGCAAGGGTCCAGTCCGGCGGGTCGAGTGTCGGTTCCGGCCCGACCCCGGAGGATGCCTCGGCCTGATCGGCCAGCGTGGCGCTACTCAGCGGCATACTGGTAGCCTTGGGTGGAGCGGGACAGGGCCTCTTCCTCGGCGTCCATCTCGGCCTCGATGCCTTCGAACATCGGGGTCGAGAGGTAGCGTTCGCCGGTGTCCGGCAGCATGCAAAGGATCACCGACCCCTTGTCCGCGCGCTCTGCGATCATGCGTGACACGGCGAAGGTCGATCCGCCTGAGATCCCGGTGAAGATTCCTTCCTTTCGCGCCAGCTCCCGTGCCCACTTCACACCGTCGGCGCCGGCGACCGGAATGAGCTCGTCGTAGGCAGCGCTGTCGATCGCCTCCTGCAGCACCAGGGGGATGAAGTCCGGCGTCCAGCCCTGGATCGGGTGTGGTTCGAAAGCAGGGTGGCTTTCGGCCGGCATTCCTTCTGGGCCGCGCCGTTGAGCTCGGCCGCTGCCGATGAGCTGCGCGTTGGCGGGCTCGCACAGGACGATCCTGGTCTCCGGCCGCGCCCGGCGCAGAACGCGCGAAACACCCGTAACGGTGCCTCCGGTTCCGTAACCGGTGACGAAATAGTCGAGCCGGCTGCCGGCGAAGTCGGCGACGATCTCGCGCCCGGTGGTCGCCTCATGAATGTCCGCGTTCGCCTCGCTCTCGAATTGGCGGGCCAGGAACCAGCCGTTCGCCTCGGCAAGCTCCACGGCCTTGCGGAACATCCCGAACCCCTTTTGAGCGCGCGGGGTGAGCACGACCTTGGCGCCGAGCATCCGCATCAGCTTGCGCCGCTCAACAGAGAAGCTGTCCGCCATGGTCACGACGAGCGGGTAGCCCTTCTGTGCGCAGACCATCGCACGGAAGATGCCGGTGTTGCCGCTCGTCGCCTCGACCACGGTCTGCCCCGGCTTGAGCGCTCCACGCCGTTCGGCGTCCTCGATGATGTTGAGCGCCAGCCGATCCTTGACCGAAGCGGCCGGGTTGAACGACTCGGCCTTAACGTAGATCGTGACCCCTTCGACGCCGAGATTGTTGATTCGGATTGCCGGGGTATCCCCCACCGTCTCGAGAATGGACGTGAACAAGCGGCCGCGGCCTCCAGTGCTGCGGATGGTGCCCTCAATCATCTTCTGTCCCCCCAAATGCAGATGTCGTGCGCAAGGCGATCGTCGTTGGTGCGAGACGTTATACAGGCCGATCACCGGCGACGTCGGCGAACCAGGCTACCGCCGGCGACTGACGGACTGTGGCCCCAGGTTCATCAGACCCATCCGTCGACGCAGATTGCGGGCACGCCCTCGCTCGATGGCGACAGCAGGCGACGTGAGCCGGCCTTTCGCGAGACTCGGTACAGGCGTAGAGTTGCGCGCTCCGCGGCGGCTGCTCAGCGAGCCGGGCCACCCGGCGAAGTCGAAATCTGTATCGGCTATCCGGCGCCGGCCCGCTTGACGACAGCTTGGGCATTTCGTGGGGAATTGGCGAGTTTTTCGCTCGGGGGGAGCGTGGAGTTCCGGTTCGGCTGCTTCCAACTCGACACGGCCAATTACAGCCTTCGGCACGGCTCGGAGGATGTCGACGTCGAGCCAAAGGTGTTCGATCTGCTGGCGCTTTTCGCGCGCCATCCCGGTGAAGTGATTACGCGCGAGCAGATGCTCGCGGAGGTCTGGGGCGGGAGGCTGGTCTCGGATGCTGCACTCTCAACAGCAGTGAAGGCGGCGCGGCGCGCATTGGGCGACGACGGCGACCGTCAGGTCTACATCGAGACCGTTCGCGGACGCGGTTTCCGGTTCAGGCCAGACCAATCGGAAATGGCGCGACCGGCGTCTGGTCCACTGGGGGCAGGTCCGTCTGTCGCCGTTCTGCCTTTCGCAGCCATTGGCGACCTCGATCGATACCGTGGTCTGGAGGAGGCCATCCCGCACGACGTTCTGATCGCGCTTTCGCGGCTGAGATGGCTCACCGTGATCGCGCGGAACTCATCTTTTCAACTCCCATACGACGCTGACGTGGGTGACGCCGGCCGCACGCTCGGTGTGACCTACATCGTGAGCGGCACAGTCGAAGTGTTCGGGCCGTCGCTGTCGGTTGGAGTCTCGGTGTCCGACTGTCGCGATCGAAGTATCGTCTGGGCCGACAGGTTGAGCGGTCGCCTCGAGGACGTCTGGGAACTGCGTGAGCGTATCGTCGCTGCGGTTACAAGCTCGATCGAAACCGACGTCCCGCTCCACGAGGCTCGCGAGGCGATGCTGCGACCGCAAGCGGACCTCGATGCGTGGCAACTCTTTCACCTCGGCTTGCGGTCCGTCCATCAGTACACGGCTGATGGTAACGCAGCCGCGCGGGACTTCTTCACACGCGCGGTCGCCCGGGATCCGGGCTTTGCACGGGCGCACGCCGGCCTGTCGTTCACGTCGTTCCAGGACGCGTTCATGGGCTACGTCGCCGATCGTCAGACCGCGATCGCGGAGGCGCGCCAGCATGCCGAATCCGGGCTTGAGCTCGATCCGCTCGAGCCATTCGCCAACTTCACGCTCGGACGTAGCCTCTGGCTACAAAAGGATCTCGGCGGCGCAGTGTCCTGGATCGACCGCGCCATAGCGCTGAATCCGAACTACGCGCAGGGGATTTACACGCGCGCGTTGATCGAGACGCTGAGCGGCAGCGCGACCTCTGGCGGGGACGGCGCGGATATCGCGATGCGGCTCAGCCCGCTCGACCCGCTCCTGTATGCGATGCGCGCCGTCAAGGCGCTCTCCGCCATGGAGCGGGGTGACTACGCTGAGGCTGCCCGATGGGGCGACGCGGCGGCGAGGACGCCGCGCGCGCACGTCATCATTCTGCTGGTAGCAGCGGTCGCGCATCTCCTGAACGGCGACCGCGCCAGCGCCAATGCTCTGGCGGCCGGCGCGAGGGTGCAGCGCCCTGACGTTACCGCGGCATTGTTCTTTGAAAGCCTCCCGTTTGTTGACGGGGAGCTGCGACAGCGGATCGCGTATCAGCTGGCGCAGCTTGAGCTAGGAGCGCCAGCAGCCACGATGTAGCGATCGGCGGTCCTCGCGGCGCGCGTTCCGATACGGCGGCTTTGGACCGGGCGATCGAGATGGGTATCGCATAGGCGGACCTGTCGGATTGGATGGGGCAGATGCCGCTCTCAGACCAAGAAACCAGCCTCGATGACAATCTCGCCGTTGAGGACCACGTCATCGGCGTCGCGGACGATCTGGTCGAAGCCCGGTCCGCCGTCGAGGACGTCTTCCCCGTCGCCGCCGAAGAGTGTGTCCCTCCCTTCGCCCGTGAGAATGACGTCGTCTCCGGCGTCACCCGAGAAGCGGTCGTCGAAGGCGCTGCCGATGAGGACGTCGTCGCCGTCGCCTCCCCGCACCGTGAGCTCGATGCCGCCGAGTGCCGAGGCGTCCACCCGGTCGTCGCCGCCGAGGCCGTCGAACTGGAGGTTGTCGAGCGCATCCGCGTTCAGGATGCGGATGACCGCGGAGAGGCCGCTCACCACGACTGCATCCCCCTCGAAGCCGATCGTGACGTCGTCGGCGGCGTCGGTCCCGTCGATCACGATGAGGTCGGACGCGCCGTCCGCGCCGCCGAGGTCGATCACGATCTCCTCTAGAGTGGTGCCCGTGAGCTCGCCGACGTTCACCTCGTCCGTGCCGGCGAAGAGGCGGAGGTCGATGCGCTCCATCGTCTCGAGGTCCATCCGCACGGCACCGACGTCTCGCAGGAGCACGGCATTGAGGCCGTCGGCCGCGATGTCGATGCTCTCGCCCGTGTCCGAGCCGTCGAAGTCAAGCGTGTCAATCCCGGCGTCGCCGACGACGGCGTCGTTGCCCTCGCCCGGATCCCAGAAGAAGCGGTCGTCGCCCCCGCCGAGGATTGCGATCTCGTCGCCGTTGTCACCGATGACCTCGTCGTTGCCAGCGCCGGCCGCGATCCGGTCGTCGCCCTCGCCGCCGAGGAGGAGGTCGTCGCCGGCGCTGCCGAAGAGGAAGTCGCCGCCGTCGCCGCCGTCGAGGACGACCTTGACCTGACCGGCATCGACGTTGATCGCCGACATGTCGTCGACCCCGCCGCCGCCGGTGACGACGAGCGTGTCGCCCGACTCGACGCCGACGATGTCGATGTCGGCGCCGATGCCGCGGACGTTCACAAGCGTCCCGCCGCCGCTCTCGACGTCGATGACCTCGGAGGCCGCCCCGCCTTCGACCCTCACGGTGTCCGCCGCCCCGTCGCCCGACTGGCCGGCCGTCGAGAGGGAGATGTCAACGCTGGCGACGGCCGTCCCCGCGAGGTCGCCGACCGTCACGGTGTCCTCCCCGCCAGCGGCGAAGATCGAGACCGATTCCAGGTTCGTCAGGGTCATTGTAATGGCGCCGACGTCGCGGGTCAGGAGCGTGCCCGCCCCTGCGGCCGTGAGCGCGACCGCCTCCGCGGCGCCGGAGCTGATGAAGCTGAGGAAGTCCGTGCCTGCGCCGCCGTGCACGGTGTCGCTGCCGTCACCCTCGACCCAGAAGAAGCCGTCGAAGCCGGCGCCGAGACGCGCCTCGTCGTCGCCGCGCCCGCCGCTGACGAGATCGTCGCCGCCGCCACCGCGGAGGCGGTCCGCACCATCCCCGCCACTGATGGTGTCGTCGCCGCCGCGTCCGTCGAGCTCGAGTCGCGGCGCGCCCGTGAGGCCGGATGCGCCGATCGCGTCGTCCCCGCCGCCCGTCCTCACGGCCACCACGTCGGACGTGTCGGCGTTCGCGACGGTCGTGAAGACGGGGAGGCCCGAGATGAAGACATCGCCGCCCGAACCGAAGAGGTTGACCGCCACAGCCCCGCTACCGGCGAGCAGCGTCACGCGGTCAAATGCGCCGTCGCCGCCGCTGTCGCCGCGGGCGGCCGAGAGGTCGATCGACAGCTCCTCGAGGCCGCTGCCCGCGAGGTTTCCGACGCTCACCTCGTCATTGCCGTCGCCGGCGAGGATGTCGATCACCTCGATGCCCGACAGCGTCATCGTGACCGCACCGACGTCACGGTCGAGCGCAAGCCCGGCCGGGGTCCGGTCGAGCGTGAAGGCCTCGTCGGAGCCGTCGCCGTCGAACACGAGGCGGTCGCGGCCGGACTGGCCGAACACAGTGTCGCTGCCGTCGGCCGGTGCCCAGCCGAAGGTGTCGTCGCCGGCGCCGAGGATCGCGACGTCCGCGCCCCTGCCGCCCGCGACGATGTCGTTGCCGCTGCGCGAGATGATGGTGTCGTCGCCGTCGCCGGGGGCAGAATCGGGTCCGACCGGCTCGACGCCGGGGCTGACGAAGCCGGGGACGATCGTGTCGTCGCCATTCGTGCCGATGAACGTGGTGGCCATGGAAAGTCCTCGTGATGAAACGCACGACCCGCCTTGGGCCGCTCGGGAAAAGGGGGACGATGAGGCCGGTCCGCAGCTCCGGGCGTTGCGGCGCCGGTGGCGGGAGCCGGCCCTGCGCTCAGCCGGCGTAGCCGCCGGCGTCGAGGTAGGCCTGCTCCGCCGCTGTAGTCTCACGGCCGAGGATGGCGTTGCGGTGCGGAAAGCGGCCGAACCGGCGGATGATGTCGCGGTGGTGCTCGGCGTGCTTGCGGGTCTCGTCACCCAGCGCGGTGGCGAGCTCTACCGACCGGTCTTGATGCGCGAGATCTTCCGAATGGCCGAAGGGGAGAAGGAAAAAGATAGCCAGCTCCGGCTCCACCGCGAGATGATGGCCCGCACGGATTGCAGCCTCCGCCACGGCGCGCGCCGCCGCGTCGGTTGCATACATCCGCGGGGTGCCTCGAAAGGAGTTGCGCGGGTACTGGTCGAGGAGGATCGAGAGCGCGAGCGCGCCTTCCGCCGTGGCGTTCCAGGCCGACAGGTCGCCGCGCGCGGCGGCCTCGAACTCGGCTGCGAACCGGCTGCGAAACGCGTCGTCGAACGCCTCGTCCTTGGCGAACCAGCGCTCGCGGCCGGCCTCGCGCCAGAATGCGACGACGCCCTCTGCACGCAGCTTCCGGCTCGCGTCGGTTGCGGGCGCGTCGATCGGGCGGTCGACATGGGAGAGGGCGGCGGTCGTCGGACCGCGCCGGACATGCTCGTTCATCAGTTCGTATCTCCTGCTGGCGCGTGAACGGGCCGGGCTCCTGCGCGACGGGCGCAGGCTCGTGCGGCTGTTCGCGCGGGACCTCGGAAGCGTCCCGCGCGGTGTTCGCGACGCCGACCTTCTTGCCCCTCGGCGGGGATACGAGCGTGGTAGAGACCGTGATAAGGGGACGCGGGAGACGTGGTTTTTTCAGACGCGCTCGTCGGACAGTTCCATGCCCGCGCCATTCCTTGTCGAAGTTCTGGGAGAACTCCGTGTCTCACGCGGCGACGGAGCGGAGACGCTGCCGTCCTCGCGGAAGACTCGCGCTCTTCTCGCCTACCTTGCCATCACCGGACGGCCGCACCGCCGTGAGCGGCTCTGCGAGATGTTCTGGGAGCTGCCCGACGATCCGCGCGGCTCGCTGCGCTGGTCGCTCAGCAAGATCCGCCGTCTTGTGGATGACGGCGACGCGACGCGCCTCCTCGCCGACCGCGAGCGCGTCTCGCTCACGCTTGCCGCATCCGAACTCGACCTCTGGACCTGCCGGACCTTCAGCGGCGTCGACGGCGAGCGGGAGGTGGAGTCGCTTCGCCAAGCCGCCGCCGCGCTCTCTCGGCCGCTCCTCGACGGGCTCGACCTGCCGAGGCTCCCCGTCTGGCAGGCCTGGCTGGAGGCGGAGCGCGAGGAGGTGCTACAGCTCCGCTGCGCCATCCTGAAGCACCTGGCGGTCCACCCCGAGGTTTCCGCCTCCGACTCGCTGCGCTTCGCCCGCGAGTGGCACCGCTGCGATCCGCTGTCCCCGGCCGCTGCGCGCGCGTTGATGGAGTCCTTGCGCCGGCTCGGACGCCCTGCGGAGGCGGACGAGGTTGCCCGTGCCTACGCGCTCGCGACGGCCCGGGCCGGCCTGACGAACCAACTTGAGAGCGCCCCCCCAATCCCGGCGCCGTCGCGGGGGGAGCCGCTGCCGGCCGAGCTCCTGCGGAGACAGACGATCGGCTTTTGCGAGGCCGCCGACGGCGTCCGGATCGCCTACGCCACGGTCGGCGAGGGCCCGCCCCTCGTGAAGGCCGCGAACTGGCTGAACCACCTCGAGCTCGACTGGGAGAGCCCGATTTGGGGCAAGACGTTTCGCAGGCTGGCCGCGGAGAGGACCTTCATCCGATACGACGAGCGTGGCAACGGGCTGTCCGATTGGGACGTGGCGGAGATCAGCTTCGAGGCGTTCGTCCGCGACCTCGAAACGGTCGTCGACGCGCTCGGCCTCGACCGCTTCCCGCTCCTCGGCATGTCGCAGGGCTGCGCGGTGTCGATCGAGTACGCCGTCCGCCATCCGGAGCGCGTCACCGGGCTGATCCTGATCGGCGGCTATGCGGCGGGCTGGCGCATCGGGTCGAGCCCTGACGAGCGGGAGAGGCGCGAGGCTGTCATGACACTGACGCGGCTCGGCTGGGGCACGAACAACGCCGCTTACCGGCACATCTTTTCCCAGACGTTCATGCCGGATGGCACGCCGGACGAGCTCGCCTGGTTTGACGAGTTCCAGCGACAGACGACGTCGGCCGAGAACGCCGTCCGCTTCCAGGACGCCTTCGGCGACATCGACGTCCGCCATCGCCTGCCACTCGTGCGCGCGCCGACTTTGGTGCTGCACGCCCGACACGACCAGCGGATCACACTCGATCAGGGACGCGAGCTCGCAATCGGGATCGGCAACGCACGCTTCGTTCCCCTTCAGAGCCGCAGCCACATTATCCTAGGCCACGAGCCGGCTTGGGAAATCGCCATGGCAGAGATTGGGCGGTTCATCGACGAGCATCGGCTCTGATCGACACCACTGATCGGACCCGCCGCCGCCCAAAGGTGAACAATGCTCGACGAGGAGGTGTCCGAAGCCGCGTCAGTGCCTGACCACTGTAATCCGGAACCACTCAGCACGCGCCGGGCGGACCCCGGAGACGCTCGCGCTGCAATCCGCGCCTTCAGGCCATCCTTCGCCAGGCGGCGGGTCCGGTGCGGTGGATGGCATTGCCGGCTCGGTCGACCGCAACTGTTACGGGCATGTCCTCGACACGAAGGCGGTAGATCGCCTCCATCCCGAGGTTGTGGAAGGCGACTGGCTCCGCCTCGCGGATCGCCTTCGAGACGAGATAGGCAGCCCCGCCGACGGCGATGAGGTAAGCCGCGCGGTGGCGCCGGATCGCCTCGATGGCGGCAGGGCCACGCTCCGCCTTGCCGATCATCAGCTTGAGACCGCTTCCGGCGAGGACACGGTCGGTGAAGACGTCCATGCGCGTCGAGGTCGTCGGGCCGGCGGGGCCGATCACCTCGTCGCCCACCGCGTCCACCGGGCCGACGTAGTAGATCGCGCGGCCCCGGAGGTCGACAGGGAGCGGCCGTCCGGCGTCGAGGAGCTCCACCATGCGCTTGTGGGCGGCGTCCCGCCCCGTATAGAGGACGCCGCTCAGGAGGAGCGTCTCGCCCGGCCTCAGCGAGGCGACAACCTCGTCGTCCAGGCGGTCGAGGTCGATGCGGCGGGCGCCCGAATGCGCCTCGTCGAGGAGGATGTCCGGCCAGTCCGACAGGTCCGGCGGCACGAGCCGTGCCGGTCCGCTGCCGTCGAGCGTGAAGTGGACGTGCCGCGTCGCGGCGCAGTTCGGGATGAGGCCGACCGGCAGCGAGGCCGCGTGGGTCGGGAAGCTGCGAACCTTGACGTCGAGCACCGTGGTGAGGCCGCCGAGGCCCTGCGCGCCGATCCCGAGGGCGTTGACGCGGTCGTGGATCTCGAGCCGCAGCTCCTCCGTCCGGTCGCGCGGGCCTCGGCGGCGCAGCTCGGGCATGTCGATCGGGTCGTTGAGCGCCTGCTTGGCGAGCAGCATCGCCTTGTCCGAGGAGCCGCCGACGCCGATGCCGAGGATGCCCGGCGGGCACCAGCCGGCGCCGAGGGTCTCGACGGTTTCGACGACCCAATCGGCGACGGAGGCGGACGGGTTGAGGACGGTGAACTTCGCCTTGTTCTCGGACCCGCCGCCCTTCGCCGAGACGTGGACGGTGACGGTGTCGCCGCCGACGATCTCGGTCGTCAGCATCGCCGGCGTGTTGTCGCCGGAGTTCTTGCGGCTGTCGAACGGATCGACCACGACCGAGGCGCGGAGCGGGTTCGCCTGAAGCCGCCAGGCGCGGCGCACCGCCTCGTCCACCACCTCCTGAAGCGGCTTCGACAGGTCGAGCCGCGCGCCGTGACCGACCGACATGAAGATGTTGGCCGTCCCGGTGTCCTGACAGATCGGGCGGCGGCCGAGGGCGGCCATCCGCGAGTTCACGAGGATCTGCGCCATGGCGTGCTTCGCGCCCGGGCTCTCCTCGCGCGCCCATGCGGCCGACATCGCCCGGATGAAGTCGGGCGGATGATAGTACGAGACGTACTGCAGCGCGTCGGCGATGCTGTCGACGAGGTCGCCCTCGCGGATGACGCTCATGCCTCGCCTCCCACTTCGCGCACCACGTCCGTCACGCTGCCGTCGCGGTACTCCGACACGGCGACGACGCGGCCCTCGGCCCGCGGCGGCGTCGCACGGGTCGCGGCACCGGCGGCGAGGGCCGCGAGGTCCTCGATGCCCTTCACCGGCAGGCCGGCGTGGCGGAGCCGGTCGGCAAGCTCGGCCCGCGCCGGGTTCACCGCGATGCCGCCGTCGGTGACGACAACGTCCACCGTGGCGCCGGGTGTCGTCAACGTGCCGACGGCGGGGATGATCTTGGCGTAGCCCGCCGCCGTGAGGCGCGTCGTGACGATCGTGAGCCGCGCGCCGGCGGCGGTGTCGGCATGGCCGCCGGAGCCACCGATCACGATGCCGCCCGCCTTGGTGGTCACGTTGACGTTGAAGGCGAGGTCCACCTCGGTGGCGCCGAGCACGACGGCGTCGAGCCGGTCCACAACGGCGCCGCCGACGTGCGGGCCGGCGTAGGTCGCGGCCGACATCGCCTGGTGGCGCGGATCACTCTGGTAGGAGCGGACGGCGGCGAGGTCGAAGCACTGGACGTCCATCAGCGTGCGGAAGAGGCCCGCCTTCAGCATCTCGACGTGGAAGCCGGTGATCCCGCCGGAGCAGAAGCTCCCGGTCACGCCGCGCGCCGCCATCTCGCGGCCGACGGCGGCGGCTGTGGCGAGCGAGATGCCCCCCGCCCCGGTCTGGAACGAGAATCCCTCCGAGAGGAGCCCGCTCGCCGCGATCACCGCCGCGGCGTGCTCGCCGATCGCGAGGCTGACGGCGTCCTCGGCGGGGCGCGTGGTCCCGGAGGCGATGCCGGCCGGGTCGCCGATCCGGTCGACCGGCACCACGAAGTCCACCTGGCCCTGCGCAATGTCGATCGGCATGGCAGGGAAGGGGACGAGCGTGTCCGTGACAGCAACGACATGGCGCGCGACCGAGACGTCCGTCATCGGGTAGCCGAGGGTGCCGCAGGCGGTCTTGCCGGCGCGGCCGGACACGTTGCCGAGGTCGTCCGCCGCCGGCGCCGCGACGAACGCGACGTCCACCGCGAGTTCGCCTGCGTCGAGCGCCCGCGCCCGGCCGCCGTGGGTGCGCAGCACAACCGGCTCGGGCACGAGCCCGCGGCTCACCGCCTCGCCGACCGGCCCGGCGATGAAGCTCGCCGACAGCCGTCCGACGGTGCCGCGGCGGATGTGCTCCACGAGCGGGGCGTGGACGGCGAAGATCGACGTCGCCGCTACGTGAAGGTGCCGGAGGCCGCGCCGGGCGAGCGCGTCCATCACGAGGTTGAGGACGCCGTCGCCGTTCCGCAGGTGATGGTGGAAGGCGACGGTCGCGCCGTCTGTGATCCCGCAGGCGGTGATGGCGGCGTCGAGGTCGGGCAGGAGCTTCGTGCCGCGCACCACCTTGCCGGCATGGCGCGCGCTCCTCTCCGAGCCCATGGCGTATCCGTCGACTTGCGCTGGAAGGTGCAGCATCGCATCGCTCCTAGGGGGTCCGGGCCCGGGCGAGGATGCGGCGCGCGGCATCCTCGACGGGCTTGTCGATCATGCGGCCATCAAGCGCGACGGCTCCCCGGGCACCACGCTCCGCCGCCTCCACGATGCGGCGCGCCCAGGCGATCTCGTCAGCGCCGGGGGCGAAGGCCTCGGCGACGGGCGCCACCTGCGACGGGTGGATGAGGAGCTTGCCGCCGAAGCCGAGCGCCCGGGCAGCCTCAGCGTCGCGCCGCGTCGTGCCCTCGTCGAGTTCCGCCGTCACGCTGTCGACCGGCGCCGCCCGGCCGGCGACGCGGGACCGGAACACGAGCATCTGCCGCGCGAGGCCGAGTGCCTCGGGTGCGTTGGAGGAGCCGATGTCGAGCGCGAAGTCGAGATGGCCGAAGGCGAGGCGCGTGACGCCCGGCGCGGCGAGGAGCGCCTCGATCCGGTCGAGGCCAACCGCCGTCTCGATCTGCGGCAGAATCTCGATGGCGCGGCCCGCCGCGGCGGAGGCGGCAGCAAGGTCGTCGGCACGCTCGGCCTTCGGCACCATCAATGCGGCGGCGCGTGTCGCGGCGACGGTCCGGAGATCGTCGGCCCAGAAGGGCGAGCTCGCCGGGTTCACCCGGATCGCGACCCGCGTCCAGTCGATCTCGGCCGCCGCGACTGCCTGCCGTGCCGCGGGCTTACCCTCCGGCCGCACCGCGTCCTCGAGGTCGAGGATGATGCGGTCGGCGCCGGACGCCAGCGCCTTCGCGAAGCGGTCCGGCCGGTCGCCGGGAACGAAGAGGTAGGTGACGGGGACGGGCACGGGCGGCATCAGATCGTGCGGCCGCCGTCGACCTCGAGCACGACGCCGGTGATGAACTCGGCCTCGTCCGACGCGAGGTAGAGGCACGCGTTGGCGATGTCGCGGGCCTCCGAGAGGCGGCCGAGCGGCACGGTGGCGATGAACCGCGCCCGGTTCTCCGGCGTGTCCGGCAAGCCCATGAAGGACTCCAGCAGCCCCGTCGCTCCCATCACCGGCGCGACGCAGTTGACGCGGATCCGGTCCGGCGCGAGCTCGACCGCCATGGACCGGGACAGGAGGTTCACCGCGCCCTTCGTCGAGTTGTACCAGGTGAGGCCCGGCCGGGGGCGGATGCCGGCGGTGGAGCCGATGTTGATGATGACGCCGCCGCCCTGCGCGCGCATGACCGGCACCGCAGCGTGCGCCATGTGGAAGAGCGACTTCACGTTGATCGCGTAGACGCGGTCGAACTCCTCCTCGGTGACCTCCAGCATCGGCTTGTTGCGATGCGTCCAGCCGGCGTTGTTGACGACGATGTCGAGCCGGCCGCCGCCGAGCTCGCGCGCCGCGGCGACCGCTGCCGCGATGTCATCCGCGCGGGTGACGTCGCCCTTCACTGCGCATGCCGCGCCGCCGATCTCGCGGGCAACGGCCTCGGCCGCATCGCCGTTGAGGTCGAGGATCACGACCTTCGCACCCTCGCGGGCAAAGACGCGGGCGATCTCCGCACCGAAGCCGCCGCCGCCGCCGGTGACGAGCGCGGACTTGCCGTCGAGACGCATGACGCCCTCCTCAGGCCGGCAGGAGACCGATCTGCTGCTGCAGACCGATGTTGTCGATGGCGGGCCACTGCTCGGCGATCTTGCCGCCCTCCATGCGGAAGAGGTCGAGGACGGCGACATCGAACCGCCTGCCGCTCGCCGGATAGTCGCCGAACGGACCGGAATGGACGCCGCGGAACTGGAGCCGCACCAGCACCTTGTCGCCCTCGGCGACGGTGTCCTTGATGTCGAGCTCCACCTCGGAGAACGCGCCGAGGAGGACGTCACCGAGCTTGAGGACGCCCTCCGGTCCGACGACCTCGAACGGGAGCGTCGTGTCGCGGCGCACGTAGGTCGGCGCGACGTTCGCCTCGAGCCACGCGCGGTCCTGCGTGGCGAAGGCCCTGAAGTAGTCCTTCGCGCGCTGGCGGTTGGCCTCGATGGTCGCCGGGTCGGTCATGGCGTTTCTCCCGTGGGTCTCGTTTCTGGTCTCAGGCGGCGGGGCGGGCCGCGGCCGCGGCGGCGATGGGCAGCGTCTCGAACCCCGCGCGTGGGAAGTGGACGTGGACACGGCCGGCGCCGGCACTCTCGCGCGCGACGACAACCTCCTGTGCGTCCGCGGCGACGAGGACGCCCTCCACCGGCACCCGAGCGTTGTCGTCGGGGGTCACGGTGACGGGGGTGCCGCGCCGAAGGCCCGAGGGGTCCGCGTCGGCGGTGAAGGCGTCGCCGGGGGTCGCCGCCTTCGCGGCCGCGAGCGCCTCCTCCGGCGTGATCTCGGCCGCCGTGCCGTGACCAATCGCGGCGATCCGGTCCATCCACGCGACCACGGAGGGGGCGAGGGCGAGCTGGCGGTCGATCGTCTCCGCGCCGCAGTTGGCACGCAGGAGCCAGAGCGAGTGGTAGCACGTGAGGTCCGCCGCGCTCGGCCGATCACCGGTGAGGTAGGGACCGTTCGCGTCGAGGATCGAGGCGAGCCAGCCGGCGAACGCCGTCATCTGCTGGACGTAAGCTGGCAGCATTGGCGCCATCCCGGCCTTCGAGATGTCGTAGCCGAGGTAGTGATCCTTGCGGTCTTTCAGGAACGCCTCGGGGAGGTGCTCGCCGATGTGGGCGACGAGGACGCCGATGGCGGGCTTCCACGTGGCGCGGTCCCACCAGAGCGAGAGCGCCTTGGCGATGCCCTCGCCGGCCGGGTAGAGCGTTGGCTCGGGGCGGAGGCGCTCGAGCGCCCGGAAGATCATCTCGGTGTCGCAGTAGACGTCGGCGCCGACCTGCAGGACGGGGACGCGGCGGTAGCCCCCCGTCAGCGCGTCGAGGTGCGGGCGCGGCGGCACCGGCTCGACCTTCGCCGAACGCCAGGCGAGCCCCTTGTAGCCGAGGGCGAGGCGGATCTTCTCGGAGAACGGCGACAGGTCGTAGTGGTGCAGGATGATGTCGGTCACGTCGCCTCGTCCTCCGCTAACCGCGGGTGCCGACGACGGCACCCTCTCGGCATCGGATAGCAGCCCGGGCGAGGCGGGCGGTAAGACGGAATAGATCGCGTCGCCATAGGAAATCGCTTTATCGGCGCGCCGGGACGAGGCGGACGGAGCGGCCGGCATGGCGCGGCGCGCGGGTCCTTCCACCGGCGCCAGAAGAAGTTAGTATGAGCGGGCGGAAGGGGCGTATGGACGTTCGCCAGCTCAGGTACTTCGTCGCCATCGCCGAGGAAGGGTCGCTCTCGGCCGCGGCCCAGCGCGTGAACGTTGCGCAGCCGTCGCTCTCGCAGCACGTGATCTCGCTGGAGCGCGAGCTCGACGTGAAGCTCCTCGAGCGCTCCCCGCGCGGCGTGTCGCTGACCGAGTCGGGCGAGGTTCTCGTCAGCCACGCGCGCGAGATCATCGCGGCGATGGAGAAGGCGCGGGACGCCGTCCGCCAGTCGGGCTGCGAGCCGCAGGGGGAGGTCACCTTCGGCCTGCCGAGCTCCATCGCGATGGTCCTCTCCGTCCCCCTCGCCGAGACGGTGCGGCTCGAGCTGCCGAAGGTGCGGCTGCGCGCCATCGACGCGATGAGCGGCTTCATCAAGACCTGGCTCGAGGACCAGTCGATCGACCTCGGGATGCTCTACGACCTCGGCTCGGTCCGGCACCTCAGCCACCGCCAGCTGATGACGGAGGAGCTGCATTTCTTCTCGGCGCCGGACGCCTGGCCGTTCGAGAGCCGGGCCGGGTCGGCGGTGCCGCTCGCCGACGTTGCGCGCTCGGAGCTGGTGCTGCCATCGCCGCACCACGGGCTGCGCAGCATGATCGAGCGGTCGATCAAGTCGCACGGCATCAAGCTCAACGTCGCAACGGAGATGGACGGGCTCGCCCTCATCAAGACGATGGTGGCGCGCGGCAGCGGCTACACGATCCTCGCGCCGGCGGCTGCGATCGACTTCGTGGAGCGGGGTGAACTCATCATGGCGCCCATTGTTGAGCCGCGGCTCGTGCGGCCGGTCTACCTCGTTCGCAATCCGGCGAAGCCCGTCACGCGGGCGAGCCGCGAGCTCGAGCGGATCACGCTGGAGGTGATCCGCGACCTCGTCGCCCGCGGGATCTGGCAGGCGCTCGACCAGCCGGACGCTGTGCTCGACTGACGATCAGTTGCCGTGGCCGGCGTGGCCGGCGGCGTCCTCCGCGGGGGCGAACTCGTGGTCGATGACGATGACGTCCCGTCGCGGCGCCGTGAAGTCGAGCCGCAGCGTCCAGCGGCCGTGCATGTCGAGCCTCAGCGGGACGCGGTAGGCGCCCGGCGCGTCGCCTGCCTCGGCGGCGACGGGGGCGATGTTGTGGGCCATCGGCATCGACGGCATGTCGGGCTTCACGGTGAACGCCGCGCCGCCCAAGGGCGCGCCGCCCTCGGCGACCTCGATCACGCACTCGTAGACGAGCGGATCGTCCGTGGCGGCGCAGTCCGCCTCCGCCGCGAGCCGCTCGGCGAGGGCGGGAACGGTGAGCGTCAGCAGCAAGGCGGCGGCGAGGACCGGCTTCAGCATGGAAGGTCTCCCTGGCGGGGGCTGTCGATGAGAAGGTCTTCGAGAAGGCGCCCGGCAGGCGCCGCCGCGGTGGTGCCCGCGCCGGCCACCCGGCCGTTCCTGAGGATGAGATAGCGGTCCGCATGGCCGAGCGCGCGGTGGATGTTCTCGTCGACGAGGAGGACGGCGAGCCGGCCGCTCCTGAGGGCGTCGATCGTCTCGTAGACGCGGGTGGCGGCCGCCGGAGAGAGGCCGAGCGTCGGCTCGTCGAGGACGAGAAGGCGG
>JAESGF010000268.1_pt1 | contig 22614 bp, 25 predicted proteins | sample 9269621 | NCBI WGS metagenome assembly JAESGF01 (sample SAMN14515066, study PRJNA621663) | algae metagenome | isolation source: Tolypothrix carrinoi HA7290-LM1 and co-occurring heterotrophs from dry rock... | place: USA: Makauwahi cave, Kauai, Hawaii | collected 2011-01-06
TTGAAGACTTGCTTGATACTTTGCCGGAACCACTAAAAGAAAATATCACGGCGCTTGGTTAACCCTGCATCGTAGCTTTCATCCCCTGGCTAAAGCCAAGGGGTTTTCAGCATACCTCTTATAAATCTTGTTTATAGATACTATACACGCCATGATTTGATTACTAGCTTGGGCGTTGCTACAGTGTTAATTACTAATTAACTGTCAGGTATGCTGCTATGAATAATAACATAAGGTGTCTGAAATCAGAAGACGCGGTAACAACTATTGGGCAACAAGTAAAGTTTGCTACCTTTACTCAGAATTCATACTTATTTGCATTCCTTAAAAAATATTGGTTAAATTTAGTCAGATGGCTATTAGATAATAATAAAGAAATACAAGTTTGGCAAAAAAGCGATCGCCACGGGAATATCTACTGGAAAGCTTACGATCCGATAACCGGAAAATCTTTCTCTTCTGGTTCAGAAGCTGATATATCTATATGGATTGAACAACGTTACAGGAAATAAAGATATGACATTAAGTCTTGTAATTGGCAATAAAAATTATTCATCTTGGTCATTGCGTCCCTGGTTAGCGATGAAACAATTCGGTTTACAATTCAAAGAAATTTACATTCCTCTCTATAATCAAGAATCTTCCTCAAAAATTCGGCAATATTCTCCCTCTGGAAAAGTACCTGTGCTGCTGCACGATACTCAAACTGTGTGGGATTCTCTCGCTATTTGCGAATATCTAGCTGAAGAATTCCCTCATATGCATTGGTGGTCTAAAGATAAAGCTGCAAAAGCTTTCGCTCGTTCTATCAGCGCGGAAATACACTCAGGCTTTCAAAATTTGCGTCAGAATATGCCTATGAATTGCCGTGCCAGACACCCTGGAAAAGGTATGGCATTGGGTGTACAAAAAGATATTGACCGTATTACTGATATTTGGCAAGAATGTCGTCAAAAGTTTGGAGTTGATGGCAATATGTTGTTTGGCGATTTTACCATCGCTGATGCTATGTTTGCCCCGGTAGCTTTGCGGTTTGTAACTTCTGATGTGCAATTAGATGCTGTCTCACAGAATTATGTTGAGGCAATTTTGTCACTACCAGCAATACAGGAATGGATAAAAGCAGCCGAAACTGAATCAGAAATCATCAGCAATTACGAGTTTTGAGAAAATCAGGGTTTATTTTTACGATAAAATCAAACGTAATTGGGTACTGATGAGAATTATGTGCGATTGCACTTACTACGAAACAATGGCAGAGTATAACTTTTGGATGAATCAAAAGCTTTATGCCATCTGTGCAGAAATCCCTGACGAAAAAAGAAAAGAAGATTTAGGTGCGTTTTTTAAGTCGATACACGGAACTTTAAATCATCTGCTTTTTGGCGATCGCGCCTGGATGGGACGTTTCATCGAGAAACCTTTTACCGCTAAAATCGGACAGGAATTATATGCAGATTTTAATGAACTTCGCCAACAACGAGAACTTACCGATCAACAAATTATAGAATGGTCAAAAAGCCTTTCACATGAGTGGTTAAACCAACCATTCAAATACACCAGCGGTGTAGACGGAAAAACGCGAATTTTACCCGCTTGGGTTTTGGTGACGCATATGTTTAATCATCAAACTCACCACCGAGGGCAATTAACTACTCTCCTTAGCCAGTTAGGATACGATGCGGGGGTTACTGATTTACCGTTTTTGCCTTGTTTGAATGCGGTTGTTAAAGTATAGGAACCCACAGGCAAGGTTGCTCATTGATGCAAGCCCACCGATTACTCGGTTAGGCAGGGTGGAGAGTATCAAGGAAATTGAAGGAAGGCGTTCGCCTCCGGCGTTGGCTTTGCCATCGCCTTCTGATTAAAACCTGGTACTACAAGCAATTGACAAGAGTCAGATTTGAAGACAGCAAAGTAGATGCGTTTGCCCTGCTTTAGCCTAAGCATCTAGGAGCGCTAGGCGTGTTTTGTTGTTTACGTTCCTTAATTTGGACTAAGGTCATTGACTCAATGCAACTAAAGGCATTCTTCGTCGGCTGGTCTTATGCTGATTTTGTTAAGGCACGTAGTAGTCTTTGTTTCGGGCGGTGTCGTGGTTCGGTCGTGAGGAAGCTAACAAGCTCGTACAGTTCCAAAACCCTAACCCCCTTGGCACTAATCTCGCCATAGTTTTCAATTACCCTTTGAACCCATAGATTAAAGTCATCCGGCGACCAGCCATCAAAATGGTTGGCAATGCATCCAATCAGGATATCGTACCCTGCCTTTAGTGGAAATCCAGCAGCGGTTGCAGCAGCTTCGCAATCTTTGCGACAACTGGCGAGCGCTCGTTCAAAATCTAGAGTACTGACTTCCAGAGCGTTAATGGACATCGTGCCATTCAAAGTTTCAACAATCATTGTTATACGTTCCGTCTTAAAGTGTACTTAAGGGCGATGCGGGTATTAATACGTAAGACTATTAAAAAGCGATCGCTCTTTTAATGGGTATATTTTTCTATTTACCAGATAAGTGTCCCTTTCACCCTTTTCCACAACAAAATTCAACTTAGGCAAAAAAGATATGTCCCTAGCGCATGAAAAACCCCAGCAACGAGTGCCTCGTCGTCTGGAAGTGTCGATATCTCGTTGTGCATCCCAAAATTAACTCATGAAATTAATCGTAGACGCGCTTTCTCTTATACGTATTAAACGCCTAAGCTCGCCGTAATTCATAATTAATAATTAATAATTCATAATTTAAATCAGTGTCAATATAATTCATAATTAATAATTATTAAATCATAATTATTACCCCACGCCTGAATGCGTGGGCTTGATTTCGGAAGAAAATTGATTTGCTCTCTACCCTAAATTATGAATTATGAATTACTCCATTATTGCTACAAGATTACCTATCTTCTTTCTCTTCTTCCTTTGTGTACTTCGTGTCTTTGCGGTTCGTTAAATAGGTATTTTTCGAGCGGGAAGGGAGTATGAATTATGATTTAATAATTATGTTTGTCATATTCAACTTTGCCGTAATCTAACTTAATTACTCTATCTGCTAAATGAAAATAGTGGTCATCGTGGCTGATAACTAATACTGTTTTACCTTGTTGCTTGAGATTTAGTAGTATTTCTTTATAAAATATATCCCGGAAAACAGGGTCTTGATCTGATGCCCATTCATCAAATAAATAAATCGAACGATTTTCTAAATATGCAGTTAATAAAGCCAGACGTTTTCGCTGTCCTTGGGATAGTGCTGTAGTCGATAATTTGCCGTTTTCAATCTTCACTTTGCGAGCCAATTGCAACTGTTGCAAATATTCTTGTGCCTGTTTATCAAAGTCAATATTACTAATACCTAAAATGCGGTCAAATAAATAGAAATCTGAAAAAACTACAGAAAAATGCTGCCGATACCACTCGCGATTTTCATCGGTAATTACTTTACCATCTAGCCGAATTTGCCCTGATTCGGGGATGTACAATCCTGTAATCAGTTTCGCCAAAGTGGACTTACCGCTACCATTACCGCCTACAATGAACACTAATTGACCGGGATGAAAAGTCAAATCCAGTGGACCTAAAATGAAATTGCTGTCTTCTACTTCACCTGGGTAAGCATGGGTGACTTGTTGTAATTCTAGTGTAGAAAATATCCCCGTGTCTTTGTGTCCCCCTGTCCCCGTGTCTTCTTTTTGCGCGGCTAATGTTAACCCGATTCTTTCTATTTTTTGCAGTGCTACACTTGCTCTAGACAGTTGCTGAAGTTTGTCTAATATGCTTTGCATTGGTAGCATCAGGTAAGTGAAGGTAAGTATATATCCTGATAATACAGATGGCTCAATTGCTATTAATTGCGGTAAACCAAATAGCAATAAACCCACAAGAGTGAAAAATAGCAGATTTGACCAGTTGCTACCAATTGAAAATGTTATCAGCGCTGTAGCATTATGATCGCGGGATGTCGCAGCGCTTTTTTGCAATTCTTGTGAGAAAAAGTCTTGACGGCGGGCGGCGTGTAGTTTGAGTTCTTTGATACCATCAATGATGGTGCTAAAATGTTTGAATAAGCGGTCTTGGTCGTCTCTTGCTAAAGTGAGAAAATGTTGCGCTCTATTAATTAACAGTTGAATAGTACCCAACGCTACCATGATAAAGCCGATTGTAAAGGCAAACACGCCGATGGAAAGCGAACCGAGGTACAGCAAGCAACCGGCAATAATTGCAATGTCAACGCAAATAAAGGGAATTGCGTAAACTGTGGTGGATAGTGTAGCAACATCTTCGGTGAGGGTTGTCATTAATTGATTTGCACCGAGTTGTTCTAAATGTCGCAGGGGAGAAGATAAAATCCCTTGACTCAAGCGCAACCGCAAGCGATAAACAGCGTCTTGGGAAAGATTGATTAACAAAACTTGGCAGATGATGCTGTTGATGAGAACTACGAAGGCTAGTGCTGCGAAGTACCACACTATGTTAGATGTAAAATTGCCACTGACAGCACTGTTAATTAGTGCAATCAGTCGGGCGGTGGTTCCACCGCTGACTAAACCAGTTAAAATAGCGATCGCTACCTGTAACTTTGAAGCTCGCAACAAAAGCCAGATTAAATTCATCCACGATACCGCAATGGTGTTAGTTCGGTTTTAACCCAATCATCAGTGCAAGTTCCAGCCACTTCCAGTAACAATCTACGTTACTTAAGCCGATTTCTCGCAACCAAGTTAGTTGGGTTTCCACGTCTAAAAGTTTATTTGATGGATCGTCTTGTTCCAAAGTTATACCAATCGCTTTTAAAAAATATTCGTGCAATGCTGGTGTTGACGAAGAAACATGTTCTAAGTTGCAGAAAATACCACCCGGTTCCAATATTTGAAATATTTCTGTGTAGAGAGAATGTTTGCGATCGTCGCTGAGGTGGTGGATGGCAAAGCTGGAAACTACTGCATCAAATTTACCCAACTCTGGCAATGGTTCATCTAAATTGTGAGCGATCGCTTTGGTCGTTGCATCGTTTGCAAAGCGGTTTTTTACAGCTTCCAGCATCGTCGGTGAAAAGTCAATTGCCACACCTTCAACTTGCGGACGGTCAATTTTCAGGAGTGCTAATAAGCGACCATCTCCAGTTCCCAAGTCAAGAATGCGCTTGACTGTTTTCGGAACTTGTTCTAACAGCACTTTTTCCCCTTCAGTGCGATGAGGAATTTGATCTGCTTGTGCTAAATAGCGTAAAGCGTGGTCAGCAGAAGTCCAGAGGTTGATTTGAGTCATTTGTTAAAGAATATTTGTTTTCTCTAATTTTAAGAATTAGCAATAGGTGCGTTGAATCACGCACCTACGTTTTTCAAGCATGAAGGTTAGCTTGTTCTTGCAACCACGGATCTACAGGTTGTCCATCTTTGCGACGCAGCTCAATTTCAACTACCATCACTTCTTTGGAACCTGGGGGAGCCGGTTTTTTATGGAAAATAATGTCGTAGTCTGCTGGATTGTGCTGACGCTCTTTCAACCAATCTTGCACTTTAGTGGTGGCAAAAAATGATTGCCCTTGCTCAAACATGCTAGTAATCTGCATCTGTAGAGAGAAAGGATTTAATCTACCCATTGTCTACTCCTTTAGAAATGTTTTCAATACAAGCCCAAATGCTATGCTATAATACTTCTTGTACGGCAGGGAGTGCCGGAACTCACGCTTGAGGAGCTAGTTGCAAGACTAGGATAACACTGAAAACATCATGTGTGCCCAAGAAACCTAAACCCTTGTGGTTGAGGTACTTCACAATTTTTATGATCCAAGAGGGCAGGCATTTTGTCTGCCCTTAAAAATTTCTAGATATTTTGAATCAGTTCTTCTACTGTGGGGGTTCGGTAAACCTCATAGTTAGAGTCGATTAGTAACAGTCAAAGTTAATCTATCTGAAGGAAAATCCGGAAAACTTGCGCTTGTACGGTAAACAGCAATACTAAACTTATTAAATGCTCGTTACAATCAAAGCTAGAAAGCAAGTTGAGGAGCGACCAGGATGCAAGTTTCATACGACTCAGATAAACGTAAATTGCTATCATCTCTGTGTCATGGAGCGATTTTCTTTAGTACAGGATTATTATCGATTGGGGTTCCGATTGTCATTAACTCACTTTCCGATGACCCAGTTGTTAAAAGCAACGCTAAAGAATCGATTAATTTTCACTTCAATGTTTGGTTCTGGGCAACTTTAATTGGAATCCCGATTGCGATTATATCTTTTATCACCTTTGGTATTGGCGGAATTTTGTTCTTCCCGGTTGTTGCACTTGGCTTTGCAATACACTGGGGATTGACAATTTGGGCATTATTCCACTGTCTAACTCAGCCTGATGAACCGTTCCGTTATCCGTTTATTTTTCGACTGTTTTAATCGCGCTGACAAACACACATTTGTGAAAATAGATAATCTTCAGATACCCGATTTCTCTAAGAAGTCGGGTATCTTGTTTTTTCCTGCTATAGTGCGTATGTAGTGCTTACTTTATTTCAGTTAGGCTAGATATTTATGTCTCAACCAACTCAAAAAAAATTAATTCAGAAAACTCCAGGAATTTGCGGAGGTAACGCACGCATCCGCGATACTCGTATTGCTGTTTGGACTTTAGTTTCTTTTCAAAAGCAAAAAGCTTCAGATGAGGAATTATTGAGAAATTATCCAGCATTAACAAAAGAAGATTTGAGCGCTGCTTGGTCTTATTATAAAGAAAATCCACAATAAATCAACCAAGTTATAGCTGACGACGCATAACATCACTAGGTTTTATACAATCAAGAGAAACTAGCAAATTTGCTATTCCTTCTTGGATATTAGCCAATCTTTCTACTGCGCTCTGAAGCTGTATCATTCCTTCTCGGAGTTCTTGTCTTTCAAGTCTTGCTTCAGCCATTGTATCTAACATTCCTTGAGCGGTTCTGGCATTGCTTTCTATGAGTTGCTTGAGTTCTTCATCCGTCATTGTGCAAGTTTTTATTATTGATTATCAAAAAAGGCAGAGGGCAGGAGGCAGCTATGCTGAAGGAATACTGCCTCCTGCCCTAGAAGTGTGACCGAAGGGAACAAGGGTTTAAGACCCCCACTGAACTCTTGTTCAGTGGCTCCAAGTCAGGAGGGGGCGGCGGTTCGCCGGACAGAAGGTTCTGTCCGGCGACACGCCTTTTTTCATCCCCTTCTGACTTGTTCCTTCTGCCCTCTGCCCTCAGCATAGCTGCCTTCTTCAAATAATTTTTCGCTTCTTTGTGGCTTTGTTAGGTAAAGTGCGATCGCGTTGACTGGAAAAACTTCGCAATTTGCTAATATTATAAAATATACCTCGACCAAGAGACATAACTATGAGGCATCTTTCTATACTCAAAATATATGCACGTTATTTCTCGTTCCAGACTTGTCGAATTCTGGGAAAAATATCCTAACGCACAAAACAGCTTGCGTTCATGGTATAAACTAACAACTTTAGCTGAATGGCAAAACTTTGTTGATTTACGCCAAGTTTTTCCCTCAGCCGTTCAAGTTAGTAATCTTACAGTTTTTAACATTGGCGGTAACAACTATCGACTCATTACGTTGGTAGATTACAATTATCAAAAAGTTTTTATCCGCCATGTTCTCACCCACGCAGAATATGACAAAGAGGACTGGAAAAATGACCCTTGGTACACCTAACACTTACATTGAATTACTGACAAATTTCCCTCCTCGTCCCATTACCGCTGAATCAGAGTTGCTGGCTACGCAAAAAGTAATCGATTCACTGATTGATAAAGGTAAATTAACACCCGACGAACAAGACTATCTAAATGTTTTAGGTACTCTAGTATATGAATACGAAGAAAGACATAAACTCATACCTGATATTCACGGTGTTGAGTTACTCAAAGCATTAATAGATGAATTTAGTTTATGCCAAAAAGATTTAGTTTCTATCTTTCAAACTGAGTCTATCGTATCTGAAGTATTGAGCGGTCAACAAAATTTAACAGTTTACCACATTCAGCAGCTTGCAAAGTTTTTTCACATTTCACCTGCTACTTTTTTTGAGTCGAAATGAAAAACTTTGTAAGTGCGTAGACGCAACGCGACTTGTCGTAGACATCGCTCTTTGCCGCTTTGTTGGGTAAAGTGCGATCGCTTTATAGAATTCTCCCCTTAAATAACACCGACCGAGTATTTGAGGATTTCTGGATCTACTGTTGCAATAGTTAAATTATGTTGTAAAGCTTGACAAATGAGCATCCTATCAAAAGGATCTTTGTGCAATGATTGTAAATTGGCAAGTTGAGCAACACTACGTTCATCTAAGTCAAGATTAGTAATTTGATGGCGATCGCGTTGTTTGGGAAGATAAATTTCCGCAGACTCTGGTAATGGTAGCTTGCCCAACTGATACTTAACAATTGATTCCCAGATTGAAACAACACTCAGATAAACTTCATTGTTGCCGATGCGAATAGCATCTAGAATATCTGTTGATAGCCGATTATCTCCACTGATAAACCATAAGAAAATATGCGTATCCAGGAGAATCTTCATTTACCCTCAAATGCATTGAGAATCCCTTCGGGTAAGGAAGAATCAAAATCATCAGGAACCGTAAATTCTCCGGCACATAAACCAAATGGACGCATCTTTTTTTCGGTACTTGTAATTGGTTTTAGTTCGGCAATAGGTTTGTCAGCTTGGACAATAACAAAAGTTTCACCGGCTTCAACTTGATTGAGGTATTGCAGTGGTTCTTGTCGGAATTCCTCAACTGTGACTCTTTGCATGATTAGTACTTAAGCTTTGTTAGAGATAATCTTTTACCTGACTTAATTGTAGTGCGTAGACGCAACGCGACTCGTCGTAAACATTGCTTTTCATGGATGTTGGGTTATACTATCGCTTCACCTAACAATTTATAAGTTATTATTGGGTTTACCTCGTTCTACTCAACCTACTAACTTTCTTCTGAAATACATTGACCGTGGTTAGCATAGACACTATAGCCATCAGCAAATTCAAGGGCTGGTTTCCCATCAGCATGAAGTCTATTTTCCTCATCAAAAAATAATTTCCAGGGGCGATCGCAGGCAATACAAACCTTCTCATATCGAAATAAAAGACCACAATATTGAATTAGTTGTTGAAAAACATGCCATTTATTTCTGTCGTGATGAAGCTCAAGAACTAAAATACAGAAATCAAACATGCACCCCCAAATTGCCCACCCCGCTGCTCTTGTGAGATTCCCTGTAAAGTATGAAATATCACTAAATTCCAACTCAGGATTATGCTTTTCAAAGTCAGTGAGCAACTGCTGCTCAATACATCTCTCAATCCCGTATGGAAAGTAGGAAATTTGGTGATATTCCTGAGTTGAATAGTATGGAAATACGGGAAATTGTATTTGATTTCGCAACCTGATAAAAAGATGCTCATCAAGCTGTTGCTTTAACCCGCATTGGATATGAACCACTACTATTTTAAGAAATTTAATATTTATATTGCGACCTAGGTAATGCCGACAATTCTCAATACGAGTAACGTCTTGAATCGCCACAAAAGGATTACTATAGAACAAAATTTCAGGTTCTGGATAATTACTGATAAAATAGGCAGCCTTAATTACTTCAGTAACTTTCTCACGATTAATTGGTTCTTTTGAGATAGCAATTGAGTGCCATTTTTCTCGATATATAGGGATCATTGCCTCTTGATCCGGGGCTAAATTTGTAAATATCTTGTGTCTTGACATGTTTCAAAAAAATTAAAACAAGCGACTACTGATGAGGATAATGCAGCAACTAAGATTAACGAATACTCTGAATTAAGTGAATATTATTTATTAACCACTCATTGACCAACACTTGAATGTCAATACCTTTATCTTCTGCTAGCTTATTCAAAAAATCATTTACATCTGGTTCTAAATAAATAGGAAAATTAAAAGTTGCATCAGGGTTATAAAATTTTCCCCGTTGTGCAGAAGAAAAATCATATTCTGGTTTCATAGAAACTGTTCTTAATATTGTTTAGTTTTTATTCCACTTCAAAAAGAATGCGAGGAAGTCCTGAGGAGCGAATAATCGACCGTAAAGTACCAGTTTTTAGCTCATCGTAATCAGGTACGGGAACAGTTACAGTTGAGTCTTCGGTTTGCAATTGCATTCCGCATGTGGCTACCCCGCTGACGTACCTGTACAAAGCTATTTTGTTCTAGAATTTTGCAAACTTCTCGACCAGAAAGAACACGCAATTTACCCAACACTCACCTCAAGACGTGTAACAAAGACTTCTGTATGCAATCTTTCCTCAATTTCCGAAGGAGATGCAGTTTCAAAAAATAATTCCAGCGCTTCAATCAGATTATGCCGTGCTTCTTCAATAGTTGTACCTTGGCTGGCTATATCGAGTTCGGGACAGAGTGCTACATACCAATCGTCTTCGCGTTCAATGATTGCGGTGAACTGTTTTATTTGTTTCATGTTCTGCCTTATTTGTAATTTATAAGGCAGGCAAGATGCCTGCCCCACAAGAGAATACAATTAACTCAAACCAGACTTCAACTCACTCCGCGCAGTATCCAACGCTTCTGGTAACTTACTCGCATCACGTCCCCCAGCTTGGGCTAAATTCGGTCTTCCACCACCACCACCACCGCAAATCTTCGCAATACCGCCAATAAATTTACCAGCAAGAAGTCCTTTTTTATTGACTTCTGAACTAAAAGCTGCTATTAGGCTAACTTTCCCAGCTTCCGGAACCGAACCCAGTACCACCGCACCCTTACCCAGTTTTTGCAACAAGCGTTCAGCAGCAGTTTGCAACGAAGCGGCATCAACGTCTTCTATTTGGGCGACGATAATTTTATAATCGCCTACAGATTCAGCTGTTTGCAGCAAGCTGTCAGATTTAGCGATCGCCAATTGTCCTTTCAATATCTCCAGCTGCTTCTGAGTATTCTTCAACTCGTTTTGCAGTCCGGTAATTCTCTCTGGAACTTCTTCGGGTTTAACTTTAAAGCGATCGCTTAAATCCTTGACTACTTTATCGCGAACATTCAAATAATCCAGCACCGCTGAACCAGAAACCGCTTCTATTCGCCTTACTCCTGAAGCCACACCAGCCTCAGAAATAATCTTGAAAACGCCAATCTCCGCAGTATTACTTACATGGGTTCCCCCGCACAGTTCCATCGATACACCCGTAAAATCAATCACGCGCACTTCTTCGCCGTATTTTTCGCCGAACATGGCAACTGCACCCCTAGCTTTGGCTTCTGCAAGAGGTAATATTTCGACTTTCGCCGCATGTGCTTCGGCAATCCAACTATTAACCTGTTCTTCTACTTGCTGAACTTCTTCCGGTGTCAGAGGACGCGGACAGTTAAAGTCAAAGCGCAATCTGTCGAAGGAAACCAAGGAACCAGCTTGAGATATGCCTTCATCGACAAGCTTCTTCAAAGCAGCTTGCAGCAGATGTGTAGCAGTATGATTTGCTTGCAGACGACGCCGACAACCTGCGTCTATCTGTGCAGTTACAGAATCTCCTACTCGGATTGTACCGCGTTCGATGCGTCCGAAGTGAACAAAGAAATCAGATTCTTTTTTCACGTCTTCAATTCTGACGACGATATCATCACCGGAGATATAACCGCGATCGCCTATTTGTCCGCCTGACTCAGCATAAAATGGCGTTTTGTCAAGCACTATTTGCACGTCTGTTCCCGCGTCCGCTTCTTCTTGGGAAACTCCACCTATCAGTATGACTTCGACTTTTGCAGTTGCTGTCGGTTGGGTATATCCCAAAAATTCGGTAACGTTGATATGTTCGGCTAGCTTGTCGAGAGAACCTTGTACAGTTAAATCGATGCTTTCGTGTGCATCTCTACCACGTTCTTTTTGGATTTCCATTTCTGCCTCGAATCCGGCAACATCAACTGTGAGGCTGTTTTCCTCAGCAATTTCTTGCGTCAGTTCGAGGGGGAAACCGTAGGTATCGTACAAAGTAAAAGCACTTTCACCACTAATTTGGGTTTTGCCTTCTTCTTTCAGCTTGGCGATAATTTCCGCAAGCAGTTTTTCCCCTCTTTCCAGAGTTTTCAAGAAGTTGGATTCTTCGCGTTGCAATTCAGCTTTGATGGCATCTTCGCGTTGTCGCACATTCGGGTAAGCTGATTCAGAAAGGCTAATTGCAGTTTCGGCAACTTCTGTAGTAAATTCTCCAGAAATGCCAATTAACCTTCCGTGACGCACGACGCGACGAATTAAGCGACGCAGCACATAACCGCGTCCCACGTTAGAAGCGCGGATTTCATCAGCTATCATGTGGACGACAGAACGAATATGATCGCCTATTACCTTCAAAGAGACTTTGGTATTCTCATCGCTGGTTGCGTAATCGATACCAGCAATATCCGCTGCTGTTTTAATTATCGGGAAAATTAAATCGGTTTCGTAGTTGTTGGGAACATTTTGGAGGATTTGTGCCATCCTCTCTAAACCCATCCCGGTGTCGATGTTTTTATTGGCAAGTGGTGTTAAGTTGCCTTCTGCATCGCGGTTATATTGCATGAAGACGAGGTTGTAAAACTCGATAAATCGGGTGTCGTCTTCTAAATCAATATTGTCGTCGCCGCGTTCTGGGTGAAAGTCGTAATATATTTCTGAGGAGGGACCACAAGGACCAGTAACACCAGATGCCCAAAAGTTATCATCTGCACCCAAGCGCTTGATTCGCGCTTCGGTAACGCCGATTTGATCTCGCCAGATAGCAAAGGCTTCGTCGTCTTCTTCAAAGACGCTGACGACGAGGTTTTCTGGAGAGAAGTTAAAGACTTTGGTGGAAATTTCCCAACCCCAAGCGATCGCTTGTTCTTTAAAATAATCGCCAAAGCTGAAATTACCCAGCATTTCAAAAAACGTCTGATGCCGATTCGTGCGTCCGACGTTTTCGATATCGTTGGTGCGGATGCATTTTTGGGAAGTTGTCGCACGTTTAAATTCTGGTGTGCGCTGTCCCAAAAATATTGGTTTAAATGGTAGCATCCCCGCGATCGTCAGCAGCACGGTGGGGTCTTCTGGCACCAAAGACGCACTTGGGAGAATCTGGTGTCCGCGTTGAGCGTAAAAGTCGAGAAAAAGAGTGCGAATTTCGCTACCGCTGAGGTACTGGAGATTTGAAGACATAACTGTTTACAAAAGTTGAGGGACGCTTGGACGCTTAAAAGAAAAGATTTTTATTTCTCCTGGTGCGTGCATATGATAACTACTTTAGTCGTTTCCAACATTTCGCTATGAATAAATATATTTGCATAAGTATCTTTATATATTTTTGCATTTCGTTTCAATTTGTCGAAGCGCGATCGCGTACTCGCGGCTCCCCTTGGGAGCATCGCCTGCGTCAGTGCCGTATTACGTAGTGGCACAATCACCTAACTCTGGTAGGATGATCCTTTAAAATCTTTTTCATAAGATTAATCTTGCAAGAACAATCCAAGTCCAAGTACAGAGGTGACTGATGGCGCTGAAATTGAACGTTCCCAACATTGCCTGCGAAGATTGTGCAGCAACGATTTCCGACTCTATCCACGTAGTGGAACCTGATGCCAAAGTTGAGGTAGATGTCAAAGCCAAAACTGTCACCGTAGAAGCCGAAGCTTCGGAAGAGTCTATCAAACAGGCGATTGTTGCGGCTGGTTATCACATAGAAGGTTATCAATAATGGAATATTAATTATTAATTAATATTTTTCCACAGGACACTGATGAAGACAATTTTCGTCGCCATCATGTGTCCGGTTCGCAAATTACAAAACTCGCTTTTTTGGTAATTTCAACTTTTGATTTTGATTTATGTAAATTTACCGATCAAGCAGCAATTTGTTAAGAAAAATGTGATTTAGTAAAGAAATCCGGAAAAAATAAAAGAGATAAATTTAGCTTTTACGTCCTTCGCATTCATCAATTCCGTGCCTGAGTCTGAAGTCATATAAAGTTACTAATCTTTATAAGATGCCTCGGTTTTTACGGAGTAATTACGCAGATTGCTACTTGGAAACATAATAAAAATAATTTATTTAAAGTTGTTAGATTCATTGCTATTTCTTATTTTCAAGTCTAAAGCTTTGATTTTGGGTAATTATTTGGGAGGTTTAACACCAGGAACTGAGAGTAAACCTCTACCCTAAGGAATATTTTTCAGTGTTTTTACTGTTTAAAAAAAATAGGTGACAGTTGAAAGTAGGTATCAGAAGTTTCAGTTATCGCGATTGTAGCAATCAAAATATTAAGAGGTTATTAAAAGTTGGCAACTTCTTATATATCTAGTGTTAAGACAATCAAATATTCGGTAATATTCCCTTGCCAAAACACAGATAGACTTAGTAATAAAAGCAAGTTTTAGCAAGTTGAATCAGGGTTCTAGCGTTAAAATTGAATAAAGGCAAAAAGCAAAGCAATGAATATTTCTATTCTGGTCTTTGGAAGTGATAAATTTCTCGCTAGCCTTCCGGATCAGATCCGTGATGCAACCGTTTTTAGTGTAGAAGTTATCGCCAATTTAAATCAGGCGGTGTCGCGCATTCAAATTACGCCACCGGATATAATGTTAGTGCAGGCTAGCCTTAATGCCAGCACGGAATTATGTTGTTGGCTGAAAGACCAGACAAAGTTATCGTGGATATACTGTATTCTGTTTGAAGATCGTCCGGAGCAACTCTCTCAAAGAAACTGGGAGTGGGATTTAGAGATGACTTCCACCGCGCTAAAGCAAGGTGCTGATGCTTATATTTGGCAAATTCCCGAAGAAAAAAGAGACCATAAATCGGCGTTGTCTGCTAATAATCGCTTAATATTAGCTCAATTAACGGTTGGTTTGCGGAAAGCGCAAAAATACCGAGATTTGATTCAAAAAAATGATGTTTTGTCAGCGATCGCCTTAGCAGATTCACTGACACAAATGAATAATCGCCGTGCTTTAGAATGGGATTTACCCAGACAAATCCAAAAAGCACGGAATCAGGATAATCCCTTAAGTTTGATTATTCTCGATGTAGATTTCTTCAAAAAAGTTAACGATACCTACGGGCATTTAGTAGGCGATCGCCTTTTACAGTTACTATCTGCCAGACTGCGGAATAATTTGCGCTTTCAAGACACAGCTTTCCGCTACGGTGGTGAAGAATTCGTGATTATTCTCGCTAACACCACAGGTGAAGAAGCACTTTTAGTAGCGCGTCGTCTCAATCGCATAGTCAGCCAAGAACCATTTACGATTAACAATCAAGTGACTATTAACGTCACCATTAGCTTGGGTACAGCTTCTTTGCGAGACGAAGATGATGCCAATGGAATTAGTATGCTAGATCGTGCCGATAAATATCTTTTACAAGCTAAAGCTACAGGACGTAACCGTGTCATTAGTAGCAACTACTTATCCCATATGTCACATCTTCAAGTTGTTTCCTCTTAAAGTTAAGAGTTAAAAATCAAGAGTGAAGAATTATAAATATTTTCCCCTAACTCCCGTACAGACGTTAGGAAAGGAACGTCTCTACCTAACTTTCGTACAGACGTTCCGGTGGAACGTCTCTACCTAACTTTGTATTAAGCGCGATCGCTTCTGAACACTCTTTCACCGAAGCACGTTGTCGCATCGCTTCTACCAAAGCTTGATAACTAGACCAATTTTCTTGTAGTAAATTTTTCGCTTGCAGCAAGCAAAAGCGCTGTTTTTGATCGTAAGCTGATGCAGAAAAACCCAAACTTGTCAATACACCTGCCAGCTTACTTTTATCATCAGATCCACCCTCAGCATTATCAAACACTAAAGCTTCAGCCGCAATACCCGCCATCCAAACAGTACAGTAGCGATCCAACATTTGCGCGGTGATTTTACCTTGTTCGAGTTGCAAAGCTAATTCAGCATCATCAAAAGCAACACCACCTTGTCCTGGTTGTCCTTGTTTCAAAGCTTCCCAAGCTGTCAGAGTATAGCCGCTGATGGGAATACCCAGCAAGTAAGCAGTCAAAAAGTGACCGGCTTCGTGGTGGACAATGCGATCGCGATGTGATGGTGAAAAACCCGCAATCCAATCTAAAAGCAGAGAACCTCCCTTACCTTGCAAACTGAAAGAATCCAAAGTAGCGATTCCCAAAACAGCGAAAGTAGCGATCGCAGGTACAGCTGGTGATAAATTGACCAAAGGTCCCAGCAGCACCGATAAAGTCATCAAAAAGATAGATATTGCAACTAAATTTAAAGAAGTTTGGCTCATTGTCCTTCTATTTATGAGTAAGCGCGTAATCTTTCTTAATTATGAAGCCATTCTTAAACTTTGACTAAGGCAGTTGACAAAACCAACAACCTTCAAGTAATATTATCTGTATAGTGGAAAATCGTGCGCCCATATATATTCATATTTAGAAACCACCAAGCACACATAAACCAGAATTCATACCTTTCGTACAGACGTTCCGGCGGAACGTCTCTACCACGCCTCCTGAATTCTTTATTTAGTTGCCTAGATATCTCTTAATATCTCTTTTTAATTCGATAATATTGGGGCTTACTTTGGACAAGATGTGTTCTCCAGCTTGTTATGCAAATCTGCCAAAATCCCAATTGTTCAAATCCCTTCAATCCTGATGGCAATAGATATTGCATAAGTTGCGGACAAAGCAACTTTGACAAACTTCTCAGAAACCGCTACCGCGTATTGAGACTATTAGGAGAAGGTGGATTTAGTAGAACTTACGAAGCAGCAGACGCAGACAGATTAAATGCACCTTGCGTCATCAAACAATTTGTCCCACAAGTTCAGGGAACAGGACAACGTATCAAAGCAGCCCAATTCTTTCAAGAAGAAGCTTTTCGCTTGTATGAACTCGGAGAAAATCACATCCAAATTCCCAGATTACTTGCATACTTTCAACATGGTATCAGCTTGTATCTCGTGCAAGAGTTTATTATTGGGAAAACACTTTTAGCCGAAGTTCAGCAACAATGCTTTAACGAAGAACAAATTCGCCAAATTTTACTTGATTTATTACCGGTTTTGGAATTTGTTCACTCGCGTAACATTATCCATCGCGACATCAAACCAGAAAATATTATCCGTCGCGAAAGTGATGGAAGACTAGTATTAATTGACTTTGGTGGTGCGAAACAAGTAACGCAAACCAGTTTAGTCAGACAAGCTACAGTAATTTATACCATTGGTTATGCACCAAACGAGCAAATGGCTGGATTTGCTTGTCACGCAAGCGATTTATACTCATTAGGCGTCACATGCGTGCGACTTTTAACGCAATCATTACCGCTTCTAGACGATTATGGACAGATTCAAGATAATCTTTATGATGCCATGAATGGGCAGTGGATGTGGCGATCGCGTTTGCAAGAAAAAGGCATCTTTATCAGCGAAGAATTTGGGCAAATTCTGGATAAATTATTAAAACACTTAGCCAGTGAAAGATATCAATCAGCAGCAGAAGTTCTGAAAGATTTGAAGTCATCTAAAATCAACTTGAGAGAAAATACAGCACCAACAATATTAGCTACTTCTCAACCGACATCACCACCACAAACGCAAATCATCTCATCATTGCCCACCTTACCAGAATTTAAATTTGAAGTCGTCACAGTAGATAAAAAAGGTAAAGAAATTAGCCGCAACCGTCAAAGTGCAAACTACTTGATAGAAGACTTTGGTAAAGTCATCAAATTAGAAATGGTATCAATTCCCGGTGGAACTTTTATGATGGGTTCCCCTGAATTTGAAGGAGATGCAGACGAACATCCACAACATCAAGTCACCGTTGCACCTTTTTTTATGGGAAAATATCCCGTAACTCAAGCACAATGGAGAGCAGTAGCAGCATTACCCAAAGTCAAACAATCCTTAAATCCCCATCCATCCAAATTTAAAGGTATAAATAGACCAGTTGAAAATGTATCTTGGCACGAAGCGGTAGAATTTTGTTTTCGGCTTTCAGAACAAACCGGACGTAACTATCGTTTACCCAGCGAAGCTGAATGGGAGTATGCTTGTAGAGCAGGAACAACTACACCCTACCACTTTGGCAGAACTGTCACCCCAGAATTAGCAAATTGCGGTGGTAGCGATTCCTACGCCTTGGATGCAAAAGGGAAATTCCGCAGAGAAACTACTGATGTCGGCAGTTTTCAACTTGCCAACGCCTTTGGATTGTACGACATGCACGGCTTAGTTTGGGAATGGTGTGCCGACCCCTGGCACAAAAATTATGAAGTAGCACCCACAGATGGCACCGTTTGGGAACTTGGCGGAGATGAACATCGTCGGGTATTGCGCGGTGGTTCTTGGAGCTTTAGTCCGGAACTTTGCCGCAGTGCCAGTCGCAGCTGGAATGAAGCAGTTGGCGGATTGAGAATATGTGGCTTTCGGGTTGTGTTTTCTTAGTGCCGTTGAATTTGGTTTGGAAAAGGTATTGACTACGATTCCAAAATAGGTTATTATAATCTTGATAAGGAAGAACTATCATAAAATAATTGTTTAAAAACCGTCTATCATGCAATAGGCGGTTTTGTTGTGTAAAATCATGTCCGACAAATCACATATATATGTAGAGACGTTCCGGCGGAACGTCTCTTGTGACGGTTACTGTAAATAGCTGATGAAAGGAAAATTTCATGAAGCGGTTATTCAGGTTTTTCAAACCAAGCAAAAACCAACCATTGTTGAACCTGGTTATTATTGGGTTATGTACGGTTTTGTTTTTAGCAAATTTGATATTTAAAATATTTAGTTTTGTATTTCCTTCATTCAACGCGATCGCTGTAGCATTATTCTTGTTGATTCCGTTTTTACTTATAGTTAATGGGTTTTTCTTTCGCAGATGGTGGCTAAAACTGATAAATTTTTGGATATTTTTATTACCAAGTTTGCTTTCTATCTGGATTTTCAACAACGCTACTATAATCTTTTTGTTAATTGGTATTTATCAGCCAGAGCAAGAAATTAAATTGAAATCTTATAATATTGTCGTTTATAAAAGTCCTGTCTGGTTAGATACAGATGCACAGCGGGGATTTGTCTTGAAACAAGAAAAGATTATCTTTCCGGGAATTAAGTTAGCAAAACCAATTTATGAAAATAAAAATTATTACTTAGATAGAATAGAAAGTTATCAATTAATCGGTCGAGATAAAGTAGTTCTGGATTTTGTTTATTATGATGTGGGTAAAAAAAGAAAGCGTAAGGAGACGAAAGAATTTCAAGTAAAAGATTTTCTTTATTTTTGATTTCGTAATAAGCGCTTCAGGGCTAAAGAAAGCGCTTCAGCGCTTACTACGGTTTAAACTAATTTCAGATCGGCGTACTCTGCCAATAAATCATCAGAGGTGAGAGTGTCGCCTTCAGCTTGGGGAGTCCAGAGAACTTCAATTGCTAGAAGTTTATCGCTGGGGATACTACCAATTTGGCGCAAAGCTTGACGCAATTCTTCAACGTTGTTGACTGCGGGAATTTCAAACTTACCCAATGTCGCCGCTAAGAGGGTGACAATGATATATTCTCCAGGACCTTGGGTAATTAGGTCGGTTGGGTTGTCAACATCAGTACCAGGTAAAGCATTTTTAGGAGTGGCTTCTTTTAGCTGGTTGTTAACGTTAGAAAGAGTTTCTTCGCTAAATTTGCTGCGTTCTGCTAGTGCCAAACGGTTAAACTGAGCTTCGGCTGAATTTAAACGCGCTTGCTGTGTACCACCACCTGCATATACCCAGTATTCGGGATGGCGTAGCAAAGCGAGGCTGGCTTCTTGCAAAATTTCGGCTCTACCCTCTGGGGAGTTGGTGTCAGCTGTTTCGGCAATTCGGTTGAGTTCGGGTTGCAAGTCACGAGCTTGTGCTAACATACCTACTTGCAGACGAGTCACAGAAACATTAGAATTGCTGCTGTAGCCTGTATCTTCTGCGGTTTCGCCACTGGTAGCGCGACGGAAAGCTTGTACCGTGAAGTTAGCGATCGCCAAGAAGATTAAGATGGTAAACAAACCACCAAATCCTCCCCCAATACCAAAGAAGGGAAACAAGAAAGGAAACCCAAATCCACCACCAGGATAGTATCCTCCTCCGTATCCGCCACCGTAGCCACCGCCGTATCCCCCTCCGTATCCACCGGGAGGTGCATAGGTACGGCTAGAAGGCGCTCTGAAGGAACCACCGCCAATTCTACCACCACTGCGGGCGGCTAATGCTTGATCAGCGTGACTCAGTGCCAAAGTAAACACTAAGCTGAGGACAAACAAAGTTTTTAATAGCGGTTTGATGGCTTGTTGTAGTTGTTTACGCATAACACTGTCACTTGAAAAACGTTATTACTTATGATTTCTCCTAGTACTGGTAGGAGTAAGTGTATAGATGACACTCCTACCCTAAGCGAGTTCAATTTTTGATATTTACTAGCTCTGTGTAAGATTCATCTATCGCTATACCTTTAATTTACCGCTTCTTATTCTCGGCGTACCGCGCTCGCAGGGGGGATTTCTGGAGTAGATAACCGTACAACTAATTATCCCCGCCAGAAGAGGGCGATCGCCTAAAAATCAGAAAAACTTATCATTGCTGTCAGCCGGGATAACTTTGTCAAACTTCAGTTTTGCACTATACAGATGATTTAAAGCAAGCAATTTTTTTTAAGGTTATCAAAATAATCTTTTATGGATGGTTGTAGATATTTTTGGTTATCATCGACTGTATAGGCTAGTGAACACTTTCTAGTTATGCCGTCTCCTTCTATTGCGGTGGAGTCGCGATCGCCTTTTTAACTTTAATTAAACGACACCTACTCCACACATACCACGCTTGGGGCGCATTTAAATGTACTTCACTTTCGCCACGATTCAGAGCATTATCGGCATTTTGGCATCACATTATGGGTGTATTTAGGATAAACTATTTCTAGGAGATAGACTTAGCAATCTCTACAAGAGATTATCCTCAGGTCGTTTTTTTCTAATTGCTACTTAATAAGTATTGTTGATTATTTGACTTTACCAAATACAAATAAAAAAACTTTTATTCAAAAATAATTAAATTATTTTTGAGGATTAGTAAAACATAGCGTGATTTATGATTTGTGGAATTAATTGTCTTACATCATCTCATTGATTACAAACGATAAAAAATACTGATTCTTAAAGGTTGCCGATTCGGAAAATTTAGTGAAAAATTTGCTTTAGAGAAAAACTGCACTAATAACATCTACTAAAAGTACATACTTATCTTTAGTCCACAGAATGAACAATTAAGAAGTTTAGACAGCGAAGTTTTCATGGAACAAATATCACAAATTGATGCAAAAATCCAAGACAAAACAGCCTCTCCTGACATCTTAGTAATATCGCGCACCTTCTTGCCGAACCAGGGTGGAATTGGAGAATATATCTATAATCGCTGTCTGCAAGACCCAGAAAGGGTAATTGTTTTAGCGAGTAGTTGCTCTGGAGACAAAGCATTTGATCGCGATCAACAGTTTCCCGTGTATCGCTGGTCAAATCCGAGATTTTGGCGTAGTGGTTTTGTTGAGAATAATATAAAGCATATTCTCAATCTGGTCTGGTCATTTGTGTTAGCCGTGCAACTTTATTTTCGCTATCGTTACCGCTACATAGAGTGGGGTCACGGCTACAACTTTCTGGCGGTGTTACTATTAAGCTATTTATTACCTATTCGTTTTTTTATCTACTTACATGGCAATGATGTAGTTCATGTTTTACGCAATCCCTTGTGGCGATCGCTATTCGCATTAACACTGATACGAGCTGAAGGAATTGTTTGTAAAAGTTCGTTTATAAAAGATTACCTAAAAGCTAATTTCCGATTTAATACTCCTACCCACATTATTAATCCTATCCTCAGACCGGAAAAATTTGCCGTAGCAACCAGCGTTGATAATCTTGATAATTTACGTGTTCGCGTCCGTGAAGCGTACAATATTCCGGAAACATCTGTAGTCATTCTCTCGGTAGGACAACTTGAGAAGTGTAAAGGGTTCGACAAAGTGATTGAAAACTTAACACTACTGCTGACTCAGGGGATAGATGTTCACTATATACTTTGTGGGCAAGGTGCTTGTGAATTAGAACTGAAATCTTTAGCACGTCGCTTGCGAGTAGATAAACGGGTACACTTTGCCGGATATGTAAGCGATCGCGAATTAGCCGGCTACTATGCAGCTTGTGATTTATTTGCTATGCTGACTTTGTTTGACACTAGATCCGCCAGTATAGAGGGTTTTGATGCAGTTTACTTAGAAGCGGGTTACTTCTGTAAGCCTGTAATTGCTTCTTGTTTAGGCGGTGTCATAGATGCAATTCGCCATGAAGAAAATGGCATCCTAGTTAATCCGAATTCTGGCTGTGAAATTTTTCAAGCTTTCAGTCGCTTGTGTAAAGACCAGCAGCTACGTGAAAAACTAGGTCGCATCGGAAAAGAACTAGCCAAACGCAAAACCCTTCACCGCACGCTTTACGCTTCAAGAGTTAGTTGATAGTTGATAGTTGATAGTTGATAGTTGATAGTTGATAGTTGATAGTTGATAGTTGATAGTTGATAGTCGATAGTAATAATCATTGA
>JAESGF010000269.1_pt1 | contig 22605 bp, 17 predicted proteins | sample 9269621 | NCBI WGS metagenome assembly JAESGF01 (sample SAMN14515066, study PRJNA621663) | algae metagenome | isolation source: Tolypothrix carrinoi HA7290-LM1 and co-occurring heterotrophs from dry rock... | place: USA: Makauwahi cave, Kauai, Hawaii | collected 2011-01-06
CGCTCATGCCGTCAGGAAGTCCGCTTTTGACAAATGGACAACACATTGAGTAGCCGTGTGCGATGAAAATTGCAAGCACGGTTCCGAATGGGAGGGGTGTTGCAGTAATGCACACCTCGACCCTACCAGACGAGCGAGACAGATTTTGAAACGGCTGTCGGGCAGAGAGCGGCGCTATCAAACATGGTTGAACCATAACATCAGTAAATTGATTGTTCTGTCTGCACTTCAAAACAATGCCATCATTGCTATTGAAAATTTGACGGGCATAAGGGAACGAACGAATCAGCAACCTCGCAGCAAGGTAGAGCGTAGGCGTAGCAATAGTTGGGCATTTTTTCAACTCCGAATGTTTCTCAGCTACAAAAGCTTGAAGTACGGTGTTGAATTGGTTGCGGTTAATCCCGCGTACACCAGTCAAACGTGTGCCGAGTGCTTGCACATTCATCCCGTTCGGGGAAAGTCTTACCGTTCGGGGAAAGTATTTAACTGTGGGCATTGTGGCAATTATTGCGATGCTGATGATAATGGTTCAAAAATGATTTCAATCGTTGGAGGCTCAGTAAATAGCCTCGGAGGTTCAAAGCTTTTCTGCTCTTTGAGTAGTCAAGCTTTAGGGCTACTACAAAGCCCCGCCCTTCAGGGCTGGGGTTAGTTTACAGTCAGTATCGTTGCCATAAGTTAGATTTTGGGTCAACAAGAAGGGGGTAGGGTTGCAGGTTTCGGGTGTAGGGTGTAGTCAGAATTAGTGGGGGCTTACACCCACCACGAAGAAGGCGACCACCAAATCGGAGATTTTGGTGTTCGTTGTACCCTATTGGTTCCGGGTCCTTGAGTACACAAATGCCAAGTTTTCTCATTCTTCACCCCACACCCTTGAAGAGGGTGTGGGGTGTGGGGTATGGGGTGTAGGGAAAAGAGATAGCCAATATTTCTCTTTCTCCTTCTTCCCCCCACACCCTACCCCCTACCCCCTACCCCCTTCCTCCCCCCACACCCCCACACCCCACACCCTACACCCTAGTTTTGGTCAAAAGGGCGATCGCCTTCACTCATACACAACCGCAAAACTTTTTTTCAGTGTGTCATTAAGAGCGCGATCGCCCTTTTGACTTTTCATCAATACTGCAACTGGTGCTATCTCTAACTTTGGATAAGTCAATCCAATGCTAAATTTATGGTAATTATAAATACCTTAATAAAAAAAAATACTTACAAACCAGGTGATAGTCACGAAAATTGGTTGTTTCCTTCCTTTGCTTGTTGTCTAGAAACCTGATTTTTGATGTTTTGTAACAACTGCATCTCTAAGCGACACCTATTATAGCTGCTAACATAAGCAAGTCATATGCGCTTTGTCTTATAAGCAATGCTGAAAACCTTAATAATCAACAAAATTGAGCAAAAATCAGGCAAAGAATCTTGAAAAAATTAATTTATCTCAACAATGATGATTAGTGATACTTTGCATAAATGTTTCTGCAAATTTTCTGTTTAATGCTTTAAGTCAAGCTTTCAACAGAAAATATGAATACTTAAATAATTCATAAGTATAGTTAACCTTGTGAATAGATTGAATACTATATATAGAGAAAATATGTGGACGAGGGTATCAAATGGAGCAATTACAAAAGCAGATCCTAAGTTTGGGTCATAAAGTCGATGCCCTCTACGAGCTGATTGAGCAGCTTGATGGTAAAGTCTCTCAAGCTGTATCAGAGTGTTCTTTAGCAAGAACAGAGGCAAAAGATAATTATTTGGAAAATAACAACACTGGGGGCTACCAGTTAAAAGGACAAATTCGTTTAAATTCAGATTTAGAACACAAGGATGTATTGACAGACGGCATTTATCCAGAAATGAATCTGCAAGCCGGAGATAAGCTTTTAACACCAGAAATTCAAATCCAACGCCTGACAGCACAATTAACAGCCGCATATAATCGCATAGCTGCCTTGGAAGAACAATTATTGCTCAAAAGAATTCATTAAGTAGGTCGTTAAATTAAACATCACTCGTATGGTTTGGGCATGGGGCATGGGGCATGGGGCATGGGGCATGGGGCATAGGGCATTGGGAATGGGGCATGGGGCATGGGGCATTGGGCATAGGGCATGGAAAGAATTTCTTATTACCAATTCGCAATTCCCAATGCCCAATGCCCATTGCCCATTAAACAATTGCCCATTACCCATTACCCATTACCCATTACCCATTACCCATTACCCATTACCCATTACCCATTACCCATTGGTTCAATAACTCTTAACTAACGACTAATGATTATTGACTCGGATCAAGCGTTCGAGTTGGGCTTCAATAGCTGCCAGAAGTTGATTTTGTCGCCAATCTTGGCTTATATGGGCAGCAATGCAAGCGCCACCAGCGCCCATACCTTCTTTCACAAAACCTTGCTCATAAGCTTGGAGTTGGGAATAACGAGAATCAGCAAAACTTAATTGAGTTGCAAGTAGAGGTGGGGAAACATTATTTTCAGTTTTCCCACCTCTATTAATTAGTTGAGCTAATTCAACTGTAGCGCCAGAGGGGTCTTCTGCTACCCAGCGAGTTGTACCGACGACAACTGCTTTACTTCGCCAAGGTAAAGTATAAGCAATAGCGATCGCACTCATCAAAGCATAAACCGCCAGCATTTGCGTCCCACCAGCTAGCATTACACCACAACGCCGACTCGCTGCAATAGCCATACCTGCCGCCACCACCTGCATCGGATCTCCCACTGCCGCTACAAGTTGTAGCGGATCTACAGGATTTTGGATTTTAGATTTTGGATTTTGGATTAAAACTTTTTTTACCTCAGTTCCTCCACCTCCCCCACTCCCCCCTTCCCCCCCTCCAAACCTCCAAACCTCCAACCCCGCTTGCACTACCGCCCACTTTTGCGTGTGGTTACAAACAGGATGGCTGCTATTAACTTTGCCTACTGCTTCAATACCCAAGCCAGTTAAAATCGCTAGGGCGGTTGTAGTTCCGCCGACTACGCACTCACCGACAATTAAATAGCCATCTTTAATTTTCTCACTTAACCGTGTACCCCAAAGCAGCCCTTGCTTTAACAAATGATTTACCGTTGCTAAATCCATCGCTGCACCTTGACTTAAACACTTAGCCGGATAGCCGCCCAAATCAATTACAGGTACAGCAGGCAGCTGGGGTAAGCCAGCATTAAACAAATAAACTGGAATCTCAAGTGCTTCAACTACAGCGCGAGAAATCAGCACAGGTGACGCGCCAGCCGACAAAGGTGGTAGGGGATATTGCGGCTTTCGTCCTGCACCGTAGTATAAAAACTCAGCATCAGCAACTGCTGTGTATTTCCGATCCTCTGGAGTCCGACCGGCTGCGGAAATTCCCGGAATTAAACAAGTTTCGGTAAATCCTAATACACAGGCAAAAATCGGTGAAGTACCGCGATAACGTGCGATCCATGCTTCACCTTGTTCTATTTGGGTATAAATGCGAATCATAGGTTAGTTGGAGCGTTGTTGGTTGTTAGTTGGAGCGTTGTTGGTTGGAGCGTTGTTTTACTAACCACTATCCACTAACGATTAACCACGCTCCCACTATCGACTAACCACTATCGACTAACCACTAACTATCCTTCATTATCCATCAGAACTTGCACCCAGCGTGGGGGACGAGGGATCGGATTGCCGAGGCGATCTAATAACAGCCATGCTGCTAGGTGAACGACGAATAGATAGATAAAATTGTTAATTATAATTAAGGCGATCGCTCCCACTTGAATGAAAAATACACTGGGAGTCGCCAAGATTCCCAGCTTCAAAAATAACCACTCTAGAAAATCTGTCGTCTGGTTAATCAAATAAATCCATAAGTCTTCACCCGACAACACAGACAACAACCACACCCGAAAAAACACCCCCAAAGTACCTAACAGCGTACTCAAGGTGATAGAAACAATCCAGGGAACGCGGCGATGCCAAGTTGCGCCTAAAAGCACCCCCATAAAAGCAAAAGGCATGACAAACAGCAAACTGCGAACCGGTCCCATCAACACCGAAAGCAGCAACCCGGAAACTACCGCCGCCATCCATGCTGCGCGGTTGCCCCAACGAAGATAAACTAAAGCGATCGGCACGGGAAAAAATATCCGCAAAACTGGTCCCAACGGAAAATAATTGTTAATAAACCAAATCAAACTAGAGGCACTTGCTAAAAATGCCGTTTCCACCATTCGCAAAGGCGCATCAGCTTTTAACTGTTGTCGGCTAAAATTCTCTTGTTTGTCTAACAACTCATCAGCCTCGATTTGGGATTTAAGGGAGTGGCGTTCTTCTGGCTCATCTGGCAGAGAATCTGAAATAGTCATAGGGGACTAGGGACTGGGGATTAGGGATTAGGGATTAGGAAAGAGATTTTCATCTGTTTTGGGGGAGTGCAGTTTATCACCGATTACTTGAATAAATTTTTAAACTATCATCTTTTCTAGGGCTAATAAATCGGGAACACAAATAATGTCTTGATCCCGTTTAATCAAGCCTTTTTTTTCCAGCCTTGTCAATACTCGTGTAACTGTTTCCCGCGCAAGTCCACTCAAACTACTTAATTCCCGGTGAGGTAAATTGGGAATTTCCGTTCCTGTCTGCCCTTTTTTTCCCTGTCCCTCTGCTAAAAACAATAACGTGTCAGCCACCCGCGACTGACTATCAGATTCGCGCAATCGCAATCTTCGATTTACTTGTCGCAAGCGTCGTGCCATTAGTTGCGATAATCTAACTCCCGCCAAGGGTTCTGTGTGTAGTAACTTCACAAAATCCTGTGCCGGCATACTGCCTATTACCGTCGGAGTCAGAGTAATCACATCAGTTGAACGAGGCACTTCATCTAGCGCTGCCATTTCTCCAAATAATTCGCCCTTGCCGATAATATTCAGCGTTACCTCTTTGCCTTCTAGATTGTAGGTACGAATTTTTACCCACCCATCGATAATAAAATATACAGAACCTCCCCAGTCATTTTCCAGCAAAATGACTTGATTTGCCGGGTGAGTGCGGGTGACAAGATGAGTTAAGGCTGGTTCCACAACGTCTTCTGGCAACCCTTGAAAAAAGGGCGCACTTGCGATCCAGGGATTGGGAGGTGCGTGCAAAGTATATCAGTCCTTGATGACAACAGATTTATTAAAGCTGCATGTTACACAACTTTCAAGAGTGTTATTTTCAGCAGTAGCGCGATCGCCACACAGCCGCACACAAACATAAAACTTAACTATGCTACACAAAAAAGCGATAATATCGCTTTTTCTCAAAAATCTTTACCGTCAAGATTTTAAAGAAGTGAAAGTTTTGTGTAAAGCAGTTTGTGAGCGTGCGATCGTCACTCTTGTTTGCCCCAACTGCAAACATTATTACTTAAAACAAAACTTCATCAATGATACTAAATATAATTAATTTTGGCTTTTTTATCTTTTCTATGATAAAGGTAATGTTTCCTGTTTGCTGTCAACGTTGCTCGACTGCGTTACCCTCAAAATGGCACATGGAGGAATGAGCGATGCAGAAAGGTGTGGCTCACACTCAACGCATGGTTGTGCGTCTGTTCCACCACTTCTGTGTACCGCGCTTGATGGCATGACTCCTTCCTATTTCAGGTAAAGTAACTTCCATAAAAGATAACGTACAGTTCTAGCTAAGGTAAATCACAGTGACTTCCCACTTTGAAGAAATACAAAGACTAATCGCAGATATTGAGGACTTATTCGCTAAAAGCGGCAAACGGCTACCCAGAGTTCTATCCGGTCAGGCAGCACAAGAGCCAAGACAGCTTTTAGAACGAATTCGCGACTTTCTCATCAAATTAAGGGACTCTTCAGAAAACAAGCTTGCCGAACAGCCACAATTATCGCCAATACTCGCGAAATTTGCCGATCGAGGTAATAGTGAGTCTTCACCACAGCCAGATCAAAACCAACAACAGAGTGTCCACCCCCCTGAGCAAAAAATTGATTTTTCCGCATTGCTTCAGCCGTTGCAAGGAGAATTACAAACTTTGTTGCAAGAGCGAGCCACTTTAGTACAGGAAATCAGACAATTAGAGCAACGGCGATTGCACAACTACTCCTTAACCCAGCAGATGGCAAATCAGGAGCAGATGATTTCCGAATTTTTGCAGGTGTTGATGAATCGCATAGTGCCAATAACGCCACAAATAACAGATAATTTAGCATCAGGCGCGAGCCAGCAACTCGATACTAATTACTCAACAGAACTAGAATCTACCTCGACTCCACCATTTTTAGAATCAACACCCCCAGAGCAGTTAACACGCTTTGCTGCCGAGTTGGATCGCCGTCTTTTATCGCTAGATGGAACTGTGAATGTCGTCTTTGAAGCACTACAGCGTAACATTCACACTTACCACGAGTCATTATCTCAAGCATTAGCGAGAATGCACAGCCAAGGAGTGCAAACAGAACACTTGATGAGCAGCTTTCTCAACAATTTGACTTCTCAGTTGCAGCAATCTTCTTTAAGGGGAGAAAACGAAACCTCTTCATCACCGACAATTATTCAACAAGATACCCCCGCGACAACAAATCTAGATACAGTACTTTTGCAACTTGGTGTGGATGAGCCAAACTCACTCGTTACTGCTAATACTACAACTCCAGCCGCATCAGTGCCGAATGCTCAGTTAGTTGTTGATGAAGTAGATCAGCTTTACTTAAGTTTGTTTGGTACTGAAAATCTCACCGAGCAAAGCCCGAAAATTGACACAATTCGAGAATCGGATATTACAGATAAATTATCTGCTAACGCTTCAACTGATTTATCAATGTCGAATATCGTCCAGCCACCAGAAAGCCCCACAAAATTACAACAATCGGTTGTTCAGGATGAAGTCACCCCAGAAATAATTAATCAGGAAACAAATGTTATAGATGATGTATCGGCTTTTACTACAGATTCCTCACAACTTGGCGGCACAAACGAAGTGCAACAAACGGAAAATCCAGTTGTTGTACAAGATGCTTGGCTGCAAGAATCAAATGTTATAGATGATGTATCGGCTTTGACCACAGATTCATCACAACTTGGCGCCACAAACGAAGTGCAACAACCGGAGAATCCAGTTGTTGTACAAGATGCTTGGCTGCAAGAATCAAACGCGGATCTTCTGGATGCAAGCAACTCTACACCAGCAATATCAGATACTTCTGAAAAAGTAACACTGAATAATACTGAGAATCTTTTGCCGTCAGCAGAAGATGTAACACCTGTGGCTGTTGAAGAACCGACAGTTGCCGATACAATTACTGTCTTGGGCGACTTGTTAATTAATGTAGCCCCAGATACTTCAGAAGTTCCAAGTTCGTTATTTGTGCAGAAAGATGAAGATCCTTCGCCAAACTATATTAGCGCTTCTCCCCAGGAAAATTTACTCTCTCAAGCTGAAGCGATCGCTGACTCTGTTTTTGATATTTCCTTAGACGAAGACCAGTTAGAGCAATTAAATCAAGATTTAGCTGATTTTGATCGGCAGTTAAATTCTCAGTTACAACCGGAAATCAACTTAGAAAATCAATTTATAGCAGAAAATACTTTGACAGCGGCTGAGTCTGTTGTCGAGGTGTTAGAAATTTTCCCCGCGTCAAGTGAAAAAACTGAACCGACAATACCAAGTTCCGGCGGGGCAAATCAACCAGAATCGCTCAATCTTGATGGTTCAGTCTGGTATCTAGGAATCGATTTGGGTACAACTGGAATTTCTGCAACGCTGTTGAATCGCTCTACAAATGTTGTCTATCCTCTTTATTGGTCAGCAGAAAAGCAATCGGCAGCAACTTTATTAAAACCATCGTTTCGTTTACCAGCAGAAGTTTATTTACCTGCGGCTTCTGTATCTGGTAGCGAGATGTCCACAGAAGCACTCCACTCAGAAGCCCCAGTAGCTGTGGCTTCTGAAAAGGCAGGAGTAGCTACTAGCAATTCTCCCTCTTGGGCGCAAACAAACAGTGTTTATTCAGCGCAGTTGAAGCCTTATTTACAAATAGCGATCCCCTACAAAAACGAACTAGATAAATGGGAACCTGTGTTGCAATTAAATGAATTTTCCGCAGGTCCTTTGATTTGGGTTGTGCGATCGCTCTCGAAATTACTGTTAACTCTCAAATGCGTAAGCACTAGCACTACACCAGGTTTAACAGCAGCAGCTGTTGGTATAGATGAACAAAGTTTTCAGACAATTATCAATAATATTGCTGGTGTAATAATAACTTGTCCATCTAACTCGTCGGAACAATATCGCTTTAATGTCCGCGAAGCTTTACTCACCAGCGAAATAGTGCAGCATCCACAGCAAGTATTTTTTGTGGAAGAAGCGATCGCTAGTTTGCTCAGTGAACTTGACGGTGCTAACGGTGAGACTGTACAATTGTGCGTTCCCGAAGGTTCTCCTCCGCCAATTCAAAGCGATCGCCGTCCGATTGGTAGCACTCTGACAATTAATATTGGCGCAACTTCCACAGAAATGGCGCTAGTCGATTTGCCAGAAAACCTGCAAGAACTGACACACAGTAATTTTATGCTCCACGGTTTTGCTTATGCTGGCAAAGGAATTGAGCAAGACATTATCTGTCAGTTACTGTTTCCCCAAAAATGGCAACAACCACGTTCCTCAACACAAGACGATAGCAAAACTACCAGCAGTAATGCTTGGCATTGGCAACCAGCGATTCCTGGTTTAGATCGGATGCACCTGTCAAGTTTGAATTTAGAAGAATTAGAACTTCCTCGACCTGGGGAACCAGATATCACAACTCGCATTCGTCTTCAGCAACGGCTCGAAAGTTCTCTTTTGGGACAGGCGGTGTTAGATGCAGGACTTGCTTTAAAATTGATTTTACAGCACCAAGAATCTTTTACTTTGGAATTGGCAGATCGGCGATGGGTGTTGCATCGGCGAGATTTAGAGGCGAATGTATTTGTTCCGTTTGTGCGACGTCTCAACCGAGAACTTAACAGATTGTTAGTAGCGAAGGGAATTCCTACAGAAGCAATTAATCAAGCTATACTCACCGGTGGAGTGGCAACTTGCGGTGCGGTGAAAAGTTGGCTGCGGCAAAAACTCCCCAACGCTAAGATTATTCAAGATTTATCTAGCAGTGACGGTGTTCCCACTTGTAGCCGGGTTGCTTATGGTTTGGCGATGTTGCCTTTGCATCCCCAAGTTGTAGAGGTAGCAAAGCAACAGTATACAGATTATTTCTTGTTTAGTGAATTGCTGCGACTAATGCCAGAGCGATCGCTATCTTTTAACGAAGTTATTCAGTTATTCGAGAATCAAGGCATCAATACCCGTACTTGTCAGCAACGCTTGCTGGCTTTTTTAGAAGGTGAGTTACCTCCTGGTTTGATTCCTTCTAGCCAAGACTCCAACTGGCTGACTCAGACTTCAAAAGAAAATCCTGACTATAAAGCGATCGCTGCCGAAGCACTTTTTGACAAACAAGGTAGCCTTACCTATCGTCCCAATTCCCAACAACTACAAGCTCTGCGTCGCTATCTCGATGCTATCAAAGCCAGTACTCAGCAATCCTTTGAGGAACCTTACACAGTTAATTTCGTACTTGTCAGCAATTAGATTGCTGCTTGAAAGTTCGTAGTAACGGCTTTAGCCGTTGTAATTCAGCGCTCTTCTCGCTCACTACCAAGCCCGCAAATCGTTTTACATAACACGCAATCATCCTTAGTATAAATACTGAGTAATACTTCCATCCAGATTGCGTGTTATTATTTTTTTCTTATTTGCTTCCGAGAAAATACTGAAAATTTAAAAAACCCTGCGTAATTGAAAGATTAGATAAAATTTGCGTTTCCGCATTTACTCAAGAAAATTTCTTGTCTATATTGGCATTTAGCAACATATAAATCAGTAAAAACCGAATTAATGCCGTGTCCACCTGTACTTCTAATACAGAATCTTTTGTTGTGAATGATTTTGTAACTATAAATCATTCTATACACGCATCAACAGTAAGCACTGTCAAACGATTAATTGACATTTTTGGAGCGATTATCGGATTGATGGTTACAGCAGTAGTGTGTATTCCCGTAGCGATCGCCAACTTGATTGACAACCCAGGTCCGATATTTTATTCTCAAATTCGCTGCGGTCTTAACGGAAAACCCTTCCGCATGTGGAAATTTCGCTCAATGATCGTTGGTGCTGATAAACTCAAGCATCTAGTAACAAACGAGGCAAAAGGTCACATTTTTAAATCTATTCACGATCCTCGCATTACTCGTGTCGGTAAATTTTTGCGGCACACCAGCTTAGACGAATTTCCTCAATTTTGGAACGTCTTAATCGGAGACATGAGTTTAGTTGGTACTCGTCCACCCACTCCTGACGAAGTAACACAATACGAACCACACCACTGGCAAAGATTGCGAGTTAAACCAGGCATTACCGGCGAATGGCAAGCAAATGGTCGTTCCTCTATTAACGACTTTGAAACTATCGTCAGAATGGATATTGACTATCAACGTAAGTGGTCTGTTGCCTACGATTTAAGTCTCCTAGTCAAAACTGTTTGGGTAGTCTTTAAAAAAAGCGGTGCTTATTAATAAAATTTCCGCAAAAACTCTCTCAAACTCTCCCAAACTCTGCGTACTCTGCGTACTCTGCGGTTCGTTTTCCATTATCCTATCTTCCAATCCACGCATTAAGAATTATTTAACCCTTCACACCCGCATCAGTTTCCGTCGGTACAATATAACGTTGTAAAAACAGAAATAATATCAGCACCGGCGCAATCGAAATTACCGAACCAGCAGCTACCAACCGCCAATCTAGGGAAAACGTACCCGCTAATTTCGCGACTCCCAGAGGTAGAGTGTATAACTGTTCATCTTGGATGACAATTAAGGGCCAAATAAAGTCACTCCAAGAACCAATAAATACGAAAATAGCCAAAGTTACCAAAGCAGGGCGAATCGCTGGCAACATAACATGCCACCACAAGCCTAATTCTGAGCAGCCATCCATTCTCGCAGCTTCTTCCATTTCTTTAGGAACACTAATAAAAGCTTGCCGCAGCAGAAAAATCCCAAATGCAGAAGCCAAGCTAGGAAAAATCATTCCCAAATAAGTGTTTCTTAAACCCATTTGCACTGTCAAAATGTACAGGGGAATCATCACGATTTGGAAGGGAATCATAATCGTGGAGACGATCGCCACAAAAATCCAGTCTCGTCCTGGAAAGGACAATCGAGCTATCGGGTAAGCTGAAGCCGCGCAAAACAGTAAATTTAAGCCCACAGTCAGCACTGCCACCAATGTACTGTTGAATAAGTACTGCCCAAAAGGTAGAGATTGCCAAACTGAGACAAAGTTATTCAAAGTAGGTTGATTAGGCAATAATTGCAGCGGCGTCGCAAAGATATTTTCTGTCTTGCTTTTCAACGCCGTACTCAAAAGCCACAGCAAAGGAAACAGCGTCATTAACGCGATCGCTCCCAATAACCCATACATCCATAACCAATTTTTGCTTTTAATTAAAGTCATTTCTCTTTTTCCACTCTCTTTTACAACTATTTCTTAATTACCATAGATTATTTGCTGCTTTGACAACGTTTTATCCGGCAAATATCTATCCCCAAATCATTTTAATTGCTTGTGTTTGTCAAACGAACATAGTAATATAGTAAGTGTATTTTACTAACTACATAGCGTTGTTGTTGGTGCGTCGAGGACAATAGTCCTCGGCGCGGAATTGAGAAAGTTGTAAATATTAATTACCATAGATTATTTCCTAGCTTTTGCAAATTTTATCCGGTAAATATCTATCCTCAAATCATTTTAATTGCTTGTGTTTGTCAAACGAACATAGTAATATAGTAAGTGTATTTTACTAACTACATAGCGTTGTTGTTGGTGCGTCGAGGACAATAGTCCTCGACGCGGAATTGAGAAAGTTGTAAATTGGGAATTTATTTATACCTTAATTTTCTTAATAAATACCATAACTAGAAAAATTCCTTGTAACTCGTAACAACTAACCCAACGGGAGAGCCAGTTGCGCGGCTGTCGGCAGAGCCGACGGCAGATGCTCCACTTGGGGAAACCCCAAGACCGCACTGCCTCCCCAACGCACTGGCTCACAACTAACAATTAACAACTAACTTCTACAAGCAGTCAACCCCATTTCAGTGCAAACATTTTGTAACGGTTGATCCCAAGATTCAATTGGTAGCTGTGGTAGATAGGCAAAATCAAATACAATTCCGATAGTCGGCTTTGTGGAACACTCAGGAGAACTCAGCAGGCGATCGTAATATCCACCCCCATAACCCAAGCGATATCCTTGATAGTCGCAAGCCACACTGGGAATGATAATCAAATCCACTTCCGCAGCCTTTATAGTTGGAGCGTCGGCATGAGGTTCGATGATACCATAAGCATTTTTTTGTAGGGAATCTTCTTTTGTGTAGAGATGCCAGCAAAGCGAGTCACCGACGCAGCGTGGAAATCCCCATCTTTTAGTAATCTGGGTATCTTTCCCACCGTCAAAAGGTGCAAACAGTGGACTGAGGTCAGGTTCTTTCTTGAAACTGAAATAAGCCAGGATTGTTTTTGCTTGGGTAAACAGCGGTGAGGTAGTTATGTAAGTGCAGATGCGATCGCTATGAAGTTTCCATTCTGCCAGCGACATTGATTGACGTGTTTTGATAAGCGACCGGCGTAACTCTGCTTTTTCCATTTAGAGAAATTTTCTTTTAATCTAACCGACGTCCTGTGAGATCCACGAAAATATCTTCTAAATTAGAAGCACGCACCATCATCCCGGTTTTATCTTTTTGTTGATCTAGATAAACATTAGCTTCTGACAAAGTCGGGAAAAACTGATATTGAGTGCGATCGCCAACTTGCTTCATCACCAAACCTTGACCATGTAAGGAGCGCAACTGTTGTAGAGTTCCCAAAGAAATCAGCTTTCCGCCATCCATAATACCAATGCGTCCTGGCTTCTGGGCACCAAAAGCATCGCACAAATATTCGACCTCATCCATATAATGGGTCGTTAGTAGCATCGTCATTCCTTGCTTATTCAAATCTCGAATAATTTCCCAAAGGCGCCGTCTTGTTTGCGGATCTAGTCCTACCGTCGGTTCATCTAAAAACAGAATTTGCGGTTGATGCAACAAAGCTCTCGCTATCTGTAACCGTCGCTTCATCCCCCCAGACAAAGTTTTTACTAAACCATTGCGTCTGTCTGCTAGTTCTACATAATCTAGCCATTGATTAATTAATCGCTGTCGCTGTGGATTGGCAATGTGATGTAGCCTTCCGTGCAACTCCATATTTTCCCATACTGTTAAATCTGCATCTACACTAACTTGTTGCAAAACTACACCAATGTTTTGCTTTGCCAATATCGGTTGCTTTACCACGTCATATCCAGATACTTCAATCCGCCCTTGGGATGGTTTCGTTAACGTGGTTAGCATCCGAATTGTCGTAGATTTACCTGCACCATTGGGACCGAGTAGACCAAATATTTCACCTGCTTCAATTGTGAATGAAAGATCATTCACCACAGGTACATTGTTGTAAAGCTTGTAGACGTTTTCTAGGTAGACAGCAGCGGTCATGGATACTTTGCATATGATTGTGAATTCATCCTTAAACTAGCATTCCTGCCGCCAGGACACTTACTTCAAAAGGAATAAGGGCATAGGTTTGGCTGTGCGGTCTTGGGGTCTCCCCAAGTGGAGCATCTGCCGTCATCGGGCATGGAAAGAATCTGTCATTACCAATAAAGCAATTACCACGTTCCCAATTCGCAATGACGGCAGGTGCTTCAAGTCGGCAGAGCCGACGGCAGGTGCTACAACGTTCGTGACCTCCCTTCGGGTTCGCCACTTCGACGGGACGGAAACCGACACCGCCGAGTGGACTCACCGCAACGCACTGCCTCCCCAACGCACTGCCTCCCCAATGCCCAATTCCAATTGCCAATGCCCTATGCTGGGAATGCCTTTACTAATTCATCGCCAGGAATAACTGTGGTGTAGAAGACATAGTTATGATTAGCTACATAACGGCGATCGCCTTTTATTATCGCCATGAACTCGCGGTGTCCCTCGCGTCTGCGTCCCACTAAACAACCCGCACTGGCAGCGCGAATATTATTTTGGGGAAAATCAAAGCCATAGTGTTGATTAACCCCAAAATAATCACCTGTGTCAAGTTTGTCGCCAGTTCGTTTAAAATCTTGGTTAAAATCTCGGCAGACAGTGATATCATCAACCTGAACTAATGCTTCGTGAGGCTCTGCTGTGCCGTGGGTTCCAACACGCCAAGCTTTGTATTGCCCAAATTGAATTCTCGCAGCTCCTTGAGGATTCATTGGCTGGAAGGTATAATGACTACCTGGTTCGGTCGTAGCTTGCCAGTGGTTGACGATTTTAGGAACACCATCCACGACTTCAATGACTATTCGTCGATCGTTAAATTCATTCGGTGCATCATTATTGAGGCTGCCGTCTTCATTCATCCCCTCAATGTAAACAATGTTGTATTCCTTGGGTTCGGTGAATATAACATAATTTTTGGATTGCATGTATTTAACAATCCGGCTTGCTAGGTCATTACCTAGTTTTAAGGGAGTTTTAGGAAGTTCGTCTCGTTTAGTTTCAATCAGTTCTTTAGCTGTGACTTTTCCTAAAAATTCAGTTTCTCCTGTCTTTTTTAAGTCTTGAAATTTTTTCAGTGCTGCTGCGGAAAGCTTTCCAAACTTGCCATCGGCAGGAGGTTCCAACAGACCCAAGCCAATTAATTGTATCTGAACTTGACGAGCCAAGTCTGGATCTTGAGCGATCGCCTCAAAGCCATACTTCTCATCTGTTCCCAAAAATTCTTGTAATTTCATATTGCGCCCTTCAACTCTTATTAATCACATCTGCTGACTAATAGGTGCAAAACTCAATAAATTATGCACTCACTCAGTTTGTATGCGTCAAAATTCTTTACTTACCATCACTGGTTGCTATCTAAAAACCCGATTTTTCTTGTCTTCGCCTTACTTTTAGCAGTTATTTAATAACGATTCTCTTTTAAAATATACCCTTAGGTAGATTATTTAATCAAAATTATTATTTGTTACAAAATTTAAAATTATCGTTTAAAACAATACTTTTGTTTAGTAAAAACATTTAAATATAAAAAAAATAGTAAAAATACCGAGAAAAACGTGAGATTTAAGAAATAACCTGTCAGTTATAGCGCTGTTTTACAGAGGCAGTGGCAGCAAAAAGCAAAACGAAAGCAGATGAGCGGAATATTGCTGTAAAAAAGTTAATTATTTGTATAAATAACATCTAATCTAAGTGACTTATTAGCTGACATTTTTTCATGTCATGAGCGATATTTGGGAAAAAATAGCTAATTTCTAGGCAATCAGCCGAAAAATCAGAAAAGGTTAATTTTTTGGATAAAAAAATCAATTTTTCCAGAAATGAGCTAATTTCAAAACACGGAGAAAAGTCTGTGTTCTCATTTGAGGCAAGAAAAATGACAGAAGTATCAGTTCGTCTTCGCGATCTCAAACCGGAATATCAGAAGCTTTGGCAAAGCTGTCAAATAAAATCTGACCAATTAGATACCACCAAGCAGATAGTTGCGAAAATTAGGGCAAATCGCGATCGCTACCTCGCTGTACAACAAAAAATTAATGTACCTTGGTACTTTATTGCGGTCATCCACAATATGGAATCCTCCCTTAGCTTCAGCAAACATCTGCACAACGGCGATCCCCTAAAAAAACGTACCGTAAATGTCCCAGCAGGTAGACCAGTCCCCGACCCCATTAAAGGTTGGGACGTAGGCTACACATGGGAAGAAAGTGCTATAGATGCTTTAACAAAAGGAGGCAAAGATTTAGACAAAGTAAAAGATTGGAGTTTACCCGCACAACTTTGGCAAATTGAACAATACAACGGTTTTGGTTACAGGCAAAACCATCCAGATGTTCTCACCCCTTATCTGTGGTCGGGCACAAACCACTATACCAAAGGTAAGTATAAGTCTGATGGAAAATGGGATGCCAGCCTAGTTTCTGAACAAATCGGTGTGGCTGCTTTACTAAAAATTTTGATGCAAGAAGAAAATCTTACCATTCTCATGGCTTAATGGGAATGGGGCATTGGGCATGGGGCATAGGGCATGGGGCATGGGGCATGGGGCATAGGGCATAGGGCATGGAAAAAATCTCCCATTGCCCATTGCCCATTGCCCATTGCCCATTGCCCATTGCCCATTGCCCATTGCCCATTGCCCATTGCCCATTGCCCATTGCCCATTGCCCGATGCCCATTGCCCAATGCCCATTGCCCAATGTTAAATAATCATGTGATTTAAGTAACAACTTTTTTTTGAATCTTCTTTAACTTTGATGCTGGCACTGATATAAGATAAATGTATTGATACAGGCACAAGCCCCAAACTTTGTGATCCCGATGTATACAAGTGAGTTGACTAAGTATCCTCCCAGAACAGAGATTGCAAACACAAGCCGCATTCTCGTGGTAGAAGATGAAGAATTAATTCGGGAAATGTTGGTTGTCGCTTTGGAGGAGGAGGGTTACGGGGTGGTAACTGCCTCGGATGGACGAACGGCTATAGAATATCTGAAAAATTTTGAACCCAACTCAGGAGAGGTTGTTTTTGACTTAGTTATCCTTGATTTGATGCTGCCTCAAATCAATGGACTGGATATTTGCCGCTTGCTGCGTCATCAAGGAAATCCAGTACCAATTTTGATGCTGAGTGCTAAAGGTAGTGAAACTGACCGCGTTTTGGGTTTAGAAGTCGGGGCAGATGATTATCTGACTAAACCTTTTAGTATGCGGGAGTTAGTCGCTCGTTGTCGAGCTTTACTTCGGCGTCAACGCTTAAGCACTTTGCCGGTAGTGCCAGTTTTACATTATAAAGAAGTGACATTAAATCCCCAAGAGTGTCGCGTCATGGTTCGCGGTCAAGAAGTGAATTTATCGCCAAAAGAGTTCCGCCTTTTAGAATTGTTCATGAGTTATGCTCGTCGGGTATGGTCGCGAGAACAATTGCTAGATCAAGTTTGGGGTCCGGATTTTGTCGGGGATAGTAAAACTGTAGACGTTCACATCCGCTGGCTACGCGAAAAATTAGAGCTTGATCCCAGTCGTCCGGAATATATCGTGACTGTGAGAGGTTTTGGCTATCGATTTGGATAATTGATGACGATAGTTGTTAGTTTTTAGTTGTCATCAAGTAACTAAAAACTGGCGATGCTGGTATTGGTTTTTTTTCTGGGTTTAGCCATAGGCATTGGGTTTTGGATTTGGCAACAAATTCAACTAAATCGCTATTTGGGACGAGTCCTGCGACCTTTTGCCCCCCATTCTTCTCAGGTAATGCTACCGCTGATTCCTCGTTTGCGGGATAAAATTGCCTTGGTTGAGCAGCATCAGCAAGATTTACAGCAGTCGCTGCAAACTTATGAAAAAGTGCTGGATTTTGCACCAGTGGGGTATTTGCAAGTTGATGAAGAAAATCAACTGCTGTGGTGCAATCAGCAGGCAAGAGAGATATTGTATTTGCAAAGGTGGCAACCAGGACAGGTGCGCTTATTGCTAGAACTGGTAAGATCCTATGAACTGGATCGGTTAATTGAGCAAACGCGCGATCGCTCTTCTTGCCAAATCAAAGAATGGGTGTTTCACCCCTCTTATGAAAACGCCGCAGCTATGTTAGAATTAAAGCCTTTAGCTTTGCGAGCATCCAGCTTGCCCTTACCCAATGGACAAGTAGGGGTATTTCTGGAAAATCGCCAACCACTGCTAGATATGAACGCAGCACGCGATCGCGCATTTTCCGATCTGGCACACGAACTGAAAACTCCCCTAACTTCGATTCGTCTGGTCGTAGAAACATTACAAAACCGCTTAGAATCACCTTTAAATCGTTGGGTTGACCGCTTAATGCAAGAAGTTGACCGATTAATTAACTTAGTGCATACCTGGTTAGAACTCACCCAAATAGAAAATAATCCAGGAATTGAACTACATCCAGAAGTAGTAGAAGTGCGATCGCTAATTGCCTCTGTCTGGGCAACACTAGAACCGATAGCACAGCAACAGCAACTAACTCTTGACTCAAAAGGAGGCGAAAATCTCTGGATTAAAGCAGATAAATCGCGAATTTACCAAGTATTTCTCAATTTGCTCGATAACAGCATCAAATACAGTCACCCAGGTACAAAAATTTACGTAGAGGCGAAAATCATCCCCATAAATAATAACTATGGTGACAATTCTTCTCCCCAAAGTCTGGAAATCAATATAATAGATTCCGGATTCGGTTTTTCGGCAAGCGATTTGCCTTATGTTTTTGAACGATTTTACCGGGGAGATACAGCCAGAAGTCGGAAGGAACAATCACCTATAAACTCAAAAACGGGAATTGTTGGAACTGGTTTAGGTTTGGCGATCGTTAAACAAATCGTCCAAGCACACGGAGGTTCGATTAAAGCCATGAATCATCCCGAAACAAAAGGTGCATGGCTGCAAATTGTATTCCCAGAAGTAGTGGCAAACTCCCAAAGCCAAGACTATAGTTAAACAATATCTTCATGTTTGAGACGAAAAATGACCAAAGCAGTCCTTGATAGTCCCAATCCTGAAAGACCCCAGCTAGCACGCGCTATGAGACGTTTAGAACGGGATGTGTTACGTATGGGTGCTTTGGTCGAACAATCATTTCGCCTCAGTCACCAAGCTTTAATCGCCCGGAATTTAACCGCAGCTGAGGAACTTCCCCGATTAGATAAAAAAATTGACCGCTTTTATAAACAAATCGAATTAGATTGTACAGCAATCATGACCCTGCAAGCACCGACAGCTCAAGATTTGCGATCCTTGAGTGCTATTATGCAGTTGGTGCGGGACCTGGAACGCATCGGCGATTATGCTAAAGATTTAGCTGAAATTGCCGTGAAAATCTTTCCTTATCCGCCTCATGATACTTTACCAGAAATTGCCCTCATGTTTCACCACGCCCAGGCAATGCTAGCTACTAGTTTGGTGGCTTTGGCAGATTTGGATGAAGTTAGTGGACGCAGTATCAAACGTTTAGATGATGCTGTAGATAATGCTTACGATCGCGTTTATCAAACTTTAGCTTACCAACGAGATGTCCCAGGTGTAGTTGAACCAATTGTTTTGCTAGCTTTAGCAATTCGTTGTCTCGAACGTATGGCAGATCACGCCACCAACATCGGTCAACGAGTAGCATACATCGTTACCGGTCAACGCGGTTAATTGCGGCATTGGGCATTGGGAATTGGGCATGGGGCATGGGGCATTGGGCATTGGGCATGGGGCACGCCCAATTCCCCATTCCCCAGACAATTTAGAAATTTTGTAGTAGTGGATACCGGTTTTCCACAATTTTTTTTGGTAATCTGTGACAAGAAATTAATTCTTAGTAAAAAACATACATTACATTTAAATGTAACTTTTGGTTAAACTCTAAAAATTAAAGTAATAATCAGGTAAGTTGAAAATTTATTTTTATACTACTGAAATAATGGTATTTAATAAAACATATAAATACAGAGATAAATATTTTTTGTTCAAGCAAATCAAATATTTGTTAAATAACATACATTTCACGAAAAGCTTACCTGTTCTTAATCTTTGACGTTTAAAGTAACCAAAGATCGGCATTGCTGAATGCTCCTTTATATCTCACTCTCTGTTTATGCTGTAATCGATAAAACTGATGAGTATCAAACGTCGGGAATTCTTGCTGTTATTGGGAGGAAGTGCAGGTGCAGCAGCACTTGGCTCTGTGGGTGTATGTGATAAAAAAAATACATTACAGCAAGTAGCTACCACGGTAAATTCATTTTTATTTCAACCGATAAAAGGTGCTATACCCTTAGAAACGGCAGGCTTAAAACCAGAGCAGCAAAAAGAAATTTACAGCACCCATGAAGTAGTAGATGATTTAGTACTACCACAAGGCTTTCAATACCAAGTTATTGCAGCTTGGGGTGATAAAGTCGGTGATTCGCGGTTTGGTTACAACAACGATTATTTATCTTTTGTCCCAACAACTGAAAACCAAGGATATCTCTCAGTTAACTTTGAATATATCAGTGCCATCCCCTGGATGCAGACATATCAGCAAGTAATAGGCAAATCATTACCATTTGCAGAGGTAAAAACAGCACTGAATTTGAACGCATCGGGTAAAAATGAAATTAATGCTTATGCTTTGCCAGATAAAGATCCAATAAAAGCGAAAATCAAGGAAATTTGCTCAGAAGCGCTTTTAGATCAAGGATTGGGGATTATCTCGATTCGGAAAACAGCTTCGGGTAAATGGGAAAGAACTAATTCTCCAAGCGATCGCCGCATAAGTGGCATTTCTGGCTTAGAAGACAAGCGTTATTTAAAAGCAACCGGTCCTGCGGTAGCGGTGTTTCGCAAAAAGCAAGGACAGGGATATATTGATAAATTAGGCGATCGCATTATCGGTTCTTTCGCTAACTGCGCCGGCGGAACAACACCTTGGGGTACAGTTTTAAGTGCCGAAGAAAACTTTCAAGCGCAAGTACCAGAATTAGTATATGCCGATGGAACATCCTTAGACCCAAGTAAACGTCCTTTTGCTTTGGGTGATGAAGAACTTTTCGGACAAGGTAATGTTTTCGGATTAGCGGGAAATAAATATGGCTGGATTGTCGAAGTCGATCCAGCAAACCCGAATGATTACGGCACAAAACACACTTGGTTAGGACGATATCATCATGAAGCTGTTGGTGTGCGGGTTGAAGCGGGGAAACAATTAGCATTTTATTCGGGATGCGATCGCCGGGGAGGACATATCTATAAATTTGTGAGTAGCGATCGCGTCACCAACCCCAAAGATAAAGCTAATTCCCAACTGTTGCAAAAAGGAATGCTTTACGCTGCCAAATTTAACCCTGATGGTACCGGTCGCTGGATTCCCCTAAAAGCAGACACACCCGTAGATCCAGATATTCCTAAGCTAATCGCAGGAAACATCATCCGTCTACCAAAAGGTGCGACAAGCGAAAAAGGCAAAGTCAATTTTCAACCTTTACCAGAACCAATCGAAGGAGTTAATCTACAAATCACCAAAGACGAAGAAATCAGCTTTTTTAAGCAAAACTACAAAAAGTTAGGCGACCTTTACACCGGTAATAGTGAAGAACAGCAAGGTGCAATTTTAATTGACGCACATTATGCCGCAAATGCCGCCGGTGCTACCTGCACAGCGCGTCCCGAAGATACGGAAATTGCTCCCAATGGCGATTTGTACATTAGCTTTACCTCTGGTTCTCCTGATAAAGAGGGTGGTCCAGATATGAGAGTTTTCAAAAGTCCTAAAGGTGAAGCACCCTATGAGTATGGCTGGGTGATGCGTTTAACTGAAGACAACAACGATCCCGCTGCCGATAAATTTAAATGGCAAATGTTAGCAACAGGAGGTGAACCCGCAGCAGGTGGTATGGGTTTTGCCAATCCAGATAATTTGCTGTTAGATCGTAGCGGAAATGTCTGGATGGTAACAGATATGTCCAGCGGTAAAATGAATAGTGCCATCATTAATCGCGTTAATGACCAAGGTAAACCTGCTAACATATCGGGTTTGTTTGGTAACAACGCTCTGTGGTTTATTCCCACCAGTGGTGAAGAAGCAGGTAAAGCTTTTCTATTTGCCACAGGACCTATGGAATGCGAAACCACAGGTCCGTGCTTCACTCTTGACGAGCAAACAATGTTCCTCTCAGTCCAGCATCCAGGTGAAAGCAACGGTATACGTAAAAACCAAGCTTCAGAAAGCAGAGAATTTTTAGTTACCACTACCACAGGTGAAGAATTTATGCAAACTCGCCAAGTTCCGATTGGCTCGAATTGGCCCAGCAAAACTCCCAATTCTCCACCGAAGCCAGCAGTTGTTGCGATTACTAAATCTTCATCTACTTGACAAATTATTTCAATAATAGTAGGCTAATGACAATTTAATAGAGCATCTTTTATACAAATCATTAGCAAATTTTAAACTGCAATATATAAAATTCACCTGACAATATGTGATGCTAATGCCATGTCATAACTTCTAAAAGCTACCACCCGATTTGAGTAACGCTTCCTCAGGCGGTATGACCTGCTCAAATTATTAGTTGAATAATTTACAGACACTATTTGGCAATTGAATTTGAGATTTGCCCATGATTCAAATTATATCAACTTACCTTAAAGCGGTTTTTCCTTTGAAAACATCTATCCTTTGACTGAAAGAGCGTGGTGATGAGTGTTCTAGAGTGCCAGTCCAGTAGAAGTAATTGACAAAAAATACAGTTATTGCAGAGGCTAAGATTGAAGAATATAGTATCAGGAGTGTATAAAGATGCGTCCCTCACTCTGGAATCCTCCCAAAGAATTATCACTGACAGAAGAGAAAGTAGTAAAACGTATACGTAAAGCCAAGTTGTTCGTATTTTTAAGGGAGATGCGCCACGAACTATTTGATTCAGATTTTCAGTTA
>JAESGF010000270.1_pt1 | contig 22529 bp, 18 predicted proteins | sample 9269621 | NCBI WGS metagenome assembly JAESGF01 (sample SAMN14515066, study PRJNA621663) | algae metagenome | isolation source: Tolypothrix carrinoi HA7290-LM1 and co-occurring heterotrophs from dry rock... | place: USA: Makauwahi cave, Kauai, Hawaii | collected 2011-01-06
GCCGTCGGGCTCTGGCTCGTGTCCTCGTGGGGCGCCGTGCTCTGGGCGGTTGCGGTGGCGGTGGACGCGGCGCTCTTCTTCACCGCGCCGGCGCTGATGCCGTTCGGCGTCGCCGCGCTCGTCGGCAACGCGGCAGCGCTTGCCGTCGCCGCCGCGCTCGGCACCGCGAAGGCGATCCGCGACCGGCAGCGCGAGGACGATTAGGGGAGGGACAGATGGCGCGGATCGGGTTCATCGGGCTCGGGAACATGGGCGGACCCATGGCGGCGAACCTCGTGAAGGCGGGGCATGCGGTGACGGGGATGGACGTCTCCGCCGCCGCACGCGATGCGCTCGAGGCGGCCGGCGGCGTGGCAGTCGATTCGGTCGGAGCTGCGGTTCGCGACGCGGAGATCGTCGTCACCATGCTCCCTGCCGGTGCGCAGGTGCGCGCCGTGACGGCCGACGTTCTCGAGCACGCCGGGCCAGGAACGCTGCTCGTCGACTGCTCCACCATCGATGTCGCGACCGCCCGCGCCGTCGCCGCCGAGGCGAACCGCGAAGGGCTGCTGATGGTGGACGCGCCGGTGTCGGGGGGCGTTGCCGGGGCGGCCGCGGGGACGCTCACCTTCATGGTCGGGGGCCCTCACGAAGCGGTCGAACGGGCGCGGCCGTTGCTGGAGGCGATGGGCAAGACCGTCGTCCACGCCGGCGACGCGGGGGCAGGGCAGGCGGCGAAGATCTGCAATAACATGATCCTCGGCATCTCGATGATCGCTGTCTCGGAGGCGTTCAACCTCGCCGACGGGCTCGGGCTCGACCGCCAGAAGCTGTTCGACATCGCCTCCAGGGCGTCCGGCCAGTGCTGGTCGCTGACGACCTACTGCCCGGTGCCGGGGCCGGTCCCGACCTCGCCGGCAAACCGGGACTATCAGCCCGGCTTCACAGCGGCGATGATGCTGAAGGACCTGAAGCTCGCCGCCGGCGCCTCGGACGCGGCGGGTGTCGCGACGCCGCTCGGCGATGCCGCCGGTGCGCTCTACGAGGCGTTCTGCGAAGCCGGCGGCGCCACGACCGACTTCTCCGGCATCGTCCGCTTCCTCCGCGGCGAGGCGGCCGGCGCCTAGACCTCCGGCTCCGCCTCGGAGCGGGTGAGGCGGAGCTGGGTGATCCGGTTCCGCTCCCGCGCCGCGACCTCGAAGCGGACGCCGTGGAAGGTGAACGCCTGGCCGACGTCCGGGATCATCTGCGCCTCGTGGATGACGAGGCCTGCCGCCGTCGTCGCCTCCTCCACCGGGAGCGACCAGTCGAGCGCGCGGTTGAGGTCACGGATCGAGACCGAGCCGTCGACCAGCACCGAGCCGTCCGGCTGCGGGCTCACGCCCTGGACCTCCTGGTCGTGCTCATCCTCGATCTCGCCGACGATCTCCTCGAGAATGTCCTCCAGCGTCACGAGCCCCATCACCTCGCCGTACTCGTCCACCACGACGGCGAAGTGCGTGCGGCGCTTCAGGAAGGCGTTCAGCTGGTCGACCAGCCGCGTCGAGTCCGGCACGAACCATGGCGGCTTGGCGATGGCCGACACCGAGAGCCGCGTCATGTCGCCCCGCGCGGCCTGAACGGCGCGCAGGAGGTCCTTCGCGTGGAGGACGCCGACGATGTTCTCCGGCGTGCCGCGCCAGAGCGGCATGCGCGTGAAGGGGGAGGCGAGCGCCTCGGCCACGATGGTGTCCGGCGGGTCGTCGGCGTTCAGCATCCGCATCCGCGTCCGGTGCACCATCACGTCGGCGACCTCGAGGTCGGCGAGGTCGAGGACGGCGCCGATGCGGTCGCGGTCGATCTTGTGGAGGGCCCCTTCGGAGTGCTGGAAGTCGACCGCGCCGCGGATCTCCTCCCGCGCTGAGCTCGCGTCCACCTCCTCCGTCCGCAGGAAGGGCAGCAGCATGAGCCGGACGAGGAACTGCACCGCCGCCGTCACCGGCGCGAAGACGCGCACCACCACCCGCACCACCGGCGCGACGGCAAGCGCGAACGCCTCCGGCCGGAGGATGGCGAGCGTCTTCGGCAGCACCTCCGAGAAGATCAGGACCAGCGCCGTCATGATGATTGTCGCGTAGACGACCGCCGTCTCGCCGAAGATCCGGATGAGCGCGGACGTCGCGAGTGCGGACGCCGAGATGTTGACAAGGTTGTTGCCGACGAGGAGCGCGCCGAGGAGCCGCTCGCGCGACTGCATCAGCTCCGCCGCGATGGCGGCGCGACGCGAGCCCTGCTTCTCCGCCTGGTGGATGCGGGCGCGGGAGGCGGCGGTCAGCGCCGTTTCCGAGCCCGAAAAGAAGAAGGACAGGCAGAGGAGGACGGCGATCGCGCCGATGGTGAGGAGAAGGCCGGTATCCATCAGCGCTCCCCCGATCCGCAGTGGCTCACCCGGCGACGCCCTCCGCGGCGAGGAACGCGCGCAGCCGCTCGGGCGGCACGTGGGACGACACGAACGCCTTCCCGATCCCGTGCACGAGCACGAAGCGCAGGACACCGTCCTTCACCTTCTTGTCCTGCGCCATCGCCGCGACGAGGCCCCCCCGGGTGAAGGCGACGGGGAGGTCGGCGAAGGTGGTCGGGAGGCCGACTCGTGTCAGGTGCGCCGCGACGCGCGCCGCGTCGTCTGCCGGAGCGTGGCCGAGCATTGCCGAGAAGCGGAAGGCGAGGGCGAGACCGAGGCCGACCGCCTCGCCGTGCACGACGCGGCCGTCGTAGCCCGCCACCTGCTCGACGGCGTGCGCAAAAGTGTGTCCGAGGTTGAGGAGCGCGCGCTCCCCCGTCTCGCGTTCGTCGCGCGTCACGATCCCCGCCTTGGCGGCGACGGCGGTCGCGATCGCGTCTTCGAGCCCCTCCGTCAGTGCGCGGGCGCCGAGCGCCTCCAGCCTCTCGAAGAACGGGCGGTCGCCGAGAAGGCCGATCTTGACGATCTCGGCATAACCCGCCCGGCGATGGCGGTCCGGCAGGCTGGCGAGCGCCGCGGTGTCGGAAAGGACGAGGGAAGGCTGGTGGAAGGCGCCGACGAGGTTCTTGCCGTGCGCCGTGTTGATGCCGGTCTTGCCGCCGACGGAGGAGTCCACCTGCGCAAGGAGCGTCGTTGGCACCTGCACGAACGGCATCCCGCGCCGTGCGATCGCCGCCGCGAACCCGGCGAGGTCGCCGACAACGCCGCCGCCGAGCGCGACCACCACGTCGCCCCGCTCGAGCTCGGCGGCGAGGATCGCGCCGACGACCCGCTCCAGCACGGGCCACGACTTCGCCTCCTCGCCGGCGGCGACGACCACGTGGGCCGTCCGAAAGCCGGCCCGCCCGAGTGCCGTCTCGAGCGTATCGAGGTAGAGCGGCGCGACGACGTCGTCCGTCACCATCAACGCCCGCCGCGGCCGGACGACGGCGGCGATCAGCCGGCCCGCCTCGCCGATCAGCCCGGGGCCGATCAGCACGTCGTAAGCCCGCTCACCGAGCGGAACGGCGATGCGGCGCGGCGCCGCCAGGGCGTCCGGCGCGGCGGCAGGGTCGGCGAGGGTCATGGGGTGGTGCCCGGTTGTCGGTCTGTGCTCATGCGGTGCGCGCCTCCCGCGCCGGCAGCGCGCCGAGGACGGAGCCAAGCCCGTCGAGGATCGCCGAGACGACCCGCTCGTGCGGCCCGGCCGAGGAGGTGACGCGGATCAGGGCCTCTGCGAACACGGGGTCGCGCGCGGCGCGCAGCTCGTTGAGCCGATGCTCCGGGTCGACGCCGTTGAACAGGGGCCGGTTGGTGCGCTTCGCGATGCGCGACAGGAGGACGTCGTTGCCGGCGTCGAGCCAGACGGATACCCCCCGCGCGGCGATCGCCTCGCGCGTCGAGGCAGCCATGAAGGCGCCGCCGCCGGTGGCGATCACCTGCGGCCCGTCGTCGAGGAGGCGGGCGATCACCCGTGCCTCGCCGTCGCGGAACTCGGCCTCGCCGCGGGTGGCGAAGATGTCGGCGATGGTCATCCCCGCGGCCTTTTCGATCTCGACATCGGCGTCCACGAACGGGATCTCGAGCACGGCCGCAAGCCGGCGGCCGACGCTGGACTTGCCCGCACCGGGCAAGCCCACGAGCACGACGTTGCGCCCCGCCAAAGCCCGAAGCATGGCGTCGCGCTCCCCGTCAGGCACCCGTCTCCCCCTTTTGCCGCGCGTCCTCACCGCTCTAGCCGACAGGAATATCCCGGCGACCGCAAGTCCCTCAAGCGGTCCTCCACCCTGGGCGCCGCGTGCGCCGCGGATTGCGCCCGTTCCGTCCACCGTCCGCTAACGCCGCGAGGGCATGGTGCCCCGGCGCCGCGGGGATGCGGCGCGTGGGGGTGGCATGGCGGACCACGTTGGCGCGTTCCTCGAGATGCTGGCGGTGGAACACGCCGCCTCGCCCCATACGCTGCAGGCCTATCGCGGCGACCTCGCTCGTTTCGCGGCGACCGCCGCCCGGCGCGGCATCCGGCCCGAGGCGGCCGGGGAGGCGGACCTTCGCGCCTTCCTCGCCGAGATGGCGGCCGCCGGAGAGGCCCGCTCGACCCAGAACCGCCGCCTCTCCGCCGTCCGCTCCTTCTTGCGCTTCCTCTACACGGAGGGCGTGCGGCCGGATGACCCCGGCGTCCGCGTCGACGGTCCGAAGAAGGGACGGGCGCTGCCGAAGATCCTGTCCAAGGACGAGGTCGCCCGTCTTCTCGCCGTCGCCGGCGAACGCGCCGCCGCGGGCCGGCCCGGCGCGGTCCGAATGGCGGCTCTCGTCGAGCTTCTCTACGCGTCGGGGCTCCGCGTCTCGGAACTCGTCGCCCTGCCGGAGACAGCCATCGGCGAGGGACGGGCGGCAATGGTGGTCCGTGGCAAGGGCGGGCGGGAGCGCCTCGCGCCGCTCAACGCCGCCGCGCACGCCGCGGTCGCCCGCTGGCGCGGCGAGCGCGGCCCCTCGCGGCGCTGGCTGTTCCCGGCGGAAAGCGCGGCCGGGCACCTCACCCGGCAGGCGTTCGCACGCGACCTGAAGACGCTCGCCGCCGCCGCCGGGCTTCCCGCGGCGAGGGTGTCGCCGCATGTCCTGCGCCACGCCTTTGCGACCCACCTCGTCACCAACGGCGCGGACCTCCGCGTCGTCCAGACCCTCCTCGGACACCAGGACCTTGCGACGACGGAGATCTACACCCACGTCGCCGGCGACCACCTCGCTTCGGTGCTCCTCGACTGCCACCCGCTTGCCGAGCCGCCACGCGACGGCGCGTGACCGCGCTTCGACCTGACGGCGCGTGACCGCGCCCGGACAGGACGGCGCTTGACAGTGGGGCGGGCGGCCCGCACGAGGTGCGCCGTCCCCCCGAAAGCGAACAGCCCGATGCGTCACTTCCTCGAGTTCGAAAAGCCCGTCGCCGACGTGTTCGGCAAGATCGAGGAGCTGCGCGCCCTCGGCACGACGGTGGACGGGTCTGACGAGATCCAGAAGCTCGAGGACAAGGCCGAAAAGGCGCTCGCCGACATCTATTCAAAGCTCACTCCGTGGCAGAAGACGGAGGTGGCACGCCACCCCGACCGGCCCCACACGAGCCATTACATCGCGCGCCTGCTCGAGGATTTCACGCCGCTTGCCGGCGATCGCGCCTTCGCCGAGGACGCTGCCATCATCGCCGGCATCGGCCGCTTCCGCGGCCGCTCGGTCGCCGTCCTCGGCCATGAACGCGGAGCGGACACCGAAAGCCGCATCCGGCACAATTTCGGCATGGCGCGGCCGGAGGGCTACCGGAAGTCCCGCCGGATCATGCAGCTCGCCGAGCGCTTCCGCCTGCCGGTTGTGACGCTGATCGACACCGCCGGCGCTTATCCCGGCATCGGCGCCGAGGAGCGCGGGCAGGCCGAGGCGATCGCGCGTTCGACCGAGATGGGGCTCCTTCTGACCGTCCCGTCCGTCGCCGTGGTGATCGGGGAGGGTGGCTCCGGCGGGGCGATCGCGCTCGCCACGTCCAATCGCGTCCTCATGCTGGAGCACGCGATCTACTCGGTGATCTCGCCGGAGGGTGCGGCAACGATCCTGTGGCGCGACTCGGCGCGGGCGCAGGAGGCGGCGGCGAACATGAAGATCACGGCGGCGGACCTCCTCAGGCTCGGCGTCATCGACGGGATCATCGACGAGCCGCTCGGCGGCGCCCATCGCGACGCGGCGCTCACGATCGAGCGGGTCGGCAACGCCGTGGACGAGGCTCTGTCGGCGCTGTCCGGCGAGAGCCCCCCGGCGCTGAAAGCGTCCCGCGCGCAACGGTTCCTCGCGATCGGCCGCACGCTCGAGGACTAAACCACGCGCGCAATTCACAGCTCCTTGAGCGTGTCTTCCGGGTGACACCCGGCCCTCCACAGGTGGGGATCACCGCGCCGAGGCCGTGTTGACGCTTTGTAAAGCCGCCCGGCACACGGTACAGCCCAGTTCGAGTGGCGATTGTGAAGTCCGCCACACACTCTCGGGATGTTCCGCATGACGCTGACCGCAGGCCGCCGCGCCGCAACGTCGCGATCCGAGGAGACGGGAAGGGGACAGGGGCTGCGCATGGCAGCGGCCCTCCTTGTAGCCGGCCTCGTCCTCGCCGGCTGCCAGGTTTCGGAGTTCGCCACCGGCGCGCCGCAGTACGCGCCGATCCCCGTGGCGCTCGAGCGCAAGATGGAGCGGCTCGGGATGAAGGAGGAGTCGCCCATCCTCCTGCGCATCTTCAAGGAAGAGTCGGTGCTGGAGGTCTGGAAGAAGGACCGCACCGGTCGCTACGCACTCCTCACGGAGTACGAGATCTGTGCCTGGTCCGGCGAGCTCGGCCCCAAGAAGAAGGAAGGCGACCGGCAGGCGCCCGAGGGCTTCTACCATGTGACGCCGGGGCTCATGAACCCGAAGTCGTCCTACCACCTCGCATTCAACATTGGCTTCCCGAACTCCTTCGACCGCAGCCTCGGCCGCACGGGCACTCACATCATGGTGCACGGCGACTGCTCGTCGCGCGGCTGCTTCGCGATGGATGACAACAACATCGAGGAGATCTACGCCCTCGCCCGCGAGGCTTTCGAGGGCGGCCAGAGATACTTCCAGCTCCAGTCGTTCCCGTTCCGCATGACGCCGGAGAACATCGCCCGCCACGCAGGCAACGAGCACATGGCGTTCTGGGAGATGCTGAAGGAGGGATACGACCACTTCGAGGTCACGAAGCTCGAGCCGGACGTCGACGTGTGCAAGGGCCGCTACGTCTTCAACGCGAAGCCCATCGTCGGCAGCTTCAGCGCGAATGCCGCCTGCCCCGCCTTCGAGGTGGACCCGGCGGTGGAGCAGCTCGTCGCCGCCAAGCGCGACGCCGACAAGGCGAAGACCGAGACGCTGGTCGCCGACCTCGAGCGCAAGAAGGAGCGCGAGGAGCGCTGGGCCGAGCGCGAGCAGACGATCGCCGCGTTCTTCAACACCAGCCGCGCCGGTGCGCCGGAAGCGGCCGCCGCCGCCGTGGCGAGCGGCGACGCACGTGAGGTTGCTGCCGCGCCCGCCGCATCCGCACCGTCCGCCACTGCTACCGTTGCACCGGCTGCGCCCGTCGTGATCGGCGGCGTCCCGCTGCCGCGCCCCGCGCCGCGCGCCGTCGCCGCTGCGTCCGAGCCTTCGGGCGGGGGCTTCCGCCTCTGGGGCCGCCGCGCGCCCGCGTCGGAGCCGGTCGCGAGCACGGCCGCCGCAACCGCTGCGCCCACGGGATCGGCGCCCGCCGCTGCCCCTGCCGGGGTGGCGAGCACCGCGGCTCCCGCCCTTGCCGCCTCCTCCTCCGCTCCGGCAGCCGAGGCGGCGCCCGCTCCGGTGGCACCTGTCGCGGCGTCGCCTGAGCCGCTCCCCACCACGACCGCCCTCGGCTACCAGCCGGAGGAGACCGAGGACGGCTTCCTCGCCTCCGTCGCAAAGGGCAGCCGCGGCCTCTTCCGCAAGGCGGGCGACCTCTTCAACTGACGCACACGACGCGCGGGCAAGGGCGCCAGTTGCGCCCTTGCGCGGCAATTGGTGCCTTCCAGCGGAGCAGCGATGCGACGGTTCGCCTTTCCATGGCCCCGCACGCGCGATAGGTTACGACCAAATGACGACGGGGCGGAGACGATGACCGAGGACAGCGCCGTGATCGCGGCCGACGAAACGGCCAAGGGCGACGGAGCCGCCGGCAACGACCGGACCTTCACCGCCGCCGACTATCGCCGCGCCTACGAGGAGATGCTCCTCATCCGCCGCTTCGAGGAGAAGGCCGGCCAGCTCTACGGCATGGGCCTCATCGGCGGCTTCTGCCACCTCTACATCGGCCAGGAAGCCGTCGTTGTCGGCGCCCAGATGGCGATGAAGGACGGCGATCAGGTGATCACCGGCTACCGCGACCACGGCCACATGCTCGCGACCGGGATGGACCCGAAGGGCGTGATGGCCGAGCTCACCGGCCGCGCCTCGGGCTACTCCAAGGGCAAGGGCGGCTCGATGCACATGTTCAGCGTCGAGAAGAATTTCTACGGCGGCCACGGCATCGTCGGCGCGCAGGTGTCGCTCGGCACCGGCATCGGCTTCGCCAACAAGTACCGCGAGAACGGCGCGGTCTGCCTCACCTATTTCGGTGACGGCGCAGCCAACCAGGGCCAGGTCTACGAGAGCTTCAACATGGCGAAGCTCTGGTCGATTCCGGTCGTCTATGTCGTCGAGAACAACAAGTACGGGATGGGGACGAGCATCGAGCGCCACGCCTCGACGACGGACCTCTCCCAGCGCGGCCGCTCCTTCGGCATTCCCGGCGAGCAGGTGGACGGGATGAGTGTCGAGACCGTGCGGGCCGCCGTCGCGAAGGCGCTGCACCACGCGCGGACCGGCAAGGGGCCGTACATCCTCGAGATGCTGACCTACCGCTACCGTGGCCACTCGATGTCGGACCCCGCGAAATACCGCACCCGCGACGAGGTGAACGAGTACCGCACCAAGCGCGACCCGATCGAGCACGTCCGCGAGATCCTCCTCGCCAAGCACAAGGTGTCGGAGGACGACATCAAGGAGATCGACAAGCGGGTGCGCGAGGTGGTGAACGCCGCCGCCGAGTTCGCCCAGTCCGAGCCGGAGCCCGACCCGAAGGAGCTCTGGACGGACATCGTCCGCTGATGCATCCGGCTCGCGCCGAGGCAGGAGACGGCCGGTGACGGCGGAGCGAGACAATCTCGCCCTCGACGACCTGAAGGCGCTGCGCGGGGAGATGTGGGCGCACTTCGACTGGGTCGACGGGCGCCTCGGCCGAGCGCCGCGTCGTCAATCTCGGCCTGTCGTCCGCGACGAGCCGGCACGACGACCAGATCGTCGAGATCCACAAGCGGCTAGCCGCCCTCGAGAGCCTGGTCGGCATGGCCTTATGACTTCCTTCCCGCCCCGACCGTTCCTTGCCGGCGCCGCGACAGCGTCGCTCGAGAAGAAGAAGAGACGATGCCCACACAGATCCTGATGCCCGCCCTGTCGCCGACCATGGAGGAGGGCAAGCTCGCCAAGTGGCTCAAGGCCGTGGGCGACAAGGTCGCCGCGGGCGACGTCATCGCCGAGATCGAGACCGACAAGGCCACGATGGAGGTCGAGGCGGTCGACGAGGGCACGCTCGGCCAGATCCTCGTCCAGGAAGGGACGGAGGGTGTCGCGGTGAACACGCCGATCGCCGTCCTCCTCGCCGAAGGAGAGAGCGAGGCGGACATCGCTAAGGGCACCGCCGACACGGCCCGCGCCGGCGGCCGCGAGGCGCACGGCGGCGAGCCGACGGACGACGCGCCGAAGGGCAGCCACGCCAGGGGCGGCGCTTCGGCCGGCTCCCCCGCGCACACGCATTCGGAGGTGGAGGCGCCCGCCGACACCGCCCAGACCGCCATCACCCGTGACGGTCCCGGGCCGACGGGGAGCCTCTCCGCCGACGCCGCCCGCGCGCCGGCCGCGCCTCGCTCCGCCTCCGGGGCCGCCGAGCTGCCGGACGACCAGCCGGAGGAGCCGGACGTCCCCGCCGGGACCGAGATGGTGCAGGTTACCGTTCGCGAGGCGCTGCGCGACGCGATGGCCGAGGAGATGCGCCGCGACGAGGATGTCTTCCTCATGGGCGAGGAGGTCGCCGAGTACCAGGGCGCCTACAAGGTCAGCCAGGGCCTGCTCGAGGAGTTCGGCGCCCGGCGCGTCGTCGACACGCCCATCACCGAGCACGGCTTCGCCGGCCTCGGCGTCGGCGCGTCATTCACGGGTCTGAAGCCAATCGTCGAGTTCATGACCTGGAACTTCGCCATGCAGGCGATCGACCAGATCATCAATTCCGCCGCGAAGACGCACTACATGTCCGGCGGATTCATCAAGTCGCAGATCGTGTTCCGCGGGCCGAACGGCGCGGCCGCCCGCGTCGCCGCCCAGCACAGCCAGGACTACGCGTCGTGGTACGCCCACGTGCCGGGCCTGCGCGTCATCCAGCCCTATTCCGCGCTCGACGCGAAGGGGCTGCTGAAGGCGGCCATCCGCGACCCGAATCCGGTCGTCTTCCTCGAGAACGAGATCCTCTACGGCCAGACCTTCGAGGTTCCGAAGGCAGACGATTTCGTCCTCCCCATCGGCAAGGCGAAGGTGGAGAAGAAGGGGAAGGACGTGACCCTCGTCTCCTTCGGCATCGGCATGACCTACACCATGAAGGCCGCGGCCGAGCTCGCCGGGATGGGGATCGACGCTGAGGTGATCAACCTCAGGACCATCCGCCCGCTCGACATCGACACCGTGCTCCGCTCCGTCCGCAAGACCAACCGCTGCGTCACGGTGGAAGAGGCGTTCCCGACTTGCTCCGTCTCGTCGGAGATCGGCTACCAGGTCATGGAGAAGGCGTTCGACTTCCTCGACGCGCCCGTCATCCGGGTCACGGGCAAGGACGTTCCGATGCCCTATGCGGCGAACCTCGAGAAGCTGGCGCTGCCGAGCGTGGCGGACGTGATCGACGCCGTGAAGGCCGTCACCTACCGCAACTGACGCCGGGCGCTGCCGCGGGTCACGGCGGATGAGAGGTTCCGCCGCGCCTGCTCATTGCCGGAGCCGTGCCTGTTTGTTATGCCCGGCCGCACGGGGCGTCCTCGCCGGCGCCGGGAGCCGCCGCGCTGCGTCGGTCGTCAGTCTCATCGATCGAGGCATATCGGGGCTCATGGACAGCTGAATGGCACGTCGGGCGCTGATCACCGGGATCACGGGGCAGGACGGCGCATACCTTGCGCAGCATCTCCTCGGGAACGGCTACGAGGTTTACGGCGTCGTGCGTCGCTCGAGCCACTTCGGCATCGCGGACCATCGCCTGCGCTGGCTTGGCATCGAGCGCGATGTCCGCTTCATCGACGCCAACCTCATCGACCTGTCGAGCCTCATCCGGGCGGTCGAGGTGGCGCGGCCGGACGAGGCGTACAACCTCGCCGCCCAGTCCTACGTCGCCTCATCATGGCAGCAGCCGGTGCTCACCGCGCAGGTGACGGGCGTCGGTGCGGTGAACATGCTCGAGGCGCTGCGCATCGTCTCGCCCGAGACGCGCTTCTACCAGGCGTCGTCGTCGGAGATGTTCGGCCTCGTCCAGGAGGCGCACCAGACCGAGAAAACGCCGTTCTACCCGCGTTCGCCGTACGGCGTCGCCAAGCTCTTCGCCCACTGGATGACGGTGAACTACCGCGAGAGCTTCGGGATGCATGCCTCGTCCGGCATCCTCTTCAACCACGAATCGCCGCTCCGAGGCGTCGAGTTCGTCACCCGCAAGGTCACCGACGGCGTCGCCCGCATCAAGCTCGGCCTCGCCGCGGAGCTGCGCCTCGGCAACATTGACGCCAAGCGCGACTGGGGACACGCGCGCGACTATGTCGAGGCGATGTGGCTGATGCTGCAGCAGAACACCCCGGACGACTATGTCGTCGCGACGGGCCGCACGACGTCGGTCCGTGACATGGTCGAGATCGCCTTCGACCATGTCGGGCTCAACGTGGAGGATCATCTCGTCATCGACCCGACGCTGTTCCGCCCGGCGGAGGTCGACGTCCTCCTCGGCAATCCGGCCAAGGCGGTGCAGACGCTCGGCTGGTCGGCGAGGACGCCGCTCGAGGCGATGATCCGCGAGATGGTGGATGCGGACCTTGAGCGCCATCGCAAGGGTTGAGCCCCACCCGTTGCGGGAGCGATGACGTGCGGCCGATCCTCGTGACCGGCAGCGCTGGCTTCGTCGGGCGGCATGTCACGCCGCTTCTCGGCGAAGCGTTCGGCGGCGTGCCGGTCGTCGCCACGGCGCGACGGCTTCGGGAGGGGGTTCAGTGTCGCGCGGTCGACCTCACAGACCCTGCCGCGACGGACCGCCTCGTCGCCGACACGCGGCCGGCGATGGTCGTCCACCTCGCCGCCCATGCCTCGGTCGGCAGCGCCCGCTTCCGGCCGGACGGCGTCTGGCGCGACAATCGCAACGGGGCCTATGCCCTCGCGGCGGCGCTTGCCCGGCACGCCCCGGACGCGACCGTTCTTCTCGCGAGCACGGCCGAGGTCTACGGCCGCAACCTCCGTCTGGGCCCGGCAACGGAGGAGACCCCTCCTGCCCCGATCGGCGCCTACGCCCAATCGAAGCTCGCGGCGGAGTTCATCTTCGCGACGGTCCTGCCGCCGACCGCGAGGCTGATCGTCGCCCGACCGATGAACCACGTGGGGCGAGGGCAGGGGGAGGCGTTCGCGGTCGCCTCCTTCGCCGCGCAGATCGCACGAATCGAGGCGGGGCTGGTTCCGCCCGTCATCCGCGTCGGAAACCTCGATGTCGCCCGTGACTTCCTCGACGTCCGCGACGTCGCCGCAAGTTATGCGACGATGCTGCGCGCCGCCGAACGGCTGCCGCAGCGCGCGATTCTCAATGTCGCGCGCGGCGAGCCGGTGACGATCCGGACCGTTCTCGACACGCTCCTCTCGCTCTCATCGGCGCAGGTCAGCGTGGAAATCGACCCGCGGCGGGTCCGGCCGAATGACATCCCGCGCGCCACCGCTCGCGCGTACCGTCTCAAGTCGATCATGCCGTGGCCGCCCGCGCGAACGCTCGACGAGACGCTCGCCGACGTGCTCGACGACCACCGAATCCGCGTGGCGACCGAAGCAGGCCGTGATTGAATTCGTATGTCGCAGCGTCGACTCCATGTATGAACGTCACGCATAGAAATGGCACCGGCAGCCGCGCCAGGCGAGATGGAAGAACGAGGTGGTGAGGTGAGGGCGGCGCATATGTATAATTTCCACCTCGACCGCATTTCGTCCACCGAGGTCGCTGGCTGGATCGCCGACGCCAACGATTTCGATCGCCGGCTCGCCGTTCACTTCTTCATCGACGGCGTCGCAGTCGGAACCGCGCGGGCGGACATCATCCGTGCCGACGTCGAAAAGGCGGGGCGGGGTCCACGCCAGTGTGGCTTCTCCTGGTCGGTGCCCGCGGCGGTCGCACGGCTTGCGATCGACGGCGGGAAGACGGTCGAGGTCGTGGTGCTCGACGGCGGCGCAAAAGCGATCCTGACCCGCTTCACGCTCCACAACGATCCATCGCTGACAGGATCCGTCCGCACCGGAATTCGGCTGCCGCTCGACCAGGCGATCATCGCCGCCTCGATCGCGGCGCTCGAGGAGGGCGGGACGCCGATCGACCGGCACGACCCGGCGCGGTATGAGCTCCACGACCACCTTTTCGCGCCGGCGGCAGCCACCGAGGCGGACTTCGTGCTCTCCCCCTACGTCATGTACACGCACGAGCGCCTTCGGAGAGACGTCCACAACCCGCTCGACGGGTCGGTCGCCTCGTCCGCGGATTTCCTGCGATGGTACCTTGAGGGATACGGGCTCCAGCGGCGGCCGTACCGGGTTCCGCTCGGGGCCTCGGAGATCGCATTTCTGAATGCGCCGCTGCAGATGGTGGGCATGCCCTACCGGATCTCGCGCGCCTCGATGTCGTACGCGCTCAGCGAGACGGATCACGCGCTGCTGCCGATCCGCGACCGCGAGGAGTATGTCGGCTTCGTCTCCTGGTGGGCGACGGAGAAGGCGCCGAGCCTTCATCTCGAGGACTGCCTCGTGCCGGACTATTATGTCGAGGCGCTGCGGCGGATGAACGTCCACTGGATGGGGCAACTCTTCGCCCCGTCGTGCTTCATGGAGGAGCGCTTCAAGTCCGATCCGCGGTTCCACGGGCTTAATCTCGGGATCGAGGCGGACCGGATCATCTACCTCGTGTGGTACCTCCTCGAGGCGGTCGACCGCCCGGGGCTGATCCGCTTCGTGCCGCCGAAGAGCCTGTCGGCGCTGTTCGCCCGCGAGCCAGGGCAGGAGATGACGCTGTTCGACCGCGTCGTCCAGTCCGTCCACGAGAGCGGCGCCGGGATCGGCGAACTCTTCAGCGCCGACTCCTTCAACGACCTCCTGTGGCGGCGCGGCTTCGATCTCGGCCGCCGCCGCTTCATCTTCACCGACGCGGCCGGCAACCGGTTCGAGAGCGCCCGCTTCCGGCCGCTGAACCTCCCGGGCGCGCCGCAAGTCCCGTTGCAGGTGATCGGCCCCTTCGAAAAGTCATCCGGGCTCGGCCAGGCTGCCCGCCTGTCGGCGGAGACGATCCGGCGCGCCGGCTACGGGTCGAACAACGTCAACTTCGGGATGGACAATCCGGCGCCGGTGAACATGGGCGGGCTGCCCGTCACCTTCGGCAAGCCGAAACCCGCCCGCGTCAATCTCATCCACCTCAACGGCGAGACGATCCCGCTCGCGCTCGCCTACATGCCGGACGTCTTCAACGGCGCGTACAACATCGGCTACTTTTTCTGGGAGCTATCGACGCCGGCGCCGAGCCAGCGCCTCGCACTCGATCTTCTCGACGAGATCTGGGTGGCGACTGACTATGGCGTTTCGATCTACCAGCCGCACGTCTCGATCCCGGTCCATAATGTCGGCATGGCGGTGGATCCGATCGAGGTGCCGGACTGGGCGAGTTCCCGCGCCTTCCTTGCCGAGCGACTGCCGCTCGGCCCGAACACCTTCGTCTTCTTCGCCGCGTTCGATTCCTTTTCCTTCCTCGAGCGCAAAAACCCGCACGGCCTGGTGGACGCCTTCCGCGCCGCCTTCGGCGAGGACGAGGACGTGCGGCTCGTCCTCAAGACGCACAACCGCGACTTCGTGATGGACGCGCACCAGACGATGCGCTGGGAGCGGATCGTCGAGATCGCCGCGCGCGATCGGCGGATCGTCATCATCAACGAGACCCTGCAGTTCTCCGATCTGATGCGGCTCAAGAAGGGGGCGGACGCCTACGTGTCGCTGCACCGCTCGGAAGGGTGGGGCATGGGCATGGTGGAGGCGATGCAGCTCGGCGTTCCCGTCGTCGCGACCGGTTACAGCGGCAACGTCGACTTCACGACGCCGGAGACTGCCTTCCTCGTCGACTACACGCTGATCGAGCCCGGGCCGAACGAGTACCTCTTCGTCGATCGCGGGCAGGTCTGGGCGGCGCCGCTGATGGAGAGCGCGGTGGCGCAGCTCCGCGCCGTCCGCTCCGACGCGGCAGGGCGGCAGCGGAAGGTGGCCGCCGCACGTGACCTCATCGACCGCGAATACTCCTTCGAGGCGCAGGCCGTGAAGTACAAGGCGCGGCTCGACGCCATCTTCGCCAAGCTCGGCCCCGCCTCAAACGCGTGATGTCCCTGCGGCTCCTCCCGGCCTTGGTGCCTGTCGTCCTCCTTGCGGCGATGCTCGGGTCGGTCGCACAGGACGCTGCGGTGCCACCGCCGCCCGCGACCGAAGCTCCCGCCGCGGAGGAGGAGGCACCACGCCTCGAGGTCCCTGCCGCTGGAGACCCGGTCGCACCCGCCGCGAACGCGCCCGCCCTCGCCACCGACGATCCATCAACGGCTGATCCGGAACGGCGGCCGACCGATGCCGACCCGATCGTGGACGAGATCATCCTGCCGGCGGCGCAGCGGTTCACGAGCGCCGCGATCGCGCTGCAGAACGCGGTCATCCGGCACTGCATGAGCCCGAACCGCGCCTCGTTGGAGATGGTGGGGACCACGTTCGAAGCTGCGCTTGTCGCTGCGGCGGCCACCGAACCACTCGCCTTCGGGGCAGAGGAGAACCGCAACGTCCCCGAGCTGATTACGACAGAGGTGGCGAACACCGCGTTCAGCAGCAGCCGCCTGCAAGGGATTATGCTCGCGCGGATCACGCCGCCGGCGACCCTCGCCGCCCTTGCCGGAGAAGAGCTGGGGCTGATCGGGCTTCCGGCACTGGAGCGCCTCCTCCTCCGCCCACCGTACGCCGAGCAGGAAACGCTTGCGAACCGCTGCCGGCTCGCGGTGCCGATCGCCGCGAACGTCCGCACGACCGCGCTGGTCGTGGAGGAACGCTGGCGCCGGAGGGCCGTCGATCCGCAGTGGACGCCGGACGAGCCGGAACTCGCCGACAGGCTCAGGCTACGAGACCTGATCCAGGCGCTGATCGATGTCAGCGACCGGCTCGACCGCGACGTGACGCAGTTCGGCCCCGATCCGCTCGGCAACGAGCGGCTGCCGTTCGCCGACAAGCGACGGATGGAGATGTATCTCGCCTCCGTCTCGACGGCGCTCCTGCGTGAGACGGGAGTCCTCCGCCGCTTTGCACCGGAGGGAAGCCCTGCGCGCGACGCTCTCGCGCGAGTCACGGCCGCGCTGGAGCAGGGACGCGAGCTTCTGGATGGGAGCGACGCCGAACGGGCCTCAGCCGTTGAGCTGTTCGACCGGGCCCAGCAGGAGGTGGCGCAGCTTCCTGCGGCCTTCGACTTCGCACCGGAGGCCTTCCAGCGGCCGCTCGCCTCGTTCGAGGCGACGGCCGGCGTGCCGGACGGACCGGGCGGCTTTCAGCCCTGATCGCGTTCCGGCAGCGCAGGGGGTGAACCGCTCCGTCGATCTGCAAGTCGCATAAGACGGATTATGGAACGAACACCGATGTGTCCCTGATGGCCGTGCCCTCATCCGGCCGGCGGTAGACGCTGACGTGTGCGGCCGAGCCTTCTGCGAACGACGTTCCGGCGAAGTCCGCGTAACGCGCCTCCAGGGTCAGCCCGGCGAGTTCGGCCATCAGGTCGAGCTCGGCCGGGAATGCGTAGCGATGCGTAGATCGGAACAGCGAGGCGTGCCGCTCGCCGCCGAAGCGGAAGTGATGCGAGGTGAGCTGCTGGGCGACAACGTCGAACGTATCGACCACCATGTAGCCGGGCTCGGAGTGGACGACGACCGCATCCTGTCCCGGAGGCAGCGAGCGGAGCGCCGGCACGACGAGCTCGATCACGAAGCGGCCGCCGGGCGCGAGGTGCCGCGCGGCATTGCGAAAGCACGCCACCTGCGCCGCCTGCGTGGTGAGGTTCGAGATGCCGTTGAAGACGAGGAAGACCAACGTGTGCAGCTCCGGCCGCGGCGCATCGGCGGTCGCCATGTCGCCGATCGCAACAGGGACCGTCTCCTCGTCGGCCTTGCGGCGGAGCTCGGCCACCATGGCGGGCGACAGCTCGATGCCTCGCACGGGAATGCCGCGTTCAACGAGCGGCAGCGCGACGCGGCCCGTGCCGATCGCGAATTCGAGCACAGGCCCCGTGCCGGCGAGCGCGGCGAGGAACTCGACCGTCGGGCCGAGCACCGCCGGGTCGTACATCGGCGCGCTGTGGTCGTCGTAGACCTCGGCCGTCTCGCGGTCCCAGATCAGCGGCTCGCTGCTCAACGCGGAAGCTCCACCGTCATCATGTCGTAGGCCGGCGTCGCCCACGCGGGGAGCAACGCGCAGAGACGGTCGTAGTCGAGGTCCTGGTGCAGGTTGGTGAGGATCGCCCGGCGCGTGCCGACCCTCTCCGCCCAGTCGAGTGCCTGCTCCACGGTGAAGTGGCTTGAGTGACGCGCATGGCGGAGCGCATCGACGATCCAGACCTCGAGGTCCTCGAGGAGCGGCAGCGTCTCGGACGGCAGGTCGTTGAGGTCGGACGAGTAGGCGAGGCTGCCGACGCGCCAGCCGAGCGAGGGGATGCTGCCGTGCACCTGGCCGAACGGCAGCAGCGTGAGCGTCCCGCCGGCGCCCGCTACCGTGACCGCCTCCCCTGCCGTGACCACGTGCGCGTTGAGGATCGGCGGATAGCCTTGCGCCACGTCGTCGAAGCAGTAGCCGAACGCCTCGCGGGCGCGGGCGAGCGTTGGTGCGTCCATGTAGACGTCGACTCGCCGGCGCCGGGCGAGGGCGAGCGCCCGGAGGTCGTCGATACCGTGCAGGTGGTCGGCATGAGGGTGGGTGTAGACGACGGCGTCGAGATGGGAGACGCCAGCCGACAGCATCTGCTCGCGCAGGTCCGGCCCAGTGTCGACGAGGACGCGCGTGACGCCCGCCGCACCGATCTGCTCGATCAGGAGCGAGCAGCGACGCCGACGGTTCTTCGGGTTCGCCGGGTCGCAGGCCCCCCACTCGCCGTCCATGCGGGGTACGCCGCCGGACGAGCCGCAGCCGAGGATGGTGAAGCGGTAGGTCACCGGCCAGTCGCCGCGAGTGCCGCCGGCTGGACCGCCCGCGGCACCTTCGAGAACAGGCGGTAGAAGTTCTCCGTCGTCGCTTCGCCAAGAGCCTCGGCGCTGATGTCGAGCGTCGCAGCCAGATGGGCGGCCGTGTCGGCGACGAAGGCCGGCTCGTTGCGCTTGCCACGGTGTGGCGGCGGGGCGAGGTAGGGCGCGTCCGTCTCGACGAGGATCCGGTCGCGCGGCACCCAGCGCGCCACCTCGCGAATCGCCTCGGCGTTGCGGAACGTCACGATGCCGGAGAACGAGACGTAGAGGCCGAGGTCGACACCGCGGCGGGCAAGCGCCATGCCCGAGGAGAAGCAGTGAAGGACGGCGGCGAAAGCCCCTTTCCCCATCTCCTCCTCCAGGATCGCCGCCACGTCGTCGTCGGCGTCGCGGGCGTGGATGACAAGCGGCAGACCGGTCTCGCGCGCGGCGGCGATGTGGTTGCGGAAGCCGGCCGCCTGCGCCTCGCGTGGGCTCTTGTCGTAGTGGTAGTCGAGCCCCGCCTCGCCGATCGCGACCACCTTCGGCTCCGCCGCGATCGCGACGAGGTCGGCGACGGTCACGTCTGGCTCCTCCGCCGCGTTGTGCGGGTGGGTGCCGATGGAGGCGAACACGTCCTCGTGCGCATCGACGATGGCCCGGAGCGCATCGAAGCGGCGGACGCGAGTGGAGATGGTGACGAAACACTCCACCCCCCGCGCGCGGGCGCGGGAGAGGATCGCCTCGCTCTCCCCGTCGAAGTCCGGGAAGTCGAGGTGGCAGTGGCTGTCGACGAGCCTCACGCGGACGGCTGCTCCGCCACCTTCTGCTCCTCGATCCGCGGCACGATCGGCGTCGGCGCGGGAAGGACGGTGCCGGCGGCGAGCGGCGTGTCGAGCGCGGCGAACTCACGCCGGTCGGCGGGCACGGCGAGAAGATCCAGGAGCGCGGCGGCCGTCCCCGGCACGAAGGGCTGCAGGAGGATACCGAAGCGGCGCAGCGCCTCCGCCGTCACACCGAGGACGACGCCCATCCGCGCCGGATCGCTCTTCCTCAGCGCCCAGGGCTCCATCGCGGCGAAGTAGCGGTTCGTCTCCGACACGGCGTCGAAGATCGCCCCGAGGGCTGCGTGCAGCGCCTGCACGTCGACCGCGCGCCGGCACGCCTCGAGAAGGCCCGCCGTCCGCGTCAGAACGAGCTCGTCGTCGACCGTGAGCGGCGCCATGTCCGGCACGCGCCCGTCGCAGTGCTTGGCGATCATAGACAGCGAGCGCTGGGCAAGGTTGCCGATGTCGTTGGCAAGGTCCGCGTTGACGCGCTTGATGAAGCCGTCGACCGACCAGTTGCCGTCCTGCCCGAACGGCACCTCGCGCAAGAAGTAGTGGCGGATCGGGTCGACGCCGAACGCCTCGACGAGCTGGAACGGGTCGAGGACGTTGCCGACCGACTTCGACATCTTCTCGCCGGCGTTGAACAGGAAGCCGTGGCCGAAGACGCGCTTCGGCAGCGGCAGCCCCGCGCTCATGAGGAATGCCGGCCAGTAGACCGTGTGAAAGCGCACGATATCCTTGCCGATGACGTGGAGGTCCGCCGGCCAGCGCTGGGCGAACCGCTCCGGCTCGTCCGGATACCCGGCCGAGGTGATGTAATTCGTCAGCGCGTCGACCCAGACGTACATCACATGGTCCGGGTCGCCCGGCACCGGCACGCCCCAGCTGAGCGTGTTGCGCGAGACGGAGAGGTCCTTAAGGCCACTCTTCACGAACGCGACCACCTCGTTCCGCCGAGTCGGCGGGCCGATGAAGTCCGGGTTCTCGTCGTAGAAGGCGAGCAGCCTGTCCTCGAACGCGGACAGGCGGAAGAAGTAGGACGGCTCCTCCATCCACGTCACCGGCGCGCCGGACGGCGCGCGCTTCGTGCCGTCGTCGGCGGTCGTCAGCTCGCTCTCGGTGAAGAAGCTCTCGTCGCGCACCGAGTACCAGCCGCCGTAGCGGCCGAGATAGATGTCGCCCGCATCCGCCATCGCCTGCCAGATCGCCTGGCTTGCGCGGATGTGGCGGCCCTCGCGGGTTGCGATGAAGTCGTCCTGGCTGGCGTTCAGCGCCCGCGCCATTTCACGGAAGCGGGGCGTATTGCGGTCGGCGAGCTCGGCGGGGGTGATGCCTTGCGCGGCGGCCGTCTCCACCATCTTTTGGCCGTGCTCGTCCGTCCCGGTCACGAAGTGGACGTCGTAGCCGTCGAGCCGCTTGAAGCGGGCGATCGCGTCCGCCGCGATCAGCTCGTAAGCGTGACCGATATGCGGTGCCCCGTTCGGGTACGAGATCGCGGTCGAGATGAAGAAGCGTGAGCGCATGGCGGACTGCATCTGCCCCCGCGGCAGGTGTTGTCAAGACGGCGCGGCGCGCCAGGGTCAGCTCCGTTGCGACGCCGGACTCAGCCCCGCGCCGGCGGCGCTCCGGGCCGGTCACCGGGCGGCTCGGAAGCACGCTCGGACGCGCGGTCGGCGGCGGCGAGGCGGGCCATCAAGGCGAGGACGGTCTCGCGCTTGTCGAGGTTGAACGCCTCGACGCGGCGCCGTTCCGCCGCGGCATCGAGGAAGGCGCCCGCGTAGCCCTCGAGCGCCGCTAGCGGGACACGGCCGGCGGCGGCGCGCGCCCGCTCGCCGAGCGCGTCGAGAATGAGGTCGAGCACCACCTCGAACGGGCCACCCTTCTTCGCAGCGATCTCGGCGATGTCGTGGTGGCTGCGCAGGTCGCGCACGGCGGCGGGCCTGAGGAGCCGCATCGCGGCCCTTACGTCGTCCGCCCCGGCGGCGGCGAGGACCGCGGCGCGGCGCACGCTCCCCTGCCCCGCTTCGCCGAGCCCCGGGTCGATGCCGAGGGCGCCGAGCGCCGCCACCATGTCCGCCTCGCCGAGTGGGCGGAGGCGGATCGCCTGCGTGCGGGAGCGGATCGTCGGCATGACGCGGCCCGCAACGTGGGCGAGGAGCAGGAACAGCGTCCGCCGCGGTGGCTCCTCGAGGCTTTTGAGGAGCGCGTTGGCGGCGCTCTGGTTGAGGTCGTCCACCGCGTCCACCACCACGATGCGCCAACCGTCGCCGGCCGCTGTCGAGCCGAGGAAGGGTACGATGCGGCGCACCTCGTCGACAGTGAGTTCGGTCTTGAAGCGCTTTTTCTCGAAGTCCCACGGCCGGGTGAGGTGGAGGACGGACGGGTGCGTTCCCGCCGCGATTTGCCGCGCCGCACGGCCTTCAGGGTCGGTGGCGAGGTCGGTGGCGAGTGGAGCGCCGGCTGACAGTGCCTTCGCGAGGCGGAATGCAAGGGTCGCCTTGCCGACACCGCGCGGCCCCTCGAGGAGGAGCGCCTGCGGCGGCTTGGCGCTGAAAGCGTCGGCAAGGCGCGCCGTCACCCCGTCGTGACCGTAGAGGAACGGCGTCTCGCGCGGCAGGGGTACGTTGTCGAGGAGGTCCGGCTCGGCGGGGACGGGCTCCACCGTGCCCGCGCGCGGCGCGCGGGCCATCAGGGCGCCGCCTCCTCAGCCACGGCCGGAAAGCGATGGGAGACGGCCCGCCAGACGGCGTCCGCCAGGGCATCCTCCCCTGCGGCCGCATCGAGCACGACGACGCGCTGGGGCTCACGCTCGGCAATCGCAAGGAAGGCGGCCCGCCGTGCCTCGTGCACGGCGAGCGTGTCGCGCTCGAAGGCGTCGGGCGCGGAGCGGGCGCTCGCGCGCGAAAGGCCGATCGCGGGTGGAAGGTCGAGGAGGAGCGTGAGGTCCGGCCGAGCATCGCCGACCGCGACGGCGGTGAGCGCGACGAGGACGGAATCGGCCGCACCGGCGGCGCCCTGATAGGCGGCGGTGGAGTCAGCGAAGCGGTCCGAGATGACCCATCGTCCGGCGGCGAGTGCCGGGCGGATGAGGCTGTCGACGTGGTCGGCGCGGGC
>JAESGF010000271.1_pt1 | contig 22311 bp, 21 predicted proteins | sample 9269621 | NCBI WGS metagenome assembly JAESGF01 (sample SAMN14515066, study PRJNA621663) | algae metagenome | isolation source: Tolypothrix carrinoi HA7290-LM1 and co-occurring heterotrophs from dry rock... | place: USA: Makauwahi cave, Kauai, Hawaii | collected 2011-01-06
CGACCGTGACGCCCTCGGAGGTGGCGATCTCGCCGGCGGCGAGCTTGTTGCCGACGAAAAGCTCGTCGACGATGAACTGGATCTCCTCGGCGTTGAGGTTGACGTGCCCGCCCCACCACTTCTCGAAGCCGAGATAGCGGGGCGCCTCGGTGTCGACCTTGGAATAGAGGTTGTACTGCTTGCTCCAGAGCGTGTTTGCCGGGTTCTGGGCCTCGAAGTTCTGGACGAGCCACGCGCCGTCGAACTTGCCGCCGCCGAGGTCGCTCGCGAGAGCGGTCATCCAGCTGCCGCCGAGGAGGCCGCCGAGGTAGCGCATCGGGTATTTCCCGTGCACGCCGGCCCAGTATTCGAGCGGTGAGCCGGCAACGATGATCGGCCCGAAGAGCTCGGGGCGGATCGCGGCGAGCATCATCACCGCCCAGCCCGCCTGGCAGTTGCCGATGACGCAGGGCTTACCGTCGGCCTCCGGGTGGAGCGCGATGACGCGCTCGAGAAAGGCCGCCTCGGCGACCGCGATGTCCTCGATCGTCTGTCCCGGAACGGGATCGGGCAGGAAGCCGACGAAGTAGCACGGGTGGCCCGCCGCGAAGGCGACGCCGATCTCGCTGTCGGCCTTGAAGCCGCCGATGCCGGGGCCGTGGCCGGCGCGCGGGTCGACCACCACGAACGGGCGCTTGTCCGGGTTCACGGCGACGCCGTCCGGCGGGCGGACACGCGCAAGAAGGTAGTTCACCGGCCGCGGCAGGGTTCGCCCGTCGAGCACAAGCTCCACGCCGTACTCGAGCACGTGTGGCGCCGCGGCCGCGACGTGCTCGCGGTACTGGTTGCCGCGCTGGCGCAGCACATCGAGGAACAGCACCCAGCGCTCGGCCGCATCCCGCGCGTACTCGAGCGCCGCGGAGGGAAGGTCTTCGCCGGCGCCTGCAGGCAGCGGACGTTTTGCCGTGTCCATGGTCATCCCCGTCCTCCATCCGCCATCCGCGCGCGCGACGAACGCGGCATCCGCGTGCTCGGGGCATCCACTCGCATGCCGCGACTGGACGGCCGGTGTGCTTCGACGGAGTGCAGACTAGGAGCCGGCGGCGCCGACGTTCAGGCAGCGACGGTTACGTTACTGTAGGTCAGGCCCGTTCCGACCGCTCCGGCCGCGGCAAGAGGGTCGGCCGTCGCCTCCGCCGGCCGTCGTCATGACCTCCGCCCAGCCCGGCATGGCGCAGGCCCTCCATCACGGATGCGATCGCGCCGGGATGGACGTTGCGCACGGTGAGGTCTGCCTCCACCCGCTCGGCATAATCGGGATCGAGCGCGAAGAGCCGGGACAGCGCCTCGTCGCTCTCCACCGTGCGGCCGAGTCTTGCGGCGGTGATCGCAACCATGATGTGGCCGTACGGGACCGCGGGCGCTTCCACCCGGCGGGCTTCGGTCAGCGCGTCTTCGTAGCGGCCGTGCATGTAGTGGTAGAGCGCGAGCGCCACGCGGTAGGTGCTCGGCTGCAGCGGGTTGAGGAGGAACGAGCGCTCCAGAAGCGGCACCGCCTTCTCCCAGTTCATGATGAGCGCGCTGCGGAAGCCGAGCTCGGCCATGATGTCGGTGTCGTTCGGATTGAGCGCTAAGCCGATCTCGAGCGCGGTGAAGCTTGCGGCAACGTCCTTCAGGAACCATCGCGCGAGCGAGAGCGCCTGGTAGGCGCGGCTCGACCCCGGCGCCAGCTCGATCGCCCGCTGCGCCAGCGCGAGGGCACGCGTCCGGGCGTCGAAGCTGTAGCGTCCCTGGTCGTAGCCGAAGCGGAACGCGTCCGAGAGCACCATCGAGAGGCACGCATGGGCCTCGGGGTAGTCCGGCTCCGCCGCGATCGCCCGTTCGAGGCCGAGCCGCACGATCTCGTGCTCGTTGCGATCGTAGATGCGCCAGTACTGGTAGAAGCGAAGGACGGCGTCGTAGGGCGTCATCGCGGAAAGCGGCTTCTTCAGCGCCTCTGGAACATGGCGGCTGAAGATGACGCCGTAGGGCTGGGCCACCATGCGGGCAATCGCGTTCACCACCTCGTCGCCCAGCTCTCCGGGCGATCGGTCCTTCAGCGGCCGCTCGTAGAACTCGGCCCAGACGCAGCGACCGCTGCATGTCTCAAAAAGGAGGACGTCCGCCGTGAAGCGGGTCGTCTCGAACGCGATGCCACCGCTGAGAATGTAGTCGGCGGGGGCGGCTGCTATGCCGGCCGATGCATGCGGCACGTACGGGCACGCCGGAGCGTCGCCGAACACCTCGATGTTGTTGAAGCGGGCGAGGGCGACGGTGAGCTTGCGCGTGAATGCGCCGCCATCCTTCGCGAGGGCCATCGGATCGCCCTCGACCTCGAAGGCCGACACGCGGATCGAGGGGCCATGCCGGTTCATGGATCCGGCGTCGTGCGGTGACGCCGGCGGCTCCGCCCCCGCCGGCGTGGCGGCCGGCGCCTTGGTCTCGAATACGGGAATGTAGCCGCCCCGCGGGATGCTGATCGTGATCGGCTCGTCCCGTCCCGCCATGTGATAGTAGCGCTCGAGAGACCGGCGCAGGCGGCGCGCCTCGATCCTCACAATGGGGTCGGTCTGCGGGTCGAAGGTCGGGTGGCGGCCGAAGACCGACGTCGCGATCGTGTACGCCTTGATCCGGGCACTGCGGCCGTCGAGCGCCTCGCCGACGATGAACTTCAGGAACTGACGGTTGCGCTCCGAGGCGTCAAAGTCCGGTGAATTCAGGACACGCTCAAGAGCAAGGAATATATCCTGTTGTTCCAGAGGCGCTCCGCCCGCGGTCTCCATACACGCCCACCCCTCCAGCAACGCCGACCGGATCATTAGCACGTTGCTGCACTCGACTGCATCTTGAACTCGAGTTCGGCTGGCGTTTCAGAAGTCTGTCGGTGGAGCTCAGGGGCGCTGTGACCACGGCGATTGCGAAGGCTGTCGATGACGATGTGGGCGCTGAGGACGAGAACCCAGCCCGGGAAGACGAGGAACCCCCAAGCCGTCATCGAAGAGCCGACGATGAGGACGGCCGCGAGCGCATATCCGGCGAGAGCGATCCAGCGCCGCCGTTAAGTACGTTACACGTGCCGCATCACCCTTCCGGCGTGCGCTGCGCCGTTCTGACGAAACCCTGCAGCTCCGCGCCGAGCTCGGCGACGAGAGCGACATAGTCAGCGAGTTCGTCCGGATCCGCGCCTGCTGCACCGGATCGCAGCTCGGCCAGCCGGCCGGTCGCAAGGGTGTAGTCCTCACAGATCGCGCGGAACGTCTCGTCGCAAACCGCCAGCCGCAGCACGAGCGGCCGGTCCTCCGGAAAGTCGTCGAGGGCGGCTCTGATCGGCGAAATCGAGACAGGCGGGCTCGACAAGGGTGGGCTCCCCGGCAAAGGCAGGCGATTGTGGCGCCTCCGGAACAATTTCGAAGTACGTAACGCTCGCCCAGAGTTGCATTCCGGCAGCCGTATCCGGCCCTTAACCCGTGACGTACTTCCTGCCCCTCAGACCCCTCGCGAGGGTCGTCAGGCGCCGCGACGGCCTCAAGGCGGCGACTGGAGCGTCTATGCCTGAAACCGCACTCCCCATCCCGGAGCATCTGCCCTTCTTCATCACCGGACCGGGCGAGACGGACGTCCTCATGAACGTGATGATCGGCGTCGTGATCGGGATCATCGTGCTGATCGGGGTCTTCTACCTGAAGCTCCATGCGCTGCCGGAGCGGTTGGCGCACCGCCGCAACAAGGTGCAGCTCGAGATCGTCGCCGTCCTCGCGCTGCTCGCTCTCCTGACGCACAACAACATCTTCTGGGTCGCGGCGCTCCTCCTTGCGATGATCCAGCTTCCGGACCTCTCCGGGTTGCTCGGCTCCATGGCCCGGTCGCTGGAGCGGATGGCCGCCGCGCGGGCGCCCTACGGTCAAGCGGATGCGGCAGTGCCGCTGCGCGCCGACAGGCACGCCGCCGCGGCGCACGCGCCACACGGCACGGCGGTGCCCCGCCATGGCGACGACCATGGGATCGGGGCGGCCGGCGCAGGCGAGGGGAGGGGCGCATGATCGAGCTCCTCCTGTGCTCCCTTGTCACCGTGCTGCCGGACTTCCTCTACCGCCGGCTCGCACAGGGAAAGCGGCTCGGGCGCGAGATCACGCTCTATTCGGTCTGGTACGAGCTGCGCTGGGGCATCACGCTCTGCCTTCTCCTCACGGTGTCGCTGCTGACGCTGATCCTCTATTTCCACCCGGGCACCAGCAGCGCCGTCACTTTCTTCCGGACGGTTCCGATCCTGCCCGAGGGCCTCGGCCGGGTCGCCGAGGTCTACGTGCCGCCGAGCGGAGAGGTCGCGGCGGGCGACCCGATTTTCCGCCTCGAGGATACCGAGCAGCAGGCCGACTTCAACGCCGCGCGGATGAGGGTCGCCGAGGTCGATGCGGAGATCAGCGCCGCCGATGCGGACGTTGCCGCCGCGGAGAGCAGGATCCGCGAGGCACGGAGCGAGTATCAGCAGGCGGTCGACGAACTCGCACGGACCGAAGAGCTGCTGGCGCGGAATGCGAGCACGGTCTCGGTGCGCGAGGTCGAGCGGCTTCGCAACCTCGCCGACGCCCGCGCCGGCGCCCTCGGCGCCGCTGAGGCGAACCGCGACGCCGTGCGCGCGCAGATCGAGATCGTCCTCCCTGCACGGCGCGAGAGCGCGCTCGCCGACCTCGAGCGGGCGCAGGTCGCGCTCGACAAGACGGTCGTCTACGCCGGGATCAGCGGCCGCGTGCAGCAGTTCACGCTGCGTCCCGGCGACGTCGTGAACTCGATGCTGCGCCCCGCCGGCGTCCTCGTCCCGTCCGAGGCGGGACGGTCGATCATCGTCGCCGGCTTCAACCAGGTCGAGGCACAGGTCCTGAGGGTCGGCATGGTGGCCGAGGCCGTCTGCAACTCGCGGCCGTTCGAGGTGCTCCCGCTGATCGTCACCGAGGTGCAGGAATACATCGCCGCCGGTCAGGTGCGTCCGACCGACCAGCTCCTCGATGCGCAGGCTGTCACTGTGCCGGGCACGCTTACGGTCTACCTCCGCCCGCTGTTCGGTGACACGCTGGATCGCGTGCCGCCGGGGAGCAGCTGCTTCGTCAACGCCTACACCAGCAACTACGACGAGCTGCACTCCGGCGACGTCGGCACGGCACGGGCGGTGTTCCTGCACGTCGTCGACGCCGTCGGGCTCGTGCACGCCATGGTCCTGCGCGTGCGGGCGATCCTGCTTCCGGTGAACACGCTCGTCTTGTCAGGAGGGCACTGACGACGCCGCAGCCATGGGGTTCACCATCGCGACATGGCCGCCCGCGGCGTTCGGCGGTCGGGGCCGCGTGCGCGGGCGTCTCAGTTGTCCCGCGGCGGGTCGGCCCGGAGGACGGCTTGCGCGAACGCCGTCACGGCTGCAACGAAGATGCCGATCCCGGCAAAGATGTAGAAGATCGTAAAGATCTTGCCCGCTGCGGTCTTGGGCGCGAGGTCGCCGTAGCCCACCGTCGCGATGGTCGTGACCGAGAAGTAGACCGAGTCGAGCGGCGACCAGCCTTCCGCGAGCCAGTAGAAGGTCGACGCGAGGAGGATCAGGGCGACGGCGAGCGCGGCGACGCTTTGCACGTCGGGCGCCCGGCAGGCCGCGCGAACGCCCCTGTAGAGGCGTCGGATGTTGGCGAATAGAACCATCGAGACCTCCCGGACGAGGCGCGGGCGAGCCGTCAGGGCAAGCCGTCGCCGCGTCCCGCACGCGCGCGCCTGCGACGATGTCCGGCTCCGCGCCGGCGTCAAGCCGTGGCCGTGGAGCGGAGAACCCACGACGCGTGAGCGGCGCCGCATCCGTCACGCCGTCGAGCCCGGTGCCGCATGGGGGAGCCAGTGACGGCGTGGTCGCCCGTGCGCGACGGGCCCGGTGTGCGGCTCGACGTTGTCGCGGGGCTGACCGCGGCCGCCGTCGTCCTGCCGAAAGCGATGGCCTACGCCGCCGTCGCGGGCCTGCCGATCAGCGTCGGCCTCTACACCGCCTTCGTGCCGATGATCCTCCATGCGTTTCTCGGCAGCTCGCGCGTCCTCAGTGTCAGCTCGACGACGACGCTGGCGATCCTGGTCGCCGCCGAACTGGCACAGGTGGTGCCGGACGGCGATCCTGCGCGGCTAGTGACGGCGACCGCAACGCTGACGGCGCTCACGGGGGCGCTCCTCGTCGCGGCATCGGTGCTGCGTCTCGGTTTCGTCGGCAACCTCATCTCGCTCCCGGTTCTGACCGGCTTCAAGGCCGGCATCGGGCTCGTGATCGTGCTCGACCAGCTGCCGAAGCTTCTCGGCATCCACCTCCGCAAGGAGGGCTTCCTCCGCGACGTCCTCGCACTCGTCGAGGAGCTTCCTGACACCTCGCTCCTCACCCTTGCCGTCGGGGGAGCCGCGCTCGTCCTCCTCCTTGCGGCGGAGCGCCGGTGGCCGCATTCGCCGGCGCCGCTTGCGATCCTCGGCGCCGGCATCGGCATCTCCGCCCTCGCGGGGCTCGGCGCTGCCGGGGTCGCGACGGTCGGGCTCATTCCGCGCGGGCTGCCGCCGCTCACGCTGCCGGACCCCGACCTCGCGATGGCGCTGCTGCCGGGGCGATCGGCATCGCCCTCATGAGCTTCACCGAGACGATCGCCGCCGGCCGGGCGTTCGCGACCGCCGCCGACCCGCCGATCCGGCCCAACCGCGAACTCCTCGCGACCGGCGTGGCGAACCTCGGCGGCGCCATGCTCGGCGCCATGCCGGCGGGCGGCGGGACGTCGCAGACGGCGGTCGTGCGGGCCGTCGGCGGCCACTCGCAGACGGCATCGCTCGTCACGGCGGCGGCGTCGCTCGCGACGATGCTCCTCCTCGCGCCGCTGCTCGGCCTCCTGCCGCAGGCGGTCCTCGCCGCGGTCGTGATCGTCTATTCGATCGGCCTCATCCGCCCCGGCGACTTCGCATCGATCCGACGCGTCAGGACGATGGAGTTCCGCTGGGCCGTCGCTGCCTTCCTCGGCGTCCTCGTGTTCGGGACACTCGGAGGGATCATCGTCGCCGTGGCCCTGTCCCTTATCGGCCTTGCGAGCCAGGCGGCGCATCCGCGCGTCGATGTCATCGGCCGCAAGCGTGGCGAGGACGTTCTGCGCCCGCTCTCGCCCGACAACCCCGACGACGAGACATTTGACGGCCTCCTCATCGTGCGGCCCGAGGGGCGGCTGTTCTTCGCGAACGCTCAGGCGGTCGACGACACGGTTCGCGCTCTCGTTGCCGAACAGAAGCCCCGCGTCCTCGTCCTCGACCTCAGCCGCGTCTTCGACATCGAGTATTCGGCGCTGCAGATGATGATGGATGGCGAGCGGCGCTATGCGGAGGAGGGCGTGGTCGTCTGGCTGGCCGTCCTCAATCCGGACGTCCTCGCCTCGGTCCGGTCCTCGGGCCTCGCGGCGCGGCTCGGCGAGAAGCGCCTGTTCCCGAACGCCCGCGCCGCAATCCGCCACTACAACGACGGGGTCGCCGCGGAGCCTCGCGCGGGGCGCTGATCCGATTGCGGTGAACCTGTCAGCGGCGGACCGCGGCGAGGATAGTCTCGACGACGGCCTCGCGAAGGGAAGACTGCATCGGCTCGGTGAAAAGTCTCTCCCCGAAGAGGGACGAGAAGGTCGGCCGGTTCGACATGTTGAAGAAGCTGAACGCGCTGATCTGCCAGTGGAGCACCACCGGATCGAGGCCGTCCCGGAAGGCGCCGGCCGCCGCGCCGCGGGCGCAGATGTCGCGCAGCTTCTCGATCGCCGCGATGTTGAGGCCGGCGATCACCTCCGACCGGGCGAGGTTCTCCGCGTTGTGGATGTTCTCGATCATCACCATGCGGATGAACTCGGGATGGCTGCGGTGGTGGTCGAAGGTGAAGGCGACGAGGCGGGCGAGCGCGGCCTCGGGCGGGAGCTCCTCGAGGTCGAGCGCCGCCTCGCCGGCGCGCACCCTCAGGTACGCCGCCTCCAGCGCGCGGAGATACAGCGCACGCTTGCCCCCGAAATAGTAGTAGATCATCCGCTTGGAGGTGCGGGTGCGAGCGGCGATCGCGTCCACCCGCGCGCCCGAGAGCCCGCGCGCGGCGAACTCCACCACCGCCGCGGCGAGGATGTCCTCCTTCACGCCCTCCGGATCCTGGACCCAGCTGCGCTTCGCGCGGGGCGTCGCATCCGCTGTGCTCACCGCCACCTCCCTGAACGCGTCGTACCATTCGCAGGCGGCGACAGACAGCGCTTGACGGATTGTACCAGTTGGAACAATTTGGGCGTCGACGAACCCGAGGTGCGCTTTCGATGTGCCTTCCCCTTGAAGCGGCCCGGCACGATGCGGGCGCAGCGGCCGTGCCGCTGCGGCTCGGTCTTGTCGGCAGGGGAATCCAGCTGTCGCGCACCCCGCGAATGCAGGAGGCTGAGGCGCGGGCGCACGGCCTCGACTGCCGCTACCAGCTCCTCGACACCGATGCCGGCACGGCGGGGTCGCTCGCCGAGATCGTCTCGCGCGCCGAGGCCGAGGGCTTCGCCGGCCTCAACGTCACATACCCCTACAAGGAGGCGGCGGTCCCGCTCCTGGACACGCTGTCCGACGCGGCGCGGACGGTTGGCGCCGTCAACACCATCGTGTTCCGTGACGGCGTGCGTCGTGGACACAACACGGACTTCTGGGGCTTTGCCGAAAGCGTCCGCCGCGGGCTTCCCGACGCGGCGATGGGAACGGTGCTCCTCGTTGGCGCTGGCGGCGCGGGGCGAGCGGTGGCGCACGCGCTGCGCGAGCTCGGCGCCGGAGAAATTCTCGTCGCCGACACGCGTGCGGAGGCAGCCGGCGCGCTGGCGCGGACGCTCGCCGATGCTGGCGCGCGGGCGGCGGTCATGAATGACCTTGCCGCGGCGGCGGGTGCGGCAGACGGGATCGTCAACGCGACGCCGGTCGGGATGGCGAAGCTGCCGGGCACGCCGCTTGACCCGGCGCTCCTCCAACCCCGCCACTGGGTGGCCGACATCGTCTACTTCCCGCTCGAGACGCCGCTCCTCGCCGCCGCCCGCGCCAGGGGATGCACAACGCTGAGCGGGGAGGGCATGGCCGTCTTCCAGGCGGTGCGGGCGTTCGAGCTCTTCACCGGTCGCCGGGCCAATCCTGAGCGGATGCGATCGAGCTTCCGCGCTGCGGGTGGCGGGGGAGGGCAGGCATGAGGACCGGCATCGCCACCGTCTCGATCTCCGGCACGCTCGAGGAGAAGATCGAGGCGATCGCTGCCGCCGGATTCTCAGGGATCGAGATCTTCGAGCAGGACTTCATCGCCGATGTCCGCAGCCCGCGGGCGGTGGGGGAGCGGATCCGCGCCGCCGGGCTCGAGGTCCTCCTGTTCCAGCCGTTCCGCGACTTCGAGGGACTGCCCGAGCCGCTGCGGGCGAAGGCGTTCGACCGTGCCGAGCGGAAGCTCGACCTGATGCGCGAACTCGGCTGCGATCTCGTCCTCGTCTGCTCCTCCGTCCATCCGGCGGCGCTCGGCGGGATCGATCGCGCGGCGGACGACTTCGCCGCGCTCGGCGAGCGGGCGGCCGCGCGAGGGATGCGGGTCGGCTACGAAGCGCTCGCCTGGGGCCGGCATGTCAACGACCATCGCGACGCGTGGGAGGTGGTCCGGCGCGCCGACCACCCGGCCGTCGGCCTCATCCTCGACAGCTTCCACACGCTCGCCCGCGGCCTCGACCCGCAGTCGATCCGGCGCATTCCGGGCGACCGCATCTTCTTCGTGCAACTCGCCGACGCACCGAAGATCGACATGGACCTCCTCTACTGGTCCCGTCACTTCCGCAACATGCCGGGCGAGGGCGACCTCGACTGCGTCGCCTTCACCCGGGCGGTGCTCGCGACCGGGTATCGTGGCCCGGTCAGCCTCGAGATCTTCAACGACCAGTTCCGCGGCGGCAGCCCGACCACCATCGCCAACGACGGCCACCGCTCGCTCGTGGCGCTGCTCGACGAGGTCGCCCGGACCGAGCCGGAGGTGGCGGCGGACATCCCGCCGTTGCCGGCGCCGATCGCCGTCCGCGAGACCGCCTTCATCGAGTTCGCCGCGCGCGGGCAGGCCCTCGTCGACCTCGAGGCGCTGCTGTTGAGTCTCGGCTTCCGCCGGGCCGGGGCGCATGTCTCGAAGCGCGTGACCCTCTGGCAGCAGGGGGCGATCCGCATCGTCCTCAACGCCGAGACGGAAGGGCACGCGGCCGATGCCTACGCCGCGAACGGCACCACGGTGTGCGACATCGGCCTTGCCGTCGGCTCCGCCGCCGACACAGTGGCGCGGGCGACGGCGCTGGGCGTGCGGCCGTTCGCGCAGCCGCTCGCCCCGGGCGAGCTGCCGATCCCGGCGATCCGCGGCCTCGGCGGCAGCGTTCTTCACTTCATCGATGAGGGGGCCGGGCTCTCCTCGGTCTGGGATGTCGAGTTCCGCCGCGAGGAGGGAGGGGCGGACGGCGCCGGGCTCACCCGCGTCGATCACATCGCCCAGACGATGACCTACGACGAGATGCTGAGCTGGTCGCTGTTCTACACCTCGCTGTTCGACATGACGAAGGCGCCGATGGTGGACGTCGTCGACCCGGACGGGCTCGTGCGCAGTCGCGCCATCGAGGCGCCGGACGGGGTCTTCCGCGTCACGCTGAACGGCGCCGAGACGCACCGGACGCTGGCCGGCGCCTTCGCCGCGCGGGGCGTCGGAGCGTCGGTGCAGCACATCGCGTTCGCGACCGAGGACATCTTCGCGACCGCAGAGGCGCTGCGCCGGCTCGGCTTCCGCGCCCTTCCGATCTCGCCGAACTATTTCGAGGACGTCGCGGTGCGCTTCGACCTCGAACCTGAGGCGCTGGAGCGGATGCGGGAGGCGAACGTGCTCTACGACCGTGACGCCGGCGGCGAGTTCTTCCAGCTCTACTCCGAAGTGTTCGCGGGCGAGATGTTCATCGAGATCGTCGAACGCCGCGGCGCCTATGCCGGCTATGGCGCGCCGAACGCACCGTTCCGCATCGCCGCGCAGAAGCGCCTCTTGCGGGAGTGGACGACGGCCATCTGATCCGGCCGGAGGGGGAGGGCACCCCGATCGTAGTGCCCGAGACAACAAGGATCGCCCTGTGCCGCGGGCCGGGCGACGACCAGGGAGGATACGATGATGACGATGACGCGGAGGGTGGCCGTTGCGGCGGGTCTGCTCGGCGCTTCCATGCTGGCGTTCAGCGGCGGCGCCGCCGCGCAGGAGCGGCCGACGCTGCGCCTGTCGTCCGTGGTGTCGGAGAACGACATCCGCGCCGAGGCGTTCGCCGAAATCGCCGAGGCGGTGAAGGACCAGTTCGACCTCCAGGTGTTCAACGGGGCGACCCTCGTCGCGCAGGGGGCCGAGCTGACCTCCATCCAGCGCGGCAACCTCGAGATGGGGCTGATCGCACCGCAGTCGCTGGCCGAGCAGGTGCCGGCCTGGTCGATCGTCACCTCCGCCTACCTATTCGACGACGCCGCCCACCTCGAGCGCACGTTCGACGGCGAGGTCGGCGACGAGCTGAAGGCGATGGCGGAGGAGATCGGCATCCACATCCTCGCCCCGGTCTACTTCGGGACGCGGCAGGTGAACCTCGTGCCCGAGGCCGAGGTAATGACGCCGGAAGACCTCTCCGGCATCACGCTGCGCATGCCGGGCGGCGACGCTTGGCAGTTCCTCGGCGAGGCGATCGGCGCGAGCCCCACCCCGCTTGCCTATGCAGAGGTCTACACCGCGCTCCAGACCGGCGCGATCGACGGCCAGGACAACCCGCTCCCCAACAACTACAACATGAAGTTCCACGAGGTGACGAGCCAGATCGTCATGACCGGGCACCTCATCGGCTTCGACGTCCTCGCCATTGGCAAGGAGCTGTGGGACGGAATGACGCCGGAGCAGCAGGAGGCGCTGCAGTCGGCGGCCGACGCGGCAATCGCGAAGAGCACCGAGCGGCACCTCGCGCGCGAGGCGGAACTCGTCGCGTTCTTCAAGGACGCGGGGCTGAAGGTGTACGAGCCGAACCGCGACGCCTTCCGCGAGTACGCGCAGAAGAAGTACCTCGAGTCCGAGTTCGCCGAGAGCTGGCCCGAGGGCATGGTCGACAAGATCAACGCGCTCGCCAACTGACCGGAGCCGCGCGGCGGGCGCCTCGTCCGCCGCGCCTGGAGCCTCCCATGGCAGCCCGGCGACATGACCCCGCGGCGACCGCCCGCGCGCTGGCGGAGGCGGTGCCTGCCGTCCTCCTCGCGACGATGTTCCTCGCCTTCATCGTCCAGGTGTTCATGCGGTACGTCATGAACAGCCCGGTCGGCTGGACGGTCGAGGTCTGCGTCATCGCCTGGCTGTGGATCCTCCTGTGGGGCCAGTCCGTCGCCGCGCGCGACGACGACGAGATCCGCTTCGACATCGTCTACGCCAGCGTCTCGCCGCGGACGCGGCGGATCTTCCGCGCGCTGTTCTCGATCTTCCTCGTTACCGTCTACGCCGTGTCGCTTCCGGCGCTTTGGGACTTCGTCACCTTCATGCGGGTCCAGGAGACGACCTACCTCGACCTGCCGTTCAGCTGGGTCTACTCGATCGCGCTCGTGTTCTCGGCCGTGACGATCCTGCGCTATCTCTGGATTCTGTGGACCGCCGTCAGCGGCCGTGACGAGCCGGCACCCGATCCCGCCAGCATCCCGCGCAAGGACTTCGCCGAATGAGCTGGGAGTTCGGCGCGGCGGTGACTGCCATCGTCGTCACGGCCGTCCTCGGCCTGCCGATCGGCCACGCGATGCTCGCCTCGTCGGTGCTCTATCTCCTCCTCGAGGGGCGCGACATGTCGATCGCCTTCGAGCAGATGCTGACCGGCCTCTACGGCTCCTACGTCCTCCTCGCAATCCCGCTCTTCATCTTCGCGGCCGACCTCATGAACGTCGGCTCGCTGTCGGACCGGCTCCTCGATTTCTGCCGCGCTCTGGTGGGGCGTTTCCGCGGCGGACTCGGCCACGTCAACGTTGTCTCCTCGCTAATCTTTTCCGGCATGTCGGGCTCCGCCATCGCCGACGCCGTCGGCATGGGGCGGATCATCATCAACCTCATGACAAAGGACGGGAAATATCCGGCCGCCTATGCCGGCGCGATCACCGCCGCGTCGGCGATCATCGGGCCGATCATCCCGCCGTCGATCCCGATGGTGCTCTTCGCGCTCGTGTCGGACACCTCCATCGGCTACCTCTTTCTCGGCGGCGTCGGTCCCGGGCTCATCATCGGCGTCCTCCTGATGGCGATGAACGCCTGGCAGGCGCGCATCCACGGGTATCCGGTCGACGACCCCGTTCCGGTGCGGCAGCTCCCCGCCATCACGCTGCGGGCGCTGCCAGCGCTCCTGATGCCGGTGATCCTCCTCGTCGGCATCTATGGCGGGGTCACCACCCCGACCGAAGCGGCGGCGCTCGCGGCGCTCTACGCCTTCGTCGTCTCGACCGTCCTCTACCGTTCGGTGAGCCCCCGGACCGCCTGGGTCACGGTCCGCAACAGCGCGCGGTCGACGGCAAGCGTCGGCTTCCTCATCGCCGGCGCGCTCGCGTTCAACTACGTCGTCACCGTCGAGCAGGTGCCGAACGTGATCCGCGACGCGCTGTCCGGCTTCGAGCTCGACCGGGTCGGCTTCCTCCTCCTCGTCAACCTGATCCTGCTCGTGCTCGGCTGCCTCCTCGAGGCGAACGCGATCCTTCTCGTCATCGTGCCGATCTTCCTGCCGACGGCGGTCGCGCTCGGCATCGACCCGGTCCACTTTGGTGTCATCGTCGTCGTGAACACCATGATCGGGCTTGCGACACCGCCCTACGGGCTCCTCCTGTTCGTGGTCTCGTCAATCACCCGCGTCCCCGTCCGGCAGACGATCCGTTGTCTTCTCCCCTTCCTGGCGATCATGGTCGTCGGGCTCGGCGTCATCACCTTCGTGCCCGGGGTGGTGCTGTGGCTGCCCCGGCTCTACGGCTACAACGGCTGAGATGCAGATGAGCGAACACGTCGCCACAATCCTAGTCATCAACGGGCCCAACCTCGACATGCTGGGGACGCGCCAGCCGGAGGTCTACGGCACCGACACGCTGGCCGACGTCGAGGCGCTCTGCCGGCGGACGGGGGAGGAGCACGGGGTCGCGGTCGATTTCCGCCAATCCGACAGCGAGGCGGAGATCATGGGCTGGATCAAGGGCGCGAGGGGTCGCGCGGCGGGCATCCTCATCAACCCGGCCGGCTTCACCTCGACGTCGATCGCGATCCTCGACGCGCTCCTCATCTACGACGGGCCGATCATCGAGGTGCACATCTCGCCGCTGTTCCGCCGCGAGGAGTTCCGCCACCTCTCCTACGTGTCGAAGGCGGCGACGGCGAAGATCGAGGGCTTCGGCATCGCAGGCTACGCATTCGCGATCATGCGCCTCGCGGAGCTCGCCCGGCGCCGGGCTTGAGCCGTCCGCCGCGTCCGGCGGCGAAGGCCGCTGGGCGCGGGGGGGGGGCATCCTCGCGTGCAGCTGGGCGCTAAGCCGGTCTCGGGTGTGCGACGATCCGCTGCGACGAGCGCCGAACGACCGCGACCCCGAACCAAGCCACTCGCGGCTTCGCGAGGCGACGGGCTTGTGAACACGGTGACTGGGCCGCCGCGACAGGAGCCGAAGCCCGAATTGTGAGGCGGGGCCGAAGCCCTGAGCACCAGGCGGACACGCCGGGCTGTGCCAGAGGGCGAGGCTAACAGCCAGCAAAATGTTCGCCTCAACCCGCCCCACAACCCTTGCCCCGACGAACGCGCCCCATTAGGTTCCGCGCCGCGGGAGAGATGCCGGAGCGGTCGAACGGGGCGGTCTCGAAAACCGTTGTGCGGGCAACCGTACCGAGGGTTCGAATCCCTCTCTCTCCGCCACCAGTGCATCGCCCACTTCTTCTTTCAGACGCTAAGCGTCAGCATGCCGCCGACTTCCGGCCGCTGACCCTCGCTATGCGACCGTCGTGATTCCACCCGCCTCAACGATCTGGAGGTTAAGGGAGGGACGGAGACGCTCGTATCGCCGGACGACATAGCTACGGATGCGGGCAACCGTGGCTTCAAGCCGAACGACGGCCAACCTGATCGGCAGCTTGATGCGGCACAGGTTCGAGGCGACATCAGGCGCGCGAGAGGCGTGGCGGCATTGACGCTCCTTCGCGCGCAACCTGTCGAAACCGGGACGGCTGTGCAGGCGAGGCTTCTTATTGCTCCAGTCATCCAATCAGGTCGTGGCGAGCAGCTGAGCGTGAGGAGACGCCGGCGAAAATTGATGGCAGCTCACTGCTCGCGGGAGCGGCGGCGTCACAGGAAAAAGTCGCTGTTGACGAGTGTCAGCGGGTCGTCCAGGCGGAGGGCGAAGTCGGCCTTGCCATCACCATCAACATCAGCCTCGACGAACGTATCGGAAGCCGCGCGGACTGCACGAATCTGCCCAGCCAGGCCGGAGAACGCCTCGTCGCCGATGAAGATGAAGGCCTGGTCGCCGCCGGCCGGCGTGTTCGCGTCGATGGCCGAGACGTCCATGCGGTCGCGTCCCGGACCGCTCTGTGTGAAGTCGACGATCCTGTCCCGTGCGGATGCGGTCGAATGGCCGAACTCCGAGAAGACGAACACGTCTTTCCCGTCACCGCCGGCAAGGATGTCGGCGCCGAAGCCACCGGTGATCCGGTTCGCCGCACCGTTCCCTGTCAACTTGTCGGCGAAGCGCGAGCCCTCGAGATCCTCGATCCCGCCGTAAAGGTCGCCGGAGGCCTCGCCGCGGTTGGTTCCTGATGCGGAGAGGTTTGCGGTGACGCCCCGGGCCGCGTTGACGTAGCTTGCCGTGTCACGCCCGGCGCCGCCATTCAGCTGGTCGCGACCTTCGCCGCCGTTCAGAACGTCATTGCCGGTCTGACCGAAGAGAACGTCGTCCCCGTCCTCGCCGAAGAGGTGGTCCGCACCGCGGCGCACACCCGTCAGCGCGGCGAGATCGGCCGTCCCGATTTCGCCAAACAGCTCGTCGGCACCCGAGCCGCCGCGCAGGACGTCCGCGCCGCCGACCACAACGGCTGCGCCCCGGCTTTCGCCAAGCCCTGCAAAGTCGACGAGGAGGTCGCCAGCAATCACGTCGTCACCGCCGTTTCCGGACAGCGTGTCGTCACCGCCGACAATCCGGGTGTTCGCGCTGGAGCGGTCGACGCCGACGTCGCCCCCGATGAACTCGGCGCCATTGCTTCCCGCAATGCGATCGTCGCCGCCAACCACGTCGCCGAAGCTCGCGACGGCCTCTGCGTCGCCGATCAGCGTGGCGCGCGAGTGTTCGGCCACGCTGGACCCGGAGACGCCGGTGATGACGTCGTCGCCACCGATCAGGCGGGTGGTACGGGTGCCATCGCTGACGAGTCCCACGTCGCCTGCGGCGGTGCTCAGCGCCTGCGAGCTCGCGATGCGCAAGACGTCGACGCCTCCGGTCAATGTCGCTTCGCTCGCAATCACGCGCGCGTCGCCGGTGAACGCCTGCCGGGCGCCGGTGGCGCTGCCGACGATCGTGTCGTCGCCGCTGACGTAAGCGAGGTCGAAGAGGACGCCGACGTCCCCCGTGACCTCGCCCGCGAGGCCGGCATTCAGAAACACGTCGTTTCCTCCGCCGGAGGCAGCTTGCGAGCTCCGCACCAGGATCTGGTCGCCGATGACTGTCGAGGCGCCGTCGCCGACCTGCTCCGGTCTCAAGCCGGCAAGGTCGAAGACGTCGTTGCCGCCGAGCACGGCCTGCCACAGGGACTCGGCATCGCGTGTGTCGAAGGTCGTTGCATCGACGGAGAGTCCGGTCACCCGCAGGCCGCTCGCCGCGCCATCGGCGCCGAGCCCGAGCCTGAATTCGGTGACGCGGCCGCCGATGAGCCGGCCGTCGACATCGTAGGAGAAGCCGCTTCCCACGAGCTCCACGCGCTCTCCGCCCGCGGACTCGTAGCGGTGGAAGAACGAGAGGCGCTCGCGCGAGGCGGCGAACTCGATGAGGGTGCTGTTCTGGATGTCAAAGGTGCCGTCGGCGGCGAAAAACTGATCGTGGCCATAATGGAATCCTTTCGAGTGGGCGTGGTGCGACACGCCCGCGTTGGGTTGCCCGGCGACGATGGACGCCGGCAGAATGAGGGAGAGGGCGGCGGGGCGCCGCGCCTCGCAGATCAGATTGGAAAGTCTCTCTACGGCTGGACCGAGCCAAAGCGGGCTCGACGAGCCCCTTGCGAGGCGGGCTCGCGTCCCTCACCCGAGCACATGGTGCCAATGGCGTGAGGAATATGCTTCACTCGGTCTGCCGCTTACGGCTCGAATAGCCTTTCGTACTTGCGTTGTTTTCGACGCGACGAGCGCCAGAACCGGGATTGGCAGCGCTGTTCAGTTCGCGAGGTGATGAACATCACGGCGAGCTCGAAACGTGCCCGGCCGAATGGAGCCAGCAACATGCCTGCGGGCGGCGTCCGCTCTGCCGCGCGCAAGGCTTGCCGTTTCCCCGCTTGTCACGGCCTCGCTTCGAGGATCAGGTTAAAGGGCGTCTGCGCCGCCCGGCGGACACGGGAAAAGCCGGCCTGCCGACAGATCTGCGTCAGCCGCGCCTCGCCCGCCTGCGCGCCAAGGACATGGGTGCCCCCCTCCGAGATGGCGTGGGCGCAGCAGAGCCATGTCGAGCCGGAGTAGTAGATGCGGCCGACCGTGTTCAGATTGTCCTCGACGCGATCTGCGGCATTGGGCTCGACCAGCATCAGCACCCCATCCTCGGCCAACGCCTCGCGAGCGCGGCGGGCGGCCTCGACCGGGTGGCCGAGATCGTGGAGGCAGTCGAAGAAGGAGATAAGATCGAACGGTCCCGGCAGCGGCTCCTTGGCGTCAGACCGGAGGAAGTGTGTCCGGTCGGAAAGCCCGGCCTCCAGCGCGTGAGACTGTGCAGCCGCGACCGAGCCTTCGTGCGTGTCGAAGCCGAAGAATTGCGCGTTCGGGAAGGCCTCCGCCATCAGGAGCGTGGAATGGCCGTGCCCGCACCCGACATCGGCCACCCGGCCGCCTGCCTCAAGCCTAGCGACCACGCCGTCGAGCGCCGGCAGCCACTCGGAGACGAGGCTCGCGCGGTAGCCGTTGCGATAGAAGGCGGCAACGCCGCAGTGGAGGCGCCCGTCGTGCTCGCCCCAGCTCACGCCCCTGCCGGTTCGGAACGCCTCGAGGGTCTTTGCCTCGTCGGCCCAGCCGGCCGCGATCACCTCCCAGATCGGCGGCATGAACACCGGGCTTCCCTCGTCGGCGAGCAGGAGGGCCTGCTCGGCCGTGAGTTCGTAGGTTCCGCTTTCGCGGTGGTAGGCGACGTAGCCGCCGGCCGCCTGCGCGTTCAGCCACTCGCGCACGTAGCGCTCGGCGCACCCTGAAGCGCGCGCGACCTCCTGGCTCGTGAGGGGGCCGGATCCGGCCATCGCCTTGTAGAGGCCGAGCTTCTGGCCGATGTCGATCATCAGCCCGCCGTAGGCGCCCGCAAGCTCTCCCACGGCTTGCCCCACGAGCGCCTCGAGCCTCGCGGTGTCGATCGTCTGTTTGTCGAGCATCTTCTGTTCCCCGTTCCTGTTCGAGCGTTTGCAGGCGCACTGTCGCGTTTGCGGGGTGACGGCGTGAGTGCGAGACTGGCCCGAATGGGTCCGGATCGGTCACACGAGCGAAGACGGGCGCGGCCTGGCGCGCAGCGAACACGGGTCGGCATCGTCGCGATTCCTGACGCGGCGATCGCCACGCTCACCGGCATCTACGACGTGCTGAACAGCCTCGCTCTCCTCAGAGGACGGGAGGGCGTGCCTGACGATCCGCCGTTCCTCGTCGAGATCCTCGGTGAGACGAGTGATCCCGTCCGGCTCGTCAGCGGCATCACCCTGCCGGTGCACGGGAGCGTCGAGGGCAAGCCTAGCGACATCGTCGTCGTCCCATCGGTGTTCGTGCGCGAGGACGGCTGGGAGAAGGGGCGCTACCCGCGGATCACCGCCTGGCTGGCCGAGAGGCACCAAGCCGGCGCGACGATCTGCTCGGCATGTTCCGGTCTATTCCTGATCGCCGAGACCGGCCTCTTCGACGGCGTGGACGCCGCGATCCACTGGCCCTACGCCCGGATGTTTGCCGCTCAATATCCCGCAGTTCGCGCGAACCCGGAGCGCGCCCTCGTCGTCGCCGGAGCACGCAAGGAACTCGTCAGCTCTGGCGCCTCCACCAGCTGGCACGACCTCGTCCTCTATCTGATCGGCCGCGACGTAGGGCCCGTCGCCGCCCAGGCGGTGTCGAAGGCCTTCGCACTCCAGCGTCACGTTGACGGCCTCGCGCCCTTCATCGTGTTCGATCCGCCGCGCGGACATGGCGATGCCGTCGTGACGGCCGCGCAGACGTGGCTCGACAGGAACGTGGCGGTCGCCCTTCCCGTGCGCGAGGTGGTCGCGCGCTCCGGGCTGTCCGAGCGCGGCTTTTCCCGCCGATTTCAGGCGGCGACAGGTTATGCCCCGCTCGACTACGTGCAGCGCCTCCGCGTCGAGACGGCGAAGCGGCGCCTCGAGCGCACAAGCGAGCCAATCGAGGACGTTGCGTGGCATGTCGGCTACGAGGATCCCTCCGCCTTCCGCCGTCTGTTCCAGCGTATTGCCGGGATCACCCCTGGCCAGTACCGGCGACAGTTCGCACAGCCGATGCTCGATTGATCGGCGGCGGGACTGACGCAGAGGCGGAAGCCGGTCGGCGAAGAGCGGCATTGTCGCTCACCGTTCAGCCGTCGGCGCGCGCTGGACCACAAGCCAGCACCACCCCCGACTTTGTCCAAGCCGTCGCCGCCCTTCCGGACTTTTTCGACGGTGCTCCCGGTCGTCGAGACCGTGTCACCGGCGCTGCTGCGGCAGGGGTGCCGCACATCGGGCAGGTCCGCACGCAGGGCCTGCGGGACGCCGGCCGGTGCCGGGCGAGGCGGACTCCGGACCGATCCCGCGCGGTCAGCGTCGCGCGGATCGCGGCTCGCGCTCCCCTGTTTCCTCGCCTCCGGTTGCGAGGAGACGGGCCACCTCGGAGCGGTTCTCGGTACCCCAGCTGCAGAGTGGCCTGAGCGCCTCCACAAGCGTCATCCCGAACGGCGTCACCGTGTAGTCCACCCTCGGCGGCACCTCCTTGTAGTCGTGCCGAACCAGCACGCCCGCCTCTTGCAGGTCGCGTAGCTGCTGGATCAGCACCTTCTCGCTGATACCCGAGACCAACCGCCTGAGATCTCCGAACCGCCGAGGGCCGTCCTTGAGATGATACAGGATCAGGAGCTTCCACTTCCCGCCCACGATGGAGAGTACGACCTCGAGACCGCAGTCCGCATCATCCATGCTCACAGCCGTTCTCCGCGCTTACCTGAAGGTAAGTACTACACCGATGGTCTGTGCCGGTCCATATCGGTTCCCATGCGGAAGGCGACGGACATGGGTAGGGCCGACGGCATGATTCCGGTCATAACCGGTGCGAACACCGGCGTCGGTCTCGTGGACGCCAGGCACCTCGCCCGTGACGGTGCGCGCGGGTCCATGACCGGTCGTCACCCGGCCGAACTCGACAGGGCGGTGGGCCGTGGCGGACCTCGAAAAGCCCTGCGGGCCTGCTCCGAGAGGCCGGCCGGATCGCCCTGTCGTTCGCAGCGCCATCACAGCTCGTCGCCGGCGCTCGGATCGCCCATAGGACAATACAAAGGAGCTAAGATGCACACGAACGAGGTAATCATCCGCGAGCTCTACGCCGTGGCGGAAGGTGACCGAATGGACATGGAGGCGTTTGTCGCCGCCTTCGGCGATGACGGAACGATGACCGACATTCCCGCTGGCGCCACGCTGCGCGGCAAGGCTATCGGCGATTATCTCGGTGCGCTGACCGAAGCCTTTCCAGACATCCACCGCGAGCTCTTCAGCATCGACGTCATGGGCGACGTCGTCGTCGTCGAACTCGCCATCCAGGGGACGCACACCGGCCCGCTGTCCCTTCCGTCCGGAACCCTGGCCCCGACCGGCCGGACGATCGACGTTCCATGCTGCGACGTCTTCCGCCTGAAGAACGGCACGGTGACGTCGTTCCACTGCTATAACGCCGCGTCGGTGATGCAGCAGCAGCTCGGCATTGCAGGCGGTTAAGGCTGGGATGCGCTGCAGCAATCGTCGTGTTGCCACCTTGATATCTATCCCTGCAAAGGATCCCGCGCCGGTCGTGTACGGATGAACGTGTGTTGGACATCCTCTACGACGTCGAGGCGTGGCAATGAGGTTCGCGTCGAGTGGTCCATGTAGGCGAGGCACCGCTCGGGCAGGGCAGGCACCATGAGGTGGAGAAGCCCCGCACATTGCGCGGATCATGCCAATGCGGTGCAGTCACTTACGAGGTGGCGGACGAGTTCATCTTCGCTGTCAACTGCCATTGCTCGATCTGTCGCAGGGCAACCGGCGCGGCTTTCAAGTCAATCGCCCGCATCGAGCGCGCGAAGCTGCGGATCGTGACGGGGCGGGAGAAGATCCAGCTCTTTCACTTCCGAGGATGGGATGACGAGAGGTGCAGCCTGTGCGGCTCGCTCCTCTACGCGGCGGTCCGTGACGGCGCTTTCGCCCATGTTGCGATGGGATCCCTCGTTGACGAACCAAAGATTCGCCCAAGTGCGCGTGTTTTCGTGGGGTCCAAGGCGCCGTGGTTCACGATCACCGATGAACTTCCGCAGTATGACGAGCAGATGGTAGAAACCGGAGTCTTATCTTAGACGATAGGCGACGACGTCAGGCCCTTCAGCGGCGAGATGGCTCGGGACCTTTCCCGGCTACACAGGCGCTGATGAAGGCGCCCATCGGCCCGCGCGTCTCCTCGGCCTTGTCGACGTTGGTCATCTGGACGCGCGTCACCTCCGTGGTGATCAGCGAGTAGCCATAGGCGTACGCGTCGAGCGCGATGCGACACGCCTCCAGCGGCGTGGGGTGGGCCGCGGTCGCGAGGCCGGCCGGTGCGCACAGCGCCACGACGGACACGGCGGCAAGAAAGAGGCGTTTCATGCTCTCCAAAAGGACATCATGCAGATCTGGCCGAATAGCGGATTTCAGTAGAGGATGGCGCGACGCCAGGCCCGGCGCCTGACACCGGCGAAGGACAGCGGTGTCAGCGGCATGCCGACAATGTCGTTGAAAACCGACGGATTGGTCGCCGCGCGAGG
>JAESGF010000272.1_pt1 | contig 22139 bp, 17 predicted proteins | sample 9269621 | NCBI WGS metagenome assembly JAESGF01 (sample SAMN14515066, study PRJNA621663) | algae metagenome | isolation source: Tolypothrix carrinoi HA7290-LM1 and co-occurring heterotrophs from dry rock... | place: USA: Makauwahi cave, Kauai, Hawaii | collected 2011-01-06
CATTGCCAGGATGCCTGCAACAACCACAGACTCACCTTCACTTTTTTATACCTGTACTCAACTTCGGCTTTTTAGTAGTTTTGAACTCTTAGAGGAGTGAGCGCCGACTTTTAGTCTAAACTCCAGATTTGGAGATGCAATACCAATTAAATGTCAAGAATAAAGTTATTCTTTTTTCCAGTCTTATTCAAAAGTTGAGATTATAAATAATAATCTCATTAACTATTTTTTAGCAATTTTAATAATTGGGCTTCTTTATTTAAAATTAGGTCTATTTCAACACTCAAATTGATGCACCTAAGGGTTATGCAGTCACATGGGGATAAAAGATACATTCAAACCCGTCATCATAGTCAAAAGGTAAATGAAATTTTTTTTGAGATTTTTTTGCCTGACACATCCAAAAATTTATGCAAGATAAGTCAGATCATCACTTCAGCGCCTGCTTGAGATTAATTTTCTAATCAATTCAAAAATTTCATCTTGATTTCATAAATCCATGTCAAAGTGTGTAAAGTGGCTGTTCTAATTTTTATACTGTGGCAAAAAGTTCACTTGATCTCAGAAACATTTGTTATGTAAAAAATGTTTTACTTTAGATTTTATAATTACGAAAACAAGAGGATAGTTAAGCAAAACAGAAAAATTAATTGACAAGTGGCAGATTATTTTTTGGACAAGCTGTAAAAAAACATTCAGTTGCTTGCACCGCATCAAAAATGTAATTTTTTAGATTTTTAGGTTATTGACAAAAGCATACACATCAGCACTTAGCTTTTACAGAATGACCAAGTATAAACATATTAAACTGGCTTGAATTTAGTTATGGCAAAGCTTGAAAAAATCAAATATCAACACTCTTTGAGCAAAGATATCGTAGCATCTTTTGTTGTATTTATCGTTGCTCTTCCGCTATCAATGGGAATTGCGATCGCTTCGGGAGTTCCTGCATCTCGTGGCTTGGTGACAGGAATTGTTGGTGGTATACTTGTCGGGGCGATTTCAGGTTCACCATTACAAGTTAGTGGACCAGCAGCAGGGTTAGCGGTGATAGTCGTAGAATTAGTTCGCAGCAATGGTGTAGAAATGCTTGGTCCCGTCATACTCTTAGCGGGTTTAATACAGACGCTAGCGGGAGTATTCAAGTTTGGTAAGATATTCCGCGCCATATCTCCATCAGTTATTTATGGGATGCTAGCAGGTATTGGGGTGCTAATTTTTGCTTCGCAATTCCATGTAATGCTAAAGCAAAAGCCCCATGAAACAGGAATTGAAAATTTAATTACCATCCCCATCTCTCTGTTCCACACTTTTTTTGCTGCTGACAGTGTTAACCATTTGATGGCTGCGGCAATTGGTGTTATTACCTTAATTGTGCTGCTGTTGTGGGATAAATTCAAACCGCGTAGCTTGAAACTGTATCCTGGAGGATTAATTGGTGTGTTGACGGGGACAACAATTGCCAACCTGTTGCACCTATCAATTCCTTATGTCGATGTACCAGTAAATCTTCTCGAAGTCATCCAAATTCCAACCACAGGAAGCTTAATTCGCCTTCTGAATCCATCCTTACTAATATCAGCGATCGCGATCGCATTTATTGCCAGTGCCGAAAGTTTACTTTCAGCGGCGGCGGTGGATAGGCTACACCAAGGCTCAAAAACCGATTTTGACCGGGAATTAACCGCCCAAGGCTTCGGTAACATTGTCTGCGGCGCACTCGGAGTATTACCAATGACAGGAGTAATTGTCCGCAGTTCGGTGAATGTCAAAGCTGGGGCAACAACTCGACTATCCGCTATACTACATGGTGTTTGGATACTGCTTTTGGTAGTCCTCGCACCAGGCTTACTTCGGATGATTCCGATGTCGAGTCTTTCCGCAATTCTAGTTGTTACGGGCTACAAGCTAGTGGAAGTCGAGAACATCCGCAAGCTGAAACAGTACGGACGTATGCCTTTAGTCATTTTTACTGCAACTTTTCTTGGAATTATTGCCACCGATTTGCTTAAAGGAGTAATAATTGGTATTGTACTGACCATAATGACACTGATTTATAAAATATCCTACCTTAACCTACACCTTGAGAAGGACGAAGAAAATCGACGAATACATGTGTATATAGAAGGAACTGCAACGTTTATTCGCTTGCCAAAACTGGCTTCTGTTTTAGAGGACATGCCATCAAATACAGAATTATGTGTACATTTTGACAAATTAGTTTATATAGACCACTCTTGCCTGGACTGGTTATCAATGTGGGCAGAGCAACAACAGCAGAGGGGAAATACGGTAATTATGCACTGGGATAACCTGGAAAAGCGCTTCCGCAGACCTTTTCGAGATTTAGATATTAATATCGAGAATAAACAATCGAAGCGATCGCAGCCATTATAAATTTATGAGGTTGAATCTCCATCCTTATTTCATCCTAATTTCATTTCAGTGTGAAAGAATGTTAACTAACAGCTTATTCAGCTTCTGAAGTAAATTTCAAAAGCTATGTAGCTATTTCTTCATGAATATGCGAAATACACATAGGCGTGACTCTCCCCTCTATTAAAGGAAACTCTAGGCGATGCGATTTAACTGTTCCCAAAATCAAACTGCATCACTCCTCCATGTTTCTTCTGCAATACTGAGCTTGCTGTTGCTAACTACTCAAGGCGTCGTCCTTGCTGGTGCTGGACACGATCACAGTGGTGCAAGTTCGTTTCAAACTGGAGGGGACGCAAATAGTCCAGTAAATGTTGATGCAGAAACAGCCCAACGCTTAGGAATTAAAGTCGAACCCGTAAAACGTCAGCCCCTCGCTCTTGGGATAAAAACCACCGGACAAATTGAAACTCTACCCAGCCAAAAAGTTGAAGTCACGACTCCAATTACAGGGGCGAAAGTAGTAGAGTTATTGGTGGAACCTGGTGCAACAGTCACAAAAGGTCAACCTCTCGCCGTCGTCACAAGTCCCGACTTAGTTGATTTGCGCGTTACTTCTCAAGAAAAACGTGCAACAGCGATCGCCGAAGCGCAACAAGCACAAGCCGATTTAAAATTAGCCCAACAAAATAGAGAGCGATACCTACAGATAGCCCAAGCAGAGACAGCGCAAGCACAAAGTCAAGTTGCCTTTGCTCAAGAAAAATATACTAAAGATACACAATTAGCCTCCGCTGGTGCTTTACCCCGTCGTAATGCTCTCGAATCTCAAACCCAATTAGCAGAAGCAAAAGCTAAACTCATTTCAGCCACTAGCAGACGGGATGTAATCGAAGCCGAAGCACAAGTTAAACGCGCTCAATCTGCCCTTCAAGTAGCACAAGTACAGCTTCGCATTAGTGGAGATACGTATAATACTCGGTTGCAACAATTAGGAAACCTCCCTAATTCTAAGGGATTGGTGACAGTGACGGCTCCGATTTCTGGTAAAGTAGCCGACCGCGAAGTAACCATCGGTCAAACTTTTAACGATGCAGGTGGTAGATTAATGACTATTATTAACGATAGTCAGGTGTTTGCGACAGCCAATATTTACGAAAAAGATTTAGATAAAGTAAAAATTGGTGAAAGGGTGAATTTGAAAGTTGCGAGTTTGCGCGATCGCATTTTCACAGGAAAAATTACCCGAATTGGCACATCTGTACAAGGAGAAACACGAGTAGTACCCGTACAAGCCGTAGTGGATAACGCAGGTGGACAACTCAAACCCGGAATGTTTGCCGAACTGGAAGTATTGACGGGTCAACAATCTGTACCGACTTTGGCGATTCCCGCTTCAGCAATGGTTGATGCTAATGGTAAAAAAGTTGTTTATGTCCAAAATGGTAATGCCTACCAAGCTGCTGAAGTCACATTGGGTCAAACCTCTGGAGATATAGTAGAAGTGAAAACAGGTTTATTTGATGGCGATATGATTGTGACTCAGCGAGCTACGCAATTATACGCGCAGTCGTTACGGGGTGGTAGTGAAAGCAAAGAAGATAGCCACGCAGAAGAGGCTACGGTTAAAAGTAATAATTCTGCTTTACCTTTGTGGTTATTAGTAGCAGGTGGGGGTATAGTTGCGGCTGGTGCTTTTGCGGCTGGAAGTTTTTGGTCGAGTCGTAAGCGTTCCCGTCTAATACCAGCAGGTAATTTAGATTACAACGGGTTGAACTATGAAACTGAGGTTTATCTAGATAAACATTCATTACCTTTGGCGGATGCGTCTGTGGTGGAGAAGGGCAAAAAAGATGAGTAGCAGTAAAGGTTATTAAGGCTCGGCTTAACATTAGACCTCTGAAAAAAACAATGTAGAGACAAAATTAATAATTTCCACTTCTGTGTCTAGTCTCCGTCCAAGATGTAGAGACGCGATATATCGCGTCTCTACAAGGATTGTGGGTAAAGCACAATTAATTTTCAACAGATATCTATTATATATATTCAATTTTGCTAAACCCAACACAGTCCCATCAAATATTTCATGCCAATTTCATCTGAGCATGAAAAACTAGAAAATAACTACGCGCCAAGTACAGAACGCAAATCCTAAAATCAAAAATGCTTGGAAACATTGTTAAGTGGGTAATTAACCGACGCTGGCTCGTTGTATTAGCTACAATTATTGTCTCGTTGTGGACATTCTACGTCATTCCTCAAATGCCGTTGGATGTACTGCCAGCCTTTGCACCCCCGCAAGTGGAAATCCAAGCCGAAGCCCCTGGACTCGCACCGGAGGAAGTCGAATCGTTAGTAACTTTACCAATAGAGAGTGCAATTAACGGCACACCCGGAGTAACCGCAGTCCGTTCGTCGAGTGCGGCTGGTATTTCTGCCGTGAGGGTAATATTTAATTCGTCAACTGACATTTATCAAGCGCGTCAGCTAGTTACCGAACGACTACAACAAGCGGTTAGTAAGCTACCTCCAGGAGTTGAAACACCACAAATATCTCCCACCACTTCCCCTGTCGGTTTAGTTGTCCAGTATGCTTTTACCGTTGAAGATGGGAAAGACTCCAATTCTACCCCAGCGGGGCAAGCTACATCCCTAACTCCTAACTCCCTAATGGAAGCTCGTCGAATCGTCGATTGGCAAGTGACAAATCGCCTTTTAGCTGTTCCCGGAGTCAGCCAAGTTTTAAGTTTTGGTGGTGATGAGCGTCAATTTCAAGTACTAGTTGACCCCGTAAAGTTAGCAGCTTTTAATATTACTCTAGACCAAGTTACGCAAGCAACTCAAAAAGCAAACGTCAATGCTCCTGGAGGATTTTTGATTACGGCAGATACAGAACAGTTGATTCGGGGTATCGGTAGAATCGAATCAATTGAAGACTTAAAGAAATCAAGTATTATTGCACGTAATGGCGTTCCCGTAAAATTGCAAGATGTAGCCGATGTCCAAATTGGGGCAGCACTAAAACGGGGTGATGGCAGTTTTAATGGCAAACCCGCAATTATTGTCATGGTCAATAAACAGCCAATAGTTGATACTCCGACTGTTACCCGTGCGGTAGAAAAAGCAATGGCAGAAATCAAAGCTGGATTGCCAAAAAATATTAAAGTTACTACTACATTTCGTCAAGACAGTTATATTGAGTCTTCGGTTGACAACGTTCGTTCCTCTTTGATTCAAGGTAGTATTATTGCCGCAATTATTCTGATTCCTTTTTTAATGAATTGGCGTATCCTCGCAGTATGTTTGTTAGACTTTTTCTTAACATTACTGTTTGGGATGTTAGCACTTTCATGGTTGGGAATTGGACTAAATACAATGACCTTGGGTGGTTTAGCAGTTGCGATTGGGACTGCAATTGATGATGCAATTGTATATGGTGAAAATACTTATCGCCGACTGCGGGAAAACAAAACTTCGGATAATCCATTATCACCGTTAGAAATTATTTTTGAAGGTTCTCAAGAAGTACGCGATTCGCTGGTTGGTGCAACTATTATTGGTATTATTGTTTTTTCGCCTATTTTTACCTTACCGGGTATCGAAGGTCGAATTTTTACCCCAATGGGTATTTCTTATTTAGTGGTAGTTGTCATTTCTAGTTTAGAATCTTTGTTGGTTTCTCCAGCTTTATGTGCCATTTTATTACCGAATACAAAGGTGACAAAGCGAGAACCTTGGCTAGCCAGATTTTGCAAGGCAATTTACAGCTCTTGTTTAAACTTTTCCATGCGAAACTCCTTCTTGATTATGGGTGTCGCAACAGTTTTAACAGTTGCATCAATTGCGATCATTCCTTCTTTCGGTAGAGCCTTTTTACCAGAGTTTCAAGAGCAAACGATGGTTAATACTTTGATATCTTATCCAACTGTTTCTCTAGAAAGTAGCACCAAAGCTGGTTATGTAATCGAAGAAGCATTAAAAAATGACCGGAGATTTAAATTTATTCAAACTCGTTCCGGACGTGCTTCCGGTGATTCCGAAGCAGCAGGTGTAAACGTTGCTCACCTTGACATTGAATTAACCGATGAGGGAATGCGAAACCGCGAAAAAACTTTAGGAGTAATGCGAGCAGCATTTGAGAAAATACCGGGTGCAGCAGCTAATGTTGGTGGATTTCTTTCGCACCGAATGGACGAAGTTTTATCCGGGGTTCGTAGTTCCATAGCTGTGAAAATTTTCGGTTCCGACTTAGCGCAGTTAAGGAAAATTGGGCAGCAAGTAGAGCAACAAATGGCAACAGTTGATGGTGTCATTGACTTACAACTCGAACCACAACTTCCAGTACCGCAAATCCAAATTAAATTTGACCGTGATGCAGCTAGTCGTTACGGTCATACGGTGGGGGATTTGGCAAATACAATTGAAACTGCACTCAATGGTAAAGTTGTTTCTAAAGTTTTAGAAAACCAACAGTCTTTTGATTTGATTGTATGGTTAAAACCCGAAGCACGGCAAAATGTAGAAACTATCCGTAATTTGTTAATTGATACTCCCAATGGGCAGAAAGTACCTTTAGGTAACGTTGCTACTATTGTCAATGGAACGGGACCCAATACAATCAACCGTGAAAACGTTTCCCGCTTGATAGTCGTTGCTGCAAATGCTAAAGGTCGAGATTTACGCTCGATTGTCACTGATATTGAAAGCAAAGTTAAAAGTAATGTCCAAGTACCTGCGGGTTATTTTATTCAGTATGCAGGTCAGTTTGAAGCTGAAGAACGCGCAACCCAAAATATTCTCGTTTTTAGCGCGATCGCATTCATTGCGATTACAGTATTAATGTACCTTTCAGTTAAATCTATCCCTTCTACCGCGATGATTATGATTAATTTACCAATTGCGTTGGTAGGTGGTGTAATCGCTGTTGCTTTAACTGGTGGGGTAATTTCGGTTGCGTCTTTAGTTGGGTTTGTTTCCTTGTTTGGGGTGGCAACTCGCAACGGTTTATTATTGGTGGATAATTATAACAGTAAGTATGCCGAAGGAATGCCATTAAACGAAGTTATTACCAAAGGGTCAATGGAACGACTAAATGCAATTTTGATGACAGCTTTAACTTCTGCATTAGGTTTAGCACCGATGGTCATTCAAGGTGGACCAGGACAGGAACTTTTGCAACCGTTATCTGTAGTTGTTTTTGGTGGTTTGTTTACTTCTACTGCAATAACTTTAGTGGTTTTACCTGCGTTGTATGCGAAGTTTGGTAAATTTTTGTTCCCGAAGAAAGTGGAGTCAGCTAAAGAGGGGCAATTTTTCATGCATATGTAGGGAAATTATTGTGAGAATGGTATATATAGTCCCTAAGCCACACCGTACCCCGTATACTCTCTTGCATAAACAGGCTGCAAACCTAACACAATATCTTCCTTCGATACTCCCATTGCGACCAGTTCATCAGCAATCAATTTATCACTTTGGTTGCGTTGAATCCAAATTTTCCCATCTTTAATATCTAAATGCATGATGCAATTGTAAATACGGCGATGTTTATCCCACCCTAAATCGACTATTTGATAATGGTCGCGTTCGATATCAAAAATCGTTTGCACCTCAAGTTCGCCATGTATCGGCTTTCCTTTGCTATATTCGGTCAAGAGTTCTTGAATGCACTGGCGGTAAAATATTAATTTATCCATCTGACTATCACCTCATCTACAGGGTCGTACACTATTAATTTAACTTGATACTGTTGTATCGATGCTTTTGCTAAATCGCGTTGAAAAAATGACTCATAAGCCGCAATTGGCACAGCTAAATATAAAATTCGTTCTTTTTCACTGGCTTCTAAAACTAAGCGGTAATTTAGAAATTGACCCAATGCCAGATGAAAATCAAATAAGGCTGAGTCACTTAAAAAGCTTTTAATTTCGACTGCTATTTTTTCTCCTGCTCTTTCAGCCCCCAATACCCGCTCTGCACCTAAATCAATTCTAACTTCATCCTCTTCGCCGTACTCAATTCTCAGTGGGTCATGTGTAATTATCCACCGTTCTTGTTAAAGAGCCTTTTTAACTACGTCATGAAATCGGTCTTTGGCTGACATCTATTCTCACTCAGATGGTTTTAAGTCGTTCATTTTAAATAAATTCGTGGCTTAAATAGAATTTTATGCACTCCATACCTCTCCCAGAAATTTCATCCCAATTTCATCTTCATCTGAGAAAGTAGATAAAGTACCCAATATTTAAATTTACTAGCTGCATTAAGAGTACGAATATCCCTCAAAGGGTCTAAAAATGCTTAATTCTGTAGTTAAATGGTCTATTGCTCAACGTTGGTTAGTCGTCATTGCTTCTATAATTATTAGCCTGTGGGGCTTTCGCGTCCTCACCCAAATGCCACTAGACGTATTTCCCAACTTTGCTCCACCGCAAGTTGAAATTATGACCGAAGCCGAAGGACTTGCACCGGAGGAGGTCGAGTCCCTAGTTACTCGTCCGATCGAAAGTGCAATTAACGGAACCCCTGGACTTGAAGCATTACGTTCCTCCTCGGCTGTTGGTCTTTCGGCTGTGCGGGCAACCTTCAGTGGGGATACGGATATTTATCGCGCTCGTCAATTAGTCACCGAACGGTTGCAGCAAGCACGCAGCCAAATTCCGCAAGGTGTTAAAGAGCCAGAAATTCTGCCCGTTAGTTCCCCTCTGGGATGGACTGTTAAATATGCTTTCACTTCCGATACTACACCCATCATGGAGGTGTGGCGTATCGTCAACTGGCAAGTAAAAAACCGTCTTTTGGCTGTCCCCGGTGTTAGTAATATCGTTGTCTTTGGTGGGGATGAGCGTCAGTACCAAGTGCTGGTTAACCCAGATCAACTCAAAGCATTTAATGTCACCCTGGCAGATGTCACCAAAGCTGCACAAGCTGCTAATGCCAATGCACCGGGAGGATTTTTGATAACTCCCGACCAAGAAACGTTGGTGCGCGGGGTGGGAAGGATTGAATCTATTGAACAATTAAAAAAATCAGTAATTAAAGCTAAAAATGGCACACCTGTTTTATTAGAACAAGTTGCAGATGTACAAATTGGCGCAGCACTCAAACGCGGTGACGGTAGTTTTGGGGGTAAGAAAGCAGTTATTGTTACTGTGAACAAACAGCCAACTGCGGATACACCCAAGGTGACAAAAGCAGTTGAAACCGCAATAGAGGAGATAAAAGCTGGTTTACCCAAAGATGTCAAAATTACGACTACTTTCCGCCAAGAAGATTTTATCGAAGCCTCCATTAAGAATGTTGAGGAAGCTTTGCGCGATGGTACTATTATCGTCTGCATCATCCTGATTTTATTTTTGATGAATTGGCGGACGGTAATTATTAGTTTAAGCGCCCTTCCGGTATCTTTGTTGCTGGGGATGATGATTCTCAATTGGACGGGACAAGGTATTAACACCATGACTTTAGGGGGATTGGTGGTAGCGATTGGTTCGGTGGTGGATGATGCAATTGTGGATATGGAAAACGTCTACCGTCGTTTGCGAGAAAACCAACTTGCAGGAAACCCCGTCCCACCGTTAGAAGTTGTTTTTAACGGTTCGGTAGAAGTGCGAGTAAGCGTGCTTTTTGCCACTATCATTATTGCCGTCGTTTTTGCACCAATTTTTGCCCTTTCTGGGGTAGAAGGGAAAATTTTTGCGCCGATGGGTTTAGCATATTTACTATCAATTGCTGCTTCCACCTTGGTTGCGCTGACATTAACCCCAGCAATGTGTGCGTTGCTATTAGTAAATACAAAATTACCTAGTACGGAAACTTGGTTAGAGAAACAAACCCATAAACTTTACCGTCCAGCTTTGAAGTTTTCTCTGCGTCGTCCCAAAATTGTTTTAACAACAGCATTAGCTGGGTTTGTTGCGGCATTAGTAATTATGACGGGATTAGGGCAAGTATTTTTACCAGAATTTCAAGACCGATCGCTAGTAATTGCCGCAGTTCTCATGCCTGGGGAGTCGCTAGAAGCGACAAATCAAGTTGGCTTGGCAATCGAGGAAGCTTTAAAGAACAATCCTGGAGTTGAAACGGCTCAATTGCGCTCTGGACGCGCTCAAGGAGATACTGAGGTAGCTGGTGTCAACTCTGCGGAATTGGACGTGCAACTTAGCGAAGAGGGAGCAAAGGATAGGGAAAAAACCATAGAAATAATCCGCAAAGAATTTGAGAGGATTCCCGGAGTTGTACCTAATATTGGTGGTTTTATTTCACACCGGATGGATGAAGTGTTATCAGGGGTAAGGAGTGCGATCGCAGTCAAAATCTTCGGTTCCGACTTGGAACAACTGCGTACCCTTGGCAAACAAGTACAGTCAGCAATGGGTCAAGTTCAGGGTTTAGCTGATTTGCAACTTGAACCGCAAGTACCAATGAAACAGGTGCAAATTCAATTTGACCGCAATGCCGCAGCACGTTATGGTTTGACAATTAGTGAATTGTCGGAAGAGGTAGAGACTGCTCTCAATGGACGAGTTGTTTCTCAAGTATTAGAGCAGCAACAAACTTTTGATATGGTAGTTTGGTTGCAAGAAAAATATCGTAATAATATCGAAATTATCGCTAATTTGCTTATTGATACCCCCAACGGACAAAAAATTCCTTTAGCTCAAGTTGCCAAAATTGATTATGGTACTGGTCCCAACACGATTAACCGCGAAAATGTCTCTAGATATATTGTTGTATCGAGCAACGTCGCTGGACGAGATTTAGGTTCTGTGATTAAAGAGATTAGGGAAAAAGTAAAGCAGCAGGTGCAGTTACCTCCTGGATATTTTATTGAATATGGTGGTCAATTTGAAGCGCAAGAAGGAGCCACAAAAACTTTATTATTTGCGGGAATTTTAGCATTTTTCGCTATTGCAGTTATACTTTACTTTGCCGTAAAATCTATTCCTGCTACTATTATGATTTTAATTAACTTGCCTCTAGCATTAATTGGTGGCGTTATTTCTATTGCTTTAACTGGTGGCATTATTTCAGTTGCATCAATGGTCGGATTTATTACTTTATTTGGAGTTGCAGCCAGAAACGGATTATTATTAGTTGAAAATTATAATGTTCGATTAGCGGAAGGGCAACCTTTACGGGAAGTTTTAATTGAAGGTTCGATGGAAAGATTAGTCGCAATTTTGATGACAGCTTTAGCTTCTGCGCTGGGTATGGTGCCTTTGGTAATTGGCAGCGGTGCAGGAAAAGAAATACTACAACCACTTGCGGTTGTAGTTTTGGGTGGATTATTTACATCTACCGCTTTAACGTTGCTGGTGCTTCCTGCTTTGTATATTCAGTTTGGTAAGTTTTTGGTTCCGAAAAAAACTCAACCAACTATCAATACTCAAATAGCCGCAGAACCCAGCTTTTAGTTGTTTATTTACCAAATATCGAGGAGTGTAAATGAAAGTTATCAAAAACAGCTTAATTGCTTTAGGTAGTGCCAGCTTACTTTTCTTAGGTGCTTGTAGCAGTGGTAATCAAGCCGCTAATTCTGAAAGTACCACAGCAAGTTCAACTGCAGAAACAGCAGCTAAAACTGAAACGACTGCAAAAAATGGGGAGAAACATATTGAAGGAGATGGTCACGACCATTCCAAAGATAGTAAAGATGGTCATACTGGTCAAGTTATGCAGTCAGGAAAATATCATTTAGAGTTCAAACCTGATATCCAAAAAGAAGGCACTCATTTAGATGTTTTTGTACATGGTGAACAAGACAAGCAAATCACCGATGCCAAACTTACAGCCCAAATTCAGTTACCCGACGGCAATAATAAAACTTTACAGATTCCCTACAAAGCTGATGAAAAGCATTACGGTAATGTTCTAAAAGAAACATCAGCGGGAGATTATAAAGTTGTCCTTCAAACTGATATTAAAGGTGAAAAATTCAACGGTCGTTTTAACTTTAAACGATAAACATCAACATTGATGATTTTTGTAAGGTGCCCTACATTAGCGCACCTTATCCAATTTAACAAGTATCTACCTTATGGCACACAGTCACAACCACGGACATCGCCACGAACCAACCAGTTACAAACGCGCATTCATAATTAGCGTAGCTCTTAATACTGGCTTTGTCATTATCGAGGCAGTTTATGGCATTTTTGCCAATTCCCTTGCCCTACTTGCAGATGCAGGACATAATCTCAGTGATGTTTTAGGTTTGCTACTCGCTTGGGGAGCCAGTATTCTTGCTCGTCGTCTCCCAACACCACGTCGTACCTATGGTTTACGTCGTTCCTCAATTTTGGCTGCGCTGTTAAACGCTATTCTACTACTTGTTGCTTCGGGCGCGATCGCTTGGGAAGCTATCCGCCGTTTTATCGAACCTAGCCCAGTATCAGGTGGTACAATTATCGGCGTTGCTGCAATAGGTATTATTATTAACACCGTAAGCGCTTTGATGTTTATGTCTGGACGGGAAAACGACTTAAATATCAAGGGAGCATTTCTACATTTAGTTGCTGATGCGGTGGTATCTTTGGGTGCAGTCCTGGCTGGTATTGCCATTGTTACAACTGGTTGGTTGTGGTTTGACCCTGTTGTTAGCTTAATTATTGTTGTCGTGATTGTTGTCGGAACTTGGCAATTGTTGCAAGAGTCTGTCAACCTGGTTACAGATGCCGTACCAGCTGGAATTGAACCGCTGGCTGTCCGCACATACCTAACGGAACTTCCTGGTGTAACTGGTGTCCACGACTTACATATCTGGGGGATGAGTACCACAGAAACAGCACTTACCGTTCATTTAATAATGCCAAATGGACATCCAGGCGATGCTTTTTTAGTAGAAGTGAATAAAGAGCTTCACGACCATTTTAGTATTGAACATACCACAATTCAAATAGAGTTTGGTGACCCCAATTATCCTTGTGTTATAGCAAATGAAGATGTTGTTTAGAGTATTTAAACTTAATCTTTTTGCTAGTGTTTATTATTTTTAGACTTTGGTCAGAGGATGTTAGAAAATTCAACAAGTATACTCGGAACTCCGCTTCCATTCCTCTCCACCACAAGGAGTTAGGTTTCCGAGGCTTTGGCGTTAATAATATTTTTCAAACATCCTCTCCTAAAGGCTACCTGTAAAACTTAGTAAAGCTACTATAAAATGTAAATTTTGGAGTTGCGATCGCATTTAAACACAATGCTATTGATGTACTTAAAAATTTAGCATAAAAAAGTAGTTTTACTGTTAGGTTAAATAATAATGAATATCGAAAAGCTAATGATTTAATTTATTATTAACAGCTTTTAATTAGTACTACGTAACAATAAATTACCTCCCTCTAGTTCATTATAGTTGAGAATTATTTAAAATAAGATAAATATAAAGCAAATTTAATTATGATAATTTTTCGGGCATACTATCAAATTTCATCCTAATTTCATCCCGCTCTGCCAAACTATTAAATAAATGTGTTGTTCAGCCAAGAAGATGTTGATGGTTGATTTATTTAACTAGCTAGAGGAGTGTAGTAATGAAGAAAGCTTTAATTTGTGCAGCAGCTTTCACCTTGACTGTAGCAGTTTCTATGCCAGGTACTTATGCCAATTCTACAAGAGAACCTGGTAATTTTCCTCGCATTGTTAGCTTATCAGAATTTCCCCAAGGTATAAAACACTGGCGAATTCTTAGACATACATTAAAGTTAGAAATTCCCCAACAAAGCAAGGCTGTTTCTCAACTAAACGTCGAAGCTCCAGAGAATATAGTTGTCAGGAATAATATTGATGTGTCTGACCAATCAGGTAAAAAGATTGATACAAAAATTACTATTAATGACAAAAAAGTTACATTATTATTTACCGAACCAGTGGCTCCTGGAACTATGCTTACCATTGAGATGAATAATGTCAAAAAAACTAGAGTTACTTCTGGAGAAAAACTATACAATATTTCGGCATTTTTAGTTGGAATAAATGCCGAATTACCAATTGGTGTGGTTCGACTACGTGTGAATTGATAAATAAATTATAGAACTGTATCCGCTTGCTATGAAAGTTTTACTAGTTGAAGACGAATTAGATTTGGGTGCATCAATTAAGCGAAAACTACATCAAGAAAAATATATTGTTGACTGGGTTCAAGATGGAGAAGAAGCATGGAGTTATCTAGAAAGTAATTGGACGCAATACACATTAGGAATCTTTGATTGGTTGCTACCAGGATTATCGGGTTTAGATTTGTGTAAACGTCTGCGGGTTCGCAATAATTCATTACCAGTGCTGATGCTGACAGCAAGAGATAGCATGGAAGATAAAGTTGCTGGGCTGGATGCTGGGGCTGATGATTATTTAGTAAAGCCGTTTGGAATGGTCGAATTGTTAGCAAGATTGCGTGCTTTACAACGACGTTATCCTAATTTTAAAGCACCGCAACTACAAGTAGGAAATCTAATTTTAGACTACGCTGCTTGTACTGTTTCGCGTCAGCAACCTAATGGTAATAAGCAGATAATTCATTTAAGCAAGAAGGAATTTCATCTACTAGAGTATTTGATGAATCGTCCCAATACAATTGTTACCCGCGACCAAATATTGAATCATCTTTACAGTTTTAGCGCGGAACGAGTTAGTAATGTAGTAGCGGCTCAGGTACGACTGTTGCGACGCAAATTATCAGAATATAATTGTGATGGGTTAATTGAAACTGTCCCCAGTATGGGTTATCGTTTTAATCCTGATGATGCAGATTAAATTATTTAATAAAGCTCGTTGGCGACTTGCAGCTTGGTATGCAGCAGTTATGGGCTTAATTCTCATTCTCTGCGGTTTAGTTGTTTACCAGGTGATGATTCAAGCTTACTTAGTTTCTATCGACCGAGAACTGGAGTCTGTCACTGGCACATTGCACAATGTAATTGAACCAAGTTTAAAACAACCTAGTCGGTTGTCACCTGTTTTTCAGTCGGTTATACCCAATCTTTGTTTGCCTGACTCTGACTGTCCTAACCAAATCAAACCCAACTTCTATCAAATTTTACATTCAGAACACGGTATTTTTAGTAATGTCTACAAAGATAAACTGTATTACATCCGTTTTATTAATGCTTCGGGAAAGTTAATTGCTGTTGCTGGTTTTGAACCCAAAGAATTACCGCCAATTGTGCGAACAAATGTATGGCAAACAGTTAAAGATAAACAAGGCGATCGCTACAGTCAAAAGTCTTTAGCACTACATACTCAAGATAATCAAATTTGGGGCTATATACAAGTAGGTCGCAGTCTCAAAGAATTGGATAATCGTCTTGCTAGTTTAAAATTGATTGTGGGATTGGGATTGCCAATTTCCATACTTTTAGTTGGTGGTTCGAGTTGGTGGTTAGCAGGGTTAGCGATACGACCAATTGATAAGTCTTATAAACAAATGCAACAGTTTACTTCCGATGCTTCCCATGAATTACGCACACCACTCGCAGCAATTAATGCTACAGTAGAAACTATGCTTGATATGGAGTATCTCTCTGAACAGGAAGCGCGAGATACTCTAGCGTCTATTAAACGACAAAATAATCGACTTGCCGAACTAGTTCAGGATTTATTGCTGCTGTCTCGGTTGGAGCAAAAAACCCTAGCTACACAAAAAGAACTTTGCTGTCTGAATGTTTTAGTTAATGACCTAATTGAAGAATTTTCTGCTTTAGCTAGTGCTGCAAACTTACAACTGACATCTTTAATGGAGTATCATCAACCCTTGTACGTGATGGGGGATGAAGACCAACTTTTGCGCGTACTTACTAATTTAATTGCGAATGCGATTCAATACACTCCCGCAGGTGGCTATATAAACGTCATCCTCAAACGCATCAATGGTAATGCGGTGATTGAAGTTCAAGATACAGGTATCGGGATAGCAGCACCAGATGTAAAGCGGATTTTTGACCGATTTTATCGCGTACATAGCGATCGCTCTCGCAGCACTGGTGGTTCGGGGTTAGGTTTAGCGATCGCGCAAGCAATTGTCCAAATGCACCAGGGTAGTATAGAGGTACAAAGTCAACTAAATAAAGGTACTACCTTTATTGTTCGTTTACCTACGATAAGAACGCCAATTTCAGAGATTTCATCCTAATTTTATTTGCTTAAACTAAAGTCGTATTAAGGGGTTTATTACTACTGAGTACTAGTTTAATATTTACAAGCTTCTCGGCTTTATAATTTCCTTTCAGACTTGGCTCTTGTACCTCTACAGTAAGACTAAAAGTCTCATTTATTCCGATTAACGAGAATGAAATAAAACCCAAAATATAAAAAACCTGCTCTCATTCCCCGTTCTATTTTACGAATTTTAGAAAAGTTCAAGCACATATTAGAACCAGATCCAGAAGCACGGGTGATTGAAGAGTTTCGGGCTTCTCGTCAACGAACAGTTTCATCTATCCGTTCTCTGTTAATTCTGATTACAGTTCCTTTACTGGTGAACCAATTTTCAAAAATATTTTTCATTAACCCGTTGATAAATAAATTCTGGAAACAAGAGCAAGTAGAGATTTTTTTAAACTCCTCTCAGGAAGAAAAAGCGTTATCTGAATTAAAAAGGTTTGAGAAATAACTGCGGTTTGAAGTATTGTTAGAAACAACTCCATAATTTTCAACAAATATTGTAGAAAATAAATTGGAGGAAAAGGCTATTGCATTAGTTCATAAATATAAAACTAAAAGTACAAATGCAATTGCTAATCTTATTGCAGATATACTTTTATTATTAATGTTTATCTTATTATGTATCATTGGTAAACAACAAGTCACGATCCTAAAATTATTTGCTGATGACCTTTTTTATGGGTTAAGTGACTCTGCCAAAGCTTTTTTAATTATTCTCTCAACAGACATATTTGTTGGCTATTACTCTCCTTATGGTTGGGAAATTGTGGTGGAAAACATCTTAAGTCATTTTGGTCTTCCAGAAAACAAAAGTCTTATTTCTCTATTTATTGCGACAGTACCAGTACTTATGGATACAATTTTCAAATATTGGATTTTTCGCTATCTCAACCGCAGTTCTCCTTCAGCCGTGGCTACCTATCGTAACATGAATGAATAATTCTCTCAAACTACCAAAATTTCACCCAAATTTCATCGTGACCTGCCAAACTTGTTAAAGAAAGCTTGATTTACTCCCGATGAATCCGCAATATAACTAGCCTTTCTTATTGAGATAGCTTAAAAATTAAAAGGTTAAGATGAAGAAAAAAATAATTTACCTAACTGTGTTCACTATAGCATCTACAGTTATAATTTTCGCTGGTAATGCAACAGCAAAAACAGACAATAACAGGGTTGATAAAATTGATAATCTTTTTCAATTACCCTCAAATCAGCGATTTGTTAAACATACTTTCAGACTCCACGTTCCTAAGAATGGTAAGCCTCTTTCTCAGTTAATTATCGATGCACCTTCCACTGTAGCGGTAAGCAGTGACATTGATGTACTTAATGATAATGGTCAAAAGCTAAACATCAATGTTTTGGTAAATGACAGGAGAATTACTTTAAATTTTCCGGAAACAGTAACTTTCGCAACTACAAAAAAACTATTCATTTCACTCAATAAAGTGCAACAACCAACAAGTGGTTCTGATTCAATTTATAACCTTTCCATTAGAGTTGTTGGAAGTGATATTGAGATTCCCATTGGACAAGCTCAGTTCCAGACATTTTAATTTTGGGATTTGGACGGTAAACACGAAAAATTTTATCTAGATTTCATCAATACCTGTCAAACTAATAATTGTAGTTAGTACATACAGTTATTGAGTAAAATATGTTCGCCTTAAACAAGCCAAGGTATATAAAGTTTTTCACTTGTCTATTCCACAAAATTTACAAAAGATTCTTCATCAGGAAAATACAGTACCCACAAGAAACTATTTTTTTTACTATCCTTTCAAATACTGGTTAATTGCAGCTAAAGAAGGATATTGAAACTATAGCAACGCCTAAAGCATTAACTATTTAAGTTCGTTCAATAATAGGACAAATTGTTTGTTCAGAGCTTTCAGGTATTGTTTCCCAACCCGAAAGTAGTCCTTGTAACTCTTGTCTAAGGATGAATAGTTGCCGAATTTGCTCATCAATAGCCATCAGCTTATCTTCCAGTTTCGGTTTTATGTGTTCGCATGGTAATTCACCCCCATCGTGAACATCCAAAAAATCTTTTATTTCTGATAAGGTTAACCCAAGACTTTGGGCGCGTTTGATAAAGTTCAAGCGAGCCAAAACATCGGAGTCAAACAGCCTAAATCCACCCTCAGTTCTACCGGAAACTTTAAGTAAACCTAGCTCATCATAGTAGCGAATAGTTTTAATTGATACGCCGCTTTGCTTCGCAACTGAACCAATGAGTTTTGATTTTTCTTGGACTAACATACTCAGATGCTCCTTAGCTAGATAAAACTCCTAATATTATTTTAAACTCTCCAGCTAACTGGAGAGTCAAGAGAAAACAGCATCCAGAACCTGCTTGTAGTAAACGCCGCGTGGAAACTCCCTATAAGTGCGCGTTACCTGACTTCCACCACACCGCGAAACATATTCATACCACAAGCAAAAGTGTATTGACCGGGTTGTTGAGGTGTAAACTCAATTGGAGTGACTTGATTGAGTTCTAAATATGAAGCAATATGAAAATCAGGCAACACAACTTGTTCTAAACAGCCACTAGGGTCGTGACGTAAAAACTTAAGCCGCACTGGTTGACCGGCATTAACCACTACTCTACTTGGTTCATAGCCTCCGTCTACGGTAATAGTAACTTCTTGAATGCCTTGATAAGTTTTTGCTTTTTGCGACTTAGGTTTACTGAGGAGAAACCACCATATTTCCAGTCCGATTAATCCCAAGCCACCTACTGTAACTGCACCTTTTACCCACAGAGGTTGCTCGATACGGTGGAATTGGTTTGTTTGTGAATTTTCGCTGCTTGGCATGGAATGAGTCATCTGGGAATCTGCTTTTCCAGATGCAACACCAAACGTAAATCCCAGACTGACTAAACTGCCAATAACTGCCTTTTTAATCAACATTTGCTGTCTCCTTATACGATCGCTTTGGGTTTGAAATTACGCAAACGTAAAGCATTCGTAACCACTGAAACCGAACTAAATGCCATTGCTGCGCCGGCGATAATGGGGTTAAGCAACCAACCGAAGATGGGGAAGAGAATACCAGCAGCAATTGGGATGCCGGCAACATTGTAAATAAAGGCGAAAAATAAATTTTGCCGGATGTTGCGAATTGTAGCGCGGCTGAGTTGAATGGCGGTAACGATGCTTCGTAAATCACCAGAAATAAGCGTGATGTCACTCGCAGCGATCGCTACATCTGTCCCCGTTCCAATTGCCATTCCCACATCGGCTTGTGCTAAAGCTGGTGCATCATTGATACCATCACCAACCATTGCCACAATATGCCCTTTTAATTGCAGTTTCTGCACTGTAGCAGCCTTTTGGTCGGGGCGGACTTCTGCATATACGCGCTTTATACCAACCTCATTCGCTATCGCTTCTGCGGTGCGTTGATTGTCTCCTGTGAGCATCACCACCTCTAAACCCAGTTTTTGCAAAGCGCGAACTGCTTGGATGGAAGTGGGTTTAATTGCATCAGCAATGCCCATCAATCCTTGAATTTTTCCGTCAACCGCAATCCAAATCGCTGTTTTACCCAAATACTCCAAACACTCTTTATCTTGCTGCAAAGGTATTGTGTCAATGCCCAATTCTTCCATCCAGCGTTGCGTACCAATTTGTACCAGATGGGCGGAAACTATACCTTGTACACCACTACCTGCAACTGCCTCAAAATCTTTAACTTGTACAGACGCGATATATCGCGTCTCTACTTCTTGAGATTGCGAGTACCTGACAACTGCTTCTGCTAGGGGATGTTCAGAATTGCGTTCCACAGATGCAGCTAGTTGCACCAACTTGATTTCGTTGCCATTGGCAGTACCGTTGACTGTGACAAAATCCGTAACTGTTGGTTTACCCTGAGTGATGGTTCCAGTTTTGTCTAGCACAATTGTTTGAATTTTGTGCGCCAATTCTAGACTTTCAGCACCTTTAATTAAAATACCATTTTCTGCACCTTTACCAGTTCCAACCATCACAGAAGTTGGTGTCGCTAAACCTAACGCACAAGGACAAGCGATAATTAACACTCCAACTGTAGTCAGCAGTGCTAGGGTAATGTTGCCCATGAAGTTAAACCAAATGATGAAAGTAAGTAAAGCGATCGCAATTACCGCAGGTACAAACCATCCGGTTACAGAGTCTGCTAATCTTTGAATTGGGGCCTTGCTTCCTTGTGCTTGCTGCACTAATTGGACAATCTGCGCCAGCACGGTGTTACTTCCAACTCGTGTCGCCCGAAATTTGAAACTCCCAGTTTTGTTGATGGTGGCTCCAATAACTTCATCACCTGGTTGCTTTTTGACAGGTAAACTTTCCCCAGTTACCATCGCTTCATCAATTGTGGAAGTCCCCTCAACCACTTCCCCGTCAACGGGAATTTTTTCACCAGGGCGAACCACTACTACATCTCCAATTTGCACTTCTGCAATCGGAACATCGATTTCTCGTCCATTGCGAATCAAACGCGCTGTTTTTGCCTGCAAACCGATGAGCTTACGAATAGCTTCTGAGGTTTGTCCTTTGGCGCGATTCTCAAACAACCGTCCCAGTAGAATTAGGGTAATAACAACAGCAGCAGTTTCATAGTATACATCTGGCATTAAACCCTGATTGATGAAAAAGCTAGGAAAAAAAGTGGGAAACAGCGAATATAAATATGCCGCACTTGTACCCAAGGCAATCAAAGTATCCATTGTGGCAGCATGGCGTTTTAAAGCTTTCCAGGCATTGACGTAGAAAGAGTAACCACACCAAAACTGTACCGGGGTAGTTAGTATCAACTGTACCCAAGGGTTGTGCAACCATACAGGAATAAAGGGTAAGTTTAATCCCGTCATCATTGGCAGTGAACCAATGACCAATACAATACTAATGATGCCCCCAACTGTTACCTTTGCTTTTAAATCACGGGATTCTTTTAAGCGATGTTTTTTCTCAGCATCATCTTCTCCCGCCATCAGGTTTTGTTCTTGCAGGGGGTAAGCAGAGTAACCTACTGCATCCACCGCCTCTTGAATAACTTCTAAATCAGTTCTTCTAGGGTCATACTGAATAGTTGCCTGTTCTGCCCCAAAATTCACGATACATTCGTTGACACCGGGCACAGAACTAATTGCGTCTTCAATGCTTCTTGCACATGAGGCGCAACTCATGCCGCGTAGCTTAAGTGTAGCATTTTCCATTGTACTCCTGATTACCAAGTGGCGTTGACTAATAACTAATTTCCAGAATAAATGCTCCAGTTTGCTGGAGAGTCAACAGATGTGTAGAAAATTTTTGATTATTCTGGTCAAATACTTGGAATAGCTGAAATTAGCTACAGGTAGAGTTTTGAAGACAGTGGTTGCTTTAGGGTTCCGATCAGTATTGAATCTACTCATTTTTTTACAGTTTTTCCACTTGATCGCGCAGTCATTGTGTGCACATTCACGGTGATTTGTAATTTGACTGCATCTATTAACCCAAGTTGCGGGTTATCGATTGATACGGCTTGTGATCACTCAATTCATGCGATCGCGTACAACAAAGTGGCGTTGGTGCGTAGCGCCAACGTGCCGATGCCGTTGTTACCAGTATTCA